>ENA-ORMO01001448-ORMO01001448.1-human-gut-metagenome-genome-assembly--contig:-NODE-1448-length-25186-cov-5.117385_pt1 | contig 25186 bp, 16 predicted proteins | sample MGYA00242106_ERZ509001 | MGnify/ENA primary metagenome ERZ509001 (study PRJEB26280, sample SAMEA2338736) | human gut metagenome | biome: human gut; feature: human-associated habitat; material: faeces...
ATGTGTTAGGCACGCCGCCAGCGTTCGTCCTGAGCCAGGATCAAACTCTCTAAAAATTGTATTTAATCGCTCCGTAGAGCGTTTAAATCTTTCTAGAGTTTTGAAAAGCTCTATCCGATACACTAACGTGTATTCCAGTTTCTCGAGTCTGGATTCTCGTTTCGTCCGAAAGTTCCGTTCCCATCCTCTCGGATGTTCCCGTCCCTCTCAAAGTCATTACGGGTCCTTTTTCATTTCGTAACGTTGTTTAATTTTCAAGGTCCTTCGCAACCTTCAAACCGGCTTCCTCTCTAGGTTTATGGCCTCTCGCCTTGTCCCTTTCGTTTGGGCCGTTTCGTAAGGTGCTCGAATATAATACCAAACCCTACCCCTTTTGTCAACACCTTTTTTGAAATTTTTTCAGCTTTTTTTAAAAAAACCTTTTTCTACCCCTTTTCCCTGGTAAAACGGGGCGATTCTGCTGCTTTTCCATTCTACTATATATGCATACAAAATGCAATACAACGGCGGATGGTATACAAGACCATGTATGTCGACTCTCTTTCCTTTCTGCAATTGGCTACAGCACCGCTGGACCGCTTTTCAAGGATACCTTTGCGTTTCTTTCTACAGATTTTCTTTTTTCCATCCTATCCCCTATCCAACTGGCCCCACTTTTCTGTGTTGCTCTACAACCATTAAATCCATTGTTGATCTGTTTGGTAGTCTGGTACAGGGAGATCGAGAGGTTTTTCAATACCTATTCTGACATGATTATTGGATTGTGTCCTTCTCATTCAGTTGCACGGACACCAAAATAGCCACATATGTACCGGCCGTGTTTCAGTCTCTCCCTGCTCGATTGCGGGAGCTCTCCTACATAGAGAATCTATAAGAATTGGCAGTATCCTGTGTTTCCCCGCCTTCCCTGTGGCCAGGGCAGAGGATTTTTGGTGCGTAAACCAACGTCCCTTGTTTCCTCGTTCAGTCCACCCCTCTATTTCCTCAGGGCACAAAGAACCATGATGGGAAGATACATGCTCAAGAGGGAAAGTCTCTGCCACAGTCCCTCGAACGCCACAACAGTTCCTTGGCAATTTGGTTTATCCGCCATTACAAACAATGTAAAAAAGACAATCGCAAAGGCAAAACAGACGAGGGAGAAAATCCCCCATAGGACATTCGAAATTTGAAACAGGTACATGCCAACGAACAAAGGGGCCAATGTTAAAAACAAAAAACCGATTGCCGCTCCATAGCCATGTATTTTTGCCGGCATCGTTTTGAGCTCTTTCGTTTCACCTACCGGGAAAAGGCCGGACAACATACATCCTCCTATGGCATAGACCGCCATAACAGAACAAAGCCAAGCGGCTATTCCGTTTGATGTGTATGCAATCGCAGGATACAACTGAAATGTACTGATGAAAACCACAAGGCCAAAAAGTACTAACCACCCATTGTAAAGGACATGTAAAGGCGCTTTTGAATTGCCTAAAACACTCATAACTTGCGTCAAATGGCGATACCCCTTATAAGATGGCGCCAGCAGAAAGGGGATTAGCAAATCCATCGCCAGAAGGAAGGGCAGGATGCCCAAGAGGTTACTCTTCACCATCGGCTCCTCCCTTAAAATGCCCCAAGCCTTTCAAGATTTTTACGGCAACCTCCTCCATAACATCCGCTTTTACAACGGCTATTCCCTGCTTCTCATCGCCCAACACCAGCAGCGTATCCCCGGGATTTATGTTGAATATCTCCCGTGCCTCCTTCGGAATCACGATTTGCCCACGCTCTCCGACTTTCACTGTTCCAAATATGTGCTTTCCCTTCGGCATCGTCATTGTATGCATCTCCTTTAATTCATACTTTTCATATTTGCATGAAAAGTATATAGTATAACTACAAAAATGTCAATCTATCCGGATGAGCGTTACAGCAGCGTAGCTTTTCAGAGTGAACGATGAAGTTTTTGTGCTACTTTCCGGCAGATGGTCATTCTGCCTAGTATATATCGGCACTCCATGGAAACAATCCTAACAATGGAAATTTCTGTGGGAGGCCACAATATGAAAAACAGTTTGAAATATCTTTGGCGTATCCTGGTGATTCTGCTGGTCAATGTGCTGATTATCGCATTGGTCGGCAATTATGGGGGCAGCGTGCAGACTCTCTCCAAGGTGGGTTCCACCGGTGAAGAGGTCCGGCAGATCCAGACCAAGCTCAAAGAATACGGCGTCTATTCCGGCGAGGTAGACGGTATCTATGGATCACAGACCAAAAAGGCCGTAATCGCCTTCCAAAAATACAACGGTCTTGCAGCGGATGGAATTGCTGGAGAGCAAACACTCCGCAAGATGGGGATTTCCTCCGGATCTGGGCAAGGCGGATTCAGCAGCAGTGATGTCGATCTGCTGGCAAAAATTATCTCTGCGGAGAGCCGGGGGGAACCCTACCAAGGGCAGGTGGCCGTCGGCGCGGTTATTTTAAACCGTATAGAACACCCCTCCTTCCCCAACACATTGGCTGGTGTGATCTACCAGCCGGGAGCCTTTTCCTGTCTATACGATGGCGGTGTCAACGCACCCGTGGCGGATTCGGCTTATCGGGCGGCACGCGATGCGATCAACGGCAACGACCCATCCGGCGGCGCTGTGTACTACTATAATCCCGCCAAATCGACCAACAAATGGATCTTCTCCCGTCCGGTGATCACCGTGATCGGAAGCCATCGATTCTGTTCGTAGGCGATGCTCCAACCTTAATGCAAAAAGGCGGCTGCGGTCTCATTAGAAACCACAGCCGCCTTTTCTATATTATCTGTGTGTAAGGCTCAGAATCAAATGGCCGTTTGGTATTATAGAGCCATCTTCACACATTTTCGCCATTTCTCCAAAGATGAGCGGTACCTCCACTGTATGCAGACTACTCCACCTTTTTAAAGGTGGCTTTTACTGTTACGTTGTTTTCAGGCATTTGAAAGGTAAAGGGACTGGTTGCGCCTTGGGCGATTATTTGGTTCTGGTCCTCCGTATTGACAATTAAAATATTATCCAGTTCATAGCCAGTCTTAGGCTTTGCCGTAACTTTTATCGTTTGGCCTGCTTTGGCCTTAGCTTTATTGATCGTAAGGCTTCCGTTTTCTAGCGGCGCTACCTTAATCCTGTAAGTCTCGCTCTCTGCTTTGTTACTGACAAAGGATATCTGTATTTTGACATCGCAATCTGGCATTACAAATGTTATAGGGCTAGCCGTACTTTCATATACCGCTTGACCGTTCTCGTCCATTACCAAAATCTTCTCCAGCTCATAACCCGAAGAGGGGTTTGCCTCCACCTCTACCTCCTGTCCTGCTTTCGCCTTGGCTTTACTAACGATTACACTGCCAGAGCCAGTGCGCTCCAAGTGGATCTGATGGGCTATCGCTTCGGTTGTATCCTTCGTGAAGGATATTTGAATTTCGACGTCAAAATCGGGCATTTCAAAGCAGAAGGGACTTGTCATACTCTTATATATGACCTGACCACTTTCGTCCGTCACCAAGATGCTTTCCAGTTTGGATCCAGCCTGGGGTTTTGCGGTAACTTCGATCTTTTGCCCTGCCTTTGCTTGGGTTTTATTGACGGTTATGCTCCCACTTCCAGAATGATTCGTATGAATGGTATGAAATTCGGTGTTCTGGTCCGTCTGAAGTGCATTGACCAATAGGCTTCCATGGAAGTGCTTTCCTTGATATCGGTTATCCACATCTTCTGGAAGATAACCAGCAATTACATAGGTAACTTCCATGCCTGCGCCCAAGCGAGTTTCTGGATGATACAAGCTGACTTCGTCCTCTGCTGTGTTCGGGTTTAAGTTGACCTGTTCTACCCGCTCCCAACGGTCTCCATTCAGGCGATAGACATAAATCTTCAGTACGTCCTCCAATCGATTGGAACAGGGGACCTTGTTGTCTTTATTCCAATTGACTGTCTTATGATCGTTGCTTAGGGAGATATCCTCTTCCCCAGGACAGTCCGGCGTCTCCTGGAGCGCCATACTCAGATGTAGATCTACCGGCAATGTGCCATCGTTTTGGATAACCACGGGCTTAAAATACGAAGGTATGGGCATGTAATCGTCTTCTGTCAGTCCCAATGAACCGTTTTCAACATTATTGACCCAATCTTCTGTTCCATTGTCCTGCAGCTCGTTATAGAAACGGTTATACTGCATGGGACGCAAATTTTTAAATTCCAGACTTGTAGCTTGCTTTTCCCCCGGCTTGACATGGATGTCCAGTACACCGGCGGTAAATCCCGCCTGTACTGCCTCCGTATCGGTAAACCAGGCCATCGTACCGCCTGCCAAAATACCAAGTACCAGAAGTATGGAAATCGCCGAAAGGACCACTCTGGTTTTTTTCGTCTTCATCGTTTTCCTCCTATTCCGTTTCCAACTCTCAACGATCGGCCCTGCACATCCTGTGAGGGAGATGGCAAATAATCCCTCATTTCTATGTCCATTATAACACTTTCTTTCCAAATGTTACATTCACTTTTGCTCCAAGATCTCTTGTCCTTCCATTCTATTGTTTAGTATATTGATACAAGTGAACCGGTCTTTTTGTATTGTTTATAAATCAATATGTGCAAAATAAATTAATAACAATATTACCGAAAATTTAAAACTCCACAAACGTATACGATAGGGATTTGTGGATAGCTGTCCGTTCATGTCTCCTATTACAAAACAAATAAGCTAAAGGGCGCGGCGATAGGGATGTCCGCCTCATTTGCTGGCGGTCGTCAATTGACGCGTCTCTACCACAAATAAGCAAAGGTAGGACGGAATCGGGCTTTTGAATCCGATTCGGTCCTACCTTTTGAGAAACGTGTACTCGCTTTATTTAACACCCATGGGCAGGCTCCCCGGCAGCCCCTGCCGGCGCCCTTTGGCCCTTTGTCTCTGTAATCCAACGATTCAGACGCCGCATCTCAAATACAACAAAAACCGCTACAACCACGCCGGAGCCCAAGTCCGCGATCGGACCTGCATATAGAACACCATCCAGCCCCATAAAGACCGGCAGGATTACGATCAACGGCACCAGCAAAATGACCTGGCGCATCAAGGAAAGGATGGAGGCCTTTACCGGCTGTCCAGTCGCCTGGAAGTAGTTGGTCGATACCACCTGGAATCCCGCACAGAATACCGCCCCGAGGTAGATACGCATGCACTTGACTGCAAAATCCGTGAAATTGGCATCCGCAGAACCGAAGAGCTTGAGGATGATCTCCGGGAATAACATACAGGCGGCCCATCCCACAATGGACACAACAGTTGCAATGACCGCAGACAAGCGATACGTCTTTTTAATTCGCTCCGGTTGGCTCGCCCCGCGATTAAATCCGAGAATGGGCTGAGCGCCGATGCCAATACCAATACAAACCGAAACCAAGATCATGCTCAGTTTCATCACAATCCCCATGGCGCTGAGCGCAATGTCTCCGCCCACAGCGCTTTGATCGCCATAGAGCACCAGGGTATTATTCATGACAATCTGCAACAGAGTGGAGGCAAGCTGTGTGATGCAGCTTGACATTCCCAAGGCCACGGTCCGTGCGATGATGGCACCATCCGGACGCAATGCCTCTTTACGAAGCCGCATAGTCTTTCCCCGGCGAAGAAAATACCAGGTCAGCATGATTGCCGAAATGATCTGCGAAGTAATCGTCGCAATCGCAGCTCCGGTGACTCCCCAGTGGAACACAAAAATGTAAACCGGGTCGAGGATCGTATTCAGTACAGCGCCAATCAACATCGAATACATGGAAAACTTCGGGCTGCCATCCGTACGGCACAGGTTCGACAGCCCCACACCCAGCATATTAAATGGGGTGCCGAGCAGGATGATGGACGCATATTCTTTCGCATACGACATATTGTTGGGCGTCGCACCGAATACCTTTAAAATTGGCTCTAAGAAGATCAGGCCGATTGCGGCGCACACCACACCGATTACTACCAACAGGGCGAACACATTACCCAAGGTCCGCTCTGCTTCCTTCTCCTTTTTTTCTCCCAACTTAATAGCCGCGTAGGAACTGCCACCGGCACCCAGTAGGGTTGACACCGCCAAAACAATCGTAACGATCGGGAAAGCCACAGTCGTGGCGGCATTGCCCAAGTAGCCAACGCCCTGACCAATAAAAATCTGATCTACGATGTTGTACAACGCATTCACCAACATGGAGATCACCGCAGGGAGTGCAAACTGCTTTAGGAGTTTTCCAACCGGCGCATACCCCAAGGGGTTCCCCAATTTTTGTTCGTTCACTTGTTCCATTCGTTTTCCCTCTTTCCTTTCAAAAGCGAGATCCGCGCATAGGCATTTTCGGCCATCCGCTCCAAGAGCTGTTCCGCCAGTGCACACTCCTCCTCCGTCATTCCCTGCGTGAGGGCGTTCTGCCAAGAACGAGACGCTGCCCTTGTGGCTTTGAGAAGTGGGCCGGCCTTTTCCGTGACGAATAACTTACGCAATCTCCGGTCCTCCTGATCGGCTTCAACACGGATATACCCGGCCTCTTCCAACTTGTGCACAGCACGGGCAGTTGTCCCCTTATCAAAGTATCCGTTCTGCGCCAATTCCAACAGGGTAATCCCGGGCGCCTGGGCGATGTTCACCAGAAAAAATTGTTGTCCACTTCCGATGGAAAACGGCGCCAGCTCGTTGTCATAGAAAATTTGTCCCATACGGTAGGCAACGGAGATATGTTTGCCGATTTGCCGCTGCTCTCTGTCCATTGGTCCGTCCTCGCTTTTCCAAAATTCCTTGCATACGCAACAATTTTAGTATACTGCAACTTCCTTGCATATACAACAATCCAATACGACAAAAAAGCCTCTTTTCTACGCCGGTATTTTGTCTGCTATCCCATAGAAAAACTTCCAGCGTACAGTGGGAATTCATGTTCCGGAGTATCCACAAAAAATTAGAGCAAAGGTCCACTCTTTCACATCCAGGCACAGGCCACACTCTTATATGGCCTACAACCCCAAAAGCAGTCGATTCGAACTCCCCCTTCCTTCTTTTACGAGCGCTCTTTACTCCCCCACCTCGAATAAACGCCCCATTCCCGGGCAAGGAACTACGCCGGCGCATGGTCTTACACTCCGCGGTATCTGAAAAACAACAATCTTCGAACCCTGGTATTCCGGGTGTATATCCGTTCATACTTACCCCGTCTTGGAAGGTGGACTTTCCCGGGCAAGAAACTATGACCGGCGCATGATCTTACACCCCGCTGTGCCTGAAAAGCAGTGATCTCCGAACCCCGGGGTTCCGGGTATATATCCGTTCATACTTACCCCGTCTTGAAAGGCAGACTTTCCCAGGCAAAAAGCCATAACCGGCGCATGGCCTTACACCCTGCTGTGCCTGAAAAACAGTGATCTCCGAACCCCGGTATTCCGGGTATATATCCGCTCATACTTGCCCCGTCTTGGAAAGCAGACTTTCCCAGGCAAAAAGCCATAACCGGCGTATGAACTTACACCCCGCTGTGCCTGAAAAACAACAATCCTCGAACCCCGGTATTCCGGGTATATATCCGCTCATACTTGCTCCGTCTTGGAAGGCAGACTTTCCCGGGTAAAAAGCTATGACCGGCTCATGGCCTTACACCCTGCTGTGCCTGAAAAACAACAATCCTCGAACCCCGGGGGTCCGAGTGTACATCCATTGATACTTGCCTCGTCTTGGAAAGCAGACTTTCCCGGGCAAGAAACTACGACCGGTGCATGGTCTTACACCCCGCGATACCTGAAAAACATCTATTCCGGACAGGAAAGCGTGATCCGCTGTATTGGTTCCTATTCCGCACCATCGTTTCTTTCAACATAGCAGAACAGGAAATCTGGACCTTCTTTTTCCCTCTTCTATCCCGTATAAATCATTTTAAGATACTAAAAAGATAAAAAATAATGGATAAGCTACTTCACCAGTAAATCCTCTCCCTATTCTGACTGTAGTAAGCCAAAAGAAGGCCCCACCACAGATCATCTGCGATGGAGCCTCTTTTTGTACAGGGGTACGTTTTTTAAGATTTTTATGCGATGTCTACCACAGAGATGCCGTATGTGAGTGTACCGGTATAATTGCCAGGCTTTACATTGAAGGCAATGACCGGCTTCACAGTGTAAGTTTCTTTGCCATCGCCAGTAAAGGAAACAATCTCCTGGCCATTCATCTGATCCTTTTCGCCGGTTGTCTCAAGGGTTCGACCGTCCGGTGTGACAATCTGATAGCGCATGGTGCCACGAGTCTCCGGATCTTCCAGAACCATCTGGTTGCGATAATAGTCCGTGCCGGCGATCGTGACGGAAATTTTCTGATCTTCGCCGAGGTCCTGTACATCCTCCGCAAGCACTTCCACATCCGTGCCTTCCTGTTCCATGGTCACATGAGCGGGAATCGTAATGGTATAGCTCGGGTCATTGCGCAGAGTAAACTGGAATTCCGTAGAAGCGCTGTCCTTTACAGTCTCTTCTGTGGCAAATGCAGTCGCCGTCGTTCCAACACAGATGGCCACCGCCAATAAAAAAGCAGCTGTTCTTTTCATTCCTGAAATTCCTCCTAAAGGCCGCGCAGGGCGCGCTAGATTTGTCTTTATCATACCGAATCGGACAGGCCCCGTGGTTCAGAAGGCTTTAATTTTCTGTAAAATCTATGTTATTCATTCTGTTCTGGGCTCATTCGCCCAGCCCACACAAGCACCTTCGTGTTTCTGTCCACTTGCGGGCTAGAAGAGATCGGTCTAAATCGACTTTACTCAAGCTGGACAAGCACTTTGTGTGTCCAGACAGCCCCCTTTTTCATACAACCCCCTTTCAACCTATAGGCGCAAGGCCGGATGTCTCCATATCCCTTGGTAGACTTCTCCCTTTTGTTACAATATGATTCACCCTCCTATTTAATAGTTCATGTTGTATTTTAGGCATTATAAACTCTTATGATCACACTTGAAACCCATACATTTTTATATTCTTTCTATCGAAACAAATCGATAGCTGATGAATATGCGTCCAAAATTCAATTGTTTTATTAGGGAAATCCTATGTAAGAGCGCATATTTGTGGAAATTCCGGAGTCTGATACAGGAATCCTTAACAGAAAGGGCCGAGGTTGGCCAGGCATCCATAGGGTGGAAACCGCCTGTGTTTGGATTTCACGGAACAATCTTTTCAAATACCAAATGTAATCAGTCATGTCTGCCTAAAAATTTTTGAATTCCGAGAGTACGGAGGCCGCTGTCATGACACGTACTGTCATTTTTTCTACACAACTTTGCAAAATACAAAAGGACGCCCCGTTTCCGGCCAATGTACCGGTTGCTGGGCGTCCTTTTCGAGTTCTTCTTGTTATGTGTTTGGGCGGCTTCTTTGTCAACCGAAAGTCCCCCGCTTTTTCTTCCATGGGAAGAGCGCTCTTAGACGATTACACAAATCATTCCGGGAGTTTTGTGATCTCCACACGGTTCCCATCGGGGTCCAGGATACACGCCTCATAATACCCGTCGCCGGTCTGATGTGGCTCCAGCAGTACCTTCCGCCCTTCTTCATGAGCGCGCTTGGCCAGAGCATCCACCTCATCCTTTCCACCCACTGCAAATGCAATGTGGGTCAAGCCCAACGCTTCCTGCCCGGGTTTATACGCGCTCTCCGGGATAGTGGGCATCTCCATCAGCTCCAACCGGCTTCCATCTCCAAAGGTCAGGAAATACGACTCGAAATTCGTATGAAACTCGGATTTACTTTGATATTTTGCCCCTGCTTTTCCATCAAAATAGGAACAATAAAAGTCCTTCATCCCTTCCAAGTTTCTTGTCCAGATGGCTACATGTTCCAACATGGGGGTTCCTCCTTTACAATGTGCATCGATTTCAATGCTGGTTTAGGCGACTCTATAGCTGCGCCACCCAGCGTCAATTTGTAGGCCTCTTTCATTCTATGGGCTTTGCTCTATTGATAGTATAGCGCAAAAAGGCCCTTGTTTCTTTTCAAAAAGCGCCATATACTATAACAAAAACGACCGATCAGAAAGGAGGAAAACGATTCTATGCCGATTGCAAAATGTCCACTCAAGATGGAAGATAACCGCATGGAGCGCCAACCGTTGCGTGACTCTCTATTTGCCTGTTGTGCTTATCAGGGAGATGTGCACGATTACATAGGCGCTCAGATTCCACCGCACTGGCACCATGAATGGGAAATCTTCATGCTTGATGAGGGAGAAATTGAGGCCGCCGTCTCTGAGACGCAGTTCTCTTTGCAGGCTGGACAGGGAATTTTCATCAACGCGGACAAGCTTCACCGAATCCGCTGCCTGACCGAAAAACCCTGTCGGTATCATTCGATGGTCTTTGAACCTTCCATCATTTCCGGGGCAGCCGGAAGCGCCTTTGACGTCAAGTACACGCGTCCTTTTCTCGAGAATGGTCCACCGGCCCTCGTGCTTTTGCCCGAGGAATCCTGGCAAAAGGGGGTATTCGACGCCTTTGAAGAGGCTTTTTACGCCTGTTCGGACGAACCCTACGCCTTTGAATTTACGGTTCGGCATGCGCTTTCGCAAATTCTTATACGGATTCAGCAGCATACGGGAGAAATAGTTGCCACTAGGCCGCCAGCGTTGCGCGAGGAACGTTTAAAACAGATGATCGTCTGGTTGGATAGTCACTATATGCAGCCCTTCACCCTGCGCGCACTGGCCCAGGCAGTCCACTTTTCTCCACGCGAATGTGAACGCACCTTTGAGCAGCTTCTCCACACTACGCCGCAGAAATACCTTTTGCGGCGGCGTATCCTGGCTGCAATGAGCCTCCTTGCACACCAGAATCTCCCCGTGATAGAAGTTGCCGCCTGTTGTGGGTTCTCCAACCACAGCTACTTTTCTAAACAATTCCGTGCTGCAACCGGTTATACCCCGCGGGAATATCGTTCCAAATGCCAAAAGGTATAGAATCAAAACCATTGTAGGGCATGCAAGGCCGTTCTTCTGATTCCGGACTTAAATGCTATAGGGGGCAAACCGGTTTGGCCCGTTCGTAGCGAGTATTCCCTTTGCGTTTTCCACAAACAGGCCAAAATAGTGAAAGACAGGTTCCTGCACCCGGTCCGATTGCAACCGCCCAGGCATACAAAAAGGCTGCTGGAACAACCGCCCACAGCAGCCTGATTTCTTCTACGTTATTTCCATTTGCAAGATCACAGTCTTTTCTTTGCGTTTTCCACAAACGGGCCAAAAATAGTGGAAAATGGATTCCTGTGCCCAGGCCAATTGCAACCGCTCGGGCATACAAAAAGGCTGCTGGAGCAATCGCCCACAGCAGCCTGATTCCTTCCGCGCAATTTCGATTTGCATGACCATTGCACTTGATAAATCTGTTTCTCCGACTATGCTTTAAAGCCCTGGAACAGCTCTACAATTTCCTTCTTGTGCAACTCGTTCTTCTCGTTTGTCTGGGTGTCCCTGTAGATCATCATGTACTTGCCGCTCTCTGAGAGATAAGCATCCGTGACTTCCTGCCCGATGACAGTAAAGGAACCGTTCTGCTGAACGCTGTTGAGGACGGCCTGCGCCTCATCGCTCAAATTGTCCAGATCAAATTCGTACAATTCCACAGTGACGTTGTTGCTTCCCTCGTAGCTAAAGCGGTATTGCACGCCCGATTTTGCACCGATGAAATCCGCCGCCATATCCACCGGGTCCCCGTCCACACCGCCGTTCTGTGCTAAAAATGTGCACAGGCCGGTCAGGCTGTCGTCCACATCCTTTTCCACTTCTTCCGGGTCCTTTGAGGGCGCTTGGCTCTCTTCTCCCGCCTGGGATTCTTCCCCTGGGGCCGAACTCAGGATTACATCCGAAGTCGTTCCGTCCGCGCCGGAAACCGTCCCCACGTCCACCCCGCAGGCGGAAATACTGAGAAGGAACGCGGCAGCTGCGACAACTGCAAAAATCTTTTTCATCGTCAGTCGACCTCCTATACTGTGCGGCGCAACATGAGTTGCAAACGCCTCGCATTTAAATAATACAAAACACCTATAGCGCAAGCTATAGGTGCTTCAAAAGTGGTGGACACAAGGGGACTCGAACCCATGACCTCTCGCGTGTGAGGCGAGCGCTCTAACCAGCTGAGCTATGCGTCCATATCCCGCGCGCTTGCTCGGGAATATAAAAGAGTGGTGACCCGGACGAGATTCGAACTCGTGAAACCGCCGTGAAAGGGCGGTGTCTTAACCGCTTGACCACCGGGCCATTTGGTAGCGGCAACTGGATTTGAACCAGTGACACTTCGGGTATGAACCGAATGCTCTAGCCAACTGAGCTATGCCGCCATAAACGTCTCGCAAAACCAACAAACAGTCTATGCGAAGCGTTTATCATTATAATACAGCCTGTCCGGTTTTGTCAATAACCATTCGAAGAAAGTTTTCACTTTTTTTGAAATTTTTTAATTTCCGGGGAAAATGTGGGGAAACCCGGCGGTTTCGGCGTCTATATACAACCGTCAAAGAGGCGATATGGGCGTTAAAGGAGAGATATGAAAGATTTCTTAACTCAAAAAGTCGTGGGGCGCTTTTAATATCCATGTACCAACTCTGGCAAAAATTACTAGACGGTAGGTTTCCGCTGTTTCATCGCGTTTAGCAGAACTTTCATACGACCGGTTTGTTTCTGCGCTTTTGCTTATTTTCTTCGCCTTCCAGGAGAAAAGCTTATGCACATAGCGCGCGGGTGTTGTGTTATCATAATAAGGCGTATTATGTACGGAAATCCACATACAAAGGGTGTTTCGAAATGCGAATCATTGCACAAATTGGTGTCGTTTTATTGGTATGCCTTCTGGGGGAAGCCATTGCGGCAGTTTTGCCGTTCCCATTTCCCGCCAGTGTGATCGGCATGGTTTTGCTGTTCCTCCTATTGGCCTGTGGGTGGTTAAAACCACATCATATACGGGAAAAATCCAATTTCTTATTGTCGAACATGGCCTTCTTTTTTATTCCCGCCGGTGTGGGGCTTTTGAAATACCTGGATGTTTTAGCGGCAAATCTGATCCCCCTGTTGGTCATTTGCTTGGTTACAACTCCCTTGGTCTTCTTTGTGACTGGCTGGACCGTACAAGCGGTTATGAAATGGACCGGATCAAAGGAGGACAAGCCCGATGTTTGAAGCTGTGATTCAATCCCCGTTGTTTGGTATTGTCCTTTCGGTCATGGCTTTTGAAGCCGGCATCTGGATACAGAAAAAGACCCGAAAAGCCATCTGCAACCCCTTGGTAATTGCCATTATCCTCTGTATTGCGATTTTGGTGCTCTTTGATATTCCGCTGGAAGCCTATAATCTGGGCGGAGACATCATCAATCTCTTCCTCGGCCCGGCGACGGCGGTGCTAGCCTTGAACATCTACAACCAGATGGATATTTTAAAAAAGCACTTCTGGCCCGTAGTTGCAGGCTGCACCGCCGGCAGCGTCACCAGCATCGGCAGTGTTTTCCTTCTGTGTAAGGCGTTCGGCCTCGACGAATCCATCACCAGGGCCCTGCTTCCCAAAAGCTGCACCACCCCTATCGCCGTGGGAATTGCAGAAAGCCAGGGTGGCGTTGTGGCTATCGCCATGGTCGCTGTCCTACTCACCGGCTTGATCGGCGCAGTGGCTGCCCCGTTGTTCGCCAAATGGTTCCATATCAAAAGCCCTGTCGCACAAGGGCTGGCCACGGGCGCTTGCAGCCACGCCCTTGGAACCACAAAGGCGCTGGAAATGGGCGATGTACAAGGCGCAATGAGTGGGATTTCCATTGGCATTTGTGGGATTATTACCGTCATCCTATCGCTGTTCCTATGAGCGAGGTATGGTTGTATTCGGTTGAAGTTTATAATGAGAACATAAAAGAGGGTGTCCCAAAAGTCATGAAAGGATGGAAGGCTCCCCTCGTTTTTTAGAAACGCAGATATTTTTCCAAACAGAAAGAGGATGCCCCTTTTCTATGAATCGAACAATTCGTAGTTCGGGGACACCCTCTTTCTTTATTATAAAAGTATGCCTATTTTTAATGTCTATAAAAATGTATTAACAATAGGAATACACTACGATTATTCCACTGTTGTCTAACCGTTCTAATTCTTTTTACAATTATTTATTCGCATATTAGCAATAGAGATCCCCTACCTTCTGCGGCGATTGTCTCTATTAAAATATTCATTATGAAAATTGTAGAAAAAACAACCGGAAAAACGTTTTCTAAATTAGAAAGGTTTTGAAAAGGAGGTATTTGAAAATGGCTATTAAGAAATTTTTGTGCTGTCTGATCGTTGTCTGTCTGCCATTTTTTATATGGTCGTGTGATCGCTCACCAGTTGCTTCTTCTACACCTACAATCAATCGGAAAGTCCTTCCTATATCCAGCGAGAACGGTGGATATTCGATGGGGCTTTATGATATGGACGGAGAAATTGAATCGGAAAGGCACCTCTTTTTAGAAGACGGCCAGCCTTTTCAAAAAATCCTATCATTTGGAAATTATGTCGATGAAGAAAACACATACCGCCTTTTGGTTTTTCTCAATTACGAACAGGTCGCCTTTTCAATTGATTCGGAGGAGCCCTCACGCTTCTATGAATTTACTGCTGGACCTCAGGAGGCACGCCAGTTCTCCTTCCAGTTGTCCCCGCTTCCCAATGGCGACTATCAACTGTTGTTTCTGTTTGTAAAAGACCCTGCAAATCAAAGTCTCGATGAAGAATACCGAAAAGATACAGAGTTATCCCACCTTTTGTCCTTACGGTACTCCTTTACCGTAGGGGACAGTGGAAATACCGATATTCCCAGCCAGATTTCCCTCCCAGAGACAGCTATTACCCAGACTTCCCTGCTGGATGGTATTCTGGTCAACCAGTCCCCTGATACTGCCCATGGGCTTGACCGGTTGTTGACCGTCCGGGGAAAACCCATGCAGCCATTGGATTTCTACGCCCACATCGGCAATTCTTCTGACAAAGAAGTCCCCTATGCATTATTCTGGCTTTACGATTGGGAACAAGTCCCCTCTTCAGACGGCGCCTTTGTCTCTTACTTTTTATTGCAACCAAATACCCTGGCTTCTCTTAAAGAGACGATACAGACGCCCGGAGAAGACGGGGTTCACAATTTGACAGCGGTCTGTATCCAAAATCCATATTTGCCAGCAGACAACCGGCACCGTGTGGATTTCTCTTTACGGATTGGTGTTGGCATTTTCTCTGAAAAGGAGGGATGACCAAATTTACTTTGCAAAGAGCCTCATTCATATGAAGCAAAAGAGGGTACTTTCATGAAACGGAAAAAAATTGTTGCAGTTGTTTTTGCCATGTCCCTTTCTTTGTCAATCCAAACATCTGTATTTGCCGCCCCAAAGCCCTTTGAAGGTTGTACCTAGCATCCGGCTGAGAATGGCGTCCCCAGTTATCGGTCTTTCGGAGGATATGCGCCTGCCCCCTCGAAATCCCAACATACGTCCAGATGGGCCTGTATAGCAATTGGGAGTCTGGCCACCATATTTTGGACGCATACTCCAACTCCGAATCATGGAATGCAGATGAAACGGCGTTATATCCAATTGACTATATTTACGTTAAATGCAGATTATATGAAGACAACGCTTTATACCGCCGTGCAGAAGATGAACAAAAAAATGCAGCTGTAGCAAGGGCCCATGTCAGTGGAAGCGGCTCAGTACAGGCAAAACGTTAAGTTTATGGAAATTATGAATTTCGACATGCAGGATATGAAGATAGGATTGAAGAGTCCCATGCTGAGTAAACTGTAAGCATATATGGATGGTAGAAGAATCTTATATTTGAAAGGAGGAGTTTCAAGGAAAAGAAAAATTTCTTTTATATCATTGACTATGGCTGTTCTGATCTGCGCCTATTCTGCCACAGCTTCCGCCATCTCCATCCCCAAAGGCCCCCCTTATCAGGAATATTCTCCAAAGAAGTCCGGAATAGCTATCTATCGCGACACTCCTACAGAGCCGTCCTGGGTTGTGAAATTAACACAGACTTACGCCCCTTCGGACTCGTATTAGCACCAAGAAAACAGTAAACGGTGGCCTATCGATTTTATATCTGCCAATGATCGATGTTATCGCTTTGATAAGCTGATTTGTAGCCTTACAGACTCTCAAGAAAATTCATCTCATGCAAGTGAAGGGACAGAAGCGATCGGAGATGAATATTATGGTGTCCATATCTTTGAACAACAGGGGTTTGAGAGTTGGACAACCACAACCAGTCTGTAAAGAGAAATAAGAGGAAACGCTTCTTTAAAAAGAGGCGTTTCCTCTCCACAACAGACAAACCTTTGTTAATGGAATTTTGATAGTAGCTTCGCTCTTAAAATTTTTTTGGCTCGATAAGCGCGCATCGTGACCGTTTTGAGCGGTAAGCCTAGAATTCCGGCAATTTCCCGATCCGACCAGCCGCATATAAACTTTAACCAGCCGACCGTTCGATATGTATTTCCCAACTCTAAAATAGATGCAACGATCTGATTACCTCCCTCTTTCTCAACAAGCTGTTCTAAGGGTCCCTTTGTCGCATCTTCTGTCCATGCGCCTTCCTCTTCCCAAGGTTCAAAGGCAACTTTTTCTTTTCGTATGACATCCAAACAAGTATTTTTGACAGTGATATAAAGATATTTCTTCGTTTCATTGGACTGAATCTCTTGAATACGGTTCATATTTTTAAGAATTTTCAAAAAAGAGTCTTGGGCGGCATCCTCGGCTGCTTCTTTATTCTTTAAGAAGCTTTGTGCAACGGCAACCGCCATCCGGTAATAGTGTCGATAGAGTTCTTCAAAGCGCCTGCCATTTGTGAGGTATTCTTCCCTGGGCATCTCAGCAGCCGCCCTTTCAAATTTAATTCTATATATGTATATAATGCTATTATATATTTAATTTGTCAATCATTTTGCTCCTATTCAGAATATTTATCCCACAAAAACTGAAAAAATAAAATCCGAGGTATGAGTCATACCCCGGATTTTCCATTTTACAAGGCTATCTGTATACAGTTTTCTGGAATCCCAAAACTCCCAATAAAGGCGTATTAAACGCTGAGCGAATAGTTCGGGGATTCCTTTGTGATCTGAATATCGTGTGGATGGCTTTCCTTCAGGCCAGCGCCGGTGATCCGGATAAACTGCGCCTTCTCATGCAGCTCTGCAATATTGGCGCAACCGGTATAACCCATTCCTGCACGCAGGCCGCCCATCATCTGATAGATGGTGTCGGACAGCGGCCCCTTGTACGGGACACGGCCCTCGACGCCCTCGGGAACCAGCTTCTTGTTGTCCGACTGGAAGTACCGGTCGGAGCTTCCGCCGTCCTTCTTCCCCATGGCCGCCAAACTTCCCATGCCGCGATACACTTTGAACTGACGTCCCTGGAAGAGCTCTGTCTCTCCGGGGGATTCCTTGCAGCCCGCAACCATCGAGCCAACCATGACCACGTTTGCACCTGCTGCCAGCGCCTTTACGATGTCGCCCGAATATTTGATACCGCCGTCTGCAATAATCGGGATGCCATGTTTTGCCGCCACACAAGCCGCGTCGTAGATCGCCGTGATCTGCGGCACGCCAATGCCCGCTACAATACGGGTGGTGCAGATAGAACCCGGCCCGATGCCAACCTTCACGCAGTCCGCACCCGCGTCGATCAATGCCTCCGCACCCGCTGCGGTTGCGATATTGCCTGCAATCAGCGGGAGGTCCGGATAAGCCTTCTTGACCTTGCGTACTGCCTCCAATACACCGCTGTTGTGACCATGCGCCGAGTCAAGCGCAACCACATCGACCTGCGCCTTGACCAGTTCTGCCACGCGCTCCAGCACGTCCGGGGTCGCGCCGATGGCCGCGCCGCACAAAAGACGGCCCGCCGCGTCCCTCGCGGAATTCGGATACTGTACGGATTTCTCAATATCCTTGATCGTGATAAGCCCCTTCAAATAACCATTCTCGTCCACAATGGGGAGCTTTTCGATGCGGTGTTTGCGGAGAATCTCCTGGGCTTGCTTGAGGGTGGTCCCAACCGGAGCGGTCACCAGGTGGTCCTTTGTCATAACCGCAGAGATCTTCTGATCGAAGTCCTCCTCCGTCATAAACCGCAAGTCGCGGTTGGTAATGATTCCGACCAGCTTTCCGCCCTCGCAGATCGGAACGCCGGAAATTTTGTAGCGCGCCATGATGTCATTGGCATCATGGACAAAGTGGTCCGGAGAGAGGAAGAACGGATTTACGATGACGCCATTTTCAGAGCGCTTGACTCTGTCCACTTCATCGGCCTGCTTTTCAATAGACATATTCTTGTGGATGATCCCAACGCCGCCTTCGCGGGCGATCGCAATCGCCATATCCGTCTCGGTGACGGTATCCATCGCCGCGGTCATCAACGGCGTATTCAGGCGAATGGTCTTGGTCAGTTGGGTGGAGACATCCACCTCCTTTGGCAGCACATGGGACTCCGCCGGGACCAGCAGGACATCGTCGAATGTCAACCCCTCTTTGACAAACTTGCTAGAAAATTCCGTGTTTAACATGTTTTGCCTCCCTTTTCTTCTCTCTTTTTTGACCTTTTTCGCACAATATTATAGTGTTTTATTATACCATTGGAGACAACTTTTTGCAACCAAAAATGGGTCCTAATCCTCTCGAAAAGAACAGGATTTTTATGGTTTTGTTTCCAAATCTCTACCCTTTGTCATATACAATAATGGGTAGGGATTTCCTTGTTCGTCCAGCTCTGTTCTTTTATAAACTGTAAATCCCATATGTTCATAGAAACCTTTCGCGAGAGGGTTTTGTTCGTTCACTGCTAAATCATTGACAGAATATTGTTCTATTCCGTATTGAAGCAACTCCTTTCCAAGCCCCTTCCCTCTTTCTGTATTAGAAATAAAAAGCATTTCCAGATGTTGTTCTACAATTCCCATAAAGCCAACAGGAAGTTGATTTTCATTTTTTATGATGAGTAAATGCGGTATTTCTTTTAATGCCTGCGGTACATCCTTTTTTATGTTTTCTATTTCATTTTCTGATAGAAAAAGGTGGGTTGCTCTTACGGAACTTTCCCATACTTTTAATAATTGTTCTATCAGCATTGAATTTCTGTCTGCTACTTCTGTAATTTTCATCTTGTAAGTCCTCCGTAAATTTACATTGAACGAAATTGCTGTGTGATAGACTGCTAGGGCTGTAGTATAGCGATTTTGTTCAATCTCAATTTGCCTTTAAGTGCATTATATCATGGTACTTCAATATCGTCATTTCTTTTCTGCTTTTGAAAAGTTCCTTATCAGCCTTTGTTTTGTAAAGGGTGATAACGCGCTGCTTGCGCAACAAGCCCTTGACAAATCAAAGCCTAATAAGTCTTAAGATAACCAAGCGCAAATAAAATACTGTGTTGTTTCGCAGTACAAAAAATGACGCTTTGCTTCAAGCGTCATTCTTTCATAACTCTGTATTTCTTTGTATAAATCGTTACATAAGGCTCTTTCATTTGTTGTAATTTTCTTTTAACAGATTTACTGATAGATACCATATTTATGCGGATATTCCCCATTTTCCAACTGTTTTTCCCTATAAAAATGCGACAAATACGGTTTGCACTCTTTTGTCTATCTTTTTCACATACTCTGTTACCATGTGATGCCAGACACAAGACAAAAATTTATATGGACAATTTTCTCATAAATATGTACTATTTTCCCATTGCTTTCCTACATTATTGAATTCTCTTGCGATGTATGGTATTACTGATCTATAAATGTTGCTCATTATTGAATATTTTTATGCTTTTAGATGAACATAGTGCCTTTCGGCTATATGATACATTTCTGAAAGGAGGATCGCGTTCGTAAAGAAAAACTGTTTTGCTTTTTGGAAAAGGAGAGAGAAAATGAAGAGATTTCTATCCGTAGCACTTGTCTTGTCCCTTCTGATGGGTATGTTTTCCATCCACGGGATGGCCCGTACAGAACAACCGTCTGACCTTTTGGAGACAGCCGCCCGGACGATGGGTGTCGATGTCGGCGACCCCTACGAACCGGTAGAGACAAGCCGGCAGCAGATCAACTTCAACCGCGAATGGAAATTTAAAAGCCAAACCGTAACCGACGATGCCGCTCCTGATTTTGGCGGCGCCATCGAGCCGGATTTTGACGATTCCAATTGGACCAATGTGGGCCTTCCCCACAGTTTTAGCATCCCCTACAATATGGAAACCAACTTTTTTGTGGGATATGGCCTATACCGCAAGACCTTCGATGTTCCCCCGGAGTGGCTGGAAAACGGAAAGCGTGTGAGCATCGAATTTGAAGGCTCCTTCATTGAAACAGAAGTCTTTGTCAACGGTGAGGCCGCAGGGACCCATTTGGGCGGTTACACCGGATTTACCTTCGATATCACCGACAAGCTCCATGCGGGAGAAAATGTCATTGCCGTTCGCGTCAACAACAAGTGGAATCCAGAACAGGCGCCGCGCACCGGCGACCACCACTTCTCCGGCGGAATCTATCGCGATGTCTATCTGAACATTACGGATAGCGTCCACGTTGCCTGGTACGGCACCGCAGTCACGACACCCGCCCTCAACAACCCTGGTTTTGATGAAAAAAATGAGGACGGCACCCTTTACTACGACTACGAGAATATTGACGAGGAAAGTTATACCCCCGCGGAGGAAATCCGCGAAAATATTGCGCAAAAGCGTTCCGATGTGCGCGTTCAGACAGAGGTACAGAACGACTCCGATATGGAACAGACTGTCATTGTCAAGCAGGAAGTTGTGGATCGGGCGGACGGCACCCTGGTGGCTTCTTTCCAATCCGAACCGGCTACCATCCCTGCCAACACTACCCGTGTCGTGGACGCCCAAAGCGATTACATCCAGAACATCAAGCTTTGGAGCCCGGACGAGCCGAATCTCTATGAGGTACACACCACCATATTGGGCGGCAGTGGACAGGCATTGGATTCCTACACCTCTCCCCTGGGGTTTCGCTGGGCGCAATTCTTGAACGACGGATTCTATCTCAACGGCGAGAAGACCGTCCTCTTTGGCGCCAATGCCCACCAGGATCACGCTGGCTGGGGGGACGCTGTGACCAACGAAGGCTTTTACCGGGATGTGCAGATGATTAAAGACGCCGGTATGAATTTTATCCGCGGTTCGCACTATCCCCACGATCCCGCCTATGCGCAGGCCTGTGATGAGATCGGTGTGATGTTCTGGTCGGAAGTGGCCCTCTGGGGCATGGGCGGTGGCGCGGATCGCGCGCCAACCTATACCGCTTCGGATTGGAATGGCGTCAACGGCTATCCCAGCAACCCGGAACATTATGAAGCGTTTAATGAAAGCTTAATGCGCGACCTGACGGATATGATCCGCATCAACCGCAACCATCCGTCCATTATCATCTGGAGCATGGGCAATGAAATTTTCTTCCCCATGGGGCAATCGGATATGCAGGTACGTAAGGATCAGGTCAATGAAATGCGCAACCTGGCGCATAAACTGGACCCCACCCGCAAAGCAGGAATGGGCGGCGTACAGCGCGAAGGTTTCGACGTACTGGACGTCTGCGACGTTGCGGGTTACAACGGCGACGGTGGCTCCGCCGCTCTTCCGGAGCCTGGAAAGGGCATGCCCAGCAATATGACCGAATATATGCCCAGTATTGCCTCAGAATACGGTTCTCATGTTGCAAACCGAGGGGAATCCGGTGACGAATTCCGTCCTTATTTTGATGCGATGCAAGATGGCGGCGATATTTACAGCTATGCCCTCAAAGGCAACCGCGCTGGGATCTGCCTTTGGTGCGCTTTCCACCATGGCAGTGTCGGCGGTTCCGGCCTCGCGCAGATGGGCTTCATCGATTACAGCCGTCTGCCGCTCAAAGCATGGTATTGGTACCGTCAGGAATACACCGGCGTTCCGGCGGAATTTTCCAAAGAGGGAACTGGCAACCATTTGGAATTAACCGCGTCCCAGACCACCATCCCCAACGATGGCACGGCCGATACCCACCTGATCGTCACGGTCAAGGATGAAAATGGCGACTGGGTCAATCAGTCCCCCACTGTTACCTTAGAGGTACTAGAAGGTCCCGGCGTGTTCCCCACTGGAAAGGTTATGACGCTGGCCGGCGGCAACCTGATGCGCGACGGCAAGGGAGCGACGGAGTTCCGCTCCTATTACTCCGGCACCACGGTCATCCAGGCGACCGCCCCCGGAATGGAACCGGCAGAGATCGTCATTACGACTACCGCGACGGAACCAGAATATGGGAGAACGGAACCGGACAACTTCCTGATTGAAGAAAAAGAGGATACGACGGATAAGTTGCTTGATGCAGGCACCTATACCGCGGATAAAACTGGACATCCCACCTTCCCCTCCAGCGGAAACGGCGCCCTGGCAAACGATGGAGATACGGCCACCAAATGGGTTGCAGAGGCCGCTGGTTCTGGTGAATACTGGATGCAAGACACCGAATATGCACTGCATATGTACAAACTGAAGCTGGACTTTGAAAGTGAACCTTATCCGTATAAGGTGGAAGTTTCCACCAGTAATACCGGCCCCTGGACGGAGATTGTTTCCTACACAGCGGACACCATTGCCAACCGTCCTTACGAAGAGGACCTGGGTGGTATCCGTGCTCGCTATGTGAAGGTTACTTTCACGGATGTCCCGGAGGGGGAATACGCTTTCCTGAACGAAGCGACCGTTTATGGAATTACTGCCCAGGGGGCAGCCGATGAAACTTCTGCGTATGGTTATACCACCCATTCGGTTTATGTATCCGACTTGGAGCCTGTAAAGCCCATCACGCAGGGCTGGGCGGGTAAGGCCCCCGGAATCGACCAATCCATTGAGGGCAACCCCATCACCATCGGCGGCGTTGTCTATGACAAAGGTTTGGGGCTACACGCGGATAGTGAAGCAGTCTACCATCTAGGCGGCCAATACACCCGCTTCCAGGCGGTGATCGGCATTGACGACGAAGTAGGAAGCAATACAGCGGATGCGATCTATCGCGTCTATGCTACCGTAGAAGGCAGCGAACAGGAAATGCTGATCTATGAAAAACAAATGTCCAATGGAATGAGCGAGCAGGTCGATTTGAGCGTCCGCGGCGTCACCACGCTGCGCCTGGTGACCGACGCCAATGGGTCGAACAGCAATGACCACACCGACTGGGCGGACACCAAACTTCTCGGCGCAATGCGGAATACCACCAAGGCAGGTGCAAGCCTCACAACGGCTGTGGCCACCAGTACACAGGGATTGGAGGCAGGAGAAACCTTTTCTGCCTATATCACACTGAAAAATAGCGGCAGCAGTGCTTCCTATGCCACTTCCCTCGCCCTGTATGACCGCGAAGGAAACTTGCTGGATTTGTCCATCTCAGAAGACCGAATTGCGCGTAAGGGTGAACAAACAGCGTCTGCGCAGGTATCGGTCCCCGCTGATGTACAGATGGGATATGAAGCACGTCTCAATATTTACGATCCGGACACTCTGGTTCTTCTGGCTGAGACGGTACATGTTGGCACCGCGTTAGAAACGCCAAACAGCGCGCGGACAGCGTTTCAAACGCAACGCTCCAATTTGGCCGAAAACAGCGAACTCCTAATCAAGGTCGACGGAGAGGATGCTTCTGTGGTCAAGGAAGGCACCTGGGGCATGTGGCCGGACAGCGCCGCCTATCAATCCACAGAAACCTTTGTCGGCGACAGTTACGATTGGGAAGGGACATCGATCTCTTTGACTTTTAACGGGGTACAAGTTGTTGTGGGCGGTAAGATTGACGGCAGCCAGGTTGGGGCGGACGTCTATCTGGACGGAGAAAAGATTGACCACATCAATAGCAATTCCGCTGCACAGGGCGGAAAGAATGGATATTATGAGGTGTGGCGTTCCAACCTTTTGGACGAAGGCGAACATACCATCCGTCTGGTCCCCACAGGCAAATTCAGCGTGGATTACTTCGGCTATGTGGCCGAATCTCCATGGATGAAGGTGGACGGCGAGGATTCGGCTGTAGAAAAAGAGGGTACCTGGGCACTCTGGGAAAGCAGCGACGCCTACAATGGGACGGAAACCTATGTCGGCGACGACGACTATGACTGGCGTGACACTTCGTTGTCCTATACCTTTAATGGCATCCAGGTCTGCGTAGGCGCAAAGATGGACGGCAGTCAGGAGGGTGCAAAGGTCTACATCGACAACGAGCTGGTTACCACTATCCGTACCAAAACCTCCGATACGTCCGAAGAGGGTTACAAGCGCGTGTGGGTCTCCCCCATCCTGGAAGAAGGCGAGCACACCATCCGCCTGGAACCGATCGGAAAATTTGGTTTTGACTACTTTGAATTCCTCAAGCCCGGCTTCGAAGACATGGCGCTCAAACCGACCATCCAACTGACCGAGCTACTGAACCAGATCGCCCGCGCAAAGGCCCTCTCTTCCGAAGCCTATACGGATGAAAGTTGGAAGGCTATGCAGGTAGCCCTGGAAGAGGCGGAAACCGTGCGGGATACTTCGCGCGACCAGGCTGAGGTCGACGCAGCGGCAAAAGCCCTGAGCGAAGCCATCGATCAGCTGGTACCCTATACCGCCCCCTCGGATGAGGTGAACGATGCGTTCCTACAGGCGATGGCGGCCGTACTCGTATTCATCGAATCCGATTGTGCCAACCAGTACGATTCCGAGGACGTCGCGGCATTGGCAGAGACTTTCAGCAATGCATATGACCTGTATGAAGAGAGCAAGCCTTCGGAGGAAGCATTTATCCAAATGACCACTGAGCTTCTGGAAAAACTGGAAGCCCTGCAGCCGGGCTCCAGGGAATACGCACTTACTGTGAAATTCCCGGCTGGCAGCGTACGTCTTTCCATTGACGGCGAAGACCTGACGATCGCAAATTTGATCGGTTCCTATCAAACCGATGTGCTCTCCGGCACAGAACTCGACCTGACCTTTGAACCGAGAGTCGAAGGAAGAGAGATCGCAGGCGTCACCGTGAACGGCGAAGCCGTAGCAGAAGAGAACTTTGACGTTGCCGAGTATATCTACAGCCTGGCAATGCCGAATGCAGACACCACGATTGAACTGGGCTTCACGATCG
>ENA-ORMO01001456-ORMO01001456.1-human-gut-metagenome-genome-assembly--contig:-NODE-1456-length-25096-cov-7.958588_pt1 | contig 25096 bp, 23 predicted proteins | sample MGYA00242106_ERZ509001 | MGnify/ENA primary metagenome ERZ509001 (study PRJEB26280, sample SAMEA2338736) | human gut metagenome | biome: human gut; feature: human-associated habitat; material: faeces...
TTGCGGACAAACGGTTTTCAAGACCGCCTCGTTATGACCACTTCGATATCTCTCCTTATGCAATTCTGCGTTTTCCGACGTTTTTCCCGTTGACGCGAATTACATTCTATCATCAAACATCATTCCTGTCAAGACATAAAATCAAATATTTTTCAAAAAAATTTCAGCTATATCCAGATCCTCTGGAGTTGTGATCTTAAGATTCTTATAAGCTCCCTCTACAAGGGCAACTTTCACTCCTGTTTCCTGCTCTACCACCATAGCGTCATCTGTGATTGCAGACATATCCCGGCAGCGAATTTTCTCATGAGCCTCTCGAATCAGCCTGTACCCAAAAATCTGAGGTGTCTGAATTGTCCACACAGAGCTTCGTTCCGGCGTCTCTGCAACATATCCCTGTACATCTGCTATTTTTACCGTATCCTTAGAAGGCATACCGATCACGCAGGCGCCTGTTTTTTTTACCCCCTGCATTCCTCTCTGAATAATTTCTTCTGTAATAAAAGGTCTGGCCCCGTCATGAATCAGAACATATTCCGTATCCCGGCAGGCAAGAAGTCCCTGATAAACAGAATCATATCGCTCTTTTCCACCGGGTATCACTTTTGTCACCTTGGTAAGACCATATTTTTCCACAATTTCCTCTTTGCAAAAAGATACAGACTCTGCCCCTGTAACCAGTATAATCTCATGTATCAGTCCACTGTCCTGAAAGCATTTCAGCGAATAATAGACAAGAGGTTTTCCCTCCAGCTCCAGGAACTGCTTCTGTACTTTGCTGTTCATCCGTTTTCCCTGTCCTGCAGCCAGAACAATAGCTGTATTTTTTCCCTCCATAAAAACCTCCCCAACAGCTTTTTATCTTTCTCCCAGTTTCAGGTTTGGCACTGCATTCAGATCCCAGCCATGACGCGTCCCTTTTTTATACTCGTAATAAGCTGCCGCCCCGATCATGGCAGCATTATCTGTACAGAAAATCGGTGAGGGACGGAAAAACTGATAACCATTTTCTTCACAGGCTTTTTCCATAGCAGCCCTCAGAGTGCCATTGGAAGCCACGCCTCCTGCAATCGCCACCTTGTCCATGCCATAATCTTTTGCCGCCATCATGGTATGCTCTACCAGAACATCTACCACCGCTTTCTGGAAAGACGCCGCAAGATCTGCACGATTTACCTCTTCCCCCTTCATCTGAGCCTGATTCAGATAATTCAGCACAGCAGATTTTACCCCGCTGAAGCTGAAATCGTAAGGACAGTCTCCTACTTTCGCTCTCGGGAACTGTATCGCATCCGGATTTCCTTCTTTTGACAGTTTATCAATCTTAGGACCTCCCGGATAACCCAGACCGATCGCACGGGCAACCTTATCAAAGGCCTCTCCTGCCGCGTCATCTCTGGTCCTTCCCAGAATCTCAAACACACCGTAATCCTTCACGATCACCAGATGGGTATGTCCCCCTGAAACAATCAGGCAGAGAAACGGAGGCTCCAGATCCGGATGTTCAATATAGTTTGCCGAGACATGGCCCTCAATATGGTGGACGCCTACCAATGGAAGTTTTTTTGCATAGGCAATGGCCTTGGCCTCTGCAACGCCTACAAGCAGTGCGCCTACAAGCCCCGGCCCATAGGTAACGCCAATCGCATCAAGGTCGTCCAGCGTCACCCCCGCCTCTTTCAGCGCCTCCTCAATAACCTGATTGATCTTTTCTATATGCTTTCTTGATGCAATTTCCGGCACAACACCACCGTACAGTTTATGAAGCTCGATCTGTGAAGAGATTACATTAGACAGGATCGTTCTTCCGTTTTTTACAACGGAAGCCGCAGTTTCATCACAGGAGCTCTCTATGGCAAGAATCAGTGTATCTTCCACGTTTATTCCTCCTCAAAATTTAATTCCACGCTTTTTCCATCCTTCCCCGGATAGGACTGTGGAAAAATTGCTCTGACAGTATCCATATAATCATCCGGTCGGATCAGGGACGGGCTGTAATGCGTCAGCCACATTTCTCCCACTCCGGCTTCCTTAGCCAGCTCTGCTGCCTCACGGAACGTCATATGCTTATAGCCTTTGGCCTTATCTGTTTTCTCATCCTCCCCATACATGCCTTCGCAGATAAAAAGATCCGAATCCTTTGCATTACGGAGGATGGAATCTGTAGGTCTGGTATCAGTTGTATAGGTAAGCTTGATTCCCTTTCTGTCAGGTCCAAGGACCATGTCCGGCGTATAGGTTTTCCCTTCCAGTTCTATGGTCTGCCCCTTTTGAAGAGGATTCCATAATTTCAGGGGAATTTCCTGCTCCTTTGCTCTTTCTGGAGAAAACCTGCCCTGACGGAGAATTTCCAGCGTGTACCCATAGCAGATCACATTATGGTTCACCTTAAAGGCAGTGATCCTGTAGCCATTCAGTTCGATAACTTCCTCCGGCTTCGTGATTTCTATAAAGCGGATCTCAAAGGGAAGTTCCGGCGCGATTACACGAAGGGCATTTACCACACGTTCCAGTCCTCTGGGACCGATCAGTGTCAAAGGTTCTGTACGGTCTGCATTACCCATAGTAAGAAGCAGTCCCGGAAGTCCGCTGATATGATCTCCATGATAATGAGTAAAGCAGATCACATCGATGGGCTTGAAGCTCCAGCCTTTTTCCTTAATGGCAACCTGAGTCCCCTCGCCGCAGTCAATCAGAAGACTGCTGCCATTATATCTTGTCATCAGAGCAGTAAGCCACCTTCTTGGAAGGGGCATCATACCGCCTGTTCCTACTAAACAAACATCTAACATAAAATCCCTCTTTTATTCTGAAAAAGTCTGCCGCAGAATATATCTGCCGCAGTCTCTGCTATTACTTTACTGGCAAAGTGTAACACAATTAATACTTCAAAACAAGGTCAAAATCCCCCATCAGTGCAAAGGAATGCTTATTTTCATCTGAAAAATATCCCCCTTCTCCGTCCAGTGTCACGATCACTGCTATTTCTTCTTCCATATAAAAATCTGAAGCCACTTTATGCTTCCGCTTTCCATAAGGAAGGTTATTAAAGCAGAGGTTTTCTGGGATTTCCTGTAAAAAAAGGAACGCATGAAATCCTGATCCGATTTCATGCGCCCGGTAAATCTATTGGAATCCTGTTCAGTTTTACTGCTGCGGTATTTCTTCTTCTGACAAAGTTATCTACATTGCCTTTGTCATCAGCACTGCGTTTTCCACCGGATTCTCGTAATAATTCTTACGGAGCCCGTCCTCTTTAAAGCCCAGTCTTTCATAAAGCCGTCTGGCGGTTCCATTTCCCTCACGAACCTCCAGATGGACCAGCTTTATCCCCTGCATCCCCGCTATACGAAGGACACTGTCCACAAGGAACTGACCGATTCCTTCTTTCTGGCGGTCTTTTCTGACCGCCACATTCAGGATATCTCCCTCATCCAGCACAGTCATCATGCTGCAGTAGCCAAGAATATGGTCTTTTTCCTCCACTACAAAAAACATGGTGTCTTTTTTCATCAGATAGGTAAGAAATCCTTCCCTTGTCCACGGTACCGAAAAAAGAGCTTCTTCGATATCCATAACCTGATCCAGATCCTCCACCAGCATTTCCCGAAAGGTCATTGTACTGCTTCCCCGCTTTCTGCCTGCAGACGGGCTTTTTCTCTTTCTGCCCGCTCTCTTTCCGCCTGAGAAACCCGAAGATAATCCGGCATGTGCTCCCGGGCAGTCTCATATTTCCCTTCCTGATAATATACCAGTCCCAGAGCAGCCACAGCAGCCGCTCTCTGCCTGTTTACATGAGCCGGCGCAAAAGAACAGGAAAACTCCGCTTTTTCCAGGATGGTTTCACGGAACACCGGAACACCGTCTCCCAGAAAAGTAACCTTCTGCCCATATCCGTTCAGTTTTTCCAGAAGCTCCCCAACAGGAACTGCCATCTGATCTTCCACCACCTGAAGCTTATGATCCTCAAAACGATAAATACCCGTATACACCTGGTTTCTTCTTGCATCCATGATGGGACAGATCAGTCCCTGTACATCATAAAGATTAAAAGCCAGCGCTTCTACCGTAGGAACGCTGATCAGCGGTTTTTCCAGAGCAAGTCCCAGCCCTTTGGCAGTTGCAGAACCGATACGAAGCCCGGTAAAAGAGCCGGGACCGCCTGCCACGGCAATGGCGTCAATGGTGCTCAGATCCAGTTCTGTCATTTTTGCCACCTCGTCCAGCATGGGAAGAAGTGTCTGAGAATGTGTTTTTTTATAATTTACCGAATATTCTGCGATCATGGTATCGTCTTCCACAACTGCAACAGACGCTACGATACCGGAACTGTCCAGACCTAATATTTTCATGGTTTCTCCCTACCTTTCTTCAGTCTCCTCAATGGTGATCCGGCGATAATCAAAACCCTGCGCCAGATCTTTTTCGATGGTAACGGAAATTCTTTTTTCCGGAAGAATCTCACGGATCAGCTCCGCCCATTCAATCAGGCAGATTCCCTCACCGAAGAAATAATCGTCATAGCCGATTTCTTCCATTTCCTCGATATCTCCGATACGGTATACGTCAAAATGATAAAAAGGCAGACGTCCTTCCTCGTACACCTGGACAATGGTAAAAGTAGGACTGCTGACTGCCTCTGTAATGCCAAGACCAGCTGCCACTCCCTGAGTGAACACTGTTTTTCCTACGCCAAGATCGCCGTTCAGGGTATATACCTGCCCCGGCTTCGCTGTCTCTCCGATTTTTTTCCCTAATTCAAAAGTCTCCTGAGGACTCCTTGTTTCTATTACCATTTCTGCACCTTTCCATAAACATTCCCGATTATTTTATAAACCGTTATGATTTCCGTTCTTTTACTTATTCCTTGCGAAATTGTTCTTTGCATATTATAATAGAGCAAACAGAGAAAAACAATACTTTTCGTAGGTAATTGATAAATGATTTTATCGGTGCCTGTGGATAACTCTCCCCTATATAAGGAGAGAAAAAGGGGCAGTATTCAGAATTGTTTCTGAATTGATATAGAGCATCTGATTTTGGGTATATTTTAATAAGCCCAAAGAAGTATTATGACAATTGAATGCTTTTTTCAGGCAACTAAAGGTTTCAGGCTTCGAATGTATTGTGGACAATTCATTGCATATGCAACGATTACGGTTAACTGGCTGGCAATACCAGCAAGAAAAACGTCAGCCTTTGTGGTGGTATGGTTTCTGGTCTTTCTTCCAGCGATACACATGTTGATTTTGAAATGATTGATGGCTCGTTCAACAATAGTCCTTATTTTATAAGTATTATTCCATTCATCAGAATCACGTTGGATACCAGGAAACATGCGTAAATCCATATTTTCATAGGTATAAGTTGTCCTGCCCTTTTTGGCAGAACTGCAAGGTTTATCGCAATCACAGATCCATCCTTTATGATAGTGCATTTTGGGACAGATCCATTTGATACGGTCAGACCGCCCTTTTTCCTTTGTGATTCCACAGTATTTCATAGAAAGAGAAGGATCATTAGGGCAGGTTGGATAACCGTAAGCGTTGTAACCTACTTTTTTGAGGGGACTTTCATTTCTGGGATTATAGGGAATTAAGGCCCGGGAAAAATGGAAGTCATGGAATAACTTTCCATATAGTTCAGCAGAATCAAAAGCAGAATCCCCAAGAAAAGTATCCGGATGAAACTTAGGATGGAGTGAAAAGTAGTCACTGAGCACAGGAATAAGAGCGGAAGCATCCCCTACCGATTTATCTTCATCTGGAGAATCTGTTTTCTTTTCTACAGAAAGTTCAGGATGAGAAGCTTTGAAATCACTGTCATCAATAAAAGCGATATGTCTCACGATCCCTAATCCGTTAGTAAGGATGGCAAATTTGTCGGCGTAACAGAAATGCCCATTGATATACATTTGTTTGGCATCGGGACAGGAGGCAGCCTGAGAGGGCATTAGACCGTAAGCCATCTTATAGGGATCGACATCCGGTTTATCTTTATAGAAAACCTTAAGCTTTTTAATCAGAGCATTCAGAGTTTTTGGATTGTTTTCCGTAACATAAAGTTCGATGCCGGAGGTATCAAAAGTCAGCATGTGAGAAAGGGCCGAATCAATTAATTGGCAAATGGGTTCGGTGTAATCAACCATTCGTTGAAACATAAGCTCAATGTAAGGCTCAAAGTCATGCTTAAAACGCGACATTAAAGAAGCATCGGGAACTTTAGAAAAACCGCAGAAATCTCTTAATTCTTTGCATAGATGTAAAAAAAGCAGAAGGAGGGAATCCGTAGGGATGGAAAAAATCTTCTGAAGAATGAAAGAGGTAAGAAATCCCTGCAACGGATACACTCGCTTTCGACCGATGGAAAGATAAAAAGCTGTAAGGAATTCCGTAGGAATAAATTCATTCAAGTCGAAGTGTTCTGACAAAAGTGAAAAGAAAGAAGGAGGGTCATCGATGAATGTATTTTGACAGTCTGAAAAAATGTCGCTTAAAGAAATCTGGTGGTATTTAGTAGTCATAAATTTTCTCCTCTCCGGTGAATGGAATGTGTTGGTGTCGTTACCTATATTTTACCACTGGAGGAGAGAAAATTTATATAAATCAATAGAAAAAAACAATAAAATCAAGGGTTAACAGCGTTTGTAAAACGCCTAAATACTTTTCGTAAAAGGAGATAAAACTATGGCAAATCCAGTTGTAACCATCACCATGGAAAATGGTGATGTAATGAAAGCAGAACTTTATCCGGAGGTCGCTCCCAACACAGTAAACAATTTTATCAGCCTGGTAAAAAAAGACTTTTATAACGGACTGATCTTCCACCGTGTAATCAATGGATTCATGATCCAGGGCGGATGTCCGGACGGAACCGGAATGGGCGGCCCTGGCTACAGCATCAAGGGTGAATTTGCACAGAATGGTATTGCAAACGATCTTGCACATACACCGGGAGTTCTCTCCATGGCAAGAGCCATGCATCCAAACTCAGGCGGAAGCCAGTTCTTCATCATGCACAAAGCAGCTCCTCACCTTGACGGAAGCTATGCTGCTTTTGGCAAGATCACAGAAGGAATGGATGTGGTAAACCGCATTGCAGAAGAAGATACCGATTACAGTGACAGACCTCTTGACGATCAGGTAATGAAAACTGTAACCGTAGAAACCTTTGGCGCAGATTATCCAGAACCGGAGAAATGCTGATCCTCTGACAGATAAGCACTGTAGAACAAAGCCGGTACGTTTCCCCCTTATATGCGGGAAGCTGTACCGGCTTTTTCTGCGATAATTATTTATTATGTAATATACTAATCTTCAAAAGTCATAACCTCTCCATCCAGAACAGCAAAATACAATTCCCTGTCTTTTTCCATCCGGGCTCTTCCATTGGTTCCTTCCGTAATAGCTTTCTGAACAGCATCTACTTCATCCGATGGGATCAGAAGCTCCAGAACCACCTTATCTGTATACTCACTGTTCAGGATAGGAATACTTCTTTCTCCTGCAATGTACTGGATCTTGCCGATCCCTGTATAATCTGTAGTCACTTTCAGAGATATCCCCCGCCGTTTCTCAATGATACGGCTGGCTGCAAGTCCCTCCTGCACAGCCTTTGAATAAGCACGTACAAGTCCTCCTGTACCCAAAAGAACTCCTCCAAAATATCGGGTGACTACCACTGCCACATTATAAATATCCTCTCCAAGGATTACATCCAGCATGGGACGTCCTGCCGTTCCTGACGGTTCCCCTGCATCACTGCAGCGAGTATATTCGCGATTCAACCCTATGGAATAAACAAAGCAGTTGTGACTTGCATCCCAGTATTTTTTCTTCATTTCTTCCAGAAAGGCCATAACTTCGTCCTCTGTCTTAACCGGACGCACAGTAGCAATAAATCTGGATTTTTTTTCCACAATCTCCCCTGTGCCGCCCTCCAGCACAGTCTTATATGTTTCCAGCATATTTTCTCTCCTAATATGAATATGCCTCCTGCCTTTCCCGGCAGGAGGCGTGATATTTTTCTGATTTTAATTATACGGAAGCCCCGTAAATATGTCAATCCCTGATAACGAAGGAGCAAAATATCCTTCTCAAATTCTCTTTGATAAAAAAAGTTCTGCCGGCTGTTCATATCCTGGAATATCTATAATAAGACTTCCGCAGTCCTTATATCCTATTTTTCGGTAGAAATTCTGTGCCCCCTCATTTACCTGTGTAGAAGTGAGAAGCATACCATATCCCCTGGCTTTCATCTCCGTTTCCCAATATTCCATCAGTCTTCTTCCATATCCCTTTTGATGATGATCACAGGCTATATACAGCATTGTACAAAATGGTATGCTATCCCAGAAAAGATTATATCTAAGCAGACCAACAGGCTCATTGTTATCTGACAAAATATAACCCCTTTTATTATAAACTTTATCTTCAAATTCCTGTTCCGGTAAATGTCTGTCGAGACGGTACCAAAATTCTTTATCATCCATGTTCACATTTCTTATTTTAATCATGAATATACCTCTGTAATTTATGATCATCTTTTCGGTTCATTATCTATGAAAAACAGATCACTTTATTTCCCATATACCCAGCATTTCTCTATCTGCGGTTCCAGTCTGTCATACTCCCACTTTTTCCCGCTGTTGCCCCTGCTGAAAGGATCGTTAATAATCATCTGGCTGCCGGTATGTCCCCGGACCACGATGAAATGCCCGTTGTCTGTAAAGTCTCCCGGTCCCATGGCGCAGATGATCAGCTTTCCTTCATCCAGTTCTCTTTCCATTTCCGGCAGGCTCATATAGGCAAACTGTGTTACCTTAACTCCATATTCCTTTGCCATATCCTCCATAAACAGCCAGGAGGTTCCTTCGCCCTCTACATAATAGCCCTCCTCCATGGCCCGTCCTGCCAGCAGATCCGGAGTAAGGCTTTTGTCCCGGGTGATACTGTAAAGGACCATGGAAAGACAGGTTGGACCGCATCCGGAAATTCCTATGTTCGACTGTCCGTAAGGAACATATCCCCATCGTTTGTCCCACTGTATAAAAAGCGGCACATCTCTCCTGCTTTCAGACAATGTGATACCGCCGGCTGCCTCTGCCGGTGCAGTCAGGCAGGTCACTGCAAAATCCAGGATCTCTGCATTCCGTTTCAATGCATTCAAAAAATCTACCGGGTATTTTTCTTTATTTTGGTTAATCTGATCCCAGAGCTTCTCCTCTCGTGTTTTTTCTACAGGAGTGACTTCTACGACCACTGCCTTTGGAGGAACAGAGGTCTCCTGAAACTGCCATTGTCTGCGCTCTCTCTGCAGAAAAATCCCTGCTGCCGAAAACAGAAAAACGGAAACTGTCATAATAACTCTCCGATTTCTTTCTTTGATCCTGTTTTCCACAGCAGGGCTTCTTGGACGGTCATTTCCACAAGAACCGGATTTATTCCTTTTTTTCAAAGTATAGTCCCCCTTGCCCGATTTTTTATTTCGGTCAAAACTGTATTTTCTCTTTTGTATAACAATTATACCATAAAAACGCCCCCTGCTGTAATTTTTATTCTCACATTCTGCCGCAGAGAGTGTTTTCTTCTATAGCGGATATGGAAATTACAATATTTTTGAATTTTTCTGCTATACTAAATATGAAGTTTTTATTTTGGGGTTTATTTACGTTTTTTTATTTGATATAATAAAACGGATTATAAAGGAGGAAAATCATGAATTACGGTAAAAAATCAGTCGCAAAAAAACGAAATTCTCTGATTTCCCGTACAGCCATGATGGGGAAACGTGCACACGTTTCTTTTATCAGAGTTCTTTTTGTTTCTCTGATCACTTTATGCGTGGTCGTAGGCTGCATAGGGATCGGTGCATTTCGAGGGATCATAGACAATGCTCCAGATGTAGATGATGTAGACATTTCACCGCTGGGGTACGCAACCTTCCTGTATGACGGAGACGGAAATCAGCTGCGCAAACTGACTGCTCCCAGTTCCAACCGTCTGCCGGTCTCTATTGAACAGATCCCGGTAGATCTGCAGCATGCAGTAGTGGCTATTGAGGACGAACGTTTCTACGAACACAATGGTATTGATGTAAGAGGTATTCTCCGTGCTTTCGTAAAAAACATCAGTTCCGGAGGCCTTTCTGAGGGAGCCAGTACCATTACACAGCAGCTTCTGAAAAATAATGTTTTTACTAACTGGACCAACGAGTCTACCTGGCTGGAACGTTTTACCAGAAAGTTCCAGGAACAGTTTCTTGCAATCCAGATCGAGAAAAAGATCAATGATAAAAATGTGATTCTTGAAAACTATCTGAACACCATCAACCTGGGAGCCGGAGCTTATGGTGTACAGGCAGCTGCAAGACAGTATTTTAACAAAGATGTATGGGATCTGAATCTTTCCGAATGTGCAACACTTGCCGGAATCACCCAGAATCCTACACAGTTTAACCCTATCGAACATCCGGAAGCCAATGCCAAAAGACGCAAAGAGGTTCTTAATCATATGCGTGATCAGGGATACATCTCTCAGGAGCAATATGAACAGACCCTCAGTCATGACATTTATTCTGAGATCCAGGCAGCCCAGGCGCTGAACGCAGAAACTGCAGATACTATCTACAGCTATTTTGAAGATGAACTGATCGACCAGGTCATCAGCGATCTGATGAACATCAAAGGCTACACCAGAACCCAGGCTCAGAACCTGGTCTACAGCGGCGGACTGAAAATATACACTACACAGGATCAGGCCATCCAGAATATCCTGGATGAAGAATATGCAAATCCGGAAAACTATCCGCAAAATGTACAGTATGCCCTTGATTATGCACTGACTGTCCAGAACCCTCAGGGCGAAGAGGTCAATTACAGCAAAGAAATGCTGCGGCTTTACTTCCAGAATGAAGATCCTGAATTCGACCTTCTGTTTTCCTCACAGGAAGAAGGTCAGGAATATGTAGACAGATACAAACAGTCTATTCTGGCAGATGGAAGTACTGTGATTGCAGAACGTGTAAATTTCGCACCTCAGCCTCAATCCTCCATGAGTGTCATCGATCAGCATACAGGCTATGTAAAAGCCATCGTAGGCGGACGCGGAGAAAAGACTGCCAGTCTTACACTGAACCGCGCAACAGACACCACCAGACAGCCTGGTTCCACATTTAAGATCGTGTCCACTTATGCTCCTGCACTTAATGAAAAGGGGATGACCCTTGCCACAACCTTTGAAGACGAACCTTATAATTATCCAGACGGATCTCCTGTAGAAAATGCATCCAGATCCTACAGCGGAACCACAACTATCCGCAGGGCGATCCAGAATTCTATTAACGTTGTAGCCGTAAAATGTCTGGAGGAAGTAACTCCGGAACTTGGTCTTCAGTACCTGGATAATTTTGGATTTACCACCCTTGCCCATGGCACGGAGGCAGATACAGATGAAGACGGAACCGTATGGACAGATGCCAACCTTCCTATGGCTCTTGGCGGTCTGACTCACGGTGTTACCAACATTGAGCTTTGCGCCGCTTATGCAGCCATTGCAAACCAGGGTAATTATATCGAACCTCTGTATTACACAAAGATCCTCGATCATGACGGAAACGTACTCATCGAAAAAAATTCTGCAGGACGCTCTGTGATCAAAGAAAGTACTGCATGGCTTCTCACCAGCGCCATGGAAGACGTTGTAAATTATGGTACCGGTACTGCCTGCCAGCTGGATAATATGACTGTAGCCGGAAAAACAGGTACTACTGATGATTACAACGACTTGTGGTTTGCAGGTTACACACCATATTATACATGTACTGTATGGTCGGGATTTGATAACAATGAAAAACTCCCGGATGATTATTCCCGTGAATTCCATAAAAATCTGTGGAAAAAAGTTATGACCCGCATTCATGAGGGACTGGAAAACAAAGACTTTGAAATGCCTTCTACCGTAGAAAAAGTAAGCATCTGTGCCGATACAGGACTGCTCCCAAGAGCGGGCTGCTCTGTGATCACAGAATACTTTGATATCGGTGATGTTCCGACAGATTACTGCGATCAGCATTTCTACGAACCAGAACCAATTCCGGAATACATCTACGATGAAACTGAAATTCCTGAACCAACTATAATGCCGGAAGATCCTAATGCTGACGGCAATGTTGAGGATCCCAATGCTGGCGGTACCGAAGATCCTAACACAGGAGGCGGTACTGAAGATCCTAATGCAGGAGGCGGTACCGAGGATCCTAACGCTGGCGGCGATGGCGGCGGCGATAACAACGGCGGTGATGGCAGCGGCGGCGACTGGAATGAAGGAGAATGGGAAGTATATTATCCTCAGTAAGTATAAAAAGGAGATTTCCAAAACAGGAAATCTCCTTTTTTATACTGAAATCCAGGTTATAAATTTTCCATAAATGTGCTTTTCTTTCTATTACAGTACCATTTTTGCAGCACCATAAATGCCGGCATCATTTCCAAGGCTTGCGATCACAATCGGAACCTCTTTACATAAAGAGAACGCGTACTCTTTATAGTGCTTTGTGATACAGTCGATCAGAGACTGTCCTGCCTTAGATACACCGCCGCCGATAACAATCGCTTCAGGGTCTACAACTGCTGCAAATATTCCAAGAGCCCCTCCAAGTTTTTCCCCTACTTCATCCATCACACGGCAGGCCAGGGCGTCTCCTGCTTTAAAAGCATCCAGTACATCCTTTGCTTCTATCTGCTCCATATTTCTCAGAACACTTGCCTCCTCAGAAGCCGCAAGTGCTTTCTTTGCAAGGCGTACGATTCCTGTTGCAGAAGAATATTGTTCCAGGCATCCTTTATTTCCACAGTTGCAGCTTTCTGTTTCTTCATGGCATACATTTGCATGTCCAATCTCTCCGCCAGCTCCATGATGTCCTGCAACAATTTTTCCCTCTACAATGATACCGCCGCCTACGCCTGTTCCAAGCGTTACCATAATCACATTCTGAGAACCTGCCGCAGCACCTTTCCAGGCTTCCCCAAGTGCTGCTACGTTTGCATCATTTCCAGCTTTTGCCGGAAGTCCGATCAGCTCACTGAGTTCTTTAGCTACTGGTTTAAATCCCCAGTGAAGGTTTACTGCACAGGCAGCTTCCCCATTGCTGTTGATCGGTCCCGGGATACCGATACCAACACCTGCTACATCTGACTTATTAATACTTTTTTCTGTAATCTTTGCCTTAATCGCCTCTGCAACATCAGGAAGAATATGTGCGCCCTCATCTTCCGTTCTTGTGGGGATCTCCCACTTGTCGACCAGAGTTCCGTCTGTCTGGAAAAGTCCACATTTTACAGTAGTTCCTCCTACATCAATACCAAAACAATACATGATATTTCCCCTTTCTCTTTTTATTTTTCACGTTTTTTTGCAATATTGGCCTGCACACGTTTATACAGTTCCTCTGCTGCATTATAGCCCATCTTTTTCTGTCTGTGGTTGACAGCGGCAGATTCTACAATCACCGCCAGATTACGTCCCGGACGGATAGGCAGGGAATGGCAGACGATCTTGTTGCCCAGATACTCTGTATACTCCTCTGTAAGACCAAGACGATCATATTCCTTATCTCTGTCCCATTCCTCCAGTTTGATAACAAGATCTACAGACTGCGTATCTTTTACACTTTCTACACCAAACAGAGTCTTAACATCAATAATACCAATTCCACGCAGCTCAATAAAATGTCTTGTGATATCGGGCGCGGAACCTACCAGCGTTACATCGCTGACCTTACGCAGTTCTACCACATCATCGCTGACAAGACGATGTCCTCGCTTGATCAGCTCCAGAGCAGCCTCGCTTTTACCGATACCGCTTTCTCCGGTGATCAGGATACCCTCACCATAAACATCCACCAGAACTCCATGGATGGAAATGCAGGGAGCAAGCTGTACTCCAAGCCAGCGGATGATCTCTGCCATAAGACTGGAAGTTGTTCTTTCTGTTACAAATGTAGGAACATTATATTTAATGGCAAGATCCAGCATATCCTGCGACGGTTTTGTCATGGTACTGAAAATTACACAGGGAATCTTACTGGAAATAAAACGTTCGTATTTCATCAGACGCTTTTCATCCGGAAGCTGCATCAGATATGTGTACTCTACATATCCAATGATCTGAACACGTTCATTGGCAAAATGTTCCAGGTACCCGGTAAGCTGCAGTGCAGGACGGTTGATCTCTGCAGTCATGATCCTCTTGTCTGACAGGTCGATCTCCGGAGTCAGATTCGTAAGATTCTGCTCCTGCACCATCTTTGTCATCAATACACCTTTCATATGTGTGTTCTCCTTTTTTATATATTAGCGGCACAAATTACTTTGTGTTACTTGCTGTCTTTCGGCTGCGCAGGCGGATGAAAAAAAAGATATACCTGCTGCGCGCTTGCTGCATTCATAGACTCTGTTTCCGTCAGCTCCTCCAGAGAAGCATCCCGGATCCCTTCCACAGACCGAAACTTCCGCATCAGTGCTTTCCTTCTTCGTTCACCGATCCCCGGTATATCATCCAGAATCGAATGGACCTGTTCCTTACTGCGGAGAGATCTATGATATTCTATTGCAAAACGATGAGCCTCATCCTGGATCCTTGTGATCAGACGAAAACCTTCACTGTTTGTTTCAATTGGAATTTCCACATTATTAAAATAAAGTCCCCGGGTACGATGATGGTCATCCTTCACCATACCGCAGACCGGAATCTGTATTCCAAGCTTCTCCAGAACTCCCAGGGCAATATTTACCTGCCCCCTGCCTCCGTCCATCAGAAGCAGATCCGGCATTCTGGCAAAGCTGTCAAATTCTCCATTGCTCTCATGGGTAAAACGCCTGGTAAGCACTTCTTCCATACTGGCATAATCATTTGGACCCTGAACAGACTTAATGCGGAATTTACGATAATCACTTTTTTTCGGGCGTCCTTTTTCATATACGACCATGGATCCCACAGACTCAAAACCACTGATATTTGAAATATCAAAGGCCTCCATCCGGATGATATCCTGCAGCCCCAGCCATTCCTCTACTTCATGGACGGCTCCTATTGTCCGTCCTTCTTCACGGCGGATACGCTCTCTGTCTTTATCCAGAACCATACGGGCATTTTCTCTGGCAAGCTCCACCAGCTTCTCCTTTGTGCCCTTTTTGGGTACCAGGATATGGACTTTTTGCTTTCTCCTGGAGCTGAGCCACTCTTCGATCACCTCACGGTCTTCCACATCTGTCTGAAGCATAATCTCTCTGGGAATAAATGGTGTCCCCGCATAAAATTGCTTCAGAAAACTGGACAGCACCTGTTCTCTGGTGTCGCCTCTTGCAACCCTCAGATAAAAATGATCCCTTCCAATGATCCTGCCGCTGCGCATAAAAAACACCTGCACTACGGCATCCTGCTCTCGAAGATCCAGGCTTTCGTCCATTGCCACAGCAATAATATCTCTGTCTTCTTCTCCATAAGCAGTGATCTTCTGGCGTTCCCCGATCTTACGGATGCTCTGGATCAGATCACGGCACTCTGCCGCGTCCTCAAACTGAAGCTCCTCAGAAGCTTTCTGCATCTTATCCGTCAGCTGGTCAATGGTTTCCTGGAAATCTCCATTTAAAAAGCGAAGAACCTTCTGGATATTTTCCCTGTATGCCTCCTGTAGCACATTTCCCGTGCAGGGACCGGTACACTGCTTCATGTGATAATAAAGACAGGGGCGGTCTTTTCCACAGTCTCTGGGAAGTGTCCTGCTGCAGGAACGGACCTGATACAATTTTCGTACAAGCTCTATGACGTCTTTTACTGCTCCCCCGCTTGTATATGGTCCAAAATATCGATTTTTGTCCTTTTTCATCCTTCGCGCAAAAAGCACCCTTGGATAAGCCTCCTGAACTGTCACCTTGATAAAGGGATAACTTTTGTCATCCTTCAGCATCGTATTATATTTAGGTCTGTGCTCTTTGATCAGATTACTTTCCAGTACAAGTGCTTCCAGCTCAGAATCTGTAATGATATATTCAAATCTTGCAATGTGGGTGACCATCTGCTCGATTTTGGCACCTTTGTAACGGCTGCTCTGAAAATACTGCCGTACCCGGTTTTTAAGGCTGACAGCCTTTCCCACATATATGATCTCATCCCGCTCATCGTGCATCAGATATACGCCCGGCTTGGCGGGAAGTTTTTTCAGTTCTTCCTCAATCAGAAACATTTTCTGTATCCTGCTTTTCTTCTGATACGACCTCTTCGATCGCTTTCACATCTTCCGGAAATACCAGATCATTCAGGTCTTCCGGAATATCCATTCCTCTCTCCACTGCCCGGAAGATCTTCATAAATTCTTTTCCGGTAATAGTCTCTTTTCGGATCAGATATTCCGCGATCTTATCAAGAGCTGTCCTGTGACCGCTTAAAAGCCGCTTGGACTCTTCGTAGGATTCATGAAGAAGCTTCATTACCTCATGGTCGATCTCTGTTGCCGTATCATCACCACAGTTTAATACAGCTCTTCCGGAAAGATACTGATTCTCCTGAGAAGCCAGTCCCATAAGCCCGAATTTCTGCGACATGCCATACTGGGTGATCATAGCTCTTGCAACCTTGGTAGCCTGTTCAATATCATTGGCAGCCCCTGTCGTTACAGTGTCAAAAACAATCTCCTCCGCAGCACGGCCGCCCAGATATCCAACAAGCATTGCTTCCAGTTCTTTCTGTGTGTTAAGGAATTTTTCTTCCTCCGGAACATGCATAACATATCCCAGTGCCCCCATAGTACGCGGAACAATGGTGATCTTCTGCACCGGCTCCGAATCTTTCTGAAGGGCGCTGACAAGAGCATGTCCTACCTCATGATAGGATACGATCCGTCTTTCCTGTTCGCTTAAAATGCGATCTTTCTTTTCCTTACCTACAAGGACCACTTCCACTGATTCCAGAAGATCCTTCTGGGATACCGCCCTGCGGCCATTTTTTACTGCAAGAATTGCAGCTTCATTTATCATATTTGCAAGATCAGAGCCTACGGCACCGGATGTAGCCAGCGCAATGGCATCCAGATCTACCGTCTCATCAAGAAGCACATCCTTGGCATGCACTTTCAGAACCTCCACACGGCCTTTCAGATCCGGGCGATCCACGATCACACGACGGTCAAAACGTCCAGGACGGAGAAGTGCCGGATCCAGAACCTCCGGACGGTTGGTTGCCGCAAGGATCAGAAGCCCTTTGGAAGTGTCAAATCCATCCATTTCTGCAAGAAGCTGATTCAGAGTCTGCTCACGCTCATCATTTCCGCCGCCGTAATGAGAATCACGGCTCTTTCCGATCGCATCGATCTCATCAATAAACACGATACAGGGAGCATTCTTCTTAGCTTCCTCAAAAAGATCGCGGACACGAGACGCACCTACACCTACAAACATCTCCACAAATTCCGAACCGGAAAGAGAGAAAAACGGTACCTTTGCCTCTCCGGCCACCGCTTTTGCCAAAAGAGTCTTACCAGTTCCAGGAGGACCTACAAGCAAAGCACCTTTGGGAAGTTTGGCTCCGATAGCCGTATATTTTCCTGGATTATGAAGAAAATCCACAACCTCCTGGAGAGATTCTTTTGCCTCATCCTGGCCGGCCACATCCTTAAAGGTAATGCCTGTCTCCTGCTGGATATATGCCTTTGCACGGCTTTTGCCCACACCCATAACACCGCCGCCTTTATTCATACGGCGCATAAAGAACATCAGCATTCCAAACATAAGAACTGTAGGAAGCAGCACACTGAGCAGCATGGAAAGAATCTCAAGCATAGCGTCCGGCTGTTCATACTGAAAAATGATCCCTTTGCCTTCCAGCCGGGCGGTAAGGGCATCGATATTCTCCATCTGATTTACACGATACTGCTTCTTCTCAAAGGAATCATGAAGCTTCGGTTCTACGGTCAGCACACCAGACTGCAGCGTTACTTCTTTTATCTGATCCTTTTCTACCATTTCAATAAATTTGTCATAGGTGATCTCACTGGTAGCACCATTTCGCATTTCTGTGATAAAGCTCAGGCAGATCAGTGTCACCAGAAGACAGAGTAAAAATGCCAGCAATGACTGGCGGTTTTTATTTGACCCTGGTTTTCCGGGTTCATTACGGTCCGGCCTGTTCCCATCCGGACGGTTTTCCATATGATCGTTCATTCTTTTCCTCCTCTACTGTCTTCTTTATTATAAAGAGATTTCCTCCATAAATCAACAGAATTAGTCTGTTTAAAAAAGTTTTGCATCCGTCAGTTGTTCGTAGTATACTATCAGCATGAGTAAGGCAGAATTTCTGCCAATGACGTGAATCGGGAAAGGAAAAAATTATGAAGACAGGATTTGATAACGGGAAATACCTAACCATGCAGTCAGAACATATCCGTGAAAGGATCGGCAAATTCGGCAATAAACTTTACCTGGAATTTGGCGGAAAACTTTTTGATGATTTTCATGCATCCAGAGTCCTTCCTGGATTTGAACCAGACAGTAAGCTTCGCATGCTGATGCAGCTCAGTGATCAGGCGGAGATCGTCATTGTCATCAGCGCTGCTGATATTGATAAAAACAAAGTCCGCGGGGATCTGGGGATCACCTATGATGAAGATGTTCTCCGCCTTATTGAAGTTTTCTCCGAACGTGGACTTTATGTAGGAAGTGTCTGCATCACCCGCTATTCCGGACAGGAAGGCGCCGATCTTTTTAAGAACCGGTTGGAAAAACTCGGCATCCGTGTATTTGTTCATTATAACATCCCCGGATATCCCAGCAACACCTCCCTTATTGTAAGTGACGAGGGTTACGGTAAAAATCAGTATATCGAGACATCCAGACCATTGGTCGTAATCACTGCCCCGGGACCGGGAAGCGGTAAAATGGCCGTGTGTCTCTCTCAGCTTTATCATGAACACAAACGTGGTATCTGTGCCGGATATGCAAAATTCGAGACCTTCCCTATCTGGAATATTCCGCTGAAACATCCGGTCAACCTGGCATATGAAGCAGCCACAGCAGATCTGAATGATGTAAATATGATCGACCCCTTCCATCTGGAGGCCTATGGAGAAACTACTGTCAATTATAACCGTGACGTAGAGATCTTCCCTGTACTCCAGGCAATGTTTGAAAAAATCATGGGTGAGTGCCCTTATAAATCACCTACTGATATGGGTGTCAACATGGCCGGGAACTGTATTGTAGATGATGAAGTCTGCAAAGAGGCCTCTCGTCAGGAGATCATCCGCCGCTATTATAAAAGCTGCGATGCTCTTGTATCCGGTACTGGCAAAGAAGAAGAGGTATGTAAGATCGAGCTTCTCCTGAAGCAGGCTCATGCCTCCCTGGAAGACCGCAGAGTTGTCACTGCTGCTCTGGATATCGAAAAGCAGACAGGCGCTCCTGCAGCTGCCCTGGAACTTCCTGATGGTGAAATCATTGACGGAAAGACCTCTGATCTGCTTGGAGCATCTTCAGCGCTGCTTCTCAATGCACTGAAGGAACTGGCAGGAATCGAGCATGCTCACCATGTGATCTCTCCGGAAGCTATCCGTCCTATCCAGGAGCTGAAGACCAGATACCTGGGAAGCAAGAATCCCCGTCTCCACACAGACGAAACCCTTATTGCACTTTCCGTCAGCGCAGCAAGCAATCCGGAAGCCGGACTGGCGCTGGAGCAGCTTCCCAAATTAAAAGGCTGCCAGGCCCACACATCTGTCATGCTGTCCTCCGTGGATATCTGGCAGTTCCGAAGACTTGGTATTGAGCTGACCTGTGAACCAAAATTTGAAAAAAAGAAAAAAGATGATGACGATGATAAATAAGCTCCATAAGAAAACCTCCGGAGAATTTCTCCGGAGGTTTTCTTATTTATTATTCATCATAGCCATTAGGATTTTTACTCTGCCAGTTCCAGGAATCTGCACACATTTCTTTGATACCAAACTCTGCTTTCCATCCAAGTTCTCTTTCCGCCTTGGATGCATCCGCATAGCAGGTAGCGATATCGCCTGGACGACGTGGTTTGATTACATAAGGAACTTTCACGCCTGTTGCCTCTTCGAAATTTTTTACGATATCAAGAACGCTGTAGCCTTTTCCGGTTCCCAGGTTATAAATATTCAGTCCTGATTTATCTTCAATCTTTTTAAGCGCCTTCACATGACCTTTTGCCAGATCCACTACATGGATATAATCTCTTACGCCGGTTCCATCCGGAGTGTCATAATCATTTCCAAATACACCAAGTTCTTTCAGCTTGCCAACAGCAACCTGTGTCACATAAGGCATCAGATTATTGGGAATACCGTTTGGATTCTCTCCAATAGTTCCGCTCTTATGGGCACCGATAGGATTGAAGTAACGAAGAAGAACCACATTCCATTCCGGATCTGCCTTCTGAATGTCACTTAACACCTGCTCCAGCATGGATTTTGTCCATCCATAAGGATTCGTGCACTGTCCTTTTGGGCACTCTTCTGTGATCGGAATGATAGCAGGATCGCCATATACCGTTGCAGAAGAAGAGAAAATAATATTCTTCACGCCGTGTTTTCTCATTACATCTACCAGAGTCAGTGTTCCGGCAATATTATTTTCATAATATTCCCATGGTTTTGCTACAGATTCCCCAACAGCTTTCAGGCCTGCAAAATGAATACAGGAATCAATATCCTCTTTTTCAAAGATTTCTGTAAGAGCTTCCCTGTCAAGAATATCTGCCTTATAGAATTTCACAGGTTTTCCTGTGATCTTTTCCACACGCTCCAGACTTTTCTCACTGGAATTACTTAAGTTATCCACAACAACAACTTCGTATCCCGCATTTTGAAGCTCTACAACTGTATGGCTGCCGATATAACCGGCGCCGCCTGTAACTAAAATTGCCATGATCTTGTCCTCCTCTTCAGGTCTTCTTATGGTTCGTTACCAGTATTCAGTATATCACTGCCTGTATTTTTCTACAATAGCTTTCATCTGAGGAAGTTTTTCTTCCATATCTGCCACCAGTTTAAACTGTGTACGGCAGCGGTCCAGATTATGTCCTTCTCTGTGGATCTTAAAGTAGTGATCTCCTTCCAGATAATCTGTCAGGAAACGCATACCACATTCAAATGTCATAAGGATCGCACCCATAGGAAGCATATTCAGTTCAATATCCGTAAGCGCTCCGGCACATCCCTCAATGAAACCTTTTGTATAAACTTCATAAAGATGAAGATCACAGGAAACTTTGCTGAGATCCGGCTCATCCTCTGCGCCTGTACTTGCACCAAAGCGGATAGAATCACCGAAGTCATTCACGGAAAGTCCCGGCATAACGGTATCAAGGTCGATCACACAGATTGCTTTTCCGGTCTCGTCATCGATCATGATATTGTTCAGCTTTGTATCATTGTGGGTAACACGAAGAGGGATCTCTCCCTTTTCCTGCAGATCGCAAAGAGTATGAGCCAGTTCCTCACGATCCAGCACAAATCTGATCTCATCCTGAACATCCTTTGCACGGCCTTCACTGTCTGATTCCACTGCCTCTTTAAACTTGCGGAAACGATCTACTGTATTGTGGAAATTCACAATTGTTTCATGCAGGGTTTCTGCCGGGTAGTCTGCCAGCAGTCTCTGAAAATGTCCGAAAGCAACTGCGCTCTGGTAAAAATCATTGTCATCCTTTACCATGTCAAAGCTTGTAGCATCTTCAATAAAAAGATACACTCTCCAGTATTCACCCTCTGAATCCACATAATAAGGGCTGTTTTCCTTATCATTTACAATATTTAATGTCTCTCTTTCAACATCTCCGCCGTTTTCCTGGATTTTTTTACGGAGCCATGATGTAACGCCGCTGACATTCTCCATCAGCTCTACCGGCTTCGTAAAAATGCTCTTATTCATTCTCTGGAGGATAAAGCGTTTATCCTGTCCGTCCGATGTACGGACAGTCAGGCGATAGGTATCATTGATATGTCCGCTTCCGTATGGAATACATTCTACTACCTCTCCCGGAAAGTCAAATCTGCTTATTACTTCTTTCTGAATCGCATTCACTGTTATCTGTTCTCCTCCCATAAATTCTGCGGGTAAAGTCCCTGATCCTTCAGATTCTGGATAGCAGCCATAACAACTGGCTTATCGTCTTTATAAGTAACACCATACCATTTGTCTTCGGATTTCAGTACTTTAACAGTCGCCTTGTTTTCGTGAAGAAGTTCATCCACTACAAAAGGCAGAAAATATTCGCACTTCAGCGGATTTTTATTTAAATTCTCATTAAGGAATGCTGCAAAACGCTCTTTCAGTTCTGTAAGGATGCTTGCAGAAAATCCCCACATGTTCATTGAAACTGTACTTCCTTCCGGCAGCATTGTCCATGTTGCACCATCATCCTCTGTATACGCTGTTCCGCCATCGTGTTTTTCAATGTGGGTACGTTCATTGATCTTCATAAGATGATCGTTTTCATCTGTCACACAAACGCCTCTGGCAACATGACCGTTGTCTGTAAGAGTATTCTCCAGCTTGTAGCCTACCATCATATATCTGTAAAGATTTTCCTCATCCTGGTTTTCTGTAAGGAAATCATATGCCATCTTAAATGCATGGCTTCCATAATAATCGTCTGCATTGATCACGGCAAATGGTCCGTCCACCTCTCCGATGCAGCTTAATACCGCATGTCCGGTTCCCCATGGTTTCACTCTGTCAGCAGGTACTTCATATCCTTCCGGAATATTATGAAGATCCTGGAATACATAAGCTACCCGGATCTGCTTGCTGAGACGGTCGCCAATAGCTTTTCTGAAATCTTCTTCGTTTTCTTTTTTGATAATGAATACTACCTTCTCAAATCCGGCTTTCACAGCATCATAGATGGAAAAATCCATAATAATGTGCCCTTCTTTGTCAATAGGATCGATCTGCTTCAGGCCGCCGTAACGGCTTCCCATACCTGCTGCCATAACTACTAATACTGGTTTTTTCATGATGTTCAGTCCTTTCTTAATCAGCCTTTGATTCCACCTGTAACACCGCCGATGATCTTCTCTGACAGGAATACATAGAGGATAAAGGTAGGCAGGAATACAATGATAACCGCTGCAAACATACCAGCCCAGTCACCTGTATACTTCATAGAGTTGATCATTCCGTAAAGTCCCGGAGCTACCGGTTTCAGCTTATCGGAACTTGCAAAGATCAGTGACAGGAAGTATTCGTTCCAGATATTGATAAAGTTAAAGATTGTTACTGTTACAATACCTGACTGTGCCATTGGAAACATGATCTTCCAGAAAGTTTTCATTGGAGGACATCCGTCAATGGCTGCAGCCTCTTCGTAGGTTTTTGAAATGTTGCTGAAAAATGTCAGCAGGAAAATCGTCGTATAAGGTACATTGATTCCCACATACAGAAGGATCAGCGTTCCTTTTGCCAGCGGAATGTTGTTCAGGATTCCCATACCGGAAATAATACTGAACAGCGGAAGAACTACCATGATCGCCGGAACACCCATAGCAGATACGAAGCTTGTCTGGATGAATTTATTTGCAATAAAATCAAATCTGGACAGTACATAGGCTGCCGGAGCGCACACCAGGATCAGTGCAACACAGGAAACTACAGAATATAACAGAGAGTTTCCAAAAAATCCTGCAACACCGGATCCGTTCCATGCCTTTGCATAGTTTTCAAAATGAAGTCCTGTTTCAAATTTCAGAGCCTTACCCTGGAAAATTTCGGCAGTTGTGGAAAAGCTGGCGCAAAATACCCAGCCCAAAAGTACAACTGTAAAAATAACCCAGAGAAGAATAATTATGTATCCAGGTGCCAGCTTCAGCTCTTGCTTCAGATTAAACGGGCGACGCGGCTCCTTTTCCTTTGACTTTGCCATAGCAAGCACCTCCTAAAATTCTAAATCGTCGTCTTTGATTGCTTTGTTACAAATAGTGAATATAAGTACCACACATAAGCTCAGGAGAACACCGATAGCAGCTCCAAGTCCGGAGTTACGTTCAGTTACTGTATTTCCTCCGCCGAAGATCTGCATGTACATATATACATAGGGCGTAATAGTCTGTGTATCTGCCGTTACGTTAGAGAACAGCTGTGACCATACGAAAAATCCTACAGAACTTACAGACCACATAGTGATGTTTGTTTTAAACACACCCTTCAGAAGAGGAAGAGTCATATAGCGGAACTGCGCCAGCTTATTGGCGCCATCAATGGTTGCCGCCTCATAGTATTCCGGGCTGATACGTTCAATACCGGAAAGCCAGATCAGCATGTGATAGCCTACCATACCAAAGCAGTAAGCTAGCAGCAGCGCCATGAATTTATGTTCATTATCCAGCCACTGTACTTTTGCCAGACCCTCCAGATGAAGCGCCTCAAAAAAGCTCTTAAGGAGTCCAAATCTTGGGCTGTATACATACTGAAGCCACATAGTAGCCAGGGCAACTGCACTTACGATATTCGGCATGTAGATAATAGCACGGAAGAATTTTTTGCCGCGGATTCCGCTTGTAAGGATCGCTGCAAAAAGAAGTGACAGGGACATAACGATCAGGCCGCCAAAGAACCAGATACGGAAAAGATTATAACATGCGGTGCGGAAAAGACTTGTGTTGATCAGTTTTACATAGTTGTCCAGACCGACAAAGCTCCACAGGTTCATAGCATCCGTAACACCTTCGATTTTGAAGAAGCTCATGAGAATGGTCTTCAGTATCGGATACAGAAAGATTCCCAGGAACAGAAGTACTGCCGGTGTCAGGAATACCACGATCATTGTTTTATTTTTCTTCAATATGGTTTCCTCCTCTTTTATTTCCCTCAAAAGAAAAGACGGCGGCAGCGTAAAAACGATGCCACCATCTCTGCTCTGCTTATTTTATTATTTAGCAGCTTCCTGCATTGCAGCTACAAATTCGTCTGCTGTCAGGGAACCAGCCATCAGTTTAATGAAGTTCTCTTTGATAACCGGAGTCATATCTACGTTTGTCTCAACGCCTGCTGCCCATGTGAAACGGCCTGTGCTCTGCTCGATAA
>ENA-ORMO01001457-ORMO01001457.1-human-gut-metagenome-genome-assembly--contig:-NODE-1457-length-25095-cov-6.722684_pt1 | contig 25095 bp, 20 predicted proteins | sample MGYA00242106_ERZ509001 | MGnify/ENA primary metagenome ERZ509001 (study PRJEB26280, sample SAMEA2338736) | human gut metagenome | biome: human gut; feature: human-associated habitat; material: faeces...
CCGGCGGGCATTTTTTTACCCTCGGGTTCTCCAAACCGAGAACTTTCCTTTAATACAAGAAAAAGGCAGCCGGAATCTCCGGCTGCCCTGCAGTTTCATTATTATGATTTATTTCCCGAGCTTACGCTGGATGGCTTTTACGATTTCCATGATCGGAATGATCAGGACTGCAAGTCCAAGGGCGATCAGGTATTCGGTAAAGTCGATCGGTGTAAACTGGAATGCTTTTGCAATAAACGGAACCTCGATAACAACAGTTGTCAGGATCAGAGATACCAGCATTGCACCATAAAGGAATACGTTATGGCTGTTCAGTTTGAATATGGAACCACGGCGGCTTCTCATATTTAGGGAATGGCAGATTTCCACCATAGAAAGTGTAAGGAATGCCATTGTCGTTCCGTCAGCGCTGTTTACAAATTCCCATACACCGGACTCGATTCTGTGTCCTACCAGATAAGAGATCATTACCAGGATGGTAACAACTGCGCCCTGGAAAAATACATCAAATCCCATTCCTCCGGCAAAGATTCCTTCCTTCGGATCACGGGGTTTCTTTTTCATGATATCGGATTCGCTCTTTTCAAGTCCAAGAGCCAGCGCCGGGAAGCAGTCTGTGATCAGGTTGATCCAGAGAAGGTGCACCGGCTTCAGGATGGTAAATCCGATCATCGTGGAAAAGAAGATTGCAAGAACCTCTGCCAGGTTGGAAGCAAGGAGGAACTGGATGGCTTTACGGATATTTGCGTAAATACGACGGCCTTCTTCTACCGCAGAAACGATGGTAGCAAAGTTGTCATCTGCAAGAACCATATCTGCAACGTTTTTGGTAACGTCTGTTCCGGTAATACCCATACCTACACCGATATCAGCGCTCTTGATGGACGGGGCATCGTTGACGCCGTCACCGGTCATGGCGGTGATCATGCCTTTTTTCTTCCATGCATTGACAATACGGACCTTATGCTCCGGCTGTACACGGGCATAGACGGAAATCTCTTCTACTTTCTTTTCAAAATCTTCATCGCTGATCTCATTTAACTGTGCCCCTGTAATCGCCTGTGACGGATCGGTCAGGATACCAAGCTCCATACCAATGGCTACTGCCGTATCCTTATGGTCACCTGTGATCATAATCGGACGGATGCCGGCTTCACGGCACTCTACGATCGCAGCTTTTACCTCCGGACGTACCGGGTCGATCATACCGGAAAGGCCAAGATAAGTAAGCTCCTGCTCCAGAAATTCCGGTTCTGTGCTTTCCGGCATCTTGTCCCACTGACGGCAGGCGCCGCAGAGAACACGGAGTGCTCTGTCAGCCATAGACTTGTTGCTCTTCAGAATGGAGGCGCGTACCTCTTCTGTCATAGGTACTTTTTCTCCGTTTACCATTGCATGGGTACAGCATTTCAGCACTTCATCCGGCGCACCCTTGGTAAACTGGATAATCTTGTGATCCTTTGTTTCATGAACTGTGGACATCATCTTTCGGAGAGAATCAAAAGGCGCTTCTCCTACACGGACATATTCCTCTTTCAGCTGTGTCTTGATCATGCCGTTTTTGGCTGCATCATTGACAAGAGCACATTCCGTCGGCTCTCCTACCGCTTCTCCTGCATCTGCGTCATACTCAGCATCGGAGCAAAGAGCCATTGCTGTTTCCAGCGCTTTTTCATCATCTGCCACATGCTCCACTACCGTCATCTTATTCTGTGTCAGGGTTCCTGTTTTATCAGAGCAGATGATCTGTGTACATCCAAGGGTTTCTACTGCAGTCAGCTTACGGATAATGGCATTTCGTTTCGACATATTTGTAACGCCGATAGAAAGCACGATGGTGACAACTGCTGCCAGTCCTTCCGGAATCGCAGCAACTGCAAGAGAAACTGCAACCATAAAGGTACTGAGGATGGTGTCACTGCTGATTCCTGCACGAAGAAGTCCCACTGCAAAGATCACAATGCAGATGCCAATTACGAGAACAGTAAGGATCTTACTGAGCTGATTCAGTTTGATCTGAAGAGGTGTTGCCTCATCCTGTGCCATAGAAAGTGCTTCTGCAATCTTACCCATCTCCGTTTTCATTCCGGTTCCGGTAATGACCATCTTTCCACGTCCATAAACAACCGTGGATCCCATATATGCCATGTTTTTACGATCACCCAGAGGAACGTCCTTCTCACCGGCATCCAGCTTCAGAAGACCTGCGATCTTATTTGCCGGAACCGATTCTCCGGTAAGAGCCGCCTCTTCAATCTTCAGACTGGCAGATTCTATGATACGTCCGTCTGCCGGAACTGCATCTCCTGCTTCCAGAAGAACCACATCTCCGGGAACCAGCTCGTCACTTTTCAGAACAGTAACTTTTCCGTCTCGGAGAACCTTACTGGTTGCGGCTGCGATTTCCTGCAGCGCTTCAATGGCAGCTTCCGCCTTGCTTTCCTGTACAACACCCAGAACAGCATTGATCACTACTACAGAAAGGATAATGATCACATCTGCAAAGGATTCTCCTTCATAAAAAGCAGTGATTCCGGATATGGCAGCTGCAACGATCAGAATAATGATCATAGGGTCTGCCAGTTCTTTCAGGAAACGCTGGATCAGAGATGTTTTTTTGCCTTTTTCCAGTTCGTTTTTTCCATATCTGGAAAGACGTTCCTGCGCTTCTCCTGTAGTAAGTCCCTCCTGAGAGGAATTCTGTTCTTTCAGAACTTCTTCTAAACTTGACAAATATTCTTTCATATTGCCTCCGTTTCTGTGCAGCCAGACCTCAGGTCCTGCACGGTTTTTATTTTGATGACAGACTCCGGAAAAATTTCCAATGTCTTTATGAATGGGATGAGGGAATAAAAAAGAGACTTATCCAGGGACTACTCCCATAGATAAGTCTCGCTGTTTCAAACAAAACCAGACCCACGGCCATGATGTTGATTCTGTTACGCCATTATGGTGTCAGCTACTCCCTTACATCCTTTTTTCATTGCTGTTATTATGCACCTTTTTATTTCAAAATGCAATGACTTTATAAAAATTTAATGTTTACAGAAAATGCTGGTTATTTTCAGCAGCGGTTTCGTTTGTTCACAAAATAATTCAGGATCCCGCCGCCCACAATAATCACGAGGGCAACGCCTACCACTCTTTTGGCTGCCTCCTGAGGAAGCTGCCCTTTAGAACCAATAGAATCCGCATAAAACAGCAGTGTATATTCTACTTCATGAGGTGTTCCCATGGCTGTGGTATCCGCAATCACTTCTACTGGCTCGTCCATGGCCAGAATCGGGATTTCAAATATGGAGTTCATCTCTTCTTCATTAACAGGAAGATATTTTTCTCCATCTACGATCATATAGTCATAATTGGAACTGCTCCACTGAAGTCTGGTAAACGCTCTGCCGTCACGTACGATCAGGACAGTAGGAGAAACCACACCTGCCTTACCACTTCCGCCTTCCAGGTCTACCTGAATAGAGTATTCCCCATCTTCCATATTCATTTTCACTCCCGAAGATTCAGACTGGTCAGCCTCTTCTTTTCCTGATGTTTGTTCCTTTCCTGCGTAAACCGGATCTGCCGAAAAAGCAAGCATTCCGGCTATAACCAGAAACACTGCGCTTTTTAAAACCAGTGTAAATTTATTTTTCATTAAATCTCACCTCATTCTGCATTTTTTCTTTCTGCCCTCGTTCCAGGAACTGATCATAAAGGTAAGGATCACAATTCTGAATATCATTCTCAAAAATGGCGATATATTCCTACACCAGATACAAGCCTCCCTTCCCGGGTACCGGCTACAGCAGCGGTGCGGCAGCTTTTGCAATAAAGCCAAGTACCCGGCGCTTCAAAGGTTCTGACCGGATCATATCCACCGTGATCTCCCGGCATTTTTCCTGGGTAAGTGCAAAATCCTCTTTAATCTGAGGAATACAGTCCGTTCCCCACATATAGGTAGCACACTCAAAATGATGGTACAGACTTCGGTAATCCAGATTAATCGTACCCACAACAGCTTCGCGGTCATCACATACGAAAACTTTTGCATGGATAAAACCAGGTGTGTATTCATATATTTTTACACCGGATTCCAATAAAGATTTATAGTGTGTCAGCGCAAGCGCAAATGGAATGTACTTATCCGGAATACCAGGAAGAATGATCCTTACGTCAACCCCTCGTTCAGCTGCATATTTCAGTGCATTTTCCAGTTCGCCGTCCAGGATCAGATACGGTGTCATTATATGTATATAATTCTGAGCCCGGTTCAGCATGTCTATATAAACCTGTTCTCCCACCTTGTCTCTGTCAAGAGGACAGTCGCCATAAGGCATGACAAAACCGTTTTCAGCCTGTGGTGCAGCCGGTATGTTCAAAAATCTGTCAAAATCTGTTTCCTTTTCATCCAGATACCACATGTGCAGGAACATCCTGGTAAAGCTGCTGACCGCCTCACCCTGTACCATTACTGCAGTATCTTTCCAGTGGCCATATTTTACATAGGTATTAATATACTCGTCCGCCAGGTTGATGCCTCCATTAAAAGCAGTCTTTCCATCAATGACCAGAATCTTACGATGATCCCGGTAATTATAGTGTGTGGATACAAACGGTTTGATGGGTGCAAACATTTTACATTTGATCCCCAGCTTCTGAAGTCTCTTCGGGTAATCATGAGGCAGTGTGGACAGCTCGCAGGTGCCGTCGTAAAGCATTCTCACATCTACTCCCTCTTTTACCTTTCGCGCCAGGATCTCCAGGATCTTGCCCCACATTTCTCCTTCATTTACAATAAAATATTCCAGAAAAATAAAATGCTCTGCCTTCTCCAGCTGGATCAGCATTTCACGGAATTTATCCTCTCCCAGAGGAAAATAGGTAACAGAAGTATGATCGTATACCGGATAGCATCCACTGCGGCGCACATAACGGCAAAGGCCTGCCGCCCCGGGATCTGCCTTCTGCAGTTCTTTTTCTGTTTCCGGATCCTGCGAAAGAGAGTTCTCCGTTTCTTTATTCAGTTGGGCATAATGATTTTTCAGTGCCCGGTGCCCTACATCCTTCTGCGTATAGAGAAACAGAAGGGCGCCGAACACAGGCAGAAGCATAACTACTACCAGCCAGGTGATCTTGGCTGTCGGATCCATGGAACTATTTAAAAGATACAGTACCATAAACACAGTGAAGATCACAACTCCGCCGTAAATATGAGGCAAAAACTCTTCAAACCAGTGGAAAATACTGAACAGGAACAGAACCTGCACAGCAAGAAGGACAAGGATCAGCCCGGAACGGCTGAATATCATCCTGAGGATTCCCTGCCGGCCCTTTTTCAAAAGACGCAGCCCGGTTTCTTTGGTATCTTCTTTCATTTTATCAGGTACTCCTTTCTTAAAGTAATGATCTGTCCATAGAATCTTCTATGTAAACTATACTATTATAACATGTATAAATTCATAAGGCCAATGCTTAATATTTTATTTTCTGTCCTGATATGGTATACTAACAAATACAGCAGTTATATTAAAATGACTGACTCAGAAAGGGAAATTTTATGGCATTTATCAGTGTTTTTAATGTGCTTGGGCCGGAAATGATCGGTCCTTCCAGTTCTCATACAGCCGGAGCCTGCTCCATAGCGCTTCTGGCTCAGCAGATGGCTGACAGCCCCATCACAGATGTAGAATTTACATTATATAATTCTTTTGCCCAGACTTATAAAGGACATGGAACAGATCTTGCTCTTCTCGGCGGGGTCATGGGATTTTCGACAGATGACAGACGGATCCCCAATGCCTTTTCTATTGCAAAGGAACGGGGTATTTCCTACAAATATATCGAAGCCGATCCGGACCCGGATATTCATCCTAATACAGTAGATATCCATATCACCTGTTCCGGCGGACGTTCTTACACCGTACGGGGAGAATCTCTTGGCGGCGGCAAAATGAGGATCAGCAGGATCAACCATATCGATGTTGATTTTTCCGGAGAATACAGTACGCTGATCATCATCCATTACGACCGCCCGGGAGTTCTTGCCCATATCACAGGCTGTCTCAGTGAAAAAAATGTCAACATCGCTTTTATGAAGCTTTTCCGGGAAACAAAGGGAGATATCGCTTACAGCATCATAGAATTTGACGGTACCCTGCCGGAGGATGCAGAAGCACAGATCCTCCGGAACCCTGATGTTCAGGATGTGATCTTTATACCAATTCAAAGGAGAATTTAACACATGGATTTTAAGAATGCACAGGAGCTCCTTGAGCTTTGTAAAAAAGAAAACTGTACTATCTCTTCTATTATGAAGAAAAGAGAGTGTCTCCTTTCAGAAACCACGGAAGAAGCCATTACAGCCCAGATGGACCATTCCCTGAAGATCATGCGGGAATCTGTAGCCGCTCCTATCAATTCTCCAAAAAAATCCATCGGAGGACTGATCGGAGGGGAAGCGCAGCAGATCAACCGTCATCGCCTCAGCGGAAATTCCATCTGCGGCCCGGTTCTTTCAAAAGCCATTGCCTACTCCATGGCTGTCCTGGAAACCAATACCACTATGGGACTGATCGTCGCAGCGCCTACAGCAGGCTCCTCCGGTGTCCTGCCCGGTCTTTTGCTGGCGCTTCAGGAAGAATATCATTTAAGTGATTCTGCAGTGATCGATGCTCTTTTTAATGCAGGCGCTATTGGATATCTTGCCATGCGCAACGCTACGGTAGCAGGCGCTGTGGGAGGCTGTCAGGCAGAGGTTGGTGTTGCTTCTGCTATGGCTGCATCTGCCGCTGTTGAGCTTATGGGCGGAACACCGGAGCAATGTCTCCACGCTGCTGTTTCTGTTCTGATGAATTTCCTTGGACTGGTATGCGACCCTATCGGTGGACTTGTAGAATGTCCCTGCCAGGGACGAAATGCCGCCGGTGTGGCAGTTGCACTGACCGGAGCCGAACTGGCATTAAGCGGAGTAAAACAGCTGATCCCCTTTGACGAAATGCTTCTTACCATGTATCAGGTAGGGAAACAGATCCCGCCCGGACTTCGGGAAACAGCACTTGGGGGATGTGCTGCTACACCAACCGGAAAGAAATTGGGGTGCAGCATCTGTCATAAATAAAGAGGAGCCACTATGATAAAAACAGTCATCTTTGATATTGATAATACACTTTATGACTATGATAAAAACCATATTCTGGGGATGAAGGCTCTGACTGATTACTGCCAGTCTGAATTTGATCTGAATGAAAAAGAGGCCCTTTCCTGTTACCATCAGGCTATGGATATCACCAACCGGCGGATCGGAACCGACACTGCCGCCATCCACAGCCGGATGCTGCGCTTTCAGTGCATGACAGAGCTTCTGAAACAGCCGCTGTTTCCTCATGTAGAAAATATGTATCATGCCTACTGGGATACACTGGTCGACCATGCGGAGCCCTCTCCCGGAATCCGGGCTTTGATGGAAGAACTGAAAAACCGCCATATCCGTATCGGTATCGGAACGGATATGACGGCCTCTGTTCAGTATAAAAAACTCCTGAAGCTGGAACTTGCCCCTTATATTGATTTTATCGTTACCAGCCAGGAGGCCGGTGTGGAAAAACCCCATCCTCATTTTTTTGATATCTGTCTGGAAAAAGCAGGATGCCTTCCGGGAGAATGTGCTTTTGTGGGCGATAACCAGAAAAAAGATGTAAAAGGTGCCCTGGATCATGGAATGCTGGGCATCTGGTACAGCCAGGAAAAAGAACCGGAAGGAACGTTTGATTTCCCTGTAATCGCTTCCTATACAGATCTGGAAGGATTTCTTTGTCTGCTTAAACAGGCTGTACTCCGTTAAACACCTTGATATGGTGAAGGACATTTTCGTAGGTTCCCTGCACCATAGCCTCATTAAGTGAAAAATAATTGTGTTTTTCCGGTGTCTGCAGATACTCTTCTGCTCTTTTGACCAGACGATTGAAGCTTGCCGTAGCAATATTTACCTTAATGATACCAAGGGAAATGGCCTTCTGGAAATCCTCATCTGTAATTCCGCTTCCGCCGTGAAGCACCAGAGGAAGATTTGTATTTCTGCTTATTTTTTCCAGAACATCAAATGCAAGTACGGGAGCTGTAGGATAGTTTCCATGGGCATTTCCGATTGCTACGGCAAGTGCATCGATTCCTGTTTTTTCGCAGAATATTTTTGCATCCTCAGGATCAGTGCAGCGTATTCCATGATCCGTGCTTCCGTCCTCGCTTCCGCCAACCAGACCCAGTTCTGCCTCGACAGTTGCCCCATACTCTGCTGCAATTTCAACCACCTCTCTGGTCCTTTTGATATTTTCTTCAAAGGGAAAAGAGGAGCTGTCATACATAACTGACGTAAAACCAAACTCCAGAGCTTTCTTTACTGTTTCCACGGTCAGTCCGTGATCCAGATGTACTGCAACATCCACCTTTGCTTCCTTTGCCGCTTGGACCATCATAGGTCCCATAAGCGCAAGCGGGGAATGTTTCAGTCGGACTTCCGCAATCTGAAGGATAATTGGTGTTTCCAGTTCTTCTGCTGCCTGAACGGCTCCTTTTACCATTTCCATATTTCCCACACTGAAAGCGCCAACTCCTCTGCCTTCTGCTTTTGCCTGCTGAAGCAGTTTATTCATTGTTACCAATGCCATAATCATCACTCCTGTCTGACTTATTCAATGTTATCCGCAGCATTTCGATAAATACAAAAGCTGCTGCCGCAAAGACTGCCCCTGCTGCAAAAACATATCTCATTCCATTTTCCCCAACATTGATCATCCTGGTAAGAACCGGAGTCCCAAAGGTAGCGATCACAATTCCCAGCATGACAAACCCATAGTTTTCACCTGCATGCCGGATACCAAATACCGAACTTGTAAGAGAAGGAAAGCTCCCCATAATTCCACCATAGCAGCCATAGATCAGGATCACCGCTATGGTAGCTCCGTAAGAATCGGAAAAACATAACAGTATCATGGCCGCTGCTGCAATGACCAGAACCCCCTTGACACATACGATTCTTCCAACTTTATCTGCAAGAGAAGGCAGCACCAGCCTGGTCAGGGCATTTACCACTGATCCGATCATAACGGAACTGACAGCCGCCGCTGCAGGTATCCCCAGTTCAAGCTGATAGCTTTGTGAAATCGGGGAAATCATAAAATATGAGATCAGTCCAAACAACATGGTCGCAAGAAGAAAATAGAACTGTTTCGTACGAAGCATTTCCCCGGAGGTATACTGTCTGCATGTGCTTTGCGCTTCCGCCATACCCGTCTTTGCAGTCTCTCTGTTTTCTTCAGGAGATGCAAAAAACAGGCTGCTCAGGATCCATGCCGCAGCCATAAGGATTCCTACAGTAAGAAGTGTGGCTTTTGGTCCTTCTTTCTCCAGAAGCTGCCGGCTCAATGGAGCCATAAAAAGCCCGCATAATCCGTTGGCAGTGACCACAATCCCGGATGCAAAACCTGTTCTGTCAGGGAACCACTGCTGGGCGGCCGCCAGTATCACCGTATACATCATTCCCTGTCCAAGCCCCTGCATCACACCATAAGTCAGATACATAGGAATCGGAGAAGAAACCAGAGAAAATGCTGACATCAGGATTCCGGCAGAAAGCAGTCCGCCGCCCAGAATCAGAACCTTTCTTGGACCGAAGCGGTTCTGCATACGGCCTCCCAGGATATTTCCAAAAACAAAAGCGCTCAGTGCCAGATAAAAGCACATAGCCCCCTGGTCCTGGGTCCATCCGGTGCCTTCTGTTACATAAGGCTGGTAGATGGACCAGACGTGGGGAAATCCGGTAAAAAATATCGCAAAGGCACCTGTGAACATCATCAAAAACCGCTGTCTTTTCTGTGTCCCTGCTGTTTTCATATATGTACTCCTTTTTATTACCAGAGATTTCTGTACATTTCTTTTACATCATCCTCTTTAATATCACGGATCGTATTCTGAGGACTTCCGCTTTCCATTGCGTCATGTGCCATTTTGTCGATCACGTCAAAGAATTCTTCTTTCTGGATTCCGTATTCTTCCAGAGTTGGGGTCTCCAGCTCTTTTGTAAGATCTGCCACTGCCTGAAGGAATTTTTCAGCAGCAGTTTTGTCAGAATCCTCCCCGTCAGCAGCTCCGATGGCTCTTCCCAGATCTCCGAAACGATCATATGCTCCCTCCAGAGCGAAGCCAAGGCATACCTTCATCAGCATGGCATTGGAAAGTCCATGTGCCACATGGAAGAGTGCGCCGATGGGACGGCTCATTCCATGGATCAAGGTTACTGAAGCGTTGTTAAAAGCAATTCCTGCTTCAAGAGCTGCAACAGACATTTCCACTCTTGCCTCTTCATTTTTTCCATCATGGAATGCAGTCGGAAGATATTTAAAAATACGTTTTACCGCTGACAGAGCAAAAGTATCGGAAAGTGTCTGTGATTTTCTGGATGTATATGCTTCCACTGCATGACAGAGCGCATCCAGTCCGGTAGCAGCTGTGATCTTCGGAGGCGCAGTCATAGTAAACTGCGGGTCGATCACTGCCAGTGCAGGCATCAGGACCTTTCCCTTTAACAGCATCTTGATATTATTTACAGTATCTGTAATGATCGTAAACTGTGTTGCCTCGGATCCGGTTCCTGCGGTAGTCGGAATGGCAACCATAGGAGGCATTTCCACATCAATGACTTTACCCATATAATCACAGATGCTTCCTCCGTCTGCTACAAGAGATCCGATGGCTTTCATGGAGTCGATAGGGCTTCCACCTCCAAGAGCTACCAGAAAATCGCACGCTTCCTCTTTATACACTTTCAGACCGGCTTCGATCATTTTGTCTGTAGGTTCTCCTGTGATCCCGGAATAGATCACATATTCAATTCCCTGATTTTTCAGGGCAGCTTCAACCTTTGCACAGTTGCCAAGATCAATCATTACATTATCTGTTACGATCATTGCCTTTTTTCCAAGTTGTTTCATGGAAGCTTCTGCCATATCCAAAGCTCCTGCGCCGGTGATGATCTGTCCCGGTACGATAAATTCTCTTGCCATAGTCTTTTCCTCCTTAAAACTGTGCGTCATGAAGCCATGTATAACGTTCGTCTTCACAACGGTCTGTCTGAAGCCATGGATTTCCATCAATATGACGGATCATCCAGCATGTATACATCTGAAATCCCGGTGCTACCGCCTGAGGATGCAGTTCTCCTCCCGGAATCGCAGAAAAACTGTTGTTTACACTTTTAAAAACCTGATCTCCTACAAAGCTTGCCCCGAAGCCCTCCGGTCTGTCAAATTTAAACAGATATGTTTCCGGCTGGGGATGTCTGTGGGGAAGATAGCCGGACCAGTTTCCACGGTCATTTAACACTTCTCCAAGTACCATATTGGATTTCGGTGAAATATCATGGTCAAAAATCGTATTTACCCGACGTTTTGCAACATTCCCGAATTTCCCTACGCTGGAATAGCCCCACGGCGCGTCTTCCGGCGCGTAAAGCCGGCTGTCAAAGCTGTTTTCATTTTTTGTGCACTGTACCAGGATCTCTGATTCCTGTTCAGCTATAACCTTTATTTCATGAGAGCCGGATACATGAACGCACCAGGGTCCCTCTGTAAAGACATTTTTTCTGCTTACTGTTTTTTCGGAATCGTCCCACTGATATGTGATCTTTCCGGAAAGAAGAAGAACTGCTGTTTCCTCACCTTCCCGATAAAAAGATCTCTTCTCTCCTGCTGCCATACGATACACACGAATATCCATCATCATTTCACTGTATTCATTGTCATAGGTCGTCAGGATCATTTCTCCTTTTTCATCAAATTCCGGGTATCCAAAAACCTTGCCCATTCTGATACCTCCCTTTCTATCAATAATCTCTTGCCGCTCTTCTGCCTTCCATAACGCCTTCGCAGGCCTCTCTTACGGATTCTTTTGCAGAAGTCGTTGCAATTCCTACGTTCCACCAGGACTCATATCCGTCTGTCATAGTCTTCGGAATCACCTTCAGATCAAAAAGACAGGCTTTTGTCTGTTTTTTGGCATCTGTAAGAGCTGCTTCCAGTTCTCCAATGGTTTTGCAGGTGTATGTTTTTAATCCATATCCTTCACCGATCCTGGCATAATCTACCGGGATCAGATCTCCGCATGGCTTCTTACCGTCTGTATAACGGAATTCTGTTGCAATACTTCCGATTCCATGATTCATCTCAAGATTATTGATACATCCGAATCCGCAGTTATCAAACACCAGGATGTTTACTTTCTTACGTTCCTGCATGATGGTCATGATCTCGCTGTGGAGCATCTGGAAACTGGAATCTCCCACTACACAGTAAACCTCATTGTCAGGTTCCGCAAATTTTACTCCAAGAGTAGCGGCCACTTCATAACCCATACAGGAATAACCGTATTCTGCATGGTATCCGCCTCTCTTATCTGTTGTCCACATTCTCTGCATACAGCTTGGAAGGGATCCTCCTGCGGTGATCACAGTCGCATCTTCATCAATAGTTCTTCGAAGTGCTGCAAGCGCTGCTGTCTGAGTGATCTTTCCATCGGTGAGCTTTACAAACTCCGGAATGGTTCTTGGATCTCTTGCCTTGATCATCGGCTCAAAATCATCACCTGTATACTGGATGCTGCCAAGACGCTCCATTTCTTTGTCCCAGATCTGCTTTGCCTCCTGGATCTCTGTGGTATATCCGGATCTGTAGCCTTTTTCACGAAGCATATCTGCCAGCGCTTCTACGGTTGCTTTTGCATCTCCCACAGCTTTTACTGCATCCATCTTGTACGCGTGATATCTGCAGTTATTAATGGTAACAAATTTTACATTTTCGTTTTTATAAAGCCATTTGGAGCTTGTGGTAAAATCAGAAAGTCTGGATCCAATTGCGATCACCACATCTGCATCTCTTGCAATCACATTTGACGCATAAGTACCAGTAACACCAATTCCCCCAAGGCAGTAAGGATCGCTGGATTTACATGCACTCTTACCTGCCTGTGTTTCGCCAAATGGGATATGGAATTCATGACAGAAATTTTCAACGGTTTCCCCTGCTTCAGAATATTTTACTCCGCCGCCTACGATCACAAGTGGTTTTTTCGCCGCTGCAATAACCTCTGCGATATCTTCCAGTTCTTCCTGAACGGCTGCTGGTCTTGTGATTCTGTGTACACGTTTCTTAAAGAAATATTCCGGGAAATCATAAGATTCACCTTCTACATCCTGGCAAAGGGCGATGCAGCAGGCTCCTGTTTCCGCCGGATCTGTCAGAACTCTCATGGCATTAATCAGAGCTGTCATGATCATCTCCGGTCTTGTGATACGATCCCAATATTTGCATACCGGCTTAAATGCATCATTTGTTGTGACTGCCAGGCTGCTGCTCTGTTCCAGCTGCTGAAGAACAGGATCCGGCTGGCGGGAAGCAAAGGTATCTGCCGGAAAAACAAGAAGAGGGATATTATTTACTGTGGCTGTTGCACAGGCAGTTACCATATTGGCTGCTCCCGGACCTACAGAAGATGCACAGGCAATGATTTTTTTACGATTGCTCTGTTTTGCAAAAGCAATTGCTGTATGGCACATTCCCTGCTCGTTTCTTCCCTGCAGTACTCTCAGCTGTCCCGGATCAGAGTCCAGCGCCTCTCCAAGACCTACTGCAATCCCGTGTCCAAAAATGGTGAAGAAACCTTCTACAAATTTCGTTTCTTCTCCGTCCATTTTTACATACTGATTATCAAGAAATTTTACAATTGCCTGAGCTACTGTCATTCGGATGGTCTTTGTCATAATATGTTCCTCCTATACTCTGGCGATCATTTCGCCGAATTTCTCTTTTTCTTCTTTTATAAATGCATGTACTTCTTCCGGTCCCGGAAGGGAATCGGAACAGTTGTTGCTCCTTACCATCATAGATGCCTCTGCGGATCCAAATTCCAGGCAGTCAATGATCTCCCAGCCCTGATAGAGTCCATATAAAAATCCTGAGCCATAACCATCGCCTCCGCCAAAGCCTTTGCGTGCTTCTACAGGAAATGGCTTAATGCTGAAGCTCTGTCCGTCGCAGGTATAGGCAGTTGAGCCTTTCATACCATGCTTGATCACAACGATCTTTGCTCTGCAGGACTGCCAGTAAGCCGCGCTTTCTTCATCCGTCATACCTGGTCTGATCAGTTTTTCTGTCAGATCAAACTCTTCTCTGGAACCCATGATGATGTCAGCTTCTTTTGCTACCATTGAATAATAGATTGCAATCTCATCTGTATTTTTCCAGTTGTATTCACGGTAATCAATGTCAAAAATAATTTTGGTATCATTTTTCTTTGCGAGCATCACTGCCTTCAGTGCCGCTTCACGGGAAGGACTTTCTGCAAGTGCCGTGCCGGAGATCAGGATCGATTTCGCTTCTCTGATGTAATCTTCATCAATGTCATCTACATGAAGCTGCAGGTCCGCGATCTTGTTTCTGTACATCAGGATACTGCTCTCCTTTGGAGAAAGCATTTCTGTGAATGTAAGACCCAGCTTTTCTCCGTTTGTGCATCTGGTGATATGAGAAGTGTCAATGCCCTGTTCCTGGAAATATTCTGTCACAAAATCTCCAAACTGATCGTCTGATACTTTGCCGATAAATCCGGCCTTCATTCCATGATGTGTCACGCCGACTGCAATGTTGGCAGGTGAACCACCGACAAATTTTTCAAAGGTATGTACCTTTTTCAGCGGTTTAAACTCTTCTTTTACCTGGTCGTTGTATGCAGGATTGAAGTCGATCGCTACTCTACCCAGTAATATGAGATCGTATTTTCTGCTTTCATCGAATTTAATATATTCCATTTCCTACCTCCACTTTTTATTCGCGTTCATTGCGTGCTTTTTGATTCATCTTTTTGTGTTTTTATATTAGCACGCTTTATTAGTGCGTGCAATATGTTTTTCGCACTTTCTTTGTTTTTCTATATTTTATACAAATAAAGCTTCCTTTATTTGTGTAAAATCCATAATCTCTTTCGATTTTTGCCTATAATCGAAATATTTGTCAAACTTTTTCTTACGATTTCATCACGTAAAAAGGCACGCGTGCTTTTGCGTGCCTTTTTCGTTATTCTGTACCTGTAATCTCAGCACTATAAAACTCCGGCAGCTTCTCTTTTGGTCAGTTCTTCCATAATTGAACTGTACTGTTTATCAAGATGATAAAGAGAAAGAGTAACCACTGCTGCTCCCGCAACAATCATCGGACCATACTTATAAACATTTACAATCATATCAAGTGCCGCCTGTGGCTGGACCGCTGTTCCTCCTGCACTACTCACATATCCCGCAGCTGCAAGAAGCCCGGTCATTGCCGCAGATGCCACGCCGGAGCCTACCTTTGTCCCAATAGAGCCTCCGGCAAAGATCATACTCTCCTGACGAAGATGTGTTTTCCACTGTCCATATTCCACTACGTCTCCGATCATACCGAACACACCTGCATTTAAAGGAGCCAGACCGATTGCTCTTACGATACAGCTCATGACCATCCATGAAAAACTGTATGGATTCATAACAAAAATAATCTGTCCGATCAGAGCTACTGCAGCTCCCGCAAGCGCTGTATTTCTCTTCCCATATCTCCGGATCAGTGGTGTGCAAAGGAAAATACATCCCACAAGGACCAGCGTTTCCATCAGATAAAGTGCACTGTACATCCAGGTATCATTATGGAATATGTATTTACAGTAATATGGAAGAATCGTACCTGATATACCAAAAGAAACGCTCTGCAGCATCCACAATACCAGTACAGACCAGAAATACTTATTGTTTACAAGTGCCAGAAATGACTGTTTCAGCGGAACTTTTCCTGCTTTTTCTGCTGCCTCTATCACAACTGTTTCTTTGCATTTCAGGAAACAGTTGACTAATAAAAGGAGAGCTACTGCTGCCCATATGGCCATAGTCTTGATCCATGCTGCCTGGTCGTCGCCAAACAGCTTCACCAGAGGAAGCGTGCAGGTAACTGCCAGGATCCGGCCCAGAGGAGAAAGTCCCATTCTTACAACACTGAGCATGTCTCTTTCTCCGGATTCTCTTGTCATCATGGCAGACAGGCTTCCGTAGGGAAGGTTGATAGCTGTATAACATACTGTTGTACAGAAATTATAAGTTACAAACAGATAGACTGCCTGTACCAGACCTGTTGTTCTGGGCACGGTAAACAGAAGTACTGCTGACAATGCATATGGAACACTCATCCACAAAAGCCAGGGTCTTGATTTTCCCCATTTTGATTTTGTGTTTTCAACGACCACCCCCATGATCAGATCTGACACGCCGTCAAACAAACGGGAAACAAGCATTACCATACCTACAGTTGCAGGATTTATCCCGACATAATCTGTATAAAAAAGTGTGATCAGCGTACCAATCATGCCAAAGATCACATTACAGGCAACGTCTCCTCCTGCATAGGAAACCCTGATCCCCCATCCAAGTTTTTTATGATTCATATTATTCACCCCACAAAAGATACCTTCTCTGTCTTTTCTTTAAACTGTGATCTCAGAAATTTTTACCGGACGGTGTTCTTCCAGAGATTTCTTTGCGGCAAGCCCCATTCTTACCGGCTCCAGTCCATCCATTACACCCAGAGGTGTCTCTGTATCATTTACAATGGCATCGATAAAACATTTCATTTCTTTTACATAAGCCCCCATATATCTTTCCAGGAAAAAGTGAAGTGGTTTTTCCCCTGTAATACCCTGAGCATTGCTGATCACGGCTGCAGAAGCGGTATCATTTCCTGTTGCTGCCATTCCTTCTGATCCAAATACCTCTGCTCTCTGGTCATATCCATATACGGCTTTTCTGGAATTATCGATCACTGCGATGGATCCATTCTCCATTTTCAGCGTGATCACCGCGGTATCTACATCTCCTGCTTCTCCGATTGCAGGATCTACCAGAACAGCGGCTTCCACATAAACTTCCTCTGCGTTGCAGCCTGCCAGAAAACGTACCATGTCAAAATCATGGATGGTCATATCCAGGAACATTCCTCCGGATACTCTTACATATTCAGCACATGGCGGCTCCGGATCACGGGATGTGATCTTGATCACATGAGGATCCCCGATCTTTCCGGAAGCAACTGCTGCCTGTACCGCTTCAAAGTTATGGTCAAATCTTCGGTTAAATCCCACCTGATATTTGACCGGATGCTTTTCCAGTGCATCCATGACATTTTTGATCTTATCTATATCATGATCGATAGGCTTTTCACAAAAAACATGTTTCCCTGCCTCGATAGTTTCCACAGAAATCTGTGAGTGTGTATCTGTTGATGAGCAGATCAGGACAGCGTCAATCTCCGGATCTGCCAGGATTTCTTTATAATCCTTTGTCACTGCTTTTACTCCCATATTTTTTGCCCACTGTGCCGTCTCTTCTGTCATAAACGGGTCTGCCAGAAGCTTCACCTGCGCCTCCTGAACCTGGGTGCAAATGCTTTCTACATGAACTCTTCCAATTCTTCCTGCTCCGATAATTCCAACCTGTACCATAATAACTTCTCCTTTTTTATGATATATTTTTTATAATCCTGTTTTTTCTGCAATAAACTTTCTTGCTCTGACGGCATACTCAAGCGGGTCTGCCTTTGCCGGATCCTGCTCGGCTTCTACCAGCATATATCCTTCATAACCGTTCTCCTCCAGAACCTGAAAGATCGGTTCAAAATCAATACAGCCATCTCCAGGTATGGTAAAAGCGCCCTGGCGAACCCCTTCCAGAAAGCTGAGGTTTTCTCTGCGTACCTTCTCCACAACTTCTCTGCGGATATCTTTCAGATGCACATGTCTGATCCTGTCTGCATATTTTTTTACCATTTCAAGCGGGTCTGCACCACAGTATGCAAAATGTCCGGTATCATATAAAAGACTTACATACTTAGGATCTGTATGCGCCATCATTCGCTCTACTTCATCCGGATTCTGAACCACAGTACCCATATGGTGATGGAAGATAAGGTGGATTCCGTATTCTTCAAGAGCAATTTTTCCCAGTCTGTTCATCCCTTCACAGAATCGTTCCCATTCCTGGTCGTTCATCACGTATTTGTGGCCGAATATCGGTGTTTCCTGCTGTCCCTGTACGCTGTAGCTTTGCTCTGACGCGCCAATGATCTTCGCTCCCATTGCCTTCAGAAAATCCAGCTGGGTACGAAATTCTTTTTCTACTTCCTCAAAAGGTTTTGTAAGAAGGAAAGAGGAGAACCATTGATTACAGATTTCCAGCCCTCTCAGTTCCAGCGCTTTTTTTAATATCCGGGGATCCCTGGGATATTTATTTCCTACTTCTGATCCTGTAAATCCTGCAAGAGCCATTTCACTTACACACTGCTCAAAAGTATTTTCTTTTCCAAGATCCGGAAGATCATCATTTGTCCACGCAATAGGTGCAATACCAAGCTTTACTTTTTCTTTGTCAAACATCTCTTTACCTCTTTTCTTTTTTTATGATTTATCTATTACAGTACTGTATCTCTTTTCATGTGTATCATACCAGTCCTGTGCTTCTTCTGAAATTGGGATTATTTTAAGATTGTTTGTCTTTTTCTTTGATTGAAAAAAAGGGATTTATTTTTGTGTCTTTTTTTTGGAAATTAAACCCTGGTGCATAAAAAAAGACACCAGCGCTGTCACTGATGTCTCGTATACTGCCTCCGGTATTCTGCCGGACTCATACCATATCTTTTTTTAAATGCCTTTGAAAAATAATGATAATCATTAAAGCCTGAACGATTTCCAATCTCCCGGATTTTCAGATCTGTCTGCTCCAGCAATTCTCCTGCACAGGAAAGTCTCTGTGACAGAAGAAAATTAGAAAATCCGATTCCCATTTCCTGGGTAAAAAGATAGCTGAGATAAGAAGGATTTACGCCAGCCTCCTGAGCTGCTTCCGTAAGGCCGATGGGCTCTTTAAAATGATCCTGTATAAATTCCGCTGCAATCCTTACTGTTTTATTGATATTTTCCGGTATTTGTGTTTTCTTTTTACAAAAAAGATACTCTTCATCCTTCTGATACCAGGATTCCAGCTGCCACAGACTGGTAACCTTTCTGTAATCTCTCTGAATGTCTATTCCCATCTCCTGCTCCAGCCTTCGAAACCACTGTATCACCAGCCGGCTTTCTGTCTTCCTGTCACAAAACAGATCCCATACTTTGCGCCCCACTTCCACAAAAGAATCTTTATCTTTTTCCGCAAGGGCTTTGTGGATTCGATTTCGGCATTCCTCTAATCCATCCGGCAGATCCGGATTCACATGACAGTCCGGCTGATAGTAAAGAATCTCTCTTCTGTCATAAAAAGAAACATGCATCATGTCTCTGGCCTGCTGGTACGCCTGAACCAGTGCTTCTGCACCAATACAGACATTACTTACACAGATCCGGTAGCAATGTTCCTCTTTTTTGCATATTTTATAACAGGCAACAGCTGTATCTGTCAGCTTCTGCTGCATGACACTGCTTTTCCGGATGTCAGACAGATCCAGAAAGCAGCAAAAAATACCAGTTCCCAGATAGATCACTTCCGTTCTGTAGCTTTCATTTTTAAAATGTTCTTCCAGTTCACGGCAAAGCCTCTGATAAAATATCTGACACTGCTGCTCCGCCTCAAAGTGTGTCCATCTCTCCTCCTCTGCTTCCGGGCTTTCCAAATACATGCAGACTACTGCACAATTATGAAAAGAACCTGTGACTCCCGCTGCTTTCGCAGCCGCTTCTTTTTCTTCTCCTTTTACCGCACCAGACAGTACGCTGTTAAAAAACAGGCCTTTCCGGTTCATACTGTCACCTGTATTATCAGAAAAAATTTCTTTTTTCTCCTGCTCTTCCATGCTGTTTCTGGTATTTACAAGAAGCTGGCTTAAACTGTCCTGATCCAGTGTGTTTTTCAGAATGTATTCGTTTGCCCCCTCTTTCATTGCATCTTTCACATATTCAAAATCATCATGACAGCTTAATACAATAATATAAATATGCTTGTTTTCTTTCCGTACTTTTTTTATAAGTTCGATTCCGTTCATAAACGGCATGGATACATCTGTAATCAGAAGTTCCGTATCTGTTTCCATAAGAATACGGTATGCCTCCTCTCCATCGCGTGCCTCTCCCGTAATTTCAAAACCGTTTTCTTTCCATGCAGGAAGGATCTTAAGATAACTCCTTACAAGGTAATCATCATCTGCAATGATCGTTTTGATCTGTCTCATTGTTTTTGTCCCCCTTTTGTGCCGGCAGAAAAATCACTGCTGTGGTTTCCTTTTCCGAGCTTTCATAATAAATACCGGCTTCTTTTCCATAATATAAATGCAGTCTCTCCTGGATATTCGGAATTCCAATTGCTGTAAAACCTGTGGTCTTTCGGCTTTTTTCTGACAAAAGCTTTCGGATCTGTTCCTCTGTCATTCCTCGTCCATTATCTGTCACCTTAAGATACAGTCTGCTCTCCACCAGTTCTGTTTTGATCTTAAGACATCCCTCTTTTTCCTTCAGATCCATTCCGTGAAGCAGTGAATTCTCCACCAGCGGCTGAAGAAGCAGTCTGGGAACCTGATATGCTTCTGTATCGGTACTGACCTCATACTCTACATGAAACTGTCCTCCATACCGAAATTCCTGAAGATGAAGATATTTTTCAAGAATATGTATTTCCTCTGCCACGGTAATAAACGTTCCCTTTTTGCTGATCGCAGTCTGGAGAAGCTCTACAAAATCACCGATAAGTTTCCCTGTATCTGTTTCGCCCTTGATAAGAGCTGAATATTTAATGGAATTCAGTGTATTATACATAAAGTGAGGTGTGATCTGGTACTGGAGTGCTTCAAGTTCCACATCCTTTTTTCTGTCCTCTTCTATGATAAGACGCTGGATCAGATCTTCGATCCTGTCCAGCATTTCATTAAAATCCTCTGCCAGCATGCCGATTTCATCATTAGACTCAGCCTCTGCTCTGAAATCCAGGTTTCCTTCTGATACTCTGGACATTGCTCCGGTCAGTTTTTTCAAAGGTCTGTAGATCAGTCCGGACAGGTATAATGCTGCAAAAACCGCTGCCGCCATAACAATCAGAAGAACACCTATAAAATATTTTCCTGTTTCCTGTAAAGTGTGCAGAACAGCATTCCTTTCTGTTACAACAAAAAGACCGAATCTGGAAAAGGGTGCTTTGCAGAAGCTGTACAGATTATTTCCATCTGTTCCAAAATTTTCAGTCCCGCCTATGCGTTTTTGGTAACATTCCAGATTCCAATAGGGTGCTCCTGTTTCATATTTTTCTGATGAGGTAAGAACACGTCCCTCATCATCCAGCAGAACCGCCTCCTGCATGGTATCCTCATAGATTTCATCTATATATTGATAGTACAGCTCTCTTTCGCCCACATTAGACAAAATATATCCAAGAACTTCTTTTTCTGAACGTATCTCTTCAACAAAGGAAATCTGTAATTCCTTATCTGATACCAGATCCTGCAGGATTCCGGGAGATTTTTCATCTTCATAAAAAGTTTTGATATCTTTTATGTCTGAACTCTGTATTTCTTTTCTGTATACCGGATATTCCTCTGAGGTCACCAGGACCTTTTCGTTTTTCATCAGAAGGTACATGGATGAAATACCAGATTCTCTTCCGCAGAATTCTTTCAGCCGTTCTGCCATCTGGTCCAGATATTCACTGCTCTGTCTGTTTCTGTATTGCTGTATTCCATTTTTAAGTTCCTGGTCGCAGGAAGCATATATGGTTATATCCTGTATATTTTTCATGGTCTGATCCATGACATCAATCATCTGGGTACTTCTCTGCTGCAGTGTTTTCAGGTAATTTTCTTCTATCACTCCTGCCGACTGCCGATAAAAAATAACAGTTACGGCGGTGGATGCCAGAAGTGTGATCGATATCATAGCCGTTAATATTTTACTGCGAATACTTTTCATCATATTCCTCCAGGCTTTCTCCGGTAAGAAGCTCAGCCTCCAGTATTTTCTTTTTTGGAACCTCTTCTCCTTTATACATGGCATCTATATATAAAATCGTCTCATATCCAATCTCATATCCATATTGTGCGATTAATGCACTTATGCTCCCTTCCCTGAGTGCTTCAAGGGAATCTGACTGTGCATCATGGGACACAACAAGGATATCACGATTTTTCACCTCATCCACCAAACCCAGCGCAGCCACGGCGCTGTTGGCTATAATACCTCTTATCTCAGGATATTGGTTCTGCAGCTTGTGAATCTCTTTCTCAGATAATTTACGGTTTCCATACCCTTCTTCTACAAAAGCCACCTGCATATTTGGCTCTTTCTCTATATATTTACAGATTCCGTCTACCCTCTGCCTGTGATTCAGCTGTCTCATATCTCCTGATATCACGCCAATATCTCCATGATGATCCAGAGCTTCACACAGATATTCTGCCAGTCTGTATCCAGCCTTTTCATTGTCGATCCCTACATATGGAATATCCGGATCCTCAAAAGGCGTATCATAGGAAATCAGCGGAATCCCCTTTTCCTCTGCAGCTTTCCTGTAATCAGGATATGTTCCGGAATCAATAGGTGCCACTGCAAGTACATCTACATTTTTCCTGATCAGACTTCCCGCAAGTTTTTCCTGTACCTCCTGGTCTGCTTCTGATTCCGGAGAAAAAAGTATCAGTTCTGCACCTGTTTCTCTGGCTGCTGTTTCCATTCCAGACTGCATCATCATCCAATATTCACTTGTGCGAGATTTTGTAACTACTCCAATTCTGTAGGGATCTGTTCTGGAAATCGTATCTTTTTTTCCGCCTCCCCACCATAACAATATTCCGCAGCCTGCAGCTGCAGGCAATAAAATCCAGTATTTTTTTATATTCCGTAAAAGTCTGCCCTGCAAAAGATATTTCCCCCGCTAAATATTGTACTTTGTCTTAATATTAATATCTGTAAAAAGATATTCCATCTCCGGCATCTGATCTTTGCTGAGCATGTCTGCCAGGATAAACGGCGGCCGGTATCCCTGTACATATCCATTCTGGTCAATCAGAAAATCCACCGTATCATCTCTGAGGGCTTTTTCATTTTTCGGGGTCTGATCATATATCACTACATAAGGTCTTTTTTCCAGCTTCAGGGTTTCAAATGCCATCCCCACGCCAGCCTGTCCCCCTGATACTACGAGAATTCCATTGATACCGGAAATATTCATCATTGCTGTTTCAATGATCTTTTTCACTTCCTCTGTTTCATCAAAGCTTCCATGGACACCGGCTATGGAAATTTCCGGATAACTTTTCTTGATCTCTTCTACAAAACCTTCTACACGGATATTATTTACCTGGTTTCCAAAAAATCCTGTTATAATTAAAATTTTTCCTTTTCTGCCTGTGAGCATTCCCAAAAGTCCTGCCGCAGTTCTGCCGCTTTTTCGGTTATCCATTCCTACAAAGCATACCCGCCGCGTTCCCACAATATCTGAGTTAAAAGTGACAACAGGGATTCCCTTCTCCTCTGTCAGCCAGTTCAGCTTATCGCGTATCGGATTGCAGTCTACCGGCATGATTGCAAGCCCTTCAATCCCTTCTTCTACCAGTTCATCAATAGATGCCAGCTGTTCTTCTTCGTTGACGGATATGCTTTCCCGTATCAGAAGTTCTATCCCCCAGTTCTCAAGTTCTCTTTTAGCCTGAAGGATCCCTCTGTTTATTTCAATCATAAAAGAAGCTTTTGCAAGCTGTGTTACAATTCCTATTTTATGTTTTTTTATTTTTTCTGTTTTTTTTCGCGCTCTGGGCACATATCCCATATCCCTGGCAATTTCCTGTATCCTCTCTGCCACCTCTTTATTAATGCGGCCTCTGTTATTAAGGGCACGATCTACGGTTCCTCTTGAAACCCCTGCACGATCTGCGATCTGCTGTATTGTTACTGCCATAAAATACCTCCAATCCGTCTGCTATATCACAATCAATTATATACTTTTTTTCATTTCTTTTATAATAGCACATGCAAAAAAAGCACGCAATAATACGCGTGCTTTTCAAACAAAAATATCATTATAGAATTCTGTATCATTATATGATCTTTCTTATCGTTTTGACTGCTAATTAATTTTACTCCGTTTTCCGTAAAATTGTAAATAAATAAATCAGAGCCCCTGCAATGGCAATATGTGTCAGCCCTGCAATTCCGGATATTGCTGCATCGGCTCCCCGGGATAATTCTGTTCCCAGAGTCTGGAAAATACCACGAACGATCATCACCACCATCATAAGAGGAAGTGCCACATTGTAGATCATGTAAAATTTATGAAAACCTTTTTGTTTCATAAGATTAGTTACTTTAGCGGCAAGACCCAGAAACAGAAATACCATAGTACCAAGTACCATCAGGTGTACATGTGCAAATGCCAGTGTTGTTCTCCCTGTAAAGCCATTAAATTTGGTAAACTCTCTGTAAAAGACTCCTGCAGCCATGGCAGCCAGAAAATATCCAAATGCTGTATTCCATAATTTTTTCATTTGTTTTTCGTCCTTTCTTTTATGTTGTGAACAATGTTCATTATAAGATCTAAAATCATTTTTGTCAATATTTTTAGACTAAAATAGTCTTTTTTGTTTGACCAAATTTTTATTCTGCTATATAAAAATATTTTCACTCAGACTAAAGAAGAAAGCGGACAAACCTCTTTCGAACTCCCTCAATCCTTGAGGTTTTTCCTCTCCGGCTTTTATTTTATATACAAAAAAAACAGCTCCTCAGCTGCTTTTTTTATTGCACTTTCAAAACTACATACATGTTGACATTTGGAATCGTGTGACCATGCTTTTGCTCGAATGCGGTCACCTCATGACTCCGTCATTCGGTGCCTTTTGCTTCGCAAATGTCCAGTCCAGTTAAGAACCACTCCTTCACAAGCAAGCTTGTTCCGTCCTGTTTCTTTCCTGTCCTGACCGCTTTCTCGCTTTTTGGTCAAGCCCTCGACCTATTAGTAGCAGTCAGCTCCATACGTTACCGTACTTCCACCTCTGCCCTATCTACCTCGTCGTC
>ENA-ORMO01001460-ORMO01001460.1-human-gut-metagenome-genome-assembly--contig:-NODE-1460-length-25060-cov-6.094221_pt1 | contig 25060 bp, 29 predicted proteins | sample MGYA00242106_ERZ509001 | MGnify/ENA primary metagenome ERZ509001 (study PRJEB26280, sample SAMEA2338736) | human gut metagenome | biome: human gut; feature: human-associated habitat; material: faeces...
AACCCGTGTTACCGCCGTGAAAGGGCGATGTCTTAACCGCTTGACCATGGAGCCATACGATTCACAGAACGTGACCGTGTTATATCATATCACACCGCGCCTTTCTTGGCAAGTACTTTTTTACATTTTCTTTGTTTATATTCTTTATTTAAATTTCCCCGCTTTATATTCTGTCACGATCAGATCTACCATGCGGTCATAACTCTCAACGCCCTCCTGCTGCCCATTTGCTTTTAAATAAGTATCATTGATCCTGTCAGACACTTCTGCCACCGCAGTGTCATATTTCGCCCAGAAGGCACTGTTTGCGCGCAGATCCGACAACACGCCGTCTTTCAATTCTGTCCGCAGTTCCTCCCACGCTTCATAATCCTCCTGATATAACACATTGGTACAGTAGATCCAGCCCATAAGATATCCGCTATAACGAAACGCTTCTGTATCCGAGCCGATGCAGGCAAGGAATCCAATATAATTTGCTTCTTTTTCTTCCATAAATCCTCTCAAATGCGATAATTCATGGCAGGCAGTAAATGGAATGTTATAATCCACCATTCCGGCATTATAATTTGCTTCTACCGTAAATGGCGAATATACCCCCGTCAAATTCTGTACGGATAAAATCCAGTGATTCAACAACGCCTTCGGTCTCGGATAGAACCCCTGAAGCGCCTTATATTCTTCGCTCAGATCTTCCATCGCAGCAACCGCCTCCTGCTCCACATTCACAGATTCAAGTGTCATACGTTCATTCGCATCCCGATAACCCTGATCCGCAGTCTCATTCACCTTATCTGTGAGCCACCGACACACTTCCTTTAATTCTTCCACCGAATATTCCCGCGTCACAATACCTTCACTTTCTGAAAAAGTTTCTCTGTAATAATTCACTCCGCAATTGAGCGCATACAGGAAAAACAGAACGGATGCAAGCAGAAATAACGATATGAATCCCTCCTTAATCTTCCACTTCTCTTTTCTTCCCATACACCGAAGAGTAATACGCTTCCCAATCCACCACAGCACACAACCAAGAAGCACATACAGCAAAATCTCAGATACTGAAAACGGAAACTGTCCCATCAGTCTGCCGATTACATTTACAAAAACAGTATAAATATGGCTGCTGTACCAGTCTGCAAATCCTTCTGCGGTTCGCGCTGCCAGAAGCAGTGCACCTCCCACCGCCAAAAACATCACTCCCGACAGCAGTATCTTCTTTTCTTTCGTCACTTTTCTTCTCTTATCCATCTTCTAAGCCTCGGAGTATTCTCCTGCTCCGCCTTCCAACAATCAAGTATTTCCGTATTCACATAGTACCATATTTTCTTTCGCTTTGAAATCATTCGCCGCCCCCATTTTTACCCATTATTTGCAAAAATCGGTTGACAAATCAACTCTGCGAATGTACTATAATTTTAGTTTCACACTTTAAACAACTAAATTTTTACAGTGTGACTATGGAGGAAATTTTTTATGATTATTGTATTAAAGCCAAATTCAACTACTGAAGATATTGCCCACGTCGAACAGATGGTCACCGTACGTGGTCTTGACACACACGTTGTCCACGGTACCGACATGACAATCATCGGTTGTATCGGAGACACCAGTAAAATAGATTCGAAAATATTTGAGGTGGATTCTGCTGTAGAAAAAGTCATGCACGTGCAGGAGCCTTACAAGCTTGCTAACAGAGCCTTCCACCCAGAGAGCTCTATTATTGATGTTTCCGGTGTAAAAATAGGCGGAGGAAGTCTCGCTATGATCGCAGGCCCTTGCTCCGTTGAATCCTATGAGCAGGTGCTTTCCATCGCAAAGGACTGCAAGGCATCCGGCGCCAATCTCTTAAGAGGCGGTGCGTTTAAGCCAAGAACAAGCCCTTACTCTTTTCAAGGTTTAGGACTGGAAGGATTAGATATTTTATGTGCGGTAAAAGAAGAAACCGGACTGCCGATCGTAACAGAACTTATGTCTACGGATTATCTTGACATTTTCAATGAAAAGGTGGATTTAATCCAAATCGGCGCCCGCAACATGCAGAATTTCGATCTCCTCAAACAATTGGGACAGGTCGAGCGTCCAATTCTTTTGAAGCGTGGACTCAACGCCACCTACGAAGAATGGATCATGTCTGCGGAATACATTATGGCTTCAGGTAACGAAAATATCATTTTATGCGAACGCGGAATCCGTACCTTCGAGACTTATACAAGAAATACTCTGGATCTTCAGAGTATCCCGGTTCTTCGGAAACTGACGCACCTTCCGATCATTGTAGATCCCAGCCACGCCGGCGGAAAATGGTGGTTAGTAGATTCCATGGCAAAAGCGTCTATTGCCGCTGGTGCAGACGGACTGATGGTGGAAGTCCACAACAACCCGGAATGCGCTCTCTGTGACGGCGCCCAGTCCTTAAAACCGGATAAATTTAATGAACTGATCAATGATGTTACTCAAATCGCAAAGGTACTTGGAAAAACATTATGAAATTAACAGTAAATCTCGGGGAACATAGTTATCCCATTTATATTGAAAATCATATCTCCGAACACACAGCTTCTTATATAAAAGAAGTCTTTCAAGGGAAGAAAATAATGATCGTGTCGGATGACAGCGTATATCCACTGTACGGAGAGCGCATCCTGTCCTCTTTGAACAAGGATTTTGACTGCTATCACTTCATTCTTCCACATGGTGAGGAAACGAAGAACTTCAACAATCTCCCACGCATTTACAAGGCGCTTCTGGATGCTCGTTTTACCAGAAGCGATCTTCTCATTGCGCTGGGCGGCGGTGTGATCGGCGATCTTGCCGGCTTTGCGGCCGCTACATTTTTAAGGGGAATCAAATATGTGCAGATTCCCACCTCTTTGCTTGCGCAGGTAGATTCTTCTGTCGGCGGCAAAGTTGCCGTTGATCTTCCTGAGGGAAAGAATCTGGCGGGAGCATTTTATCAGCCTTCTCTCGTACTGATAGACCCTCTTGTTCTGGACACCTTGCCGGAACGCTACATCCATGATGGTATGGGTGAGGTGATCAAATACGGATGTATCAAAGACGCCGCTCTTTTTGAGCAGCTGGAGAATGCCGGTTCTTTTTCGGCATTAAAACCGATATTGCCGGATATTATTTACCGGTGTGTCGATATTAAACGAATGATTGTAGAGGAAGATCAATTCGATACCGGGAACCGGATGCTTCTGAACTTTGGACACACACTGGCACACGCCATCGAACAGCACTACAATTACAAAAGAGAAAGTCACGGCGAGGCTGTTTCCATCGGTATGTATCAGCTTACACGCATCGCCGAAGAGCATGGACTCAGCACCCCCGGCACAGCATCAAGAATTAAAAGCCTGCTTATCGCTTATGGGCTTCCGTATCAGTGCACGCTTCCTCTTTCGGAGCTCACCAAGGCAATCGTGCTGGATAAGAAAAACCTGAATGATCACTTGAATATCATCTTGCTCCACAACGTGGGCGACAGTTATATTTACCCTGCAACAACAGCATTTTTTACAGAAAACGACCGAATCATTTAGTCAGCAGCGGAGGAATCACCTATGAAATTAAAAGGAAAAATTGCAATTATAACCGGTGCCGGAAAGGGAATCGGACGAGAAGCTGCCCTTGCGATTGCTGCCGAAGGCGCTACCGTTGTAGCGGTTGCCAGAACGCAGGCGGATCTCGATGAAACAGTAAAATTAATCAAAGAACAAGGCGGAACTGCCTCCTCTATTTCCAGAGATTTGACAGATTCCGCCCAGGTGCAGTCTATGGTTGACTCTGTATTGGAAACTTACGGACGCATTGACATCCTTGTAAATAATGCAGGTGGTTATCCATCTGAAATCTACGACACAGTAAAGCAACAGGCAATTAAAATATGGGAGTGGAGCGAGGAACAATGGGATCAGATCATTAAGACTAATTTAAAAATCCCATTCTTATGTATCAACAAAGTAGTTCCTGTCATGATCCGTCAAGGCGGCGGCGACATCGTAAGCGTATCTTCCCGCATGGGGCGTATCGCCTCTCAGATGGGTGCTTATGCCGTTGCAAAAGGCGGTATTGTAACACTCACTAAGACTACCGCTATCCAGACACAGGAATATGGAATCAAAGTCAATGCTGTGGCGCCGGGAATCGTAGACACACCCGGACAGCGCGTATATAACCACAACGTGGGACAGGATGATGTGAAGATGGGAAGCGCAGCTGACGTTGCCAAAGGAATTGTTTATCTTTTATGCGATACACCACCGGTCATGACCGGACAGGTCATCGATATGTTCACAACTCTATAAAAGTGTTAACAATTACTTCTTATTTTCATCACACTTTCATCACATTTTCTGCATATACTATAATTGTTCGAAGAAATCGAACAACAAAATTCTTTTTCATAACTTTTTCCTCAGGACTGCACCTCGCCAATATGCAGTCCTTTTAAATTGCTGTAAAATAAGATCGGGACGAGCTTTAAACGCTGTCCCGATCTTCCTGTTATCTACATATTTTTTCTGCTTTTTTCATCGCCATGTCAATATTCTCACAGAAATTTTCTTCCCCAACTTCCTTTATGAATCCTGCTTTCTCCATCATTTTCCACGGCTGCTCCGTCACATGAGAGAACAGCAGCGTCACATGATGCTTCTCGCACATTTTATATACCTCCTGAAGCTTACGAAGCGCTGAAACATCCATTGCCGGCACAGATCGCATACGCATAACGACAACTTTCGTATCTTTGTCCATAGATACATTCAAAAATTGATCTGCCACTGCAAAGAACATGGGACCTTCTATCTCATATACCAACGTCCCTTTAGGCACTACCCGAAGTCCCTCCTGCTCTTCCTCTACATAAGTCCAGCTTCTCACTTCCGCAACATCTGCCATCCTTTTAAGAAACAAAACTGCCGCAAGCACCAGTCCGAACTCAATCGCAACCACAAGGTCAAATACAACCGTCAAGACAAATGTGATAATTAAAACTGCAATATCACTCTTCGGAGAAGTCTTTACAAGATCTACAAACTCTCTCCACCCACACATATTATACGCCACGATAAATAAAATCGCCGCAATCGTCGGCATTGGAATCAGCGCCGCATATGGCATCAGAACTACAAGGATCAGCACAAGCACAACCGCATGCACCATGCCTGCAATCGGGCTTCGTCCACCATTTTTAATATTTACCGCTGTTCTTGCGATCGCTCCTGTCGCCGGAATTCCGCCGAATATTCCGGATGCAATATTTCCGGCTCCCTGCGCTACAAGTTCCACATTCGGATTATGTTTATCCCCAATCATTCCATCTGCAACCACGCAGGACAACAACGATTCTATCGCTGCCAGAATCGCAATGGTAAATGCATCCGGCAGCACATTTTTCACAAGTCCGATATCAAATGCCGGCATATGCGGTACCGGAAGTTTATTTGATAATTGCCACGATCACTCCTGCCACCACATCCTTTGAAAACTGCTGCATCGAGTAATGCCAAAGCGTAGTCAACAGTTTTGGCATAGATTCTTCTCTCATAATTTCCTCTCTCTTCCTTTGTTTTTCCTCCATTGTACCAGTAAATTATGAATAATTGAAGAGATCTCTTATTTTTTTGCAGGCTTCCCGCCTAACCGGTTGCACCGCCTCAGCTTGAACCGGCTCCCGCCGCGCAGGCATAACAGTGCTTGTCCATACGGATGTTCCTTTTTTTATATGGCCGTCTCACATAGTCGAAGATGGTCTCTTCTGTAAATACCGGAAGTTCTGCTGCCAAATTAAAATCACAGTCATATACTTTTCCATCATAATCTACAGATATCTGATAGCGGCACATCAGGGCCTCTATAGTATCTCTATTAAATGCTTGATACAATTTTTTCATATATCTGTTCAAATTTCCGGACCGTCTTAAAAACACTCCGAATCTCCCCATCGGATTATTATATAACGTAAATAAATGATTGAAGACTATTCCGTAATCTTCCCCCAGACGTTGTTTATATTCCTTTTCCATCGCCTCTTGATTCGGCGGGAAAAATGCTCCTGCCGGGTTATAAACCATGTTCAATACCAGTTTGGAATCTTTTCCATATCCCAGATTATTCAACTGTTTTAACACTTTAATCGCCCCATCAAAGGTTCCGTCTCCACGGACACGATCCATCTCTTCTGCGCGATAATAGGGCAGCGAGCAGACAATTTCCACGCCTTCCCGCACGTAAACATCTATCAGATATTTATACTCATCTTCCAGTAAAATTGTCAGATTGGTTCGCACGATCACATGGTCGCACACCTTCTTTGCCTCTTTTATCAGCCATTCCAGATGAACGTTCATCTCCGGTGCGCCGCCTGTAATATCAATCGTGGTTACATTCTGTTTTTTCGCATAGGAAAGGCAGGCTTCCATCACTTCCCTTGACATTTCTTCTGTTCTTGCAGGTCCACAGTTCACATGGCAGTGCTTACAGGCAAGATTACATTTTCGCCCGATATTCATCTGCACTACATCTAAATGGTCTGCTGTCTGTAAATATTCCGGTTCTTCTATCATTGCCTGAAAAGCCGGAATGTCTTTCAGATCGTGAAAATCCTTGATGATCCCATCCATATATTTCTTCTCCTATTTTACTTTTCAAGTATATTCTCTACAGTGCTTTCAAAATTTCAAGACTGTCTTTAACCACTTCAGGGCAGAAGTCAAAGAGAAGCCCTTCTTCCATAATCTTCTGCATTTCCTCCGGGTTAGAGATGTCATACTTCAATAATTCCTTACATCTGCAACTTCCGTATTTCTCCTGAAACTTTCGAATAAACTCCGCGCGTTTCTCATTCATTACACCTTTTTGTTCCATATGCTCTGTATCAAAATGTCCGTATTTTAAACCAAGCACGATCATGGCCCCGACCACTGCGCCGCAAGTTTCTCCAATCCCCATTCCACCGCCAAACGCAGCTGCCATCCTGTAAGCATCTTCTTCCGCAATTCCAAGTTCCTGCGCATATGCTCCCACTACAACTTGGGAGCAGTCAATACCTTGTCCGAATAATTCCACGATTTGTGTCTTGTCCATTTTGTATCCTCCTAAAATAAATTTTAATATATAACTCTTACTCCAAATATGTCTCTATCCTATCCAAAAACGATTCTTCCAAATATTGTTCCAGCTTGTGTAAGGTAGACTCGTTAAAAATCAATTTATCCGGCGCCTGATACTGTACCCACGCCATTGCACACCACGTAATCCCCCGCAGACAGGTAATGGGAACAAATGCATACACACGCTCTTTTAATCCTTCTGTAGAAAACCGTCCGTTGACGCCTGCAATATAAGTCTCCACAAATTCATCCATTTCCTGCCGGGTCAGTATAACATCTGTCTTCCAGAACGTAGTTGTGGGCGCCAGAAAATGTCCCAGATCCTGCGCCGGATCTCCATACAATGGTTTTTCCCAGTCAATCAGATAATTCTTCTTCCCCTTGCCATTTATAAGGAAGTTCGTGGAGTTTAATTCTGTGTTAATACAACAGTAATAAGGGCAGACAAGTTTCGTTTTTTTCGCCTTTTCCCATCCTTGCTTTAGAAGATTTCGAATCTTTTTCTTCTTGTTCTCATCTCCGAATTCCGATTCTTCGTATACGCGGAACATTTCTTCACATTCTGTCAATATAGCCTCCAGAGCGCCCTCCGGCTTTATAAGGTACTGCTCCATCTCTTTTAAACGCACACTGTGGATGTCTGCAAGACATTCCGCCGCCAGATCACTCTCTGTCCGATAGTCAAGAACATGCCCCGGCAAGTACTCCATCACCAGAATCCCATGGGCTAACCTTCGCTTACTTCCATCCACATAGAGCACCTTCGGTGTCCTCCCGGATGAAGAAAGCATTTCTAATGCGTGGGCTTCATATTCAATTTGATGTTCCAGATGCATTTGACTTCCACAGTTCACCCGCAACAGGAGCTCTTTCTCTGTGACCGGGTGGACAAAATAATAATTCCGGTTGTACTCTCCTTGTGCCAATAATTCATAACTTTCCTGCTGCTCCTTCGGAAGTCCGAGCGCCTTTCTATACTCTTTACTTTGCACATATTCCTTCAAACCTTTGATACTGTCCAAGCCCATACCTCTTTTCTACAATTCAAGTCTCTTTTTCAAACAATCTTACCGTACATCTTTATAAAGATTAGAGATTTTCCCAATCGAAATACCGTCCCGGTACATCTTTCGCAGACGGTTCATCTTCCACATCACTTTCAGTTTCGGAATTGTCTTCTTCGGGAATCGTCTGTCAGACGTGTAAATGCGATGTTTTGCAATTCCGATTTTCACACCCATTTCTTTGAGTGTCAGAGACAGCTGATAATCTTCCATAATCGGAAGCTCCGGATACATCCCCGCCTCAAAAAACAGAGCTCTGTCAATAAAAATCCCCTGATCACCGAACATAACTTTCCGGTCTTTGATGCGGTGATTGGAAATCACACGGCATGTCCACAGGAAAAAGCTCCGAGAATGAAATGCAATTCCAAAACAACCAACCCGATGTCCCGCCATAACTGCACGAATTTCTTCCAACGGTCGTTTGGGCAGTTCACTGTCACTGTGGAGGAAAAACAGGATATCTCCGCTGCTTTCTCTGGCGCCTAGATTCATCTGTGCTGCTCTTCCTTTCACTCCATAAAGAACCCGGAACCGAGAATCTATCATATCCGGCGTGCCGTCCGTGCTCCCACCATCCACAAACAGGATTTCACAGCGGTCTTTCAATGGCAATAACTCCCGCTGAATCTTCTCAATCGTTGATGCCTCGTTGTAGACCGGCACAATAACGGAAATCGTCTGGTTCCGCATAAGAAATCGTCCGGTTTCGCTGCATTGCCAGCTCTTCTTCTCACGCAAGCGATTTCTAAGTTCCGCCACATCCTCTTTAGTATCCACATCACAAATCGTGCGCACATATCCTACTGAGCACGCATTTTCTCGGTTCTCCCGCACGTAAGACACCGTCTGCTCCAGCACGCTCCCATGCCCGTAAGTCTGTTGTGCAAAGACTTCTTTCACAGGTTCTTTCATACCCACGAGGTAATACCCTCCATCCTTCGTGGGTCCAAACACTATATCGTGAATATCCAACAGACGGAACGCATATTGTATCTCCTTACTTGTAAGCTCCGGGATATCCGTTCCTATCAGCACACAAGAATCATATCCTTGCGCCAGTACTTCTTTCATTGCCCGGTACATCCGAAGTCCCAGATTTCCCTCACACTGCTTCCGGTACACACATTCCCTGCCAAAGATTTCCCGAAGTATGCCTTTCTTATCTTCCGGAGTATAATACACAAACACATCTGCCGAAACTTTCCCGCACTCCCCGGCAATGTCTTTCAAAAAACAGGTGTGAAGCCTTGCACACATCTGACCGGACAGATACGGCATAAGTCTTGTCTTCGTCTGCCCCGGAACGGGTACTCTGGTAAATATTATCAACGCTCTGCTCATATAGAACTCCTCACCAAATCTCTTTCTCTAAATAAACTTTGTTTTTATTCGGTTACACATAGATTTTCTTACATCTGCTTTCTCGTGGACTCCTAAAATTTCCGATAACACATGTCGCACATCCTTACATCCGCCTCTGGTTAAGTTTCCCGAACAAGATGCACAATAAGTATACACTGAATGTTCGTTCTGCGAAAGTGCAGATGCCATCTGTCTTGCAAGCTCCGGCTCTTTCACCGACGCAACGCCTCCAAGACCACAGCACTGTGCTCCTTCTATTGGGCAAAATCCACTGTCTGCACCGGTCATCCATTCTATATAACGGTTGGCAGCCTTCAACAATTCTCGGTTCTCCCTGTCCGGGCACGGCAAAAATATTTGTTTTTTCTCCGACTTCCACACCGGATTCTTCCCGACTGCCCCCAGTTCTTGAAGCTTATCGTAAATGTTAACTACTCTTACAGACAAGCGCCCCTTAAGGAAGGCATAACAGTTCGGACAAACCATTATGACTTCTTCAATACCATTTTCTTTCAGAGTCTCATCTATCCTCTGTACGATTGCTTCTTCATCCTCTCTATACCCCAGCTCTGCAATCGGTTTCCCACAACAGTCATATACAACACCGATTCCATATTTACTCAAAAGTTCTGTGAGCATTTTTGTTGTCTGCGGATAAAAGGACGGGAAATTACATCCCGGAAACAATACGCTCTTCCCCTCCGCGTGTTTATAATTCCGGTAACGATAGTTTCTCTTCTCCCAGAGAATCAGACCGTATCCTTTCTCCTTCTTCTCTGCCTCTGGCCGTTTGCTCTCCCGGCGCAGATTCAGGATGTATGCCCGTCCGTCAATACCAACCGGACAGACCTCCGTACATTTTCCACATAAGAAGCAGTGATATGCAAGCTCCTTTAACTTGTCCGTATCACCGATATCCATTTGATACTTCTGTAAAAATGTACAGTGTTTCCTGCATTTGTGACAATGGATGCAGTTTCTTTCTACCTCTTCTGTACTCTGCTTGATAAAACAATCAGCTTGTACGCCCTCGTTCTCTGCTTCCAATCTCTCTGAATTCTCGGAGTTTCCCTTCACATAATGTTTCTTTAGATATGCTCCTACACACATCACTATTATCGCCAGCAGAATTGCAATTCCTATATATAGGCTTCGGTTCTCCCTATCTGCAATACCGGCTGCTCCTACGGTATACATAGCGGTTCCCGGCAACATGAATAATAGCGACGCAATTGAATAAGTAGAAAACTTAATATCTGTCACTCCATAGGCAAAATTCTGCAAATTATATGGAAAAACGGGCACCAGTCTGGTAATCATTAAAATAAATAACTCATTCTGTCCAGATTCATCAAACAACCATTTCTTTAAGTATTTATTTTTCATTGCCATTGGCTTTACTGTATCCTTAAGGAAAAAACGACCGGCAACAAACGCAAGCATAGCTCCAAGAGTGGTGGCAACAGAACAAAGTATCGTTCCCAGAACAGGACCGAAAATCAATCCTGCTACTATGGCAAAGGTAATACCCGGAAGTGCAAGAACAACACAGCCAACGATGGTCAAAACTGTATAAACCACACTCGCTAAAATCAGATTATCTTCTACCATATCTTTTAAAAAATTCAGATTGTTCTTATCTGCCAGATACTCCGACCAGCCAAAAACATAATTTAATATTAAAACTGCTATAACTATCCCGATAAAGATCCATAATTTCTTATTTTTCATCTTCCTTCAACATCCCTATTACAACGAAATTTTTCATTATCTGCATCAATGCAGCTACACTGAGTAATGGCATAATAAAATAATATGCCCTTACAGACTCTAACGATGAAAATAATGCAAAACCAAAATCAAACAATGTCACTACAGCCATAACTGTAATCGTAATTTTATCTATCATTTTAGCAGCTTTTCGCTTTTTCATAAATCTGCAAATTATAAATACTGTCAAAAGTATTATCACCGAAACCGCCACATATTTAAGCAGTTCCAGCGGCAGCATCTCCTGATATTTGTATGTGTGAAAATTAATCCAGCGCATCATCCCCAGCTTTCGCTTTGTAAAATATTGTATTATATATCCGCTTGCCAAAAGTGCAAGTGTTAAAATATCAAAGATTATCATTACTATTTTCTTCATAATTCCCCCACCAGAAAAACGCTGCCACCCTTTGAACGGTGACAGCGCAATGTTTAGATTTTTTAATATTTTGCAGCCTTTCCTGTTGGTAAATCGCCTACGGTCATATGCTGACAGTCTGCACTTGCCGGATCTCCAACCTGTACCGGATAATCCTCATGCATCAGCCATTCATACCATCCGCCATCATATACAGAAATGTTATCATATCCGTTTTCGTATAATACCAAGAAAGGAACCGTTGCTCTCCAACCTGTACCGCAATAAAATGCGAGATGATTATCGAGCGTGAAATCACAGTCTTTCCAAACTTCTTTGAAACCTTCTAAATCTTTCACTGTTCCGTCTTCATTCAAGAACATAGCTACATCAAATGCTGAATTTGCACCTTTACCCCATACAGCGCCTTCCGGTTCACCGGCTTTATCCATATAGTCGTAACCGCTTGTTTTTCCAAGCCACTCATCTTCACTTCTGATGCTTACGAGTTTAAAGTTATCATCATTTTCGAGTTTGTCCTTTGCTTCTTCAATAGAAGTCCAGTATTCCGGATGCGCAGGAACTGTTACACCAAACTCTTTAGCCGCTTCCAGTGTATTAGATTTCTTCTCCACCTCGTATCCTGCTGCCTTCCAAGCGTCAATACCACCATTCAAAATCTTAAGGTCCTCTACTCCTGCCCAAATATATGCATATGCCTGACGTCCAACACCTGACGGGTCTGCGCCGTAAAGCACAACTTTTGTATCTTTAGTTATACCATTTTCAAGCAGGAATTTTTCTACTTCTTCAGGCGCTAAAAGGTTATATGCTCCTTCTTCCGAGCCTGTGGCATCCTCCACTTCACAGTTATCTACATAAATTGCTCCCGGAACGTGTCCCTCATTATAAGAATCACAGTCCTTCTCACTTCCGTAACCTACTTCTGCTACTACAATATCCTCATAGCCTTCCTGATTACCACTAAGAGCACTCATAACCCATTCCGGAGTTACATAGACAGTTCTCTGTTCTACCGCATCTGCTTTAACATCCTGAATCGCGTTTTTTTTCTCTTCACTCTCTTTTGTGTCATTTTCTTTTGAGCCACATCCTGCTGCAAGTGCACCAACCATAGCCACACACAACAGTACTGACAATACTTTTTTCTTCATATCTAAGCCCTTCCCTTATTGTTGATCTTATTTTTCAAATGCTGCAGAAACATCTCCGTCTTTTGCACCATTCTCAATGATATAAAGATTTGAAAGATCAAATCCTGCATCTTTTAATACAGAAATTCCTGTTTTTGCACATTTATTACCACTATAGCAAAGGAAATATACCGGTTTCTCTTTGTCAAGTTTTCCTGCTAATTCAAACATTGCTGTCTGCGCATCTGCACTCTCAATCTCTTTTAAGTTTACCTGCTGTGAATCTGCAAGATGACCTGCTTTGTATGTCTCGTCATCACGCACATCCACAATCTGGGCTTCTCCGCTCTTGCCAGCCTCTACTGCATCTTTGCCGGATACATACTGCCACTCAATCGCTTCGTCTGCGCGGTTCGTTGTAAGCGCTCCGTCAACTTTAGAAAGAGCCTCTGCTCCGCCTTCAACCGTATAGATAGATGTAGGCTCAATTCCAACTTCTCTTAAAATTCCGGTTGTCTTCTCCGCACCTCTTTTACCGCTGTTACATACAATATAAATATCCTTGCCATCGTTTAAATTCGCTTTTGCGTATTCAACAGTCGCTTCTTCCAAAGATGTATCTTCTAATGGGAAAATAGGACACCACTCAGAGTTTGCAACTCGTCCTGCTACATATTTCTCCCACTCACGAACATCAAGAATGTGAACATCTTTTGCTTTTACAGTATCTTCTGCAGATACATACTGATATTCATCATCTGCCAGCTCTTTCTTTTCTGCTGTTTCCTCTGTCTTTGTTTCCTCTGTTTTCTTCTCTTCGCCAGATCCACAGCCTACAACCATAGCTGCTGTCATGGCAGAAACTAACAATAATGCCACAAGTTTCTTCTTCATATTATTTTGTCCTCCTTATAAAATATGAATTTATAAAAAGCCGAACTTTATTTAATTAAAACTCCAGCTTTTTCACAATATTTTTCATCTGCACTCCGTGTACAAGACTTGCTCCGCCACGAATTGCTGTTGCCACATGAATAGCCTCTGTCATCTGCTCCTCGTTGACTCCCTTTTCCAGGCAATCATTCGTATAAGCATCAATGCAGTATGGACACTGTACCGTATGCGCAACTGCCAAAGCGATCAGAGATTTCTCTCTTGCCGTCAACGCACCTTCTGCAAATACCGCTCCATAATAATCAAAAAACTTTTCTCCCAACGACGGTGCTTTTTCCCCCATCGTTCCGAATTTTTCCAAATCCTCCGGTTTGTAATAAGTATCCATATTCTTCTCTCCTTTTCTAACATAAGTTATGCCTTTTTCGCAGACTGTTTGTCCGTATATATTTTCTTCAGCATAAATATAAACGCTGATAAAGCAAACAAGATCATAAGTGCCGTCACAAAAGTTTTTGCACCTCCGGTCAACATCCCGCCAACATAAGAATACACGATTGTCGCCGGAAGCTGTCCCACCCCTGTCGCCACAAAAAATGACACAAAAGACATAGAAGTAAGACCCGCCGCATAACTAACAATATCAAAAGATACGAACGGGAGAAGACGGCAAATTAAAATCGTATTTTTCCCGTACTTTTCAAAAAATGTATCAATCTGCTCAAGCCCTGCTTTGCTTGTTAACTTCTCTGCCACATCTCTACCCAGAATTCTTGCAATGAAAAAACACACTGCCGCTCCTGCCATTGCACTGCTCCACGAAAGAAGCGCACCCTGCCACCAGCCGAACAGATTTGCATTTGCAAAGGTCAGAAGAAATGCCGGAAGAGGTGCAGCTACCGACTGGAAAATCATCAGCACAAAGGAAATCACCGCCGCATATGCTCCATAAGAGGCCACAAATTCTTTCACAACTGTAAAGTCTCCACTGGCAAACATCTTGAATATTTTTAACACAGTGCTATGAATGCCCGGTACAAAAAAATAAGCCGCCACCATAGCAGCTGCAACTACTAACAATATAATCTTTTTTACCCACGTTTTCTTTAACTTCATTTTTTTCTCCTGTAGACCAGATTGTTATGTCACATCAACTTTATTTTTCTCATATAATTATAAATAGTGTGTAACTTCCATGTCCAATTGATAATAAACATACATAATTGCATTTATAGATATTTTCTATAATTCCCACAAAAATAACATATCTGTTCAGACTACCGGGAAAGGGATTGACAGGCTTTCAACTACTCTCTCATCTTTATTTTTGCTTTACTCCATTCTTTCTTTTTACCTTTTACACCATTTCAAATAATTACACCAACAAATACACCATTTTCACAAGAAATCTTAATATTTTATAAAAATTTATAAGACTATCCCAAGACACAAAAAAGCCTTTAAATACTGACTTCGCAGTAGATAAAGGCTTTTAAACTTATTTAATTCCTACGCTCTTAGAATTACTCCTGAACGTATGGCATAAGAGCGATATGACGTGCTCTCTTGATTGCTACTGTAAGAGCTCTCTGATGTTTTGCACAGTTTCCTGTGATTCTTCTTGGAAGAATTTTTCCTCTCTCAGAGATATATTTTCTTAACTTAGCTACATCTTTGTAGTCGATTTCGTTATTCTCTTTACCGCAGAATACACATACTTTTTTTCTTCTACGTCCGCCGCCTCTTCTCTTGAAGCCGCCTTCTGGACGATTCCCTTTATCGAAAGCCATGTTGCTTTACCTCCTTGTTTAATGCCTAGTTGAACGGTAATTCTTCATCAATTCCGTCTGGAATGTTCATGAAGCCGTCGCCTGCATCAGATACTGGTGCCGGAGCCGGTGTGGGAGCTGACGCGCGGAAGTTACCCATGTTCGCATCGCTTGTCGCTTTGCTCTCAGCAAATTCCTGATCTTCTACCACAACGTCTGTTGTGTATACCTTCTGACCGTCTTTATTTGTATAACTGCCGGTCTGGATACGTCCTGTAACAATTACTTTCAATCCCTGGCGGAAATATTTCTCAGCAAACTCTGCGCTTCTTCCAAACGCCACACAGCCGATGAAGTCTGCATTCTGTTCTCCATCTCCGTTACGTCTGAATCTGCGATCTACTGCAAGTGTATATCTTGCAATCGCTGTAGAACTTTCACCCTGTGAATATCTCACTTCAGGATCTCTTGTTAAGCGTCCCATCAAAATTACTTTATTCATATAATAACCTCTACTTCCTGCTTATGCTTCCTGTCTTACGCATAAATATCTGATGACATTGTCCATGATGCGAACTCTCTGTTCGATTTCGCCTGGAGTCTCAGCATCAGACTCGAAGTGGATGAAATAATAATATGCTTCTTTCATCTTCTGAATTTCGTAAGCTAATCTTCTCTTACCCCATTCATCAACGTCAGAGATCTGGCCACCAAAACGCTCGATTAAAGCTTTCACTTTTTCGATAACCTGTGCTCTTTCGTCGTCTTCGATTTTTGCACTGACAACAACAGCTAATTCATATTTATTCATGTCGTCTTTGCACCTCCTTCTGGTCTTTTGGCCCCCGCTCAACTTATGTGGGAGCAAGGATATCCGCACATTCTACGCGGATTATAGTGTATCACAATTTGAAATGATACCATATTTTTCTCTTTATTTCAAGTCTTTTTTCAGTTTCCTTTTTCAATTTTATATTTTATATTTTCCGAATCATACTCCGAACCCTCTGCTGCTGCAATCTAATTTATCCACATACCATCTCACCGTTTCACGAATCCCGTCTTCAAAAGAAGTCTCCGGCGTCCATCCTGTCTCTCTTCTTATTTTATCTGCATTAATGGCATACCGTCTGTCATGCCCCTTCCGGTCTTCTACATATTCGATTAACCCATCATTTATAAAGGCTTTTCTCGGATCATTTTCCTCTAATGTCTCTTGTAGAACTTCAAGGATTGTATTTACAATTTCCATATTCGTCTTCTCATTACAGCCACCGATATTATATGTCTCAAAGATTCGCCCCTTCTCCTGCACCAGATCAATCGCTTTCACATGATCTTCTACATAGAGCCAGTCTCTCACATTCAATCCATCTCCGTAGACCGGAAGTTTTTCTCCTTGCAGCGCATTCTTTATCATCAGAGGAATCAACTTCTCCGGAAACTGACGCGGTCCGTAATTATTACTGCAATTTGTAATATTTGCCGGGAAACCATACGTATCCATATAGGAACGAACCAGCATATCTGCAGAGGCTTTACTCGCAGAGTAAGGACTGTGCGGAGCGTACGGCGTTGTCTCATAGAAATATCCGGTTTCTCCCAACGAACCATACACTTCATCCGTAGACACATGAAGAAATTTTTTATCTCTCGGATATGTTCCATCCTCTCTTTCCCACGCCTTCCGGGCAGCATTTAGCAAAACGGCAGTTCCGAGCACATTTGTTTTGACAAATATTTCCGGCTCCTCAATGCTTCGATCCACATGACTCTCCGCCGCAAAATGCACCACACGGTCAATCTCATTTTCAGCGAAAATCCGTTCTACCGCTTCCCTGTCGCAAATATCTGCATTTACAAATGTATAATTTTCTCTGTCAGCTATCTCCGCCAGATTTTCCAATCTCCCGGCATAAGTCAATTTGTCAACATTGATAATCCGAATATCTCTTCCGTATTTATCAAACATATAATGAATATAATTGGAGCCGATAAAACCGGCTCCACCTGTTACGAAATAAGTTCTCTTCATTTTACTCTTTCTTCTTTAAATCCTTTGTATTCTTCTCTATAATTTTGCGTGCGATCATAATCTGATGCCCGCATCCCATACATTTCAACCGAAAATCCGCTCCCACCCGGAGGATCTCCCACTCCTTGCTGCCGCACGGGTGTTGCTTTTTCAAGGTTATGATATCGCCCACTTCGTAGATATAAGACATACTCTCACCTCATCTCTGTTAAATTACTGAAGCTCTACTTCCTTCTCTTTCACTCCGCGCACAACAAAACGGTGTTCATCACTGGCTGCGGTACATGTAGAAAGCGTAACAACCGTATCGTCCGTTGTCACCTTCACCCCGGTATCGTAATCTGCCTCTTTCATCGTCATATCAAGGAATGTCTGATATTCTTCGTCACTGGCAAAGGAGGTCAGATACGTATCGGACGTATCAAGCACCTGACCAACCGAGTAGATTTTATAAGTAATCTCTCTTCCGTCCGGCGTATAAATATAGAAATATGGATTTTCTTTCCAGAAATCTTCGTCTCTATATTCTTCCAGTTTGCGGAACATAGAACCGTCCTTCATACGGTGTCCGTAAATAATCGTATTCTTGTCTGTGAAATCAGAGCTTGCCGCCGCATCAACAAATATTGCTCCCAACGTATTTTCATTCGCTGAAAATGTCTTGTGGAGATACAGGTCATTGTCCGCTCCCTGTACTACCGGATAATTGATCTGCGAAGGCTCCTTGTAAAATCTGATCCACCCCACAGTATCCTTATTGATCTTCATAAGCTCATCGAAATCAACCCGGAATTTTTCCTTATCATCCGCATTCTTGATCGCCACATCTCTTACCTTCTCATATTCACTCTGTCCGTCTTTATAGCCTTTTCCTATCTGAAGTAATTTAAACGCAGACACGCAGAATACAACAATCGCAGCTACAAGGATCACGTTCAAAATCATATTTTTACGTCTCGCCTTCCTTGACTTTCTGCGCCCTCTGTGATGATTTGCTCTCTTACGATTCATTTCCTTTGATTTCCCATCTATCTTTCTCTTAGCCGACATTTTCCTCACTCCAAGTCTTCATCATTTTCCACAGCTCTATCACTGCAGCCATCATCAATCTACGCTTTATTTTAGCCGATTTTTCTTCACAGTACAAGCATCATTCCCACAAAAGCAAAAAGGCTACAGTTATTTTATATTTTTTTAATTTCTGTTTTATTGACTTTACTTGCCATTATCGTATGATAATAATATATTTTCAGGAGGTTGATGACTTTGAAAGAAAAATTTATGCGTTTTATGTATGGGCGGTACGGAGTAGACACTTTAGGCAAATATTCCCTCGGTGCGGGGCTTGCCACAATGGTGCTGTCCATCGTCTTTGACAGCTACACACTGTCACTCTTATCGTGGTTTTTTATCATTTTGACATATTTTCGAATGTTCTCTCGAAACCTGTACAAAAGATCCAGCGAGAACCAGACATTCCTAAACAAAACCTACAAACTCAGAACATGGTTCGGCAAGCAAAAGAATATGCTCACACAAAGAAAAACACATCACATTTACCGCTGCCCGGGATGCAAGCAGAAAATCCGCGTTCCCCGCGGAAAAGGACGCATTGAAATCCGCTGTCCGAAATGCCATACCACCTTCATCAAAAACAGTTAAATCAATTTTGGACACCCCAAAATGTAATTTAGGACGTAGCATTTTGCAAAAATGCTACGTCCTAAATTATACCTTAAACCGATATCCTACGCCCCAGATTGTTTCGATATACTGTGGGTTTGATGTATCCAGTTCTATTTTTTCTCTTATTTTCTTAATGTGCACTGTTACTGTTGCAATATCACCCACAGACTCCATGTCCCAGATCTCCCTGAAGAGATCATCCTTCGTATACACATGGTTCGGATGCGCTGCCAGAAATGTTAATAAATCGAATTCTTTTGTCGTAAATGTTTTTTCTTCTCCATTTACCCATACGCGGCGGGCAGTTGTGTCTATCTTGAGTCCGCGAATTTCTATGATTTTGTTTTTCTCTGCTGCACTTCCGATCAAACGGTCGTATCTTGCCAGATGCGCTTTCACTCGCGCAACCAATTCGCTTGGACTGAATGGCTTCGTCATATAATCATCCGCTCCAAGTCCTAAGCCTCGTATTTTATCAATATCGTCCTTCTTTGCTGACACCATGATGATTGGCGTATTTTTTTCATTTCGGATCTTTCGGCAAATTTCAAATCCGTCTGCTCCCGGAAGCATCAGATCTAAGATAAAGAGATCGTAATCTCCGCCAAGTGCTTTTTCCAATCCAAGTGTCCCTTCATTGGCCACTTCTACTTCAAATCCGGACAGCTCCAGATAATCTTTTTCCAGATCTGCAATCGCTTCTTCATCTTCCACAATCAATATCTTACTCATTTACCGGTACCTCCTGATATTTTCTAAGCACAAAATACATGGTTGTGCCTGTATTCTCTCTGCTGGTAGCCCATATCTTGCCGCCATGTTCTTCGATAATTTTCTTTACAATCGACAAGCCGATTCCGCTTCCGCCCTTCGAAGAATTTCTGGAAGCATCTGTTCGATAAAATCTCTCGAATATATTCGGCAGGTCTTTGGCTGCGATTCCTTTTCCGTTATCTTCAATCTCTACCTGCACGAAATCTCCTACATCTTTAATTCTGAGATTAATCTTCCCTTTTTCCTTGTCCATATATTTCACAGAATTGTTAACGATATTGTGGATCACACGTGTGATCTGCTCCGCGTCCGCAATAACCTGCACTTCTTCTTCCACATAATTAAAATATCCGAACTCGACATTTTTTGCCTCCAGATCAAACGAAAGATCTTCTGCACAATCCGAGAAATAATCATTCACTGACAAAATCTTGAAGTTATATGGGATACGATTCGTATCAATCTTAGAATACAATGTCAATTCATTGATCAACGTATCCATCTCATTTGCTTTATTGTAAATGGTCCGAATATATTTTTCCATTTTCTCCGGCGTATCCGCCACACCATCCATGATTCCTTCCGCATAGCCTTTGATCGTCGTCACCGGTGTCTTCAGATCATGGGAAATGTTACTGATCAGTTCTTTATTTTCTTTATCAAAAGCAACCTTCTCTTCCGCGGTATCTTTTAGTCTCTGGCGCATATCCTCCAAGTCTCGGCTGAGCTGTCCCAACTCATCATCTGCCTCTGTCGGGATCTCAAAATCCAGATCTCCGGTCTGTATCCTTCTTGCCGCTACACGCATCTTATTAAGGGGACCCATAATTCCACGGTAGATCCAGACAATCAGAAGAAATGCTGTCAATACAAGCACAATGGCCACGCCAAACATCATATCCATCACAAACTCTTCTACTTCCGGAATCACATTGCTGATGTTGGTGACAATAAATGCACTTCCCTGTTCCCCTGCCGGATAGACGAAATCCACCTGCTTGACAAGCGCCTGTACCTCTCCGCCAAGATAAATACCATTTTTTGACGTCGTCGCAGAATCCCCGTAATCAGGAAGCTGACAGATAACTTTCTCCACCTTTCCTGCATCTGCGCCGGTATATACGATCGTCTGATCCTTCCGCACAAGAAGATAGGACTTCTTTTCTTTCAGGCGCTGATTAAAACCATCTAAATATGTTGCGTCTTCCATTTCTCCGGAATGCAGATCTGCCATCTCTTCCAGTTCGCGATATGGCTTTTCCGTTAGATTCGACAGTACCTGCGTAGAATTCGACAAAGATTCCACCGTTGCACCGGAAATGCCATACGTTTCTTCAATTGCTCCCGCCTGGATTCTCCACATGATCAGCACCATCGCAATGGAGAGTATGACCGGTATTAATGTAATTGTTAAAAAGGCAATAGACAACCTTGTTCTCAACTTCATATGCTCTGTCCTCCGCCTTCAGTATAGCATGAAAAAGGGCGCCTCTCACCAAAGCGCCCATAAACTTTTATTAAAATTTTATAAATAGGATTTGAGGATTTCTGCCTTGTCTGTTTTCTCCCATGACAGGTCAAGATCCGTTCTTCCAAAATGTCCGTATGCTGCTGTCTGCTTGTAGATTGGTCTTCTAAGGTCAAGCATTTCGATGATTCCTGCCGGACGAAGATCAAAGTTCTCACGAATAATCTCTACCAGCTTCTCCTCAGAGAGTTTTCCTGTTCCGAATGTGTCAACCATGATAGATGTCGGGTGTGCCACACCGATCGCATAAGAAAGCTGAATCTCACACTTCTTAGCAAGTCCTGCTGCCACAATGTTTTTCGCAACGTAACGCGCTGCATATGCTGCTGAACGGTCTACTTTTGTACAGTCTTTACCGGAAAATGCACCGCCGCCGTGACGTGCCATTCCACCGTACGTATCTACGATGATCTTACGTCCTGTAAGTCCGCTGTCTCCGTGCGGGCCACCGATTACGAAACGTCCTGTCGGGTTAATGTAGAATTTTGTATCTGCATCTACCATTCCCTCCGGGATAATCGCATCGAACACGTGCTTCTTAATGTCTTCATGGATCTGCTCCTGTGTAACATCCGGATCGTGCTGTGTAGACAATACTACTGCATCTAATCTCTTCGGAACTCCATTTTCATCATACTCTACCGTCACCTGTGTTTTTCCGTCCGGTCTTAAATACGGAAGTGTTCCGTTCTTTCTTACTTCTGTCAGTCTTCTTGAAAGCTTGTGTGCCAGTGAAATCGGATATGGCATAAGCTCCGGTGTCTCATCAGAAGCATATCCGAACATCATTCCCTGGTCTCCTGCTCCGATTGCTGCGATCTCTTCTTCTGTCATTTGATTTTCTTTTGCTTCCAGAGCTTTATCTACTCCCATAGCAATGTCGCTGGACTGTTCATCAATGGCTGTGATTACGCCACAAGTATCTGCATCAAAGCCGAATTTTCCTCTTGTATAACCAATCTCTCTAACAGTATCTCTCACGATTTTCTGAATATCTACATATGCGTTTGTTGTAATTTCACCCATAACAAGGACAAGTCCTGTTGTGATCGCTGTCTCACATGCCACACGGCTCATCGGATCCTGCTCCATCAGCGCATCTAACACAGCATCTGAAATCTGGTCACAGATCTTATCCGGATGACCTTCGGTTACTGATTCTGAAGTAAATAATAATTTTTCCATAATTATCCTCCGAATATATTTTCCGGCTTTTGCCTTTTCTCCCTCTCACCATCATACTTCGTACTCAAAATACCCATATGAGGTATCTATAAGAGCATTATATACCCCTCTTAGGTATATTGCAACTGTTTTTTCATCGAGATATAAAATTTCAGATCTGCATAACAACTTTATCTGTTTATAAAAACATCCATAATGAAAGAGCAACTAACTTCTCATCGAAATTAATTGCCCTTTTATCAAACGTCATGCAAGATTTTAAGCACCATTCGAAGCTCTTCTGCCCCGAGCTGTCCCGGCGCCGACGCTTTTTTGACCGCTCCGAATGTAAGAGCAGAACCAAATGCTTCACCGCAAATACGACTGACTACTCCTACTTCCGACATAGACATTGTAACGACCGGACACTGTGCATGCTCCCTCACCATCTCTTCCGTTGCCAAAAGCAGCGTAAGCACATCTTTTTTAGATCGAGGCATTACCGCTATTTTCACAATATCCGCACCACACTCCTGCATAAAGCAAAGCCTCGATACAATTTCTTCTTTTGGCGGAGTTTTTTGAAAATCATGGTTAGATGCTATCACTTTTACTCCATACAAATGCGCCGTTTCTACGATTGTATTTACCTCATCTGTCCCGGTAAACGCTTCTGCATCCACAAGATCTGCAAAGCCCGTTTTTACTGCCATCTCATTCAGCTTTACATATACACTCTTTTCAATCTCTTTCTCCCCGCCTTCTTTTAATGTGCGAAATGTGAAAAGGAGCGGAATGTCTCCAAGCGTCTCTCTTAATTCTTCCATCATCTTTTCTTCCGTCATCCCTGTAAACTGGAAGTATTGCTCTACAGTAAGTCCCTGCTGCATGATTCTCTGTGAGAAGTCATTTGCCATCTGTCTTACCTCAGTGTCGATCATCGCATCCGGAATCTCCATTGTAGCGTTTGCAACTGCTTTTTCTACTGCCTGATCTTCTTTCTTTCTTCTTCCTTCTGTGTTCTTTCTCTCTTTGATCTTTGCTTTCACATCTGCTTTGTAAGCGTCTAATGTATCAAATTCAGAAACCTCTGCTGCGAATTCATCATCTAATTCCGGAAGTTCTTTTGATCTCGTGTACTGTACACTTGAACACTGCCGGTTTTCCTGCTAATTCTTCTGCATGATATTCTTCTGGGAATGTCACATTTACTTCTACTTCTTTTTCTTTTTCAGCACCTACTAACTGCTCTTCAAATCCTGGGATGAAAGATCCTGATCCGATTGTTAACGGATAGTTTTCTCCTTTTCCACCTTCAAATGCAACACCATCAACAAATCCTTCAAAATCGATTGTTACCTGGTCTCCATTTTCCACTTCTTTATCATCTGCAGCAACTAATCTTGAGTTCTGTTCCTGAACCTTTGCTAATTCAGCATCAACTTCTTCATCTGTTACTGTTGTATCCTTAGCTTCTACTTCAATTCCTTTGTATTTTCCAAGTTCTACTTCAGGTTTTAATACTACTTCTGCTGTAAAGATAAATGGCTTTCCAGCTTCAATGTGTACGTGTTTTCCTTCCTCATCCTGTTTATCTTTGCCTTTGGACCCACTAAGTTTATCCTGAATTTCGGGGTGGAGTCCGTGGGAGAGATGATGGACTCGTTCTTTATGCGCAATCTGTTTACGGATTCCATGGACCTGGGGAACAGCGCATGGTCCAGCCTGGCCAACATGAAGGTCGGATACTGGGCCAGCTATCTGGCCTGGGCGCCGGTCACGGCTCTCTTTCTGGGAAAACTGGCAAGGGGATACAAAATCCGGGACTGTATCATCATCAATCTGTTTGTGCCCACTGTGTTCTCCATGGTCTGGGTGGCTATTTTCGGCGGAACGGCGATCCATATGCATATGCAGGAGAGCCTGCTCCCGCTCCTTGAAACGTCGGGCGCGGAGTCCATTGTATACAAATTATTTGAGGTGCTGCCCATGAAACAGCTGTGCGTGCCCGTCTTTGTCCTGGCCACCTTCATATCCTTTGTGACGGCGGCCGATTCCAACACCAACGCCATCGCGTCGGTGTGTACCTCGGGAATGTCCGAGGAGCAGATGGAAGCCCCGGTTTCCATGAAAATTCTTTGGGGCGTGATCATCGGGGCCATGGCGGCTGTGATGGCGGGGTTTACAGGGGTTGGAGGGGCCAAGACCCTGGCAAGCATCGGGGGATTCCCGTCTATGTTCCTGCAGATGGCCTCCTGCGCGGCGCTGATCAAAATTATGCGTAACCCGGGCAAGTATGACAAATTTGCCGGGAAAGGAGACAAAAAAGGAGGAGCTTCATGAAAATCACGGGGATTGAAATAAAACAGTATGCAAAG
>ENA-ORMO01001470-ORMO01001470.1-human-gut-metagenome-genome-assembly--contig:-NODE-1470-length-24868-cov-7.076976_pt1 | contig 24868 bp, 18 predicted proteins | sample MGYA00242106_ERZ509001 | MGnify/ENA primary metagenome ERZ509001 (study PRJEB26280, sample SAMEA2338736) | human gut metagenome | biome: human gut; feature: human-associated habitat; material: faeces...
ACCTTGCCAAGGTCGAGGCCGCGGGTTCGAGTCCCGTCTCGCGCTTTTTTTATTTCTAAAATGCGTTACGTCACAAAAAACTTGGCATACAGAATCTTTCCTTTTATGATTCTGTATGCCGTTTTTTCACGAAACTTCTTTTATGTCCAGCCCCATAAATCCTTCCCTATTATCTCTTTCCTTCCATGGTCTGTTGTATAATGCTTCGCATGGTTTCCTCACTTAACTGTCCTGTGGCATAGCCAAATAAATTTCCATCCCTGTCTATCATAAAAGTGGTTGGAAAGGAAGAAATTCCATAGGTCTGGAAGAGTTCTGCATCTGTGTCCATAAGTACTGGATAAGTATATCCATTTTCTTCCAGAAATGTCTTGATTCCATCCTCTGATTTCTCTTTCCCAAGATTGGGAGCAGCCACACCAAGGATAATCAGGGCATCTTCTCCCTCCTGGTCAAATTCTTCATAAAGCTTCTGAATATCCGGCATTTCTGCACGACAAGGTGGACACCAGGTACCCCAGAAATTCAAAAAAATAGTTTTTCCCTTGTACTGAGACAGGGTATGTGTATTTCCATACTGGTCCATAAGACTAAAATCCACTGCTGGAGTAAGTTTTTCTCCTTCTGAGTCATCTTCCTTCTCTTGAGAAATAGCAGAAGCTTCTGTTCCTCCTTCCTCTGTCTGTTCTGCCACATTGGATTCCTGCTCTGTTCCCCCCAGAGAGGCAGAAGTGCCATTGAGCTTTCCTGTAAGCATAAGCACACCCATGATAATCATAAGGATCCCTCCGATTTTCACAGTGTACTGCACCACCTTCATATGATTTTTAAAAAATTCCAGAAGCGTGGTGGTAAAAAGCCCTACTGCCAGAAACGGAAGAACAAATCCCACTGTATATACTCCTATGAGAGCAAAGGCAACTGCTTTTGAACCGGCAGATGCTGTCATAAGCAGCACGCTTGCCAATGCTGGACCAACACAAGGTGTCCAGGCAAAGCTAAAGGTAAATCCCATAATCAATGCTGTTACCGGAGACATTGCCAGTAGATCCAGCCTAAGAGGTAACCTTCTCTCTTTCCCCAGAAAATAACTTTTTCCGAGAAATCCCAATTGGTACAATCCAAAAATAATAACCAGCACCCCTCCAATTCTAGCAAACCAAATCTGATTATCCTTCAAAAAAGTCCCAACAGCAGAAAAACCAAGTCCAAGCAGGAAAAAAGCAAAACTTACACCTAAAACAAAACACAAGGTATGAATCATAACCTTACTCCGCTGAAAATGAATCTTCCCATCCTCCCCTATTTTTCCTGTGCCTCCAGAAAGATACCCAATATAAATGGGAATGAGCGGTAAAACACAGGGCGAAAAGAAACTAAGAAGTCCCTGAAAAAATACCGTAAGAACAGAGACACTAACATCCAATGAAAATCCCATAGATCATTCTCCTTTTAAATATAAAAATGAAGCTGTGCATAAAACTATATAAAAAATACATTTCATGCTGCAGCTTCATTAATTATATACTATTTTAGTCTAATTTTGCAATCTTATTCTTATTTTCCTTTATTCACCACACTCATTAGCATGTTGATGTTCATGACAAATAGAACCTGTAGATACCAATTCTCCTTTTAAATAAGCTTCTACTGCTTCTCTGGCATCTCCACTGGCTCCTACAATTACCTCTACACCTCGTTCATTAAAAATATCTACGGCACCACCGCCCATTCCTCCAGAAATAATCACTTCCGCATTTCTATCTGCCAAAAAATTCGGCAGAAATCCTGGACGATGTCCTGGGTTTGGCACACTCTCTTCAGAAACAATTTTATTTTCCTCTGTGTCAAAGAAAATAAAATTTTCACAATGTCCAAAATGACCTGCAACCTCTTTTCCCATAGCAGCAACTACAATCTTCATAATTCTTATCTCCTTTATTATATATTTAATTCTTCTCTAACGACTTCATAAATTTGCAGTAATGCTGTCCGAGCTCTGCATTCTAGCCGAGCTACAGACTGTCCTGCATTTATGGCAGCTGAAACAGTCTTATCATATGGAATTTTTCCAACAAAAGACAGTCCCTGTTCTTTGCAATAGGCTTCTATCTCTCTTGTTTTCTCTGGATTCGTATCCCATTTATTCACACAGACAGCAATTCTCATCTGGAAGCTTCCAGCAGTCTCCACCAGCCTCTGTAAATCACTTTTTCCAGAAACCGAAGGTTCCGCTACAATGAGAATCAAGTCCATGCCACTCATAGAAGCAATAACTGGACAACCAATTCCTGGTGAGCCATCAATAATGGCAAGCTCTGCATCAGAAGCTACTTTTAACATATTTTTTTTCACTTCTGTAACCAATTTTCCAGAATTGCCCCTGCCCATTTTCAACATAGCAGTGGAAAATACTTGTTCTCCCTCATACAAAAACAACTCTCCTGCTACATCTTCTTTCATGGTAATGGCATGCGTTGGACATACATAGGCACAAACTCCACAACCTTCACAGGCATATTCCCAGATTTCATACTCCTCTTTGCTGAAACGAATTGCATCAAATCGGCAAGCCTTCTGACAGGCGCCGCAGTTTATACAAAGCTCCTGGTCAAGATAAGCCTTTTCTCCTCCAAAAAATACTGTGTGTTGCGGTTCTTCCCTTCTATTCAGAATCAAATGTAAATTAGGCGCATCCACATCACAGTCTGCAACAGCGCGTGCCTTGGAAAATTCTACAAAAGCAGAAGATACCGTGGTTTTCCCTGTACCACCTTTTCCACTTAACACCAGTAAACGCTTCACAAACATGCACCTCCTATATCACGCAGCAATTCTTGAAATTCTATTCGGTATTCTGGCAGCTTTTCCACAAGAATTTCTCCAGTTGAAACACAAGAAGCAATACGTTCATCATAGGGAAGCCGTAAGAGTATGGGAAGTCCTTTGTCTTCGCAATACTTCTCCAATGGTTGATAGGGTTCTTCGTATTTATTGATTACCACGCCACACGGTTTTCCCAGAAGCACTGCTAATTCATGAACCATAGTAAAATTATGAAATCCAAAGGCCGTAGGCTCTGCCACCAATAAACAATAATCCACATCTGTAATACTTTCCATGACGGAGCAGGCACTCCCTGGTGGACAATCTACGATAATCGTTTTCTCTTTATCTCCAGCTTCCTCTAATACTTGGTGAATCACTGGAACTGCGGAAGCCTCTCCTAAATTTAAGGTTCCGGTAACCACCTGCACCTGATTGTGAAAACCAATATCCACCTTACCTATGGGACGTTTTTTCTCTACTACAGCCTGATTCTGGCAAACGAGAGCACATCCTCCACAAGCATGACAAGCTTCTTGAAATACTTTCGGCATTCCTTTTATAAAAAGTAAGGCATGAAATCTACAAAAATCCACACATGCCCTGCATCCAGTACATTTCTCTTTCACAAAGTCTGGTATTCCCGTATAAACCTGCCTACTTTGCATCGTTTGAGATTTAAAAAACAAATTTCCATTGGGTTCTTCTACATCACAGTCCATATATACTGCATCTTCTGCAGAGACTGCTAAATTAACGGCAGTTAATGTTTTACCTGCTCCACCTTTTCCGCTTAGCACTGCAATTTTCATTGTATACCCTCATATCCTCCATGAAAATGCTCCAGTATGGCAAGTTTTCCTTCTTTCCAGGCCGTAAGATTCTGCTGCACATTCGTGCCCTCTGCCTTATAAATCTGAACTTCTCCTGCCTGAAGCACTTCTGCTGAATTTTTCCCACATCTGGCTGTAATCAACACATCAGCTTCACAATCTAAGACAAACTGAGCTGCTTGTAATCCTGCCCCACCCTGAGCCTGTGCAGCTGGATTTTCTTCTACCTTTTTCTCTCCGGTTTCTATATCATACACCCCAAAATATGGAGTCCTACCAAATACAGGGCATAAAACATCTTTCTCTTCGTCTAAAGGCATTACAATCCTCATGTTCTCTTATTCCTCCTGTTTCTTCTCCTGCGGGTGCCCCAGCAGACTTAATTTCTTACATCCACAACATCTGCAATGTTGTTTTCTTCCATCGCATACCTGGTAATTTCCTCCTTCAATGCGGATTGGAATACCATCTACAATGGCTGTGGCAAGTTTCCTCCTGGCACATGTGTAAATTTGCTGAACCGTTGTTCGTGCAACCTGCATAGATGCGCTGCACTCTTCCTGAGAAAACCCCTCTCGGTCAATCAAACGGATGGTCTCATATTCATCTATAGTAAGAATCACCGCTTTGGTATTTTTTCCTACCTCTCCTGGTGCAAATCCCTGTATTGTTGGAAGATTACATACTTTTCTACATTTGGTTGGCCTTGGCATACCTCCACCTCCATTTCTGACATATGCCATTTACTTGCATTATAGCACTTTTCTGTCATATGTCAATAACTCTCATAAAAAAACACCTCCCGAAATGGTTTCTATACACCACGGGAGGATATTTCTCTTTATAATAAATCAATTCCTGCTTTTTTGCAGGCTTCCAAGGTCTCTTCATCCCAGATAGATGCCTGGACCTCTCCTACATGGGCTTTTTTCAAAAGCAGCATACAAATCCTGGACTGGCCAATACCTCCGCCAATGGTAAGCGGCAGCTTGCCTTCCAGAAGCATTTTATGGAAAGGCAGATTTCTGCGGTCATCACATCCAGCTTTACGAAGCTGCTCATCCAAAGACTTCTCATCCACACGGATTCCCATGGAAGAAATCTCCACAGCACATTCCAGAGGTTCATGCCAGAACAAAATATCACAATTTAGCTTCCAGTCATCATAGTCCGGAGCACGTCCATCATGTTTCTGTCCAGATGCCAGCACATCTCCAATTTGCATAATACAAACTGTTTTATGTTCCTTGGTATAGATATTTTCCCGTTCCTTTGGAGTGAAATCTGGATAAAAATTCTCCAATTCCTGAGAAGTAATAAACGCCACCTCTCGGCAAAGTTCTGTGTCCAACTGCTCATATTCATATTTTAATTCATCCAGAGCATTGCAGATAGCTCCCACAATACGGTTTACCACAGATTTCAGATACTCCAGATTTCTCTCTTCTCTGGTAATAATTTTTTCCCAGTCCCACTGATCCACATAAACAGAATGGAGATTATCCAGTTCTTCATCTCTACGAATGGCATTCATATCTGTAAGAAGTCCCTTTCCTACAAAAAAATCATATCTGTGCAAAGCCATACGTTTCCATTTTGCCAAAGAGTGCACCACCTGACCATTGGTTCCAGCATCTGGAATGTCAAATGTAACAGCCCGCTCCACCCCGTTCAAGTCATCATTTAAACCAGAGGCCGGATCTACAAATAAAGGTGCTGTCACACGTTTCAATTTTAATGCCATGCACAGCTTTTTTTCCATGAGATGCTTAATTGTACCGATTGCCTCCTGTGTTTCATAGCGATTGAGACAAGAATGATACTGCTTTGGTATAATTACCTTTCCCATTACTTCTCCTCCTTTAGAACTTTAACCACTTAAAATCTTGTGTTCTATTGTATTACAAAACCTCTGGTCTGTAAACCTAAAATTAAAAAGGATTTATCCTATTTTAATGACACCTTTCACAATATCTGCCTTATTTTCTACACAGGCATCTAATGCATGCTGAATATCATCCAGCTCAAAATAATCGGTTACAATATCTTTAATAGCAATTTTTCCTGCTGCTACCGCTTCAATGGCCATAGGATAAATATTCCGGTAACGGAATACAGTCTTAAAGGTTAATTCTTTGTCCAGCGCCATTCCTATTGGAAGTGTCATCTCACCGGATGCACTGTAACCTACAAACACAATGGTAGCTCCTTTTTTAGCAGCCTTAATCTGCTGAGAAGCCGTAATCTGTGAACCAGCAGTTTCAATCCCCAGGTCAAAGCCTTTTCCATCTGTAAGCTCTAAGATTCTTGCAACTGTATCTTCTTCTTTTCCGTTAATCACCGCATCTGCACCTAATTCCAATGCTTTCTGGAGACGTTTTTCCATAACATCTACAACAATCACTTTGGAAATGCCCATGGCTTTTAAAGAAAGCAGGGAAACCAGACCAATGCAGCCAGCTCCTGTTACCACTGCTGTCTGTCCCAGATGTGCGCCACCCTGATTTGCTGCATGCATACCAACAGCAAGAGGCTCAATCAATGCCCCTTCCATGGTGCTTACATTCTCTGGAAGTTTAAAACAAAGTCCTGCTTCATGTGCTACATATTCTTGAAATACCCCATCTACTGGCGGTGTAGCAAAGAAAATTACATCCTTACACAGATTATATTTTCCCTGCTTACAAAATTCACAGGTTCCGCAGGTTTTTCCTGGTTCCATTGCCACCCTGTCTCCTACCTTGAGATTTTTTACATTGGCTCCCACTTCCACTACCGTACCGCCGGCTTCATGGCCCAGCACAAAGGGATATTCCACCACAAAATCTCCGATTCTGCCGGATTCAAAATAATGGAGGTCTGAGCCACAGATTCCTACATATTCCACCTTTACCAGTACCTCATTTTCCTTTGGTACCGGAACAGGTCTTTCCTGAATCTCCACTTTTTTCAGTTCTGTCATAACAGCGGTTTTCATCATTTTATCCATTTCTTTGTCCTCGCTTTCTATTTCCTGTTTCTAGGTATTTATTCCTTCTTGAACCCGATGTCAGGCCCAAGATAAGATACTTCTATCGGTTCCCCTGCCGGATGAAGAACCAAACGTTCCAACACCAGTCCGGCTTCTCTTGCATAAAGGGTAATCTTGTTTTCTCCCTTATGAAGGATGATTTCTTTTTTACTTACATGCTCCTGCACCAACATGGCGTGTTCCCAGGCAGCACAGGCATTATCCCCGCCTTTATAATCTTTATCTGTAAGAATCAGCTCTGTAGCTTTTTCTTGGTTACAGGAAAGTCCTACAGTAAGCATTTCTCCATATACCAAAGGATTTGCCGGAGACGTATGCAGCTGCAATTCATATCTGCCTTCCTCTTCCACCCACAACGAATAGGTAAGAGACGGCGCCTGGTTTTCTCCCGTATCTTCTTTTACAAATGCAGATGTCACAGGAAATACCTTCATACCTGTCTCATATTTTCCATAGTCTTCCAACCTCTCGTAAGCAGCTTTTTTTCCTTCGTAAAATCCCTCTGTTTTCTCAATATATTCAGCAGCCGGAATTACATATCTTCCCTTTTGTGGAAGAAAACAGCCAGATGGTATCATGGAGAAATCTCTTCGCTTTGCTCTTACTTGTACGGGAACAGATTCCTCTCCTGCCCGAATATAGAAACGAAATTCCTGTTCTTCTTCCAATGGAAGCAATTCTCTGTGCACCGTAAGGGTTAGTCTGTCCTGGAATTTTGTTTCTCCTTGCATTGCAGAAAAAGACAGCCATGGGCAACTCTCATCTACGCTCCATTTTACCACGCCCTGACCCCCATTTGCAATCTCCAGTGTAATCTTTTTCCTCTGTGAAGTACTAAAATCATCTACCAAAATAGGAATGGGAAAATACTGATTGGTATAATAAGCTTCCTCGTCTGCCCTGGAAACCACCAGTCTTGGCTGTTTTGGCAGTCTTACCACATATTTCAACGGATATCTCCAGTCTTCACTATTCCAGTTGGTAAAACCTATATGGCAGGCAGACTCCATGCCAGCCCATTTTCCATCTTTAAACCTTCTCATTTTTTCTGACAGCTGTTCATCTCTGGCAATACATTCCTCCATCTTATCGCCCATTTCATTTGCCACTGCTTTTCCCTGAATAGCAAAATGGTGGTTCATTCCTGCATACAAATGCATTTTCAGAAGATTGGCTGAAGCTGCTGCCGCATAATAAATCATACTGAAATAAGCCTCTTCCCTGCCTCTTTCCTTTAACAGGGCCAGCATAGCTTCATTCTCTTGTTCCAGCTTTTTACAGCGCAGAAGCATTCTTCTGCCCTCCTCAAAATGAGCCGGATGATATACTTTATCATTGCATGATTCTGGACGTCGAAGATGATTGAGACGAATATATTCCTCTAAAATCCAGGCAATCTTGTCCTGCTCTTCCTTGGTTGTATAAGTTCCAAATTGCTCCCTGGTCCACTTCCTTACATAGTGATAAGCTGCTTCTTTTTTTCCCCATGTTTCAAAATCATATGCCATATCCATAAAGAAATTCAACGGATATTCCTGGAACTTCACATCTCCGGCATTTACAATCCACACATCTTGGATGCCATACTCATAAGCCATAGACATCTGCTCCCAGATTTTCGTTACAGGGGTAGATGCCACCCATTCATAAGAACATGGGCCACCATGGTAGTCCAGGTGGAAATACATGCCAAATCCTCCATTGCGGCAGCGTTCTTCTTTTCTTGGAAGCGCCCGCATATTTCCGAAGTTATCCTCACAGAGCATCAGAGTTACCCCATCCAATTCCTGGAAATCACGAAGCCCTGCTGTTTTACTATCTCCGAAATAATAATCCTCTACTTCTTTATACACTGCAAATAATAAAGGATAGGTCTGTCCCTCCTGTTCCAGATTTTCCCGAATAAGCCGTCGCTGCTGAGTAATGATATCTTTCAGCACTCGAACATTTTCTTCAATCTGAGCATCCTCTCCAAGCATTTTGCTGTCGCGTTCCCCGCGCATACCTATGGTAGGAAATACCTGATGTCCACAGCAGCGTTTCAAACCATCCTCCCAATATTTCAAGAGCCCTTCCTTATTTGTGAGGTAACTCCAATCTTCCCCATAGGGACTGTCCTTCCCCTTTACTAAATCCCATTCTTCACTGGAACGCATACAGGGCTCATGGTGAGACATACCAATGTAAATTCCATACGCATCTGCCAGTTTCATGGATTCCATCCCAGGACCATCCAACAAAAAGGAGGACGTCCACATGGCCGGCCATAGATAATTTCCTTTCATTCTCAGCAAATATTCAAAAACATGGTCATACATCTGAGCGGTAAAGCCTTTAAAATGGGAGCATGTCCAGTTTCCAAAACAGGGCCACTCATCATTAATAAAGAAACCTCTGTATTTTACAGAAGGCTCTCTGGAAATCCCATTTTCCACAAAAATGCAGTTGTCTATCTGGGATTTTTCCGTATTCTCTCTTGTCTTTAAGACCAGCTTCTCATACACCGGATGCCCTGTATCTCCCCAGAAGGTGCATGCTGTAATCCCCAGAAGCTCCGATAAATGAAAAAGGCCATAAATTGTGCCCAGTTTGTCGCTTCCGTAGATGAGCAATCCTTGCTCCACACCTGGATAAGGATGCTCCATCAAATAAAATCCGTAAACCTCCCACTTTCCCTTGACTTTTTCCAGTTCTGGAATTCTCTGCTCCAGAAGTTTTGCTGTTTTTCCATTTCCCGCTGTTACCGCAATGACTGCCTGATTGAGATTTTTTCCATCCAGTGCCATGGACGGATGAAGTCCTGTGGTTTTCTCCACATCTTCCACTACTTTTTTAGCAACTCTTCTCACTCCTTCTCCCTCTTCCTTTGGAATGATAAAGGTAAGCTGCTGCCCTTTTGAAAGTATGATTTCTGCCATATATATGTTTTCCTTTCTCATGCAGAAAGGGACTGTCAGCGACAGCCCCTTTCTGAAATTCAGTCAGGATTCTTAATATCCAAGTTTATCTTTTGTTTTTTCAAAGATTTCATTTGTCATATCTGTGTATTCCTGGCTGCCTTTTCCTTCACAATCTTTTACATATGCATCCCAGTCAGCATCTAAATCTCTCTTACCAGAAATAAATTCAAGAGCTGCTGTATTCACATAGTCCATAAGAGATACTTTAATCAGATTCAGTTCTTCTTTTTCCATCTCATCTGCCAGTACCGGTGGCATCAGTGTTGCTTTCTCTTTATTAGCATCAATTCTCTCATTCCATTCTTTCTCACCTTCAGAGAATTTGGAATACTGCAGCTGTTTGCTTCCACCGTAGGCAAATACACCACCGCCGAATCCATAGTCTACATTTAACTGTTTTTCAGCTCCTGGATTCATACCATTGTAATAGATATCTTCATTAAGCACTGGATTTCCTTCTGCATCTTTTGTATAGGTTTCACCTTCTACGCCCCACAGACATAAGGTCTGTCCTTCATCAGAATACCATAACCAGTCAATGAAACGAAGCATTTTAATAAATCCATCTTCACCCAGCTCATCTAGTGCATTCTTTGTAATAACAATACCATTTTCCAGACGGCCTGCATAGCTTGACAGTTTCATCTGTCCTTCCGGACCACCTGGTGTAGTCAGGAAGTATAAATCTGCTCCTTCTACCTGCATTCTGTTTGCAGCCTGGATATCTGCTACCTGCTGATAGTTTACTGTAAGCACATAGGATTCTCCTCTGTAGAATTTTGCCTGTGCCTGTGCGCTGTCCTGTGTAAAGGTTTCTGGATCCAGAATACCATCTTCATACATTCTGTTCCACATTCTTAAGTATTCTCTGTACTCTTCTGTGGTATCTGCGAAGTAGAATTCTTCTTTTTCTTCATCAAACTTCATACCATCTTTTAATCCCCAGTCACCACCGTCTGCTGAATTACCGCCGGTTACACCGTATACGCTTGCAGAAAGGTTCATGGCACAGCCTAACTGATACTGATCAGACCATACATATTCTGCACCTGTATATTCTTTTACTTTTTTCAAAGCTTCATAGAAATCATCATAAGTCCAGCTTGCTTCTGTAGACATATCTACACCTGCTGCTTCAAAGACGTCTTTACGAATCAGGTAAGAATATCCTCCTGCTGTGGTTTCCCACATACCTGGCAGACGGTAATATTTACCATCGGCTGCCATGGTTGTCTTTAAGTCTTCCTCCATACCCCAGTCTTCTACACACTTCATGTAGTTTGGCATATATTGTACCCAGTCACTGATAGGAACAATCTGTCCGCTATCTTCAAATGGTTTTGAGTCATATACTTTTGGTACAATGTATGGAGCACTTCCGCTGTTTACAGATGCTGTGATTTTGTCATTATAGTCTGTTCTTGCTACGGTTGTCAGATCAAACTTTACATTGGTTTTCTCTTCAATAGCACTCCAGATTCTCCAATCGTCCTTATATGGATAATTCTCATGATCTGAGAACATCATGGAATAAGTGACCGGTTCATCAGAATGGAATGTTTTACCTGCACCATATTCATAATCAATGTCCTTATCTGCTTCCTCTACAGATTTTGTTGGTTTTGCATCTTCATCGGAGCCTTTTCCTCCTCCGCAAGCTGCCAGAGATGTTCCGGCCATTGCCAGAACAAGAGTTAATGCAACTGCTCTTTTCTTCATTTTATTTTTCCTCCCTTAAAAATTTATTATCTGGCACTGCCCTCTTGGCAGCACCTAAGATACATCATCCTTTGACTGCACCGATGGTCATACCCTGTACAAAATATCTCTGCACAAATGGATATACACATACAATTGGCAGTGTTGTAAGAACCATGGTTGCAGATTTCAGAGTTGCCTGCACACTGCTGGCTTCTGCTGAAGAACCGATTTCCGTATTGTTTGCCCCTTCTACTAACTGTCTTACCCACAGGGCGATAGGCCATTTATCTTTTGTTTCCAAGTACATCATAGGACCAAACCATTCATTCCACATACCTACCAGATAGAACAGGCACATAGTAGCAATAATTGGCTTGGACAATGGAATAATAATTTTCAAAAAGATTCCATAAGTACCCATACCGTCAATAGACGCAGCCTCTTCCAGTTCTTCCGGCAATCCGGCAAAGAAGGACTTCATAACCAACAGATTAAAGGTGCTGATTGCTCCCGGAAGTACAATAGCAAGCATGCTATCCTGGAATCCCAACCACTGGGTAATCAAAATATAGTTTGGAATCAATCCGCCTGTAAAGTACATGGTAAATACTACAAACGGTGTTAAAAACTTGTTCAATCTCAGCTTTGGCTTAGATAACGGATAAGCCAAAAGCGCAGTACACACTACAGAAATCACAGTACCGATTATAGAATACAAAATCGTGTTTCCATAATAACGAAAGAAAGAATCATCCCTCAAAATATACTTGTAGGTATCTAATGTAAAATCAATTGGGAAAAAAGTAACTTTTCCTGCACTTACCGCTGCTTCACTGCTGAAAGACTGAGCAACAAGATATACAAATGGATATAATGTGATAAAAATAATCACAATCATAAAAATGGTATTAAAAACCTGGAAAACCCGGTATCCTTTTGATGGTTTTATATTCATTTTACTCTCTCCCTCCTACCACAGTGATGTCTCAGTAAATTTCTTGGACAGGAAGTTTGCGGCTGAAACAAGAATCAGGCCGATTACACCTTCAAACAATCCTACAGCGGCTGCATAGCTGAAACTTCCATTTGTAATACCCATACGGTATACTAAAGTACCAATAATATCTGCACGGCTCTGTGTCATTGGATTGTATAACAGCAAGATTTTCTGCATGTTTCCTGAAGTTACAATACCACCAATATCCATGATTAACAGTGTCATAATCGTAGGCAAAATACCTGGAATAGTAACATATAAAGCCTGTTTAAATTTACCTGCACCATCCATTTCTGCTGCCTCATACAATTCCGTATTAATTCCTGTCATAGCTGTCAGATAAAGAATAGTACCCCATCCCAAAGCCTGCCATACGCCTGACAGAATATATATGGCATCAAACCATCCAGGCTCTGCCATAAAGGCAATTTTTTCTCCTCCCAGAGAAGCAATCAACTGGTTGATTGGACCATTAGAAGCCAATAACTCTTTCACCATACCACATAATACTACCAGTGATATAAAATGGGGCAGGTAGGAAATAGTCTGCACTGTTTTTTTCCAGTATTTCTTTCTGATTTCATTAAGCAATAAAGCAAAAATCAAAGTTGCCGGGAAACGCACCAGCAAATATCCAATACTCAGACGAAGAGTATTCCAGAAAGCCTTCCAAAATTCCGGATCCGTTAAAAACTGTTCAAAATAACGGAACCCAACCCAATAATCACCAAAGATATTCGGGCCTCCTCGGTATCGCCGAAAGGCAATCAGGTTGCCGAACACGGGGATATATTTGAAGATTATGTAATATAGGATTGGAATCAACATAAAGGAGTAGAGCTTCCATTCCTTTTTCACATGATGCAACAAAGAATCCTTTTTGTTCTTGACTTTCATTGGTTTTGCTTCTTTTGTTTTTGTCATGTCTTCACCACTTTCTCTTTCATATTTTCCTTTTTCAGATTAGTAAATCTTCCTATTTTGTTCATCCGGAATCATACTTTTCCTGTAAAAATAGGAATTAATCTGGTCTCGCCATTCTTTTGAATGTCCTTTCTGATGTTCCAGACGCTTCTGCACTCTTTGGAATACCTTTGAAGGAATCTTCGCTTCCAGAGACTCCCATAAAGTTGCCATCTCTTCTACATCCTCTGCACCCTCAAAATGTGTATCATAGATATGCTGAATCAGCGTCTTTCCTGTTTTTAACGGATAAGTATACGGTATGTAATGGAAGAATAACAATAATTCTTCCGGACATGTTTCAATATTGTCATACATGGATGCATTTGGCTCCCTGTACTGCTGGGTATATCCAGTTCCTTCATGTCCTCGTTCTACCCCCATTCCCAGGTGATCCGCCCTGTGGTAAGTTCCCCATCTGTCATACTCATAACCATCTACATTTGGTCCGTAATGATAATTAGGATTTACCATCCATCCGATTCCCAAGGGAGAGGTATATTTCTCATAAGCAGGCCAGGACATCATGAGAATTTTTTCTATTTTTTCCAGTACCTCTTTATCCTGTCCAAAGGTACAGTAAATCCATTCCTGTGCAATCTCTTCTGCACTAAGGGATGTATCAAAACTCAATCTTCCGAAACCATAGAAATTAGCCGCTGCTAAATCGTGCCCTGTCCAGTTTTCGTCATTTCCTGTATTGGCAACTGCTGCCATTCCGCAGTTATGATTTCCCATCGTTCTTCCTGTTACAATATCTTCTACTGTATCCAGTTCCTTGTTACAATAGGTATGAAAACCTAAAATTTCTTTAAACATGGGAATCAGGTAGCACACATGTCTCTGTTGCCCTGTATATTCCTGTGCAATCTGAACTTCCAGCATTTCATTTGTATGTTCCATTCCTCCAAGCAATGGAGAAATTGGCTCTCTTACCTGAAAATCCATAGGACCATTTTTTACCTGTAAAATAACATTATCGAAAAATTGTCCGTCTAAAGGCTTGAAATTATCGTATCCAGATCTTGCTCTATCTGTTTTTCTATCTCTCCAGTCCTGCTGGCAGTTATACACAAAACAGCGCCAGATAATTAACCCGTCGTAAGGCTTCACAGCCTCTGCCAACATATTGGCTCCATCTGCATGAGTCCTTCCGTAAGTAAAAGGTCCTGGTCTACCCTCTGAATCCGCTTTTACCAGAAATCCTCCCAGATTTGGAAGTCTGGTATATAATTCTTTCATTTTTTCCTTCCACCAGGTTTTTACATCTTCACTGCATGGGTCGGCATGATCCAATCCTCCAAGTTCCATAGGTGCAGCAAAATTCAAACTGAGAAATAATCGAATTCCATAGGAAGCAAAAATATCACTCATTTCCTTTAGTTCCTTCTGGAACACTTCATCAATCAACCATGTGGCCCGTTCTTTTACGTTTACATTGTTGATAACCACTCCATTGATACCTACAGACGCTGCCAACCTTGCATAAGCTCTGGTTCTGTCATTCACCAAAATTTCGTTTTTTTGGAAAAAGAAGGACTCTCCTGAGTATCCACGCTCAATAGAACCATCCATATTGTCCCAGTGATTCAGCATTCGCAAGGGAGAATCCGGTACTTTCTTCACAGGTAATTCTAACTCTTTACTTGCGCACTGTAACATTCTTGCCAAATGGAATACTCCGTATAAAATTCCCGCTTCACCGCCAGAGGTAATAAAAAGTTTCCCGTCTTCCTGATAAATTTCATAGCCTTCTTTTCCTACTTGATGATTCTCATCCAGAAGCAACAACACTCCTGCTTCTTTCTGGCACTGAGTTTCTATCATAGAACATCCCAGGATTTCCTGCGCTGCTATTCGCAATTCCTGCACCGCATTTTTTGCTATCGTTCCTTGGAAATTGCTGTAAACTGAATTTGTACTCCAGAGCACCGCTAATTGTTGGTTTCGCCTGTAAGTCAGCCATGCTTTTTCAAATTCCATAAGTTCTTTCCTCTTTTCTTGTGCATATTTCGCTCTTTTCTTAGAAATCGCTTTATGCCCTTGTGCATATTTGTTCTTTGTAGTATCTATTATAGGTTGATTTTTTTCGGCTTGCCTGTCTATTATTGCCGGGAATTATGCAAATATTGCGTAATATTTTTGTGCTTATAGATTTCTTTGTATACTCTGCACCAAAAAGAGAGCACTTGCACGAAATATACTTCGGGAATATGAATAGCATTTTCATGCAATTGCTCTCTATATTTTACCGTTACATTCTGAATCTTCCTATCACTTATCCATAAACTGAAACCACCGGAAATCAAAGTTACTTCCAGGAAGGAAAATAAAGCTTACATCTTTGGTTCCACATATTCTATCCAGAGTGAATTCTTGTATTTCTTCTCCCTTGACAAATTCCAGCATATGACGTTCTTCTACTTCTTGTTCTTTGTTTTCTTGAGTAAACTGCAGGATAATCGTATTCTTCTCAAGAGGCGTATTTCCACAGATACGCAGCTTTGTACATCCTTCCTCACCAAATTCCATTTCTGTAAATTTTAAAGTTACATTATTTCCGATTTCCAGGATACTGTCTCCGTCTTTTTTGAAACTATCTCCATAGAGATAATCACACTCTCCTGCTGAAATCTGTTGCCATGCACGGTTGTACTGTTTGAAAGAGAATCCTTTCAAATGAACTTTATCCCACATTACGAAACACAGACTACTAATTCCCCTTATTCTTTTGTTCAGCTTATACACGACTGTCTGATATACATTCCATTTTTTAGGCATCTGATACACAAATTTTCCAAGAGACACACCACCCTCATCTGGCATTCCCTCATAAATTTCTAATTCGTAGGGATCATCCGTAAGAGCAAAAATCGGAAGAATAATTTCATCTGACCCATAAGCGCCGAAATCAATATCACGGAATCCAACATGGGTTTCTCCGCCTCTTGCTGTTGCTACACCATGTTCGTTTCCATTCCCTACCTCACCCTTGCTGTAATCATATAGGCCTGCACTGACAAACTCATATGGATTGGTAAATGCTGTTCCAAGACCTGTAATCATAAATTCCAGCTGAGAAATAATCCTTACTTTCTCTGTTCCGCATTTTGACATACAACGCAGACGGAACTGTCCGTCACTTTTTGCTATTACCTTTACCTTTTGTCCATTTGGCTCAATTTCTGCAATCTTCAAAGGAATTCCTGCATCATCTACAACACTCCAGAAAACCTCCTGATCCCAGGCTGTACTTGGGCAAAGTTTCGCGCTTACCTCTGTTTCTAGATTTCCCTCGTGTAAATGAAGACCCGTGCTGCTGGTCATGCAGATTTTCCGAACCGGAATTTCCTGTGAAAATAATTTTTCTTCTTCTCCTGCCAGATAAGCTATTGAACTGATTCCTTCACGTACCTCAGATAACTCCACTGGAATTTCCAGGTACACGTCCTCCATCCCAGGAGAGCTTACTCTTATTCTTAAATTTCCAGGTTCTGTCCCTGCTTTAAATACTGCCAGAAGTTTTCCACTGAACAGTCTTCTACAAGACTTTTTATACTCCTCTGTATCCGTACTGTCTCCATTATCTGTTCCAACTAATGCACCTGCTCCTTCTGTCTGAATCAGAACTCGGTTATTAGCATTTTCCACAGGATAACCATTTTCATCTTCCATGGAAATTTCCAGAAACAGTAAATCTTCCCCATTTGCCCGCAGACTTTGTTTTTGAGGTTTCAGAAGAATACGTTTTGCCTCTCCAAAAGAATAACGCCCCTCCTCTGCCACAATTCTTCCACTTTCATCACAGGCCACTGCCCTGATTTCTCCTTCTTTATAAGGAAGCTGCCAATGTCCGGTAAGTTCCATTCCATTTTCGTGATCAATGGTAAAAGTCCCCTGACTCTTTCCATTAAAAAACACTTCTACTACTGGTGCATTGGAGCATACTCTTAAATCTATAAACTGACCTTCATTAAAGTCCCAGTAAGGGAAAATATGTACCATAGGAGCTTTCTTATAATCCGTCCAAGCTGCTTGATAAATATAGTAAGAATCTTTTGGAAATCCTGCTGTATCTATCTGTCCAAAATAAGAATTCCTAGTGTGATAAGGAGTTGGTTCTCCTATGTAATCAAAACCCGTCCAGATAAATTGTCCACAGGAATAAGGATGATCTCTCTCTGCCAAAATACATGCTTCTGTAGATTTTGCCCCCCAGCTTGTGGTAGAATTTCCAAGAGAAGAACACTGTTCATCCTCATCTGCCAGTACAGACTGCTGGTAAGGGAAATGATAAATTCCGCGGCTCTGAACAATAGAACCCGTTTCACTTCCATAAATCATCCAATCTGGATGCTTTTCATGGTGTTCTTCATAATAATTTTCTCCATAATTATAACCAATAAGCTTTATAACATCCGCACATTTCTGAGTATTTTCCCATGGCATATAATTGGATCCCAAAGTAACCGCAGCATTTTTCAAAGAATCATATCTACGTACTTCTGCTATAAGTTTTTCCATCCATTCTTTTCCTTTTGTGCTGCTCACATGGGTATCATAAATCTCATTTCCAATACTCCACATAATCAGGCTTGGATGATTTCTGTCTCTACGAATCCAGCTCTCTACATCTTTTTGATACCACTGAGGGAAAAATCTTGCATAATCATAGGGATTCTTAGGTGATTCCCAGCAGTCAAAGGCCTCGGATACTACTAAAATACCCATCTCATCTGTAAGTTCCATAAGATCCTGAGCAGGCATATTATGGGCGGTTCGGATGGCATTAACCCCCATTTTTTTCAAAATTTCCAGTTTTCGTCTCATTGCCTGGCTATGATAAGCAGCTCCCAGACACCCTAAATCATGATGCTCGCAAACACCGTTTAACTTCAGTTTCCTTCCATTTAAAGAAAAACCTGTTTCCGGAGAAAAGTCCAGAGTTCGAAATCCAACTGTTTGAACTTCCCTTTGCAAAATTTCTTGGTCTTTCTTCAAAGTAACTGCTAATTCATAGCAAAATGGATGTTCTACATCCCATATTTTAGGATTATTAATACTGCTTTTGAAATATTCTCCCGTTTCTAATGGCTCTCTGTTCCCAGTTAACGGTTCCCAGATTTCACTTCCTTTTTCTCGCAAAGCGTATTCCACATAGAGATCTTGTCCTTCTACTTCCGTATGAATTGAAATGCTCCATTCTTCTGTTGTCTCCTTTTTTGCTGAAAAATAAATTCCATCTGCAACAAAATGCTCCACAGGTGTTCTACGAATCCATACATTACGATAAATTCCAGCTCCGGAATACCATCTGCTGTTTGGAGCTTGAAAATCTGCTGATACCAAAATTTCATTTTCACCGTTTACAAGATTTTCTGTGATTTCTGTCTCAAAAGCAGAATACCCATACTTCCATTCCCTTACCATTTTTCCATTTACATAAACTTTGCTATCCATGTAAATACCGTCAAACCTTAAAAACACAAGTTCCTTCTCTTGCTTACTCCAGATAAACCGCTTTCGATACCATCCTGTACTGTCTTCATACAAATTTCCAGTCTGATATATAAGCCAATCATGGGGCAGCCCCACTGGTTCAAACTCTTTCTGTTTCTCCATGATTGCCTCATAAGTAGTATGTAACGGCTGTTTTGTAAATTCCCATCCGTCATTAAATAACGTTTTCATACTTTCTCCTCCTCGTTTCCCCTGAAATTTCCAGTTCAAAAGGCTCGGCCAAAAGTCCTGCCTGATTACACAAAAGTTTTCTGCCTGGTGTACAACTCCAAGCATATCGAACACGTCTAATTTCTTGTCTTTCTCCACAATCCAAAAAGACCTTGTCTTTCTCTATGCACGCTTCCGCCTTTTGGAAACCCCCAGCACCAGTATCTACTTCAAATCCTGCAGGTGTTTCTCCTTCCAGTACCTTCAACTCTCCACCGTCTCCTGTAACAAATTTCAGCACCAGTTTTCTTGACTCTTCATCCCAAAATGCAGTTTTCACTTTCGGTCCCTGGTAGGATATCTTTTTCCCATATACTAAATATTCCAGGGCAAGCCCAGCTCTTCTTGCTGCTTCTTTTTTATTTAAAGGATGTAAATCATTATCTTCTCCAATATCCAGATTTACAGTCACTGCTACATCCGGTAACCGAACTGCTTTGCTCTGGGCTCTCCGAATAAGAGGCCAGGCTTCTCCCGGAGCAATATCAATCCCACAATTGGGCAACTGTACAATGACAAAGGGCAGGCTCTTCTGCTTCCAGTGTTTTCTCCAGTCCAAGATTAAAGACTGTAACAGGCTTTCATACTGCTCCGGATGTCTGTCATTGGATTCCCCTTGATACCAAACCACACCTTTCACGGAATATGGGATACATGGAGCTACCATTCCCTGAAACAAACATGCGGGCTTGCGATTTAGAAACTCCTGTATTGGAGCTGGATCTGATGTTGCTTTTATCTCATATTTCCACTGACCATCTAACAGAATTTTCTTCCCCTGTTCCAATACTAAGTCATGATTTTTTCCAGAGGTTATTCTTCCATCTCCTTCCTGACACACCAGGCGAATAGCAATGTGATTTTCCCCTGTTTTTAACACGCCTTTTGGAATCGGATAACGTCTTGGCGGATAGCGATAACCAGTTTCTCCTACCAATACTCCATTAATAAACACCTTGTCACTATCTACCAATGTCCCAAAACGCAAAAGTCCAGTCTCCTCCTCTGCACCTTCTGGCATCTGAAAGGTTCTGGAAAGACATATCACCCCGCAAAATCCAGGTAATCCCTGCTCTTTTAAACATCCCGGGATCTGGATAACGCCTTGTTTCCCTGCTGTTGTACTTGCTTCTTGTATCTCTAAATTTTTATACCACTCCCAGATATCTTTCTCATACTTCTCTACAATCTTTGTACGTAATTCTTCATCTTCATACTTTATAGCAGTTTCCAAAAGTTCCGGATAATCCTTCAAACCTTCTCTACTTATCCATGCTTCTGCCGGTGTTCCTCCAAGACTTAAATTCAAAATTCCAATAGGAACTCTCCTTTTTTCATATAAATATTTCCCCAGAAAATAAGACATAGCAGAAGCTTCTTCCAAATATTCCTTCCCACAGGTATGCCAGGCTGCCTCTCTATGCTCCTGCAAGGTCTGCTGAAATTCCGGATTCTCCATGACCTTATAGATATGAACCCCCTCACAACCTCCATTTTCAAATTCCTCCGGATAACGCACAGCTACCCGACGCATAGGAAGCTCCATATTTGACTGTCCTGCACACACAAACACATCTCCTACAAATACCTGATAAACTTGAGCGTTTCCCTTTGTTTCTTCCTGAATCGTCAGCGCATATGGTCCTCCTGGAAGCAATCTTGGAAGTTCCAGCTCAAATCGTCCACTGTGACTGATTTTCCCAAAAATCTGCTGTTCCTGAATACAAACACTTACCTGCATCCCAGGTTCTCCAAATCCCCATATTTTGGTTCCTTCTCCCTGCTGCAACACGCAACCATCCTGAAATAATTTTGGCAGTTTCATGTTTTCCTATCCCCCATCCTTTCGCATGTTTTTCTTTTTTCTTATAAAATACCCACTGTAGTCATCTTATCCTTTCCTCCTTATTTTCACTTCTTAAATCTTGCCTTCTTCCTTGCATTTGTTGCGATGTTTTCAGCACAAAAAAGAACCAGAGCAGTCTGCCTCCAGACCGTGCTCTGATTCTGATTTCATTCTACAATTTTACCCTTCTCCTGTATCCTTTGGGCAAATATAAAGTTTATTTCTGTATTCACTAGGCGAACACCCTTTGATAGATTTAAAAGTTCTGTTAAATGCACTAATGGATGAAAATCCCGAATTCATAGCAATATCCGTAATACTCAGCACTGTGGTGTACAAAAGCTCCTCTGCTTTCGTAATCCGCTTCTCATTCAGATATTCATAAAATGTCATGTCCATACATTGTTTGAAAATTCTGGTAAAATGGAATTTGGAAAAACCACTGATAGATGCTACCTGCTCTAGTGTAATATTTTCCTGATAATGGTGATTAATATAACTGCAGGCATTTAATACGGTTTCCATATATTCCTTTTGTTTCACAGTGGTGTTTCCCTCTTGCCCTTTGGTTCTGTCATACATTCCCTCTGTAGCTCTACGTCCAAGGGCTGCAAACACATTAATTAAATCTGCATAAATCATTGCCTCACAAAAAGGTTGCTTTTCCTTATATTCCTCAATGATCCGATCCATCCGTTCCTTCACATAAACATAAATCCCACTATCTTCCTCCGCTTTTCTAAGACAGGTGATTGGCGGTAACAAAGTTAGCAGTGTTTCCATTTCCTTTAATGAATGTAGTAAGGAAATACTAAACTGCAAAATAACCCGCTCTCCTGTGGGCGGCGCTTCCAAAGAATGAAGTACACTGGTATTCAAAATGATAATGTCTCCCTCACCCAAATCATACACATCATTTCCTGAAATCACCCTGTACCCCTCCCGGATAGGCATAATTATTTCAATACCTGCATGCCAGTGTTCCGGATAATCTTCATATTCTATATTATGATACAATCTAAGTCCCAGAGAATCTCCATAATTAATGGTTTCATGTATTCCATCTAATATCTCAATCATAGTAATTCCTTATTTCTTCTTTGTTGCTTTTTCAATTTCCTCTGCAATTTTCTTTTTAATACCATTCATTCGCTGGTAAGTTTCTCCCAAACTTTCCTGGGTTTTATTGATAATGTTCACATATTCTGTAATTTTAAACTGGGCTTCTGAAACAGCCTCCCTTACTGCTTCATAATCCTCTTTACAGCCAGCTCGATTTTCTGCATCTTTCCAATTCTCCCGAAGGACCTGATTCTCCGCGCGAAGACGTAAAATTTCTTTCGCCAGTTTCTCCTTAATATTTTGTTTTTCTCTGGCTTCCCTGTCTCTCTGTTCCTCTGTCTTTTGGTACTGCATCCGCACCTGCTCCAGCTCTTTTGTGACAGTATCCAGATTCTCTTTTAAATTTGTATTCTCCTGTTCCAGATTTTCAATTTTGGCATTCTGCTCTCCCTCCAGCTGGGCGGCCTCACTTTTCTCCTGCTGTAGCAAGGTTTCCAGTTCCTGCACTTTCATTCTCAACCTGCCAATTTCATCTTCATAGGTTTTCTTCATGTGGAACATCTCATCATTTAAATTTTCCACATATTCTATTACTTCGTCTTTCCGATACCCGCCCACTGAGGTACGGAATGTAAGTTCATTCTCCATGCTTTTCTCCCCTTAGTCAAATACTTAAAATGTCTCCCCCTGTGTTCCATAAGATTGCCCCATATTCTGTTTTCTCATCCAATTCTCCCGAAGGACTGCGTACAATTCCGCATTGGTGGCATGTACATAAGGCCCTGTCCAGAAAATCCCCAAAAGTCCGCAGGTAAATGTAGCAGCAAACCACCATCCAAGAAAGGATACATCTAAAATCCAAGCGTCCACTTTCTGTCCCTTCATCATTTCCCTGGATATGGCAAAAGCATCTCTAGCTGAAATATCCGGCTGATCTGCCAAAATATAAGGCACCATACGGTATTCATAGGTCTTTACAATACCTGGAATAACGAAAAGAAACGTCCAAAGAACGATCTTCACGTCCCTAAGGAACATAATCCATACTGCATTGGTGTAATGCCCACTTTGAAATCCATGGAACACTTTGGATACCGGCGCCTGATATTCTCTGTTTTCCACAAAAAACCGACAGCAGCCAACAGTGAACACGTTTCCTGCAAATATGGCAATCAGCAAAGTCATCCAGCTCACAGTAACCGTAATTCCTTCTGGAATATACATCTCAAAATCTTCCAGTTGACTCAAGGTACCCGCATCCAACCCCAGAACGAGGCTTATCAAAAAAGCTGCCAACACACAGGCTCCATAATTTTTTCTCATGGAATCTTTGGCGAAATTTTTCAGGTCTATTCTGTTCCAAACCATGCAATTCCCTCCCTTATGTTTTTTCTATTTCCATCTTATCACGCATTGAGGAAATCTTCCAGAAAAAAATCTCCTTCTAAAAAAATAATTTTTTTCAAAAAAAGTGTTGACATTTTCAATTTTCTATCATATAATCTTTTTTGTTGTGAGGCACAACAGTAAATAACATGTGCGTTTAGCTCAGCTGGATAGAGCGTTTGGCTACGGACCAAAAGGTCGGGGGTTCGAATCCTCTAACGCACGTATTTGAAGCGGAAATTCTTTTTGGGATTTCCGCTTTTTTGTTTCTGTTTAAATATTTATCTGTGATGAAAGGACTTGTATATCTTATGTCAACTTCAATCCAATTAAAACAAATGCTTGCTTCCATAAATCGAAAGAGTTATCCTGCCTACAAAAGTTTAAAAGGCAGTTATGATTTTGGCACCCATGTGCTGACCATTGATCACGTACAGGGCGACCCTTTTGCCTCTCCATCTCATCTAAGCGTACGGGTAAGCGGCAGACAGGCAGGTTTTCCTGACTTCTGCTTTGCCTCCTCAGATACCAGGATTGCCCTCCAGGATCTGATTCTCCGGAAATTTGAGGAACAAATCCGCTCTTACAGCTTTCGTGCCAAAGGTTCCGGCAAAAGCGGTCTAATCACTTCTACTGTCTGCGGCCAGGAAATCCTGGAGCGTACCGCCTGCGAAATCACGACAAAAGAAGTCATTCTCCGCTTCTGTGTCGGTTTTCCTGCAAACGGAAGAACCATTAACGCACAAGAACTGGAAAAAATCCTTTTTGATTTTCTTCCTGTCTGTGTGAAAAAGGCTCTTTATTATAAAAATTTAAACCCAAAAGAAGTAGAAGCCGCAATCTTTCTAGCGGAAGACCAGGCATATATCCGCAAGGAATTAAAAAAGCGAAATTTGGCAGCCTTTGTTGCTGACAACGCTATTCTTCCAAGACAGAGCGGTGTTTCCCAGAAACCTATGAAAAACAGTGTACCATTTTCTTCTCCTTCTTCTCTGCGAGTAGAAATGCAGCTTCCCCATAAAGGTACCATCACAGGAATGGGGATTCCCGTGGGCATCACCCTCATTGCCGGAGGGGGATACCATGGCAAATCCACTCTGTTAAATGCACTGGAGGCAGGCGTGTATAACCATATCCAGGGAGACGGCAGAGAGTATGTAATTACAGATGACACCGCGCTAAAACTCCGCTCCGAAGACGGAAGATTTATCAAGGATGTGGATATTTCTATGTTCATCAATGACCTGCCGAATAAAAAAGACACCCACTGCTTCTCCACCCTGGATGCCAGCGGAAGCACCTCCCAGGCTGCCGGGATTGCAGAAGGCATAGAGGCAGGAATCCAGCTTCTTTTACTGGATGAAGATACCTCTGCCACCAATTTTATGGTGCGGGACACTTTCATGCAGCAGGTCATCAGCCGGGAAAAAGAACCCATCACTCCATTTCTGGAGCGTGCAGGAGATTTATTTGAACAGGCAGGAATTTCCACGATTCTAGTAGCCGGAAGTTCCGGGGCGTTCTTCCACATTG
>ENA-ORMO01001475-ORMO01001475.1-human-gut-metagenome-genome-assembly--contig:-NODE-1475-length-24838-cov-17.175967_pt1 | contig 24838 bp, 17 predicted proteins | sample MGYA00242106_ERZ509001 | MGnify/ENA primary metagenome ERZ509001 (study PRJEB26280, sample SAMEA2338736) | human gut metagenome | biome: human gut; feature: human-associated habitat; material: faeces...
GCGGAAGCTCGCCCAGATCGACCGTCCCGTCGTCGAACAGCAGCACCTCGTCGGCGCCATCGGAATAATCCGACAATACGTTGAATTTCAATTTCAATATATGAAGCGATGCCGGAGTGTTCGCCCAGATTACGGTATTCAGCACATTTTCACCGATCTTATGGTGCGTATCGACTTGTAGCCGGAGATGAATCCGGCCTCCCGGCTCCGCTTCGGTCCGGTCGATCGTAAAATCCGTGCAGGAGCAATCCGGATCGACCTTATGAATCGACAGCGGATTCTCTCCCGTATTGCGAATCACATAATCCGCATAGATCATGGAATCCGGCGGAACATTTCCCAGATCAACAATCCTTCGATCTACCTGCATTTCCGTAAACACGGAATCATGGTATTCGACGATCCAATCTTCCCGAATCTCATAAGCCCGGGACGAGCGAGCCGGAACCGACAACAGATAGACCGTCCACGACAACGCACCGACGATCACGCACCACAAAAAAAACTTTTGTACCGATCGTTTCATAACCGGAATCGGTAAACCGTCAGTTTCTCGGCTTCTTCATCCTCGAAAACCTGCGAGTAGTAATAGGGTGCGTTGTAGCCCGTGACGCGGAATCCCTTCGGAACATCCACATCGCCCACGAGCACGCCATCCTTGTAAATCTGCAAACCGTCGGTGGCGGCATCCGCGCCCTTCAGATAGGAACGGAACAGGTAACCCGTTGCGTCGATATACTCCACAGTACCGTAATACCCTTTTTTCAAACGGTTTTTCCCGAGGTCCCGGTTCACTTGTTCCAATGACGCGATCGGCATATAATCCATATCCATATTGCGACCCGCGTGTCCGAATGCAACCAACGGCCGTTGATCCAGCGTGTATTTGTAAATCATCGAATCCGCCTCGAAATTGACATAGAAATTGCCATCACGATCAATGTCGAAGTTTACGCATCGGAATTCATAATACTTGTCTGAGTCGTTGAAGTACATGTCAGGATGACCTTTAAGCATCATAGGCATCGTTATTTTCTTTTTCCAATCAACCCGGCCGATATGAAACGAATTTTGCAAAAAATCGGTTCCGTGGCTGAAATAGTTGAAAGAAGATCGTACATACGATATCATTCCGATATAAATAATATCTTCATACATCCTGCAACTAAAATTATCACGGGCATACGAATACATTTCGAACCGCTCACGATCGGTGGTTGTCGGATCGTAAGGAACGACAAATCGAGCCTGAGCCTGATATGTATTATCGAATACGTCGAAATTCACGTTGGACCCCAACAAAGCCAATTCTCCGTTTTTCGAAAAGGCGTTTATGTCGATATGCTGTATGATCGTTTCCTTAGGTCCTCTGCCGACCCCCAATCGTCTTTCTATCAACCGTCCTTCCGGAGAAAATTCATACAGATAACTGAAATATTTGTCAATATAATAGATATTCCCGTTTTCGAGGATTCCGGAAAGGCCTTCGTACGAGCAATTGACGGTATCCAATACAATTCGGTCCAAAGCAACATTCCGATATGCAATTTCAGCCGGAGCATCGAAAACTTTTCCTTGCCAAAAGCCTGTTTTTGTTTTATTACATCCTGCAAGGGCTGCAACGACCAATATAAGACAGAGATAACGAAATCGGATCATAGTCATTTCAAATTAAAAGCTCCTTAATTATCTACAGTACAACTTCTGGCGTTTCCCGGCTGATACCTACAAACGAATCCTCCTCCGGACTCGCCTTCGGTCGGACTTTCATTATCGGCCAAGGCTTCCGCATTGGCAAATAAATTTTGCAGTTTCGACGATTCGGTGACTGACGCATATTTTTCATACTTGTAAAATTTAGGTCAATAATTAATCTGAATTTTACAGTCTCCGTAAAACAACCCGCAAAATTCACTTTAAAGTTATATATTTTCTATTTAATATCACAAATATTTCGACAAAAATTCTCACATATACACATGTAAGATATCAAGGAAATCAAAAAATACCTAAAATCGCAGGTATATTCGCATATATAGTAAAATTATTTACAATCATTCTTTGCGGAGCTCGCACAAAAAAAGACACCGGGTGATCCGGTGTCTTCGCTTTTCGGTCCGAAGCCGCTGTCGGCGGAAGAGAGTAATGGCTGGAATTCACTATCATAGGGATTTTTTATCGGTTTTCGGAGTATATCTACATAATTTATACCGTCCGTTAGAATCATATCCCACTCCATATATCGTCCCATCATTATCGACTGCCATTGATTCAAGTGTATCATCTAAAGTATAAGACTTGACAGGATTTCCGTTTTGATCAAAACGAACTAATTGAGGTTTACATGTTTCCATCTTCGATTTTTCGACACCCCACACAAGTCCATAAATTGCATCATCCGTAAGGAAAACGTTTTCAAAACCGATGATAGATTTCGGAGATGTTGTTACCCACCGCGGTTTAGCTCCTTGGGCGTAACCATATCGAGGTTCGAAAAAATAGCGTATATTTTTTAATTTCAAACAGTTATTATCAATATTGAATATTTCCAATATTCCTCCTATATAAGTTGTGGCAACAAGTGTATTGCCGCCTGGACTTAATCTGACTTTTACTCCATAATCAGTTAAGGACCAATTAGTTTCTCGATCTTCGGATAATTGAGGATAATCATTATAAACAGAATGAAAAGTTTGGGAAGAAGGGTCCCAAAAAGCATAGCGTAATTTATCGGTATTTCCTTTTAAAATAAAATTATTTTGATAATAAAGAGCTTGTTTTATGAAATTAGGCGCATTAAGAATTATGAATTCTTGATAATAGGACTCTTGATTTTGCAACAAATCAACAAGATCGAATACCACTATTTTCCTATAATTGGGGTCATATACAGTTATTAAACCGTCTCTATTATTAACTGAATTAATATCCATGAACTCTCCTGGGCCACGACCTTTTTGGCCAAAACTTTTGAGAAATTCGCCATTGCTTTTTCTAAAGATATGGAAACATTTCGTTTGTTGATAAGAATCATGAACTATTAATAAAGAGTCCAAAATCATCAAATCTTTTGGCCAACTAAATAAAAACGTATCATTCAATATATTCGAAGCAAGATGCTCTGTTTGTTCAGGAATTATTGCTCCTTCGTATTCAATGGTATGCTTGCTGCACTGGCAACAAAACACTATAAACGAAATTATTCCTATTCTTTTTATTATATACATGCGGATCAGTTCTTTAAAGCATGCCGGCAAATAAAATACCGGCATGCTTGTGGATTACTAATTACATCTATGAGATCCTCTTAAATCACCTTTGCCGGATACGGATGTTCCGCATATACCACAACTTGCATAACAATCACCAGTATTTCCAATACAATTCCAAGTTGTAGCAGTTTCTCCGTTGGCCAACGCTTCGACATTGGCATTTAACAGATCAAAGGTATTCGATCGATCGGATATTGCGAATCCGGTCACAGCCGCGGCAACCATCAATACGACGGCTCCCGCAAAAATCAGTTTCTCTTTAATACATGAAATTTTCAGGTTAAAAAAGTCGTAGTTTTTCTCGAATTTTACAGTCGCTGTAAAGAAATCCGTAAAACCCACTTTAAAGTTATATATTTTCCATTTGAAAGCGCAAATATTTCGACAAAAAAATCCTTACATAATACACATGCCGGATATTAAGGCAATCAAAAGACACTCAAAGCGCAGACGAATTCATATATATAGTAAAATTATTTATAATCATTTTTTGCGGAGCTCGCACAAAAAAAGACACCGGGTGATCCGGTGTCTTCGCTTTTCGGTCCGAAGCCGCCATACGGTCGGCGGTCTGAAAGGCTGTCTGCGGAAGGAGGTCCGGCCGGTGCGCATGCGAAGCGTTCCGCCGGTCCTGAAAGTTACCGCGGACGGAACGGAGGAGGACCTCCCGGGCCGCCGGGCCCCATCCGACGGCGGCCTTCCAGGTGCTCCATGCCGTCGTAATCCTTGATATTCGTGGAGCCTTTCTTGCCGAAGCGGCGCAGATTGTAGGTAAACTGCACCATATAATAGCGGCCGATCACGCTGTTCGTGGCGTTCTGCGTCCATCCCGAACCCGTCGTGCGGGCGAATGCCTTGTTCTGATTGAACATGTCGTTCACGCCGACCATGATCTCGCCGCGCCGGTTGCGGAAGACTTTCTTGCCGACGTAAACGTTGCAGAGCGTGTAGTGGCTGTCGTAATCGTTCGTAAAGCCGATATACTGCGTGTAGGCCGCACTCGCCGTAAGCGTGAAGCCGAGCGGGAAGACCACCTTCAGATCCCCCTGCGCCGTATGGCTGAAGTAGCGGTTTTTCGAATCGGAGGCATCGAGCGAGTTGGTCGCCTCGTTGTACGTACCGTTCCACGCCAGCGTGAAATCGACGTTCTCGGAGATGTTGCTGCCCAGCACGGCGCGGAAGTCGTATCCCATATTGCTCGCGTCGTTGCGCTCGCCGCCCGAAATCATTCCCGTCGCCGCATCCACCGTACCGCCCAACATGCTCGGGGTCTTGCTGTAAACGATGCCCGCCATGACGTTGAAGTTCGACTTGAGGAACCCGATCGGGAAGCCGTAGCTCAAGTGGGTCATCAGGCTCCGGCTGCCGTCGAGATTGACCGGCATGGAATAGAAGTTGGGCGTATAACGCTGACCGTCTATTTCGATCGAGGGATTCTGCACCGTATGCGTGGCGATGTAATCCGACGTGCTCTGGAACGAGAACATCCACATGAACGTCCGGCCCTTCTCGACGTTCGAATTGACGTAGTGGAAATTGACGCGGTGCGAGTAAAAGGGTTTGAGCCCCGGATTACCGTGCGAAATGTTCTGTGCATCCGATATGTCGTAGACGCTCTGCAGGTTGGTCACCTCCGGATTGTCCGTATAGGAAGAGACGAACAGCCGCAGCGAGTTCTCACGATTGATGTTGAGCTGGCCCATCATGAAGTAGGTCACGTCGTTGTAGTTGTGGCGGATCTTCTCCGAACCGTTCTGCGTCACCATGCCGTCGAGCAACGAGCGCTGGTAGTAAACGTTCGCGATGAATGTGTTGCGCTCCTTCGAATAGCGGAAACCCGGACCGAAGCGATGCGTGGTGAAGTTGCTCTCGTAGGCGTTCGACAACTGCGGATCGGGCGTCAGTCCGGCGATCGAGAAGTCGCTGCCCGTTTCGTAGGAGCGTTTGTCGCGCTCCTGATGGTCGTAGGTGGCACGGTACTGGAAGCTCACCTGCGCGTATTTGGCCACCGGTTCCGTGTAGGTGAACTCGCCGCGCAGGGTATGGCTGCGCGAAGGCGCCATATCGCGCAGGTAGCGCAACTGCACGTAGTCGTCCGGAATCCATACGCCGGTCGCGGGATCGGTGACAGGGCGGTCGGGAAGGCTGCCCAGTTGGTTGGAGTAGGAAGTGGCGTTGTTCTCGCTGTCCGAATAGCGGAAACTGCCGTTGAGCGTGATCGTCCGGCCGTCCTTGCCCAGTTTGGCGCGGTAAACGGCGAATGTCCCGAGGCTGTATCCGCTGCGGAGGCCGTCGTTGAAGTTGTCCGTGCGGCTGTATCCGCTCTCGCCGTACTGCCAGCCCTGCGTCGTACTCCACGGATCGTTGGACTGGTAGCTGAAGTTCGGCCGGACCATCAGGTTCTGGTTCTCGGAGATTTTCCACTCCAGACGGGCGTTGAACCGGTGGTTGAAGCCCTTCGTGTCGGAGTAACCCGTCGTCGAGAGGGTATCGACGGCCATCGGGGCCTCGTACCACTTCTGCGTCGTCGAACGGTTCGTGGTATTGGTGTTGTTGAAGAAATAGCTGCCCTGGAACGAAAGCTGGTCGCGTTTGCCCCACGTATCGGAATAGTTCAGTCCGACCGCATTGACCTTCGCCACACCGCTCTGGGGCCGCATCATGTACTGGCCCACGCCGCCGCGGCGTCCGCCCGAACCGCCCGTGACGCCGAGAATGTCCTCGAACGAGAAGTTCTGCTGATTGACGTTGTTGAACAACCCGATCACCGACACGCGGCTGTCGCCCGAGAAGATATTGACGTTGCCGCCGGCGATGTACTTGTGCTGCGACTCGGTCTTCGTGTCGGCGTCATAACCGTATCCGGCGTAGAGTTTTCCGAACTGTCCCTGACGCATGCCGGGCTTGGTCACGATATTGAGGGCCTTGTACCCCTCGCCGTCGTCCATGCCCGAGAACTCGGCCGCGTCGGAGAGCTTGTTGTAAACCTCCACGCGCTCGACGGCCTCGGCCGGCAGCGACTTGATGGCCGTCGTCACGTCCTCGCCGAAGAACTCCTTGCCGTCCACGAAGATTTTCTTGATCTCCTCGCCCTGGGCCTCCACCGTGCCGTCCGTGACGGTGATGCCCGGCATCTTCTTCAGCAGGCCCTCGACGTCGGCGTCGGTGGTCACCTTGAAGGCCCCGGCATTATAGCTCACCGTGTCGCCCTTCTGCGAGGTGCGCATGGCCTTGACCTCCTTGACCACGGTCTCGATCTGCACGCCCGGCTTGAGCTTCAGCACGCCGAGCGACACCTTCGGCGACGCGACGCGGAAGGTCGTATCGAGGGTGTTGTAGCCGAGGAACGATACCGACAGTCCGTACTCCCCGTAGGAGAGCGACGGAATCGACACCGATCCCTCGTAGGCGGAGGTGAGATACTGTTTCTTCTCCGGATTCCTGGCCGGTGTCACGGTCAGGACCGCGCCGACCACGCTCTCTCCGGTGTCGGCATCCACGATCCGTCCCGTGACGGCCCCGGTCTGTGCGGAGGCCGCCGCCGCGAAGAGCGCCAGCAGGGTAGTCAGTAGTACGTTTTTCATTTTATTTAATAACACTTGTTTGCACGCGCGAAGTTAATTCATTTCCCGCAACGGCGGTTCGACAGAGAGGCGAAACGGCAAAAAAAGGGCGCCAATCGACCGACCGGCGCCCCGGCTGCAACAAGCCGCCGAAAATCCGGTATCACTTCTTTCCCTTCATCTTCTCACGGGGACAGGGTCTGTCGCAGCATGCGTCCTCCCGGCATGCGGGAGCGCCTTCGGACGCCTTGCGCATCATCTGCGGACCGCGGCGGGCTCCGGGATGCGGGCCCTGCATCTTGGACCACTCCATGAACTGCTCGGTCGAAAGGATCGACTTCATCTTCTCGGCCTGCTCCGCCCGCGCCTTGCGCATCGCCTCGCGATGAGCCTCCATCGTCTGCAACTGCTCGAGCGTCGCGGCATAGACCTGTTCGGACTGTTTTTCCGTGAGCTTCAGGCGTTCGGCCATGCGGTCCGTCATCTCGCGGGCCATCTGCTCGACGGAGGGGCGTTCGCCCGCTTCCGGACCCCGTTCCATACGCTGCGGCTGCGCGAAGGCGCTCGTACCTGCCGCCATGCAGAGGGCGGCGAAGGCTGCAAAAATCGTCTTTTTCATCTTTTCCGAATTTTGGTTAAACATTCCCGGTTGTCGAAAACCGTTCCGGGGAATCGTCGGTACAAAGGTAACGCCAAACACGAAAACCCGGAGCGTACTCCGGGCGTAACGGCAAAAGGACGGGCCGAACCGCCTATTCGGCAGGGTGAACCGCCCGCAGCCAGGTCTTGAATTCGGGAACGCGGGCTTTGGAAATGACGATCCGCTCGGGGGTATCGACCGTAAGATGGAGCGTCAGACGGCTGCCGAACCACACGGCGATCTCCTTCACGGCGCGGCGCGCCACGATGAACTGCCGGTTGGCGCGGAAGAAATCGCGCTCGGGAAGCAAGGCCTGCAACGCTTCGAGGGTCTTGTCGAGCGGGTAGGTCTCCCCGTCGAAATCGCAGGCCGTGACCTTCTCGTTCGAAGTGTAGCAGTAGGCGATCCGGTCGCGCTGTAGGGGAATGATCCGGTCGCGCACGCGGACCAGAAAGACCTCTTCCTGCCGCTGCGCGGCGAGACTCCGCACGCGGGAGCCGTAGTCGAGCCGTTCGCCCGAGGTGAGCCTCCGCAGCTTCTCCAGCGCACGCCACACGTCGTCGGCATTGATCGGTTTGAGCAGGTAGTCGATGCTGCTGACCTTGAACGCCTCGAGCGCATAGCGGTCGTAGGCCGTGGTGAAGATGACCGGAGCGGTGACCTCCACGGCGCCGAAGATGCGGAAGGAATCGCCGTCCGCCAGGTGGATGTCCATGAACAGCAGGTCGGGCTGGGGATTGGAACGCAGCCACTCGATGCTTTCGGCGACGCTTTCGAGCGTCGCCACGATCTGCACGCCGGGGGCCACCTCCCGCAGCACGGCGGCGAGGTTCCGCGCGGCGGCGGTCTCGTCTTCGATAAGCAGCGCCTTCATCATGGCTTGTCGGGATTGAGCAGCGGCAGCCGCACGGTGAACCGTTCCTCCGTCGAGAGAATGGCGATATCACGCCCCGTGATGAGCTGCCAGCGGTTGCGCAGGTTCTCCAGTCCGATACCGGTCGAGGGCTCGGGTTCGAGCTTGGGACGCCGGGGATTCGAGACCTCCAGTATGCCGTTCTCCACGCGGATCGAGACATGGAGCGGATTGCTGCGCGTGATGGTGTTGTGTTTGACGGCGTTGCCGATCAGCGGCTGGAGCGAGAGCGCCGGCAGCCGCCAGTCGAAGTAGCGCGCATCGACCGCGATGTCGAAAAAGAGTTTGTCGGCATAGCGGATCTTGAACAGATAACTGTACGCCTCGGCGAATTTGAGTTCCTCGCCGAGCGTCATGAGCGTGCTCTGGCCGTTCTGGATGATGTAGCGGAACGTGTAGGAGAGCTGGTCGATGTAAACGAGCGCCTTGTCGTCCTGCCGCTCGCGCACGAGCATCGCCAGCGAGTTGAGCGAGTTGAAGAAGAAATGGGGGTTGATCTGCCCGACGAGCAGATTGTAGCGCGTGGTGAGATTCTCGTTCTTGAGCCGCTCGTTCTCCACGACGACGGCCTGCCGCTGCGAGATGAGCACGTAGATGCGGCTGTACAGCAGCGAGACGACCACGGCGAACGAACATTTGAGCAGCAGCATGTAGTCGAACATGCGGCCGCCCATGAAGTTCATCACGATCCGCCCGGAATGCCATTCCGTGACGGGAGCCACGCAGTATAGCCCAACGGCCGCGGCGATGCACCACAGGCAGCGGCGCACGTAACGTGCCATCGAATAGTTCCGGCGCGACGAGGTGAGGATCGAGAGCATCACGAACGACATGATGAGGTAGAAGACCAGTTGCAGCAGCAACTCCGTCCACCGCGAAGTGCGGTTGTAGAGGGCGCTGTAATCATATTCCGCATCGTTGAGCGTCCGCACTCGCTCCAGCACGGGATGTCCTCCGGCGTTGCGGGGCGGCATCAGATCGGCCACGATCCGGTCGCCCGCCTCGAGCCCCAGCCAGCGCATACGCCGCGAGGGGGTATAGACGCTGTCGCCGTTGGCGTAGATCAGGTATCCGTATCCGTCGGGATGCACGAAAAGCGTACCCGCGTCGCGCCGTTCGGCGATCTGCTCGCCGGCGGAACGCGGCGGCGCCTCGCTGCTCTGCTCGACGAGCAGCAGGAGCAGGTACGAGAAATTGACCACCAGGCTGATCGCCACGGCGACCAGCAGGTTCAGCACGACGTCGGAATATCGGGATTGCAGCCGCATGGGAAAGGGTTACTTCTCCGGTTCGCCTTCGGCCGCTCCGTCCCGGAACCACGAGGCGTAGTGCATGTAGTCGCGTGCCGTGCGGAGCACGATCTCCTCGCGCTGCTCGAGGGTCACCGCCCGGATCCGCTTGGCCGGAACGCCCGCGTAAAGCGAGTCGGGTTCCAGTTGTGCATTGGAGAGCACCAGCGCCCCGGCGGCGATGATGCAGCCCGACGGGATGACAGCGTTGTCGAGCAGGATGGCGCCCATGCCGATCAGACAGTTGTCACCGATGCGCGCGCCGTGCACCACGGCGTTGTGGCCCACCGAGACGTCGTTGCCGATGATCGTCTGCGACGGATGCTTCGCCTTGTCGTAGATGGTGTGGAGCACCGCGCCGTCCTGAATGTTCGTGCGGTCGCCGATGACGATCTTGTTCACGTCGCCCCGCAGGACGGCGTTGTACCAGATCGAACAGTCACGCCCGATCGTCACGTCGCCCAGGATCACGGCCGTCTCGGCCAGAAACGTATTTTCTCCGATCACGGGGGTATGTCCCCGCACTTCTCTGATCAATGCCATTTTATCGTTTCTAATTAAAGTTCGGTTGCAATTACGGTATATGTTTGTGTTTTCGCGGTGTTCCCGCGCCCGGATACCGCATGGCGGCATTCCCGGAACGCTGTTCGAAGAGCCCGGTCCCGCTCCCGAATTTCCGGTCCGGACGGAACCGCCATCAATCCGGCCGTCCGAAGACTTCCGCTTCCGGATGCCCCATGAACCGTCTACTCCTCCCGCTTGGCCCGCTGCCACAGCGCCTCCATTTCGTCGAGCGTCATTTCGTGCAGCGTATGCCCTTCCGAAGCGGCTTTTTCCTCCATGCAATTGAAGCGACGGATGAACTTCTCGTTCGTGCGTGCCAGCGCCGATTCGGGATCCACGCCGTAGAGCCGTGCGGCATTCACGAGGGCGAAGAACAGGTCCCCGAACTCTCCTTCGAGCTCCTCCCTGCGGCCCGCACGCATCTCCGCCTCGACCTCGGCGATCTCCTCCTTCACCTTCGCCCAGACATCCTCTTTGCGCTGCCAGTCGAACCCTGCCCCGGCGGCCTTCTCGCCCACGCGGAACGCCTTCACCAGCGCCGGAAGCGAGCGGGGGACGCCGCCGAGCGTGCCGCTCTTGCGGTTCTTCTTGCGCAGCTTGAGCGCCTCCCAGTTCTCCTTCACCTCGTCGGGCGTATTGGCGTGGATGTCGCCGTAAACGTGCGGATGGCGATAGATCAGCTTGTCGCACAAGGCATTGGCCACATCACCGAAATCGAACGCGCCCTGCTCCTCACCCAGTTTCGAATAGAAAACCACATGCAGCAGCAGGTCGCCCAGCTCCTCCTTGATTCCCTCCATATTGTGCGCCGTGATGGCATCGGCCAGTTCGTAGGTCTCCTCGATCGTGTTGCTGCGCAGCGAGTCGAAAGTCTGCTCCCGGTCCCACGGACATTCGCGGCGGAGCGTGTTCATCACCTCCAGCAGGCGTGCCGTGGCTTCCAAACGTTTGTCTTCCATGAATCCGATTCGATTTAGCAAGGCAAAGATAACAAATCGGCCGAAAAAACATATCTTTGCGTCGTACAAAAATTCTACCTGCCGATGAAACGACTCTCTCTGGCGCTGGCGCTGCTTTGCGCCGTTTCCGTCTCCGCACAGCCCGGCCCGGGGCGCACGACCTTCCGCGAAGGGGTCTTCCCATTCGATTCCCGCACGACGCTCACGGCCGACGAGGCCTTGCGTCCGATAGCGGATTACGCCGCGGAATACCTCCGCTGCCCGGTGCGGCAGGACCACTCGGGCGACGGCACCGTGGCGCTCGTGCTCGACGCCTCCGGCGACATCCCGGCCGAAGGATACCGTCTCGAAATCGCCCCCGACCACATCGTCGTCCGCAGCGGCGACTACGGCGGGGCCTTCAACGGCGTGCAGGCGCTCTTCCGGCTGCTGCCGCCCGCAATCTACGGGAAGCGCGGCCTGCCCGAAGGGACCGTGATCGCCTGTGCGGAAACGCAGGACGCCCCGCGCTTCGCATTCCGCGGAATGATGCTCGACGTGGCCCGGACGTGGATGGATGCGGATGCGGTAAAGCGTTATATAGACCTGCTTTCATACCACAATATCAACAAACTGCATCTTCATCTCACGGACGACGAAGGATGGCGCATCGAGATCCGTTCCCACCCCGAACTGGCCGAGGTCGGCGGATTCCGCGGCGGCGATTCGCCCGTGAAGGCCATCTACGGCAAATGGTTCGAACGTTACGGCGGCTACTACACGCAGGAGGAGATGCGCGACATCGTCCGCTATGCCGCCGTCCGCAACATCGAGGTGATCCCCGAGATCGACCTCCCGGGGCACAGCCGCACGGTCGGGACGGTGCATCCCGAAATCCGCTGCGCCTACGCCGCCGACACGGCAGCCACCGCCGGATACGACTACCGCAACGCCTGGTGCGTGGCGCGCGAGGAGAACTACGCGCTGCTCGGGGATATTCTGGGCGAAATCTGCGGGCTCTTCCCGTCGGAATACATCCATATCGGCGGCGACGAGGTGGACATGTCGCAGTGGAAGCGCTGCCCGGACTGCCGGGCGCTCATGGCCCGGATGGGAACGGACGACCCGCACCGGCTGGAGGACCTCTTCCTGGAGCGGCTCGCGGGTATCCTGCGCGAGCACGGCAAGCGGCCCGCCGTCTGGAACGAAGCCGTGCGCACGGGCGCCTTTTCGCACGACTGCCGCGTGAACGGCTGGGAGAGCACGAAGGCGTGCCTCGATGCCACGGCCAAAGGCTACCGGACCGTCGTGATGCCGGGCGAGTATTTCTATTTCGACATGCGGCAGTCGCCGAACGAGCCGGGCCACCAGTGGGCGGCGATCTTCGACGCCCGGAAGGTCTATTCGTTCGACTTCGCCGAAGCCGGATTCTCCGCCGCGCAGATGCGCCGCGTCGAGGGTTTGCAGGGGGCTTTTTTCAGCGAACTCTACGTGGCGCACGAGCCGGAGAAGCCCGACTACCTCGACTACATGCTCTTCCCGCGGGTCTGCGCGCTGGCACGGATCGCCTGGAGCGGCAACGGCGAGGGGTGGGACGCATACTATAAGGAACTGTGCGAGGAACACTACCCCCGCATGACGGCCATGGACATCCGCTTCCGTCTGGCCCCGCCGCAGGTACGCTACGCCGACGGTGTGCTGACGGCGGCGACCGACGACGGTTCGCGCATCCGCTTCGTGCGCGACGACCGTCCGGACGAGGAGTCCGACTACACGGCCCCGGTGGAGACCTCCGAGCCGCACCGCTACCGTTTCCGCTCGGAGCGGGGGACGGGACGCAGTCCCTATGCGGCCCACGATTCCCGCTACCGCACGATCCGGCCCGCCGTGACGCTCACCTCCTCGATCCGCGAGAGTGCGAAGTTCCCCTATTCGAACGTGGACACCTACAAAGGCTACGCCTACACGAGCCGCACCGGACGCAAGGGGGATTGGGTGCTCTATACCTTCGACGAACCGGTTTCCTGCCGCGAGATGCTGCTCCGCACGGGTTATTCGCACCTGACGAAGATGCAGTTCGTGACCGGGTATGCCGAGGTGTCGTACGACGGCCGGACGTTCGAACGCGCCGGGGAGCTCGACGAAGGCGCCATCCTGCTGCGCCCCGAACGGTCCGTGAAGGCCGTGCGGCTGGTCTGCACCTCGGACGGCAACGGCACGCCGATCGTCGTGGTGATGCCCCCGGAGATCAAGCCGGTGCTGTAACCCCGCACCCGGGAGGAAGATTCGCACATAACGAAAAGGCAGCGGCCGGATCACCCGGCCGCTGCCTTTTTCCGTTTCCGCCACGCGGCGTCAGGCCCGGACCTGCGCGCCGCAGCGCTGTTCGAACTGCCGGACGAGGTTCCCCATGACACGCTCGATGGTCTTCTCGTCCAACGTGCGGGTCTTGTCCTCCAGCACGAAACTCAGCGCATAGGACTTTTTGCCCTCGGGGAGCTTGTCGCCTTCATAGACGTCGAAGAGCGAGACGCTCCGCAGCAGTTTGCGTTCGGCGGCGAAGGCCGCGTCGCGCAGCTCCGAGAAGGTCACCCGTTTGTCGATCAGCAGCGCCAGATCGCGCTTCACCTCGGGGAACTTCGACAGCTCCGCGGCGACGATGCGGTGTTTCCGGGTCGAACGCACGAGGACGTCGAAATTCATCTCCAGAAAGTAAACCTCCTGCTTGAGGTCCGTCCGGCGGCGGATAGCCGGGGCCACCGAGCCGATCCGGAGCAGCTCCCGGCCGTTGAGCGCCATCGTCAGCCCTTCGGAGAAGAGATCGCTTTCGAGCGTCTCCGTCTCCAGCGCATAGATGTCGATGCCGAAGCGGCGCAGGAGTTTCTCGGCCACGGCGCGCAGGGTGAAGAACGACGCCTTCCCGGGTTTCGTGTTCCACGAATGCGGCGTGGAGACCCCCGTCACGGCGATCGCCAGCCGGTACTCCTCGGAGTAGGGCGCCAACCGGTCGGCTTCGGAGCGCTTCGCCTCGTCGTAGAAGTAGCAGTTGCCGAATTCATAGAGTTTCAGGTCGCCGTTCTTGCGATTGACGTTCAGCGCCACGGCCTCCAGCATGTTGAACAACAGCGTCTGCCGCATGACGTTCAGATCGGCGCTCAACGGATTGAGGATGCGCACGCAGCGCTCCGCGGGGCAGGAGGTCAGCCCCTCGTAGTAGGCGCCCTTCGTGAGCGAGTTGGACATGATCTCCGTGAAGCCGTTGGCCGAAAGGAAATCCGCCGCGAGATTCATCAGGCGGTTCCTATCGGGACGGGGAGCGTAGGAGAGCGTCGAACGCACGTGCGCGGGCAACTCGACGTTGTTGTAGCCGTAGATTCGGAGAATCTCCTCCACCAGGTCGGCCTCGCGCCGCACGTCCACGCGGTAGGGCGGCACGGCCACGGTCAGTTCCCCGTCGCCCTTCTCGGCGAGTATCTTCACCTCGAGCGCGCCGATGATCCGCCGCAGCGTCTCCTCGGGAATCTCCTTGCCGATCAGGGCGTTGATCCGCCGCAGCGAGACGTCGAAGACGAAATCGCCGATCGGGGCGGGGTAGATGTCCGCGATGTCGCTCGAAATCGTACCGCCGGCCAGTTCCTTCATCAGCAGCGCGGCGCGCTTGGCGGCATAGACCTGCAGATTGGGATCCGCGCCGCGCTCGAAGCGGAACGAGGAGTCGGTGTTCAGCCCGAAGCGCTTGGCCGTCTTGCGCACCCACACGGGATTGAAATAGGCGCTCTCGATGAAGACGTCGGTCGTCCCGTCGCCGATGCCCGAATCCAGCCCGCCGAAGACGCCCGCGATGCACATGGGGCGCTCGGCCGAACAGATCATCAGGTCCTGCGACGTGAGTTTGCGTTCCACGCCGTCGAGCGTCACGAAGGGCGTGCCGTCGGCACAGGTGCGGACGACGACCTCGCGGCCCTCGATCTTCGCGGCGTCGAAGGCGTGCAGGGGCTGGCCCAGCTCGAAAAGCACGAAATTGGTGATGTCCACCAGGTTGTTCTTGGGATGGATGCCCGCGGCGCGCAGGCAGTTCTGCATCCACTCGGGCGAAGGGCCGATCTTGCAGCCCGTGACCGTCACGCCCGCATAGCGGGGCGCGGCCTCCGTGTTCTCGACACGGATCTTCACCGGCAGGTCGCGGTTGTCCGGAGCGAAAGCCGAAACGTCGGGCCACTGCACCTCGATCCGCTCGCCGCGGCTGCGGAGGTAGGCCGCCAGGTCGCGCGCCACGCCGATATGCGACGCCGCATCCACGCGGTTGGGCGTCAGTCCGATCTGAATCAGGTAGTCGTCCTCGATATGCAGGTATTCCCGGGCGGCCATGCCCACCGGAGCGTCGGAAGGCAGCTCCATGATGCCGTCGTGCGCCGTGCCGATACCCAGCTCGTCCTCGGCGCAGAGCATGCCGAGCGACTCGACGCCGCGGATCTTCGACCGCTTGATTTTGAACTCCTCCTCCCCGCCGCCGGGATAGAGTACCGCGCCCACCGTGGCGCAGAGCACCTTCAGCCCGGCACGGCAGTTCGGCGCCCCGCAGACGATCTGCAGCGGCTCTCCGGAGCCGACGTCCACCGTCGTCAGGTGCAGGTGGTCCGAATCGGGATGGTCCGTGCAGGTCAGCACCTCGGCCACGACGACCCCCTGCAGGCCGCCGCGGACGGTCTCGATCTTCTCGAAGCCCTCGACCTCCAGCCCGATGTCGGTCAGGATCCGGGCGATCTCCCCGGCCGGAAGCTCGGTCGGAAGATAGCGTTTGAGCCAATTATACGAAATGTTCATATCGTTGAATTTGTGAATTAGCTAAAATCGAACAAAGATAGGCATTTTCCGGCAAAATACGCGCCGCGGCGGGGCTTTTTTCGCTACCGCGACCCCAGCCAGAGGAAGAGCATGCCGAGAAGGACGAAGCCCAGATCGACGGCCTTCGCGCGCAGGTTCCTCTCGCCGAAGAGCAGCGCTCCGCAGAGAAACGACACGACGACCGACCCGCGGCGGACCATCGAGACGACCGAGATCATCGCGTCCGGCTCGCGCAGGGCGCAGAAATAGGCGAAATCGGCAGCCGAGAGAAAGACCGAAATCAGCGGAATGGCCCAGCTCCAGCGGAAAGGCGAAGCCGCGCGGCGCGGCAGCCAGAGCAGCGTCGTGACGACGGCCATCATGCCCAACTGATAGAGATTGTACCAGCTCTGCACGAAGGCCGGGTCGAGCCGCGTCATGATGTATTTGTCGTACAGGCCGCTGGCAGCTCCCGTCACGGCCGCCGCCGCGAGGCAGAGAATCCAGACGTTGTGCCGGAAATCGACCCCTTCACGGCGGCCCGAGCGGCTCAGGAGCACGAGCGACGTCAGCGCCAGCGCCACGCCGATCCACTGGAACCCGTTGAGCCGCTCGCCGAAGACGGCCAGCGCACCGACGAGCACCAACACCGGGCGTGTGGCATTGACCGGCCCCACGATCGTAAGGGGCAGATGCTTCATACCGAAGTATCCGAAAATCCACGAAGTGAGGACGATGACGGACTTCACCGCGACCAGCGCATGAGCTTCGGCCGTACCCCGCGAGGCAGCCAGCGGCGTCGAATCGAACCATCCGAGACCGAGCTCCGCGGAGAGAATCGCCGGCAGAAACAGCAGCGACGAGAAGAGCGTGTTGAGCAGCAGCACCGGCAGCACGGCGTTGCCGGAGAGCGACTTCTTCTTGGCGACGTCGTAAAGCCCCAGCAGAGCGGCCGACAGAAAGGCGAGCGAAAGCCACATGGCCTACAACTCGTCGCTGTAAACGGCGCCGGGCAGGTCGTGGAGGTTGTAGCGCGAAGCCATCGACATGCCGTAGGCTCCGGCCGACTTGATCGAGAGCAGGTCGCCGCGGCGCGTTCTGCGCAGGCTCACGTTCTCGTCGAAGACGTCCGTCGATTCGCAGGCCGTGCCGACGACGGTGTATTTGTCCGAGGTCTCCTCTTCGGAGGTGATATTCTCGATGTTGTGGTACGAACCGTAGAGCGCCGGACGGATCAGCTCGGTCATCGAGGCGTCCACGATGGCCAGTTTGCGCCCCGTAGCGGTGGTTTTGTTGAACAGCACGCGCGTGATGAGCTCGCCGCATTCGGCCACGATCGAACGGCCGAACTCGAAGTGCACCTCCTTGCCGCCGATGTCGAGATGATTGTGGACGATGGAGAACAGCGAAGCGAAGTTGGGGATCGGCTCGTTCTCCGGTACGTCGTAGTTGACGCCCAGGCCGCCGCCCACGTCCACGAAGCGGAACGAGAAACCCAGTCCCTCGAGGTTGCGGACGATCACATTGACCTTGCGGCACATGTTCTCGAAGACATGCAGTTCGCGGATCTGCGAACCGATGTGGAGATGGACGCCGACGACGTTCACATGGGTCAGGGACTTGATCCGCGCGGCGTGCTCGAGCACCTCCTCGTACGAAATGCCGAACTTGCTGTCGGCCTGTCCCGTGTCGATGCAGTGGTTCGTGCGGGGGTCGATGTCCGGGTTGATACGCAGCGCGACGTCGGTCACGGCGCCCGCCTCCGCCGAGAGCGCATCCACGACCTCCAGCTCCTCGATCGACTCGCAGTTGATCGCCAGAATACCCTGCGAGATGGCGTAGCGCAGCTCCTTGTCACGCTTGCCCACGCCGGCGTAAACGATTCCCCGGGGATCGAAACCCGCCTCGACGGCCTTGCGCAACTCGTTGCCCGAAGCGCAGTCGATGCCCAGCCCGTACTCGCGGATGATCGCCAGCAGGTGATCGTCGTAATTGGCCTTGATGGCGTAGTGGACCTTGTAGCCGTATTTGTTCGATTCGTAAACGACGCTTTCGAGGGTCTGGCGCAGCAGCGCCGTGTCGTAGAAATAGAACGGGGTCTCGAAGCCCCGGAGCTTGGATGCGATGTGCCTGCTTAACATAATTGACTGACTTAACCTTAACCTTGTAAAGCCGCAAAGATAGATTTTTCAGCCGGAAAAGGCAAATTCCGGAACCAGGAATCGCGGCGGAGAGGGATTATCCCCGCCGGAACCGACGCCCCCACGCCAGACGACTTCCTTTCCCGGACCGGAAGGCGGGAGGACGCCGCACGAAGGCCGGAAATTCAAATATATTTCGTATATTTGCCCGTATTTTTTACGCGGAATCCATGAAAAACATTCGGAACTTTTGCATCATAGCCCATATCGACCACGGCAAATCGACCCTCGCGGACCGGTTGTTGGAAAAGACCAACACGCTGAATCAGCGGGAAATGCAGTCGCAGGTGCTGGACGACATGGACCTCGAACGCGAAAAGGGCATCACGATCAAGAGCCACGCGATCCAGATGGAGTACACGGCCCGCGACGGGCAGACGTACACGCTCAACCTGATCGACACCCCGGGACACGTCGATTTCTCGTACGAGGTCTCGCGCGCCATCGCCTCGTGCGAAGGGGCGCTGCTGGTGGTGGACGCCACGCAGGGCATTCAGGCCCAGACTATTTCGAACCTCTACCTGGCCGTCGGGCACGATCTGGAGATCGTCCCCGTGCTGAACAAGATCGACATGGATTCGGCGATGATCGACGAGGTGAAGGATCAGGTGATCGACCTGATCGGCTGCAAGGACGAGGACATTCTCCTGGCCTCGGGCAAGACGGGGCAGGGTGTCGAGGAGGTGCTCGAAGCCATCGTCACGCGCATCCCCGCCCCGAAAGGCGACGAAAACGCCCCGTTGCAGGCGCTCATCTTCGACTCGGTGTTCAACCCCTTCCGCGGCATCATCGCCTATTACCGCGTCTTCAACGGCACGCTGCGCAAGGGCGACCACGTGAAGTTCTTCAACACGGGCAGCGAATACGACGCCGACGAAATCGGCGTGCTGAAACTCAAGATGCAGCCCCGGCAGGAGATCAGGGCCGGAGACGTGGGGTATATCTGCTCGGGCATCAAGACTTCGTCGGACGTGAAGGTGGGCGACACGATCACCTCGGTGGCCAACCCCTCGCGGGAGGCCATCGCCGGCTTCGAGGACGTGAAGCCGATGGTCTTTGCCGGCATCTACCCCGTGGAAGCCGACCAGTACGAGGACCTGCGCGCTTCGCTCGAGAAGTTGCAGCTCAACGACGCCTCGCTGACGTTCGAACCCGAAAGCTCGCTGGCCCTCGGATTCGGATTCCGCTGCGGATTCCTCGGGCTGCTGCACATGGAGATCATCCAGGAGCGGCTGTACCGCGAATTCGACATGGACGTGATCACCACCGTGCCGAACGTCTCGTACCGCGTGACCACCACGCAGGGCGATACGGTAGAGGTCCACAACCCCTCGGGACTGCCCGAGGTGACGAAGATCGCCAAGATCGAGGAGCCCTACATCCTGGCGCAGATCATCACCAAGTCGGAGTTTCTGGGCAACGTCATCAAGCTCTGCATCGACAAGCGCGGGGTGATGAAGAACCAGACATTCATCACGCAGGACCGCGTGGAAGTGAATTTCGACATGCCTCTCTCGGAGATCGTCTTCGACTTCTACGACAAACTCAAGAGCATCTCGAAAGGCTACGCCTCGTTCGACTACCACCGCACGGGGTTCCAGCTCTCGAAACTCGTCAAACTGGACATCCTGCTCAACGGCGAGCCGGTGGACGCCCTCTCGTCGCTCACCTACACGGACCACGCCTACGATTTCGGCCGCAAAATGTGCGAGAAGCTCAAGGAGCTGATCCCGCGCCAGCAGTTCGACATCGCCATACAGGCCGCCGTGGGGGCCAAGATCATCGCCCGCGAGACGGTGAAGGCCGTGCGCAAGGACGTGACGGCCAAGTGTTACGGAGGCGACATATCGCGCAAGCGCAAGCTGCTCGAAAAGCAGAAGAAGGGCAAGAAGCGCATGCGCCAGATCGGCAACGTCGAAGTGCCGCAGTCGGCCTTCCTCGCCGTACTGAAGATGGACTGACGGACGCGCCCGCTCTCCGGACCGGCCCCAACATACTACTACAGAATAAGACATGAAGAAGACCATCATCGACCTGTTCGAAGACTCCGTCGCGAAGTACGGAGCCAAGACCTTCCTGCTCGAGAAGCGTCACCGCAAATTCGAACCGACGACCTACGCCGAAACCCGCGAGCAGGCGATCGAGGTCGGGGCGGGACTGGCCTCGCTCGGCATCCGCCCGCAGGACAAGGTGGCCATTCTGGCCGAAGGCAGCAATGCCTGGATCATCTCCGAGCTGGGGCTCTTCTACGCCGGAGCGGTCAGCGTGCCGCTCTCGGTGAAGCTCGAGGAGTCGAACGACCTGCTCTTCCGCCTGCGGCACGCCGAGGTCCGGGCGCTGTTCGTTTCGAAATACCAACTGCCCAAAATCCGGCGCATCCGGCAGGAACTGCCCGGAGTCGAGCACATCGTCGTCTTCGGACACCTCCCGCTCGAGGCGGGCGAAACGGCCTTCGGGACGCTCAAGCGGCTGGGCCGCGACTACCTGGCGAAGAACCGCGAGGAATTCATGCGGCGCGGACAGGCGATCCGCAACGACGACTACGCCACGATCACCTACACGTCGGGCACGACGGCCGACCCGAAAGGCGTCGTGCTGACGCACCGCAACTATACGGCCAACGTCGAACAGTCGCTCTCGCGCATCGACATTCCGCCGCACTACCGCACGCTCATCATCCTGCCGCTGGACCACTGCTTCGCCCACGTGGTAGGGTTCTATATCATGATCGCCTGCGGCGCTTCGGTGGCCACGGTGCAGATCGGCGCGACACCGATGGAGACGCTCAAGAACATCCCGCAGAACATCCGCGAGGTGCAGCCGCACTTTTTGCTGTCGGTCCCGGCGCTGGCCAAGAACTTCCGGAAGAACATCGAGAGTTCGATCCGCGCGAAAGGCCCCTTCACCGAACGGCTGTTCCGGCTGGCGCTCCGCACGGCCTATATCTACAATCAGGACGGATACGGCCGGGGGCGCGGCTGGCGGATCGCACTGGCTCCCGCAGTGGGGCTGTTCGACGCCCTGCTGTTCCGCAAGGTCCGCGCGGCGTTCGGCGGCTGCCTCGAATTTTTCGTCGGCGGCGGCGCGCTGCTCGACACGGAACTGCAACGCTTCTTCTACGCCATCGGCATCCCCATGTTCCAGGGATACGGCCTGTCGGAGGCGACACCCGTGATTTCGACCAACTCGCCCAAACACCACTGGCATCGGTTCGGATCGTCGGGCAAGATACTGATTCCGCTCGACCTGAAGATCGTGGACGAACAGGGACGCGAACTGCCCCGCGGACAGCGGGGCGAAATCGTCGTCCGCGGCGAAAACGTCATGGCCGGGTACTGGAAGAATCCCGAAGCCACGGCCGACACGGTGCGCGACGGTTGGCTGCACACGGGCGACATGGGCTATGTCTCGGAGGACGACTTCCTCTACGTGCTGGGACGTTTCAAGAGCCTGCTGATCTCGTCGGACGGCGAGAAATACAGCCCCGAGGGAATGGAGGAGGCGATCGTGGACAAATCGCCCTACATCGACCAGATTCTGATACACAACAACCAGAGCCCGTTTACGGGAGCCGTCGTGGTGCCGAACCGCGAAGCGCTGCGGCGCGAGCTGGACAACCGCGGCGTGGCGCCGGGAGACCGGGCCGCTGCCGCAGCGGAAATTCTCGGGGCGGAAATCGACCGCTACCGCGCGGGAGGCATCTACGCCGGGGAGTTCCCCGAGCGGTGGCTGCCGGCGGGACTGGCGATCGTGGACGAAGCCTTCACGGAGCAGAACGGGCTGGTGAACAGTACGATGAAAGTGGTCCGCGGCAAGGTCGAGAAACACTTCGGCGACCGGATAGCCTATCTCTACACACCCGAAGGCAAAACGCTGAAGAATCCCCGGAACCTCGCATCGTTGGAAAAAATCGTGGGGTAGCGCACGTTTTTTCGTCCCCGGGATTTGCAAAATCAAAAAAGCGGAGTAACTTTGTACTCCGAATTGCGGAAATAGCTCAGTCGGTAGAGCATCAGCTTCCCAAGCTGAGGGTCGCGGGTTCGAATCCCGTTTTCCGCTCGAATTCCTATCTATCTTAACATATAGCGATTCTCACAGATCGCTATATGTTTTTTTTAGTGCATTCCGATCTTCTCGGGTTGGTATATCCTCACAAAAAGGCAGAAAAATGATTGTTTTTGAGCCAAAAAGAATTAACCAATGGCAGCTTTCAAGGTTTGTGCCTTCAGGAATCATTTACGGAAGGATGGGACGTACAATGCGAAATTACGGATTACCCATAATTTCCAGACCCGAAAATAAACTCTCCCCTTTACGTCGAGGAAGAAAATCTCTCCCGGATCTTCAGATCACGGATGATGAGCATGTCGATCTTCGTGAAGATCTCTGTCATGAATGCCGAAGAATCACCCGAGAGTCAGGCTATGAAATCAACGGCATGACTATTGACGAGCTTGTCCGTTATCCCAAGCTGAAATTGCAGGGCGAAGGCAACTTCCGTTTGGACTTTTACAGATTTCGGAGAGAACAAGCCAACACAATGATTCCCCGGATATTCGGCGGAACTACCTGACGGCTCTCAGGGCCTTTCAGCAATTCATTCACACGGGCAATATCGCCGAATGGACGTGGCGGCATGCCGGTGGAGAGGAAAACACCTATGCTTTCGCCTATGACGGCCTCTCCCGTCTGACGGATACGAGGCAATATCAGGCCGGGGAACGTACCGACCGGTTCGTGGAACGGTCGCTGACCTACGACCGGAACGGCAATATACTGACCCTGCAACGATCGCAGGGTGATGCGGTGACGACCGATTTCGCATACACCTATGCGGGGAACCGTCTCGTGTCGCTTTCCGATTCCGGGACGGCTTATCCGTATGCCTATGATACGAACGGGAATCTGGTCCATGACGGGGTAAACGGACTCGATATGACGTATAATCGACTGAATCTGATAGAAAAAGTTACGCGAGACGGCAGATTGCTGGCAAATTTTTCTTATCTTTCGAACGGTCGGAAGTATTTGATGTCCAGTGACGACGGCCACGGTTTGTGTTATGTAGGTTCTTTGGTTTACGAACGGCCTTCTTCGGGCCAATCCTTGGAGTTGGAGAGCGTGGAATTCGACGGCGGACGCTTTATAAAGACGTCCGGCGGTCTGGAAGCGCGTTATTTCGTAACGGATCACCTGGGAAGCGTACGGGCCGTGCGGACCTCTTCGGGCGAAGTCGTCGAACAGAACGACTACTATCCTTTCGGCCTACGGTGGGCCGATTCCGGATCTTCCGTATCCGACAACCGCTACCGTTACAACGGCAAGGAAGACTTGTCGTTCCTGAAGATTCCCTACACGGATTTCGGATTCCGCCAATTCGATCCGAAGTTCCGGTTGGGATGGAACGGCGCAGACCCGCTGGCGGAAAAGTATTTTCCCGTCTCACCTTATGCTTTTTGTGCGGGGAATCCGGTTAAATACATGGATCGGGATGGTAAGAAAATTTATTTTTCTCCAGGAGTATCTGAAGAATTCAAGACTAAATTTGCCCAGACCGTGCAATATATGAATGAAAAAGGCACAGCTGGAAATTTAGCAAAATTAAATCAATCGGAGAAAATTTATTATATTAATGAAGTAGAATCTATTGAATCAGCCTCATTTAATCCTAAGAACCAAACAATAAATTGGGATCCTAATCATTTAATCCAAACTGATGAACAAATACTAATGTCCCCTGCAACAGTATTAGCTCATGAAATGGATCATGCGCAAAAATATGATGAAATAATACGAAGCAACGACAGTGACGCGATTGTTTCGTATAATAATTCAGTTAAGTTGGGTTCTGATAAACAATATCATAAAAAAGAAGAACGTCGAGTAATTGAAGGAACAGAACAGATCGCTGCAAAAAAACATGGGGAAATAAGAAATGATCAAAAAACGAGAACTAACCATAAGGGAAAACAAAGGAATGAAAATATTTCTAATATGAGCCCAGAAGAAATATCTCGTTATATATATGAATTTCATAATCAGTATATGAAATAATTGATAGAGCAATATGAGACGACTTTTATTTTTGACAGTAATAATATGTAGTGCTTGTACGGAATCCAATAATCCGCTAAAAAAAGCTACTATATATTATAACCCGAATCAAACTCCTTGGGGCATTCTGAAAGTCGTTGATACTCCAGGTCGAGTTTTCCTAAAAGATAGTTTGAAATTAAATAAGCTTACAATAACGAATTTCGATAGTTTGAAGTTTATTTATGATCAGATAGAACATGCAACCCGGGATTCTATTTCATTTGATTATCAAGAAGTTGATACTTCCATAGCTGTAATGTTACATTCTGACCAAAAGCTTGATACGTTATTCTTGGACGGATATTCCCACCTGCAATACAACGACTGCGTTTTTCGAGATAGCGCACTTACACATTATATTATAAAGATGATTCGATTGAATAATAAATATTGGGAGGATGTCGCCTCAGAATATTATTACAATGGACAATATAACGGTGTATCTCGATATATTTATCCGTTCGTTGATCGAAATCCATGAATGATCGTTCAGCCCCCTTCATTCCTTTATGCGGACCGTCCGGACAATTTCTTGTAT
>ENA-ORMO01001478-ORMO01001478.1-human-gut-metagenome-genome-assembly--contig:-NODE-1478-length-24824-cov-19.524688_pt1 | contig 24824 bp, 20 predicted proteins | sample MGYA00242106_ERZ509001 | MGnify/ENA primary metagenome ERZ509001 (study PRJEB26280, sample SAMEA2338736) | human gut metagenome | biome: human gut; feature: human-associated habitat; material: faeces...
CGCCCGCTGGAGGTTCAAAGCCTCGCTCGGCATAGGCTGCTACGGAGCCCCTTCCGGAACGCTCTCGCTCCCCGGGCTGGCGGACTACCTGGCCGAATACCTGACCGGCACGGCCGAACGGCTGAACAGCCGGACACTGGCCCCCGAGGCGGGCTTCCGCGCCGAACGCCGCCTGCGGGGACGCACCGCCTGCTTCGCGGAGGCCGGCTGGAGCCCCCGCCTCTACGAAGGAGGCTTGGCGGAACACAACCTCACGGCGGCCTGCGGATTCCTGTTCTGACAATTCATTCCATCATTACAAACCAATAAAAAACAAACGTATGAAAAAACTGATCTACATGCTGGCGGCGGCCGCCCTCGTCTCGGCCGGCGCCGTATCCTGCTCGGATGAGAAAACCGACGATCCCGTGGAACCCGTAACGGTATCGTCCTCGATGCGTCTGAACGGCGGCAACGTACTGGTGAACGTTCCGGAGGCGGATTTCGACGTCTCGATCCCGGACGAGGCGAGCTCGTGGGTGGGCGTAAACGAAGCCGAAACGGAGGGCAGGACGCTGGTGCTCGAAGTGGCCAAAAACGAAACGGGCGCCGAACGGCAGACGACCGTGACCGTGACGCGCAAGGGCCGGAGCGACCTGCTGGCCACGGTGACGATCAAACAGAGCAACGTGGCCGCAAAGAACGGCGAGTTCGTCATCGAGGAGATCTACTTCACGGGCACGGCGCTGCCCGAGACCGGAAGCCCCGACAAATATCAGGGCGACCAATACATCAAAATCCGCAACAACACGGACGAGGACCTCTATGCCGACGGCATGCTGCTGATCCTGCAAAGCTCGGTGCTCTCCAACATGGAGGGCGAGATCCCCGCAGCGGTCGATTTCCGCGAAGAGTATTGCGCCGGACAGGCCTTCTACGCCATTCCGGGCAGCGGCCGCGACGTACCGGTCAAGGCCGGCGAATCGCTGATTATCGTCAATAACGCCCAGAACCACCTCGAGAGCAACCCCGACTCGTGGGACGCCACGACCGCCGACTTCGAGTGGTACGACGAATCGTCGAACGAAAACTTCCTGGACACCGACAACCCGGCCGTTCCCAACCTCGACAAATGGTATGCCCAGACACTGACCGTGCACAGCCTGCACAACCGGGGCGCCTACGGCATCGCGATCGCCATGCCTCCCGCAGGCACGACCGGCGAACAGTTCCTGCAGGACCACCCGATCGGCGACGGATACTACTATATCTTCCACTTGCCGGACGGCTCCGACTACGAAATGCCCATCAAGGGCTACTTCGTTCCCAACGAGTGGGTGCTCGACGCCGTGAACACGGGCGGACGCAACACCTTCGGCATGGCTCCCTGGGGCACATCGCTCGATGCGGGCTACACCTGGTGCGGCACGGAGGATTCGGACCCCGACCGGTTCAACAAGTCGGTGATCCGCAAGACCGGCGCCGACGGCAAACTCGTCGATACGAACAACTCGTCGAACGACTTCACGCCGAACACGACACCTTCGCTGCTGGCGAAATAGAGGCTCCGGGCACACCGAGGGAACCGTCCGGTCCCCCGGCGCGCATCCGGCGAAAAGAGACGGCAAACCGATCCGCGCGATCGGTTTGCTTTTTCAAAATTAAAGAGTTACCTTTATACGCATGATCCGGTCCTCCCGGACAATCGCTCACCCTTAACGACATGCCATGCAACGCCACATTCTCCCATTCGTACTGGTGCTTTCAGCGCTGACGCTCGGCCGCGCACCGGTCCGGGGCGTACCGGCCTACCCCCGCCCGGTGCGCATCACCCAAAGCGACGGCTCGCAACTGCTCGTCCGCATCGTCGGCGACGAGCGTTACCACTATTTCCTCTCCGAAGAGGGCTACACGCTCACGGGCGGCGCGGACGGCGATCTTTACTACGCCTCGCGCAACGCCGAGGGGCGGCTCGTCCCCACGCAGGTAAAGGCCCGACCGGTCGGTGCGCTTTCGGCCGGAGAACGCGCCCTCGTCGCCAAACTGGGTCCCGGGCTCAAACCGACCTACGTGCGCACGATGGAACGCCCCGCCCGCCTGCAATCCCCTGCCACCCCGGACGAAGCGGCCGCCGCCGAGGGCAAACCCTCCGCACCGCGCCGAATCTCCTCCGCGACGACCGTCGGAAAGCTCCGGTCGCTGATCCTGCTCGTGGAGTTTCCCGACCGAACGTTCGTATCGGGCAGCGCGCAGCAGGACTTCCACGACCTGCTCATGCAGGACAATTACAGCGTAAACGGCGCCACGGGCAGCGCATGGAACTACTACCACGACAACTCCAACGGACGCTTCGACCCGGAATTCGTCGTCGCGGGCCCCTACCGCGCCTCCCGCGAGGCGGCCTACTACGCCGGATCGGACGGGACGGACAACACCCCGGAACTGATCGTCGAGACATGCCGCCTGGCCGACGACGAAATCGACTTCTCGCAGTTCGCCGACGACGGCGTGATCCGCGACGTCTTCGTGTTCTACGCGGGACACAACCAGGCCGAGACGGCCGACCCGCAGACGATCTGGCCACACCGGTGGGACGTGCAGGGCGACCCGCGCTACCGGGATGTCCTGCTGGACGGAGTGCAGCTCGCAGGCTACGCCTGCTCGTCGGAACTGAACGCCGACCGCGTGATGGCCGGCATCGGGACCTTCTGCCACGAATTCGGCCACGTGCTCGGCTGGCCCGACTTCTACGACACGGACTATGCGGGCTCGGGCGGCAACGCCCCGGCGCTCGAATCGTATTCGCTCATGTGCAGCGGCAGCTACAACAACGACGGACGCACGCCCCCGGCACTCAACATCCTGGAGCGCTGGATGGTCGGATGGGCCGAACCGGAGGAGATCGCCGACGGGGGCGATCTGGAGCTGGGGCCCGTCACCAACGACGAAGGATACCTCGTGCGCACGCCGACCGACAACGACTATTTCCTGCTCGAAAGCCGCGATCCGGCGAGCAACAAATGGGACCGGCACATCCCCGACGTCGGAGAGGGCGGGATGCTCGTTTACCACGTGGACTACACACCGGCATACGCCTCCAGGTGGCACACGGGCAACTCGCTGAACTGCAACCCGGGCCACGAGTGCATGAAACTCGTGCGGTCGGTTCCGTCCTCCTACGGAACGCAGAGCGCCGGACGGACCTTTTTCCCGGGAACGGACGACGTCCGGAGCCTCTCTCCGGGCAGCAACAGGCACTACGTCTCCTGGAAGAACGAAGCGCCCGGCGCGGCGTTCGGCGAGATCGAACGCTCCGGCGGACATATCCGGATGAAGGCCAAGAAGACCGCCGCACTCGAAATCACGGCCGAAGCCCGGCAGTACGACGCCCTGCTGACGTGGGACGGCGCTCCCGAAAGCGAATGGAAGGTAAGCTGGGGCCGGTCGGGAAGGACGGAAGGCGAACGGACCGTGCGCGGAAACGCCCTCCACATCGGCGGCCTGCTGCCCGCTATGACCTATTCGGCGACCGTCACGCTCCTCTCGGACGAGAGTTCCAGCAGCCGGACGCTGTCGTTCACGACCTCGCCCATCTCCACGCAGAACGGCGTGCATATCGCCGTGCCGGCCGACGGATTCTCGCACGACCGACCCGTCGCGCTGAGCGTCCTCGACTACCCCCGCCGGATGGAAAGCGTCGCATGGTACATCGACGGAGAGCGGACCGAGGAGACCTACGTCACGCTCCCGGCCGGGGAACACCGTCTGACGGCCGTCGTCACCGAAGCCGAAAGCGGCTCGGAGCAGTACCTCATCAAATACATCACCGTAAAATGAACGCCATGAAAATCGGAAAATTCCTGCTTCCCGCCCTGCTGCTCACCGCGGGAGGTGGTTGCTCGAAAGATACCGCCGACGAAGAGCTCAGGACCCAGCGCAAGGCGCTGCTCACGGCCGAGACGCCCGGCGTCTATCGCAACGGCAAGCCCGTGTTCCTCTTCGACCGGGAGAGCCACCAGTTGCTCGCCGACCCGTCGCAATGCCTTTTCCGCATTCAGGACGACGAGGGACGGCAGTACGTCTCCCTCCGGCTGGAGGCGATGCCTGCCGAGGGCGAGAAAAGCGCCGCGACGATCTCGGAGAACATGGAACTGGGTCTGGGCGACGCAGGCGACATGGCGTCGGTCGGCTCGGACGGGGAGTATCTCCGCCTCTGGTCGGACCAGACGCGCATCGGGTTCGTCTTTCCGCGCGTCATGCCGTAACGCTGAAAAAGACGCCCGGACACTCCCGGTCCGGACCGGCCGCAAAATGTCCCCGGCCGCGGATTCCGTCGCAGAACGGCAGAAACGAAACTTCCGGACAGTCGAAAAACGACTGTCCGGAAGTTTTCATCTGTACCCGGAGCCGCATTTGAAAATATAATCTTCATTCAATTATTCTAAAATCGAAAAACGATACAAAATTAGGTAAATCAACTATTATACAATGATTTACAATTAACACATCGTTTAATTACTTTGAAGTGAGTCGAAATAATTTTAGGATATACGGGAACAATTTGGGAACAAATACTATCTTTGCAGAGTAAACAACACCCTGCAAAATGAAGGTTTCTGCACTCATACGGAAAACGGCAAAGAAAAACGACACGGATACGCTTGCGACGGTCTATTTTCGGCTGCGCGATGGCAAAAAAGACATTAAGGCAGCAAGCGAGTTGACAATCAATCCGAATCACTGGAGTGCCGAAAAGCAGGGTTATAAGGATCGCGTGGCATTGGTTTCGGAGGAAGAGAAACTTGCGTTCAATGCTCATGTACGGAATATCGTTACGCTCATTACCCAATCTTACACGGATGAAGCCGACGGCGAATGGTTGAGCGAAACGATCGAGCGTTACCACCATCCGCAACGTTTTCAAACGGAAGATGTGTTGGCCGAAGAGATCAAATTGCAGGTGATTCCGCTGTTCGATGAATTTCTCGAAAAACATAAACTATCCGAAGTCCGCAAAAAGAACTATCGGGTCGTGAAGCGCGGCTTGCAGCGTTACGAACTCTATGTACGGACGACCAAGCGGGGACAAAAGGATTTTGCGCTCTACATCGACGAGGTTACTTCGGAGACGCTTCGGGATGTATGGGATTTTTTCGAGAACGAATACCGATATTGCCAGCTCTATCCGGCCATTTACGATGCGATACCCGAAGCGCGGACGCCGCAACCGCGTGGAAAGAACACCTTACTGGACTGTTTTTCGCGGATTCGGACATTCTTTTATTGGTGCAAGGACAACAAGAAGACCAGCAACACGCCATTCGACGATTTCCCGCTTGAAGAGTGTACCTACGGAACTCCCTATTACATCACGATCGACGAGCGGAACAAAATTTACCGCACCAATTTGAACCGCCATCCGCCGTTGGGCATTCAGCGCGACATCTTCGTTTTTCAATGTCTGATCGGCTGCCGGGTGGGTGATCTCATCAAGTTTACGAAACAAAGCATCATCGACGGAGCTATCGAGTATATTCCGCGCAAGACGAAAGAGGGACGGCCGCTGACGGTGCGCGTTCCGCTTAACCCGACGGCATTGGAGATCATCGCCCGATACAAGAATTGCGAGGGTGACAAACTGCTGCCGTTTATTTCGGAACAGAAATACAACGTGTCGATCAAACGGATTTTCAAAGCCGCCGGACTGAAGCGATTGGTTACAGTCATCAACCCGACGACCCGCGAGGAGGAGAAAAAGGTACTGTATGAGATCGCATCGTCCCACCTTGCCCGGCGTACATTCGTCGGCAACTTGTACAAGCAGGTGAAAGACCCGAATCTGGTCGGCGCATTGAGCGGCCACAAGGAGGGCAGCCGCGCGTTTGCACGTTATCGGGAAATCGACGATGAAATGAAAAAAGAATTAGTAAATTTGTTGTCGTAAAGGAGATTATAATTGTGAACGCGTTGCGTTCACAATCCAAACGCTGAAAAAAAATATGAAAACGACACCCATACAAATGAATGAAAAATTCATTGTCGATATTCGGAATATCATTCTATCCGCTCGGACAGCAGCGATTCGAAGCATTGATTTTGAACGGGTAAAGATGTATTGGACATTGGGAGAACGCATTTTTTGCGAAGAACAAGATCAAAACGATCGTGCCGAATACGGAGCCTATATGCTCAAAAACTTGGCCAGCAAAATGGAGAGGGAGTTCGGCAGCGGATTTTCCTATCGACAGTTGGCATTTTGCAGACAATTTTACAAAACATATCCAAATATGAACGCACTGCGTTCACAATTCAACTGGTATCAATATCGCCTTCTGATTCAAATAGATGATAAAGACAAACGCGAGTACTACGAGTTGGAGGCATCAAACAACAACTGGACAGGGCGTGAGTTGGAGCGACAGATCAATTCGGGACTGTATGAACGTCTGTTGTTGAGCAATGACAAGAAATCCGTGCTGGAGGTTGCCCGCAAGGAGCGCATTCCCGAATCTCCGACCGAGATCATCAAAGACCCGATGGTATTGGAATTTCTTGGTTTGCGTCCCGAAGCGACCTACTACGAAAAAGATTTGGAGCGTGCGTTGATTACCAATCTGCAAGCATTTCTGTTGGAGTTGGGTAATGGTTTTTCGTTTGTTGCCCGCCAAAAACGGATTCTGCTCGAAGATGACGAATTTTTCGCTGATTTGGTATTCTATAACCGCTTGCTTCGCTGTTTTGTCGTTATCGAACTGAAAACCCACAAGATTACGCACGAGGATATCGGGCAGTTGCAGATGTATGTAAATTACTACGACCGCAACGAGAAAGCCCCCGACGAGAACCCGACGATCGGTATTCTGCTTTGCGCCGATAAGAACGATACATTGGTGAAATACACGCTGCCGGAAAACAACAATACGATTCTGGCAAGCAAATATCAACTCTACCTGCCGACGGAAAAACAGTTGGCCGAGCAACTGAAAATCGAATTATCCGAGTTGAAATAGCCACGATGAGCCGCGCGGACTACGAAGCGTTCAAGGAACGCATGAGGAAATGGATGTCGGATCACTCCGACGCCTACGACGCTTTCGAGGAGATGATGAACTACGAAAGCGACGAGGGCTACCGGTTGGTGATGACGACCGCCATGAAGCTGCTCCCGAAGTTCGCAAAGGCTGCGGCCAAACAGATGAGCACGCGCGGCGCGATCGATGTCGATGCCGTGATCGCACAATGCTCCGGCTCCAACTTGGCCCAAACGATTATCGCAAAATTCGACAAAAACACTTCGGACGCCAACGCCACTCTACCCGCAATGATCTGCTGGCTCTATTTCGGACGCAGTTTCGAGAATATGGTTGAGCGTGGCGAAGAACTATCGAAACATCCCTTACTCAACGAGATTGAAAAGTTTTTTATCGCCCGAATGATGAAAATGGTCGTAAAGAAGTCCATCGAACTGGGATTGCGTACCCGTGAGGACTGGGACGAATATTACGAACTGAAGAAGATAATCGAAGAGGGACGTGTAGTTGATTGGGCATTGCAGGATGACGAGAACAACCGGCCGCCGCAACCGCTCGACAAGGCGGAACAACCCTCGACATTGGAGAGCCTGATTCTGCTCGACGAGGAGAAAAAACCGGTTTTGCTCGACAAGATCAAGCAGTATATCCATTCGGGCGTCAAGGGCAAGCGCATCGCACTGATGATTCTTGCGCTCCGACGGCTCGGTTATCTGCCCGATATTACCTCTTCGCGTCAGTTGTTCGTCGCACTGAAATCACATTACGGAACCTACATCGGTTCGGACAAGAGTATCTATGCCTATCTCGACGACAGAGTTGCCGCGCAATTCGACGCCGACATCAACGATCTTGCAGCCTATTTTAAGGTCGATTAACAAGCAATTCGCTTCACGGAGATTCAATTTCGAAAGTTTGAATTTTCGTGAATGAATGTGAAGTTTTTAGCTTGAAAATTCGCTGAAAATCAATATATTTTTGTGCCATTGCCTCATCGTGAGGCGATGGCTTTTTTGTTTCCATTCCACCGAACGAAAAGGTCTTACACGGTGGAAGAGGGAACAAAGGATGGATGATCTGATTTCTATTCTCCAGCAGGGAAACGCCAATGTGCGGCTGGAGGTCAGCGGGGCGGATCTGCTCGCATTCTCGAACGAGCTGATCAATCGCGCGAAGAGCGAGTTGTCGGCCGAGATTGCCGAAGCTCGCAAGGAAAAGTACCTCACCAAAGAGGAGGTCAAAAAAATTTGCGGCGTCTGCGATGCGACGTTGTGGCATTGGAACCGGAAAGGTTACCTGCGCACAGTCAAAATCGGCAACAAAGTCCGCTACCGGCAATCCGATATTCGCCGGATTTTAGAGGGTGGGCGCAACACGAAAGGAGGCCGCAGTGAAAGATAAGCCGTCGGAGATTCCTTACCTGCGCGTTGGCACGATAATTCTCAAACGTGTCTTGATGCCGTTAAGCAATGGCCGGAGTATCGAAACCCTAATTCCGTGGAACGTTGAAACGCTCCGGCAGGACTTTGGCAAGAACTATATCGCGCAAGTGCCCAAATACGACGGCTTCTGCACCATTCCGAGCCATACCGATTACCGCCGGGAGATTCACGGCTTTCTGAATCGTTACGAGCCGATTTCGACCGTACCTGCTGAGGGTGAGTTTCCGCATATCCGGGATTTTCTCGGTCATATCTTCGGAGAGCAGATCGAACTGGGCTTGGATTATTTGCAACTGCTCTATTTACGCCCTTTGCAACGTCTGCCAATCGTATTGCTGGTGTCCAGCGAGCGGAACACAGGCAAGACTACCTTTCTCAATTTTCTGAAGCTGATCTTCGAGGGCAATGTAACCTTTAATACCAACGAGGATTTCCGTTCACAGTTCAACGACGACTGGACGGGGAAACTGCTGGTCTGCGTGGACGAGGTGCTATTGAACCGCCGCGAGGATTCCGAACGGATCAAAAACCTCTCGACTGCTCGCAGCTATAAGGCCGAGGCGAAAGGCCGCGACCGTCGGGAGGTGGAATTTTTCGGCAAGTTCGTGCTATGCTCCAACAATGAGCGCAATCCCGTTTTGATCGAGGCGGGTGAAACCCGCTATTGGGTGCGGCGCGTGCCGCCGCTCACGCATGACAATCAAAATCAGCTGGCCGATATGCAGCGTGAGTTGCCGGGATTTCTGTTCTTTCTGCTTCACCGCGAACTATCCACCCGTGAGGAGAGCCGGATGTGGTTTGCACCGCGCTTGTTGGCTACCGATGCATTGCGGCGGATTATTCACTACAACCGCAGCAAGACCGAGGCGGAGATGATCGCTGTGATCCGCGACATTATGGATGCAGAGGGGTTGAAGCAATACCGTTTCGACATAAGCGATATGGTCAATATGCTGGAGATACGCGGTATTCGTTCGGATCACCCGACCGTCCGGCGAATTCTCGCGGAGAACTGGCGGTTGTCGCCTGCGCCGCCGACCTACTACCAGCGCTACACGATCACCTATAACGGTGAAATAACAAAGCAGGAAAGTAAGACGGCAAGGGTTTATACGGTTGCACGCGAATTGCTCGATGAACTGTTGCGGTGCGATTCCATATGGTAGTTTGTAGGAATGTTAGAATTGGGGTTAAAGCTATTTATTACTAATTCATTACGTTTCTTGCAAAAACTCTTACAACGTCCAACAACCTCTTACACTGCAACAACCAGAACCGGGCGTAAGAACGGTGTAGGATGGGTAACTTTTTCTTTTACCGAACATTACGGTGATTTCTTAACAAACTTACAAAAAAATGATGACCGACCTACAATATATAAAACGGATTTCGATTCGCAATTACCTTGCACTGCGAGGGATTGAGCCGAAGCAGCAGAATACGCGCTATGGCCTTTATCTTTCACCGCTTCGTGAGGAACATTCGCCGAGCTTCAAGGTAGATTATATACAAAATTTATGGTACGATTTCGGGTTGGGTGAGGGCGGCTCAATTATCGACCTCGTAATGCGGTTGGAGCGATGCGATGTGACGCAAGCCGTTCGATTGCTCGATTGCGGTAAAGAAGCCCAGTCGATTTTACCGACTGTCCATGCGCTTCACATCCTCTCTGATTCTCCGCTCCGACATCCGGCGTTGATAGGTTACCTCTCGTCGCGTGGTATAGCTCCAGCTGTCGCTTCTGTTTACTGCCGAGAGGTACGATATGAGGTAAACGGTCGGCCCTTCTTTGCTATCGGCTTTCGGAACGACGCCGGAGGGTGGGAACTGCGTTCGGAACGCTTCAAAGGATGCGCGTCGCCTAAACAGATTACAACAATGGATAACCATTCCGATACGGTAATTGCATTCGAGGGGTTTATGGATTTTCTTTCCTACCTCACGCTGAAGCCAGCCGCACGACTGTGCATCGACGCCGTGGTGCTTAACTCGGTTGTCAATCTTCCGAAAGCGATTCCGTTTCTCGAAAGGCATCCGACAATTCATGCTTTCTTCGATAACGATGAGGCAGGGCGGAAAGCGACTGCCGAACTGGAACGTCGATGCTCGAATAGTACCGTCGTGGATCAAGCGTATTTCTATCGGGGACACAACGATCTGAACGATTACCTGCGCAGTCGCTGGCCCGTGAAAGAATACAAACGGTCGCGTGGTTGCAAGTTATAACGTCGCCCGGATTGTCGCCGGCACAATCGCGGCGGAAAGACCCGTCGCCCACCATTCGGCCGCTTTGCGCCCGCGGCTTTTCCTCACAAAAAAGCCATAGCCTATTAGGGCTTTTTCCGAGCCGCATCACTTCGTGCTGCTGAAAAAGTCCCAATAGGCCAAAGGGGACGCCCCTTTGGAAACCCCTTGCGACCGTTCCGGCCGCCGACCGCTTATGCGGTCGAAGATCCGACGGCCACATTATCAATCGCTAAAACTACCGTTGAATATGGGATATGTCGTATTGCATATAGATAAAGCTCCGGGCAACGAGGCCGCGATGACCGCCCACATTGCCCGAACTCACATGCCGCCGAACGCCGTGCCGGAGCTAACTTACCTGAATGAAGAATTGGTCGAATTTCCGGAGGGCGTGGCCGACCGCACAGATGCGATCAACTACCGTCTCGACCATGCGGGGTTGACCCGCAAGATCGGAACGAACCAAGTCCGCGCCATCCGCATCATGCTGACCGGATCGCATGACGATATGAAACGTATCGCTGCCGAAGGACGGATCAAGGAGTGGTGTGCAGATAATCTCGATTGGTTGCGGGAAACCTATGGCAGCGAAAATGTCGTGTCGGCTGTGCTGCATATGGATGAGGCGACGCCGCATATCCATGCGACCGTCGTACCGATCGTGACGGGTGAGCGGCGCAAAGTCCGCGAGAAGAAAACCGACGAGCCGGGCAGACGAAAATACCGCAAGAAATCCATCGTCCGGCCTCGGTTGTGTGCAGATGACGTAATGTCGCACGTCAAGCTGAAAGAGTATCAAGACACCTACGCCGAAGCGATGGCTAAATACGGTCTGCAACGGGGTATCGACGGCTCGAAAGCCCGACACGTTACCACGCAAGAGTTCTACCGCAACGCCATCGCCAAACAACAGGGGTTGCAGGACAATATCGGAGAATTGCTCCGGATAGAGGAGGAGAAACGGAAAGCCATTGAACGTGCTACAAAACAAGAGCAGGTAACCCGCGATGAACTTGCCAAAACCGAAGCCGAGTTAAAAGCAGTGAAAGGCGAACTGAAAACCGAGCGACTGAAGAACTCCGCCGCCGAGGTTGGCACGACCATCATCGACGGTATCGGAGCAATGATAGGCACGTCGAAAGTCAAGCGGCAGGAGCAACAAATCGACCGACTGCAACACGAGGTGGCCGCACGGGACGAGAGCATCGAAACCCTGCAAAAGAAGATAACGACCATGCAGAGCGACCACAGCCGAGAACTAACCGCAATGCAGGCACGACATCTGACTGAAACGGAAAATACAAAGAAACAGCACGAGAAAGAGGTATCCGTTCTACAAACGGTTGTCCGCAAGGCGTTGGCGTGGTTCCCTTATTTCCGTGAAATGTTACGCATGGACGACCTATGCCGAAAAGTCGGATTCAACAACGAGCAAACCGAAATGTTGCTCGGAGGCAAGCCGCTGGAATACTGCGGTACGCTCTATTCGGAGCAGCACAGACAGCGATTCAAAGCCGAAAACGTAATAGCGCGGATTACACAAGACGAAACCAATAACCATAAATTCATTCTCAAAATCAACGGACTGCCAATCGTTAGGTGGTTCAGGGAACAAGCAGAGCGATTACATCATCACATTCAGCCGGAACGTAATGGGAAAGGACTGAAAATGTAGAATTTGTGGAACGAAATAAAAATTGTGAATAAATTGCTGAATATCGTAGCTTTTAATTATTTTTGTATTTGGATGGAGTTTACTCTTTCCGGACATATGAAAAGAAGCGTTATGCTCATCAAGTATTTGGAAACGTAGGAAATTTTCAAATTGCATACTCAGATGGCATAGTGGTTTCCACGCTTTAGCGTGGGCTGCTATTACTACATCTGTATGCAAGGTTTCCTACGACCTCCAAATAAAGACGTGGCATTGCAGTTCCACGCTTCGTGGTTAATAATGGTTCTTGTTGGAACTGGAGAACATATAACTGATTGCATATGACCTTGCTTAAAAGATTGATCCTCGTTGTTTGCGGTGTTCTAATGTTGGGTGCTTGTGCACCGCTTCGGGTTCCGGTAATTGTGAAACATGCTCCGGTTGATATGTTCAAATACGCATATATTTCACCCACCAAGGAATTAACATCCAGTACGGGAAGTACCTATGGAGGACAATATGGGATATACGGATCATCAACAACCAAGAGCGTTAATCCCAGCGATATAATTGCAGGAATACTAATCCAAAATGGATATGTAATACTACCTGAAATCAAGCCCGAACTGGCAAAAGAAACGGTAATCGTAAATTATGGCGAAAGCGGCAGGCGAAATCGCGGATTAGGTTATACGATCGAGGTAACGATTCAATTCATATCGGCGGATACGAACCAAATGATATGTTCTTGTACCGCAGAAGGGCAGGGATCAACAGAAGCGGATGATATTCGTCAGGCGATTAAACGAGCATTAGACGGTTTATTTGCAAAATAGAAGAAATGACAAAATTATACGACTATGAAACGACTGGCCCTTTTATTACTTTTTGCTGGAGCAACCATGACCTCATTTGCTCAAAATAAGATTGATTTCTTCGACCTTGCTAATTCTTTCGACTGGAAATTGTCTGAGGACGCATTCAAAGAAAAATACAATGATAGAATTGTAGTCAGTACCGATTCCATTCCCGACGTTTATGCTTCGACAGGCAGTTGGTTATTGCGAGACATTTATATTGGGAAATACGAAACAATGACATTTGTTCGATACGATATACAAACACAAAAGCCCGCTATTGTTTCGATGCCGACTCCAGAACTTTTGGATTCTATAAGTCGAATTGTATCCGCAGATATTCAACAGATTGTAAATCATAAACTCGGAAATCCCGAACTTTCTTTGAATGACATCGACCTCTCTACGTTTAATATGGGAAATTTAGGTGTCGAGAAAGGGAATATAAAAATGTGGATGTCAACTGCTCCAACATTTATGACGATTATTGCAGGAAATGATGAACAACAACTGATTTTTATTGGAGCAGTACCAGAGATGGAAAGAGAGCCGGATTTCCGTCAAGGGTTTTGGGGCGATTCATTGGCTGACGTTAAAAGAAAAGAGGGTAAAGCGGATGAATTCAATATGGATGGAATATATGCGTTTACAACATATGTTGCAGGACTTGAATGTTTAAGCGCATATCGTTTTACCGGAAATAAACTTACAAGCGGGAAATACATTTTTCTCAACAATAATTCCGATAATTGTGTAAGCAATTACAACAAACTCGTTGAATTATTAACGAAAAAATATGGTGAACCATTTAGCAACGATAAGAAAACGACGGCTTCAAGTTATGAGCAAAAGATATATACGGATGGAGAACTTGTGAGAAATGGTGATATGAGCTTCGAAACATATTGGTTTACTCCATTTTCGACTATCGCTATTTTTCTCAAAGGAGAACAATATCAAATCTCACTCTTTATAGAATACTATAGTAATAAACTTGACGAAGAACGAGAGAAGGACATTTTAAAAGACCTTTGATAGATTTTAGGATGACTTTTGTGCTTGCCATAGGAGGATGCGTAGTTGCTATAACTGTAATAGTTGTAGTAATGAAACGAATACAGCTTAAAAGGAGGTCGAAACAACTATCCGAAAAGATCAGTCGTATTTCCTCCTATGAAAAGTCACTAAAATATGAAGAACGAAAGGCAGCTATTTCCACTCGCAATGAGTGCTTTCCCGCCAATATCGCTACGGATTTAGAAGCCAGTTTTGCAAACCGCTACATAACCTTTTCACAGGAAAAAGAGTTTGCCAACTACTATACGGAATATTATAATGAAGCGAAGCGACTTATTCCGCAACTCAAAACTTTCGGTATTGAGCCATCGGAGACTATTCGGAAATTGTTGTATGATTTCAAAAATATCGGGAAACTTGTCAGAAAACACAACGAGCAAGTTATAAGTAATTTGCTCGATACGCATAAACAATATTTCGACTGCTGCCTGAAATATTCGCTGAACGAACAGCAACGACGTTCCATCGTGTCGGAAGAAGATAATTGTTTAGTGGTCAGTAGTGCGGGAAGCGGCAAAACGTCCTCCATCGTCGGAAAGGTCAAATATCTGATAGAGATAAAGAAAGTAGATCCGACGCGCATTCTTCTTATCAGCTATACGAACAAGGCCGCAGCCGAATTGACCGAGCGAATGGGAATAGACGGGTTGCGGGGATATACCTTTCATAAATTGGCTCTCGATCTGATTGGGCAGCAAACCGGACAAAAGCCCTCAATCTGCGACAACACGGATGCGCTGTTCGTGAAAATCTACCGCGAGCTGTTGGCCGATTCGCAATTCCGCAAACACGCAGTCGAATATTTCGTCGATTATCAAGCCAACGAAGCTGATTGGGAGAAACGGAAAAATGAAAGAAGACAGCAGTTATCCGAGCAAAAGGATGTGCGACTGAAAGCCCTGCTTCCGGATATGGACGGAAAGCCGATTTATGTACGGAGCGAGCAAGAGCAGAAAATCTGTTTCGTGCTGTCGTCCCTCGGTGTGAAATTCAGATACGAGGAACCTTACGAGCATCCGATAGCCGATGCGATGCACTCCCAATACAGACCGGATTTTTCGATCCATTTCGAGCGTAATGGGAACCCGCAACGTCTCTATTTGGAGCATTTTGGAGTGGATGAACACGGGCTAGTGCCTGCATGGTTCGCTAAAGACCGGAATATCTCCTACGAAGAGGCCAACCGAATATACAACGACGGCATCGCATGGAAGAGAGCGGCCCATGAGAAATTCGGGACGAAACTAATTACAACATCGAGTGTAGATTTTTATCGTTCGGATATTCGTGAAACGCTCAAACGAATATTGCTCGATGCTGGTGTTCCTTTACAAGAGCGAACAGATGCGGAGTTGTATGGTATGGTACTACCGGAGGGAAGCAAACAGGAAAAGGCGTTTATCCGATTGATAGCCACCTTTGTTACCTTGTTGAAATCGAGTTGCCGATCGTTGAAAGAGGTCTTGAAACAGACCGGCGAAGCCGATGACGAGCGTAGCGAGTTCGTTATTAAAAACATCTTCCGACCCGTTTACGAACGCTATGCGGAGGCTTTGCGCAGTAATGGACAGATCGACTTTACGGACGCCATTTTGCTGGCAACAGATATTTGCCGCACTTCGCACCCGGTAACGTATGATTATATCATCGTCGATGAATTTCAGGATATTTCCATCGATCGCTACAATTTCCTGAAGGCATTGCGCGAAAGCGATCCTCCTGCGAAACTCTACTGCGTAGGCGATGACTGGCAATCCATTTATCGCTTTTCGGGGAGCGATATGGCTCTTTTCAATAATTTCGCATCCTTTTTCGGCCCAACCGAAATCAACAAGATCGAAACGACCTATCGTTTCGGCGAACCGCTGGTTGGTTTATCAGCACGATTCATACAACGCAATACGGCTCAAATACGGAAAGATATTCGCCCGTTCAGCGAGCAAGCGGAAACAGAGTTATCTTTCCAAGCCTATGACCGAAACAACTATTGCAACGTCATCGGACGACTGGTCGCATCCATTCCTGCCGACAAATCGGTGTTCCTGTTGGGGCGATACTCGTTCGATGATTATTATCTTTCGTTCATGTACAAGAGCGTAAAGGAGGAAAATCGGTTTTATTACATCATAGGCGGTCGGAAGATTGAATTCCTGACCGTACATAAATCCAAAGGGCTTGAAGCCGATTATGTGCTTTTACTTCAATGCAACAAAGACACTTATGGCTTCCCATCGCGCGTAAGCGACGATCCCGCACTACAATATGTTCTGACGGCAAGTGACCGATTCCCTTATGGTGAAGAGCGGAGGTTGTTCTATGTGGCAATCACACGAGCCAAAGTCAAAACATGGGTGCTCTATGACGCCCGCTTTCCCTCGGTCTTTGTGGACGAGTTTCTGCATCCCGAAAAGGTTACGGACGAGAGTTACGCCAAACACCCGAACGCCAACAAGCGGTGGACGCGTAGAGCCGACCAGTTCCTGCTCACACTTCATCGTGAGGGGAAAAGCATCAAATACATTTCCGAAAAAATGGGGCGTAGCCAAACATCCATCGTCATGCGGTTGGGGAAATTAGAGGGTCAGAATAATCTTGAGGCCTTTTAGACATATGATTATTAGCGAAAAATCCACACCCTAATGTCTGGATTAAGGGAACATCGACACAACACACAACACACAGACAACCGGAAAAAATCAGAGCACAAAAATAAAAGATCACCACAGCCTCGCAAAGTTGAACACTATACACAAAGGAGAAATGTGAGTGCGAGTGATTTTTATGCAACGAAAACTTGGAACTATAAAAAACATATCTTATCTTTGCCGATAAGAACCCCCCCCACAATTATGGCATTAATATTTTACAAGAACGAAGCCACTCCAAGCAGACTAAAGGCTACGATACAAAAAACAGGAAAACTTGGTTTTACAGAGGCATCATCCAAGCATCTGCATTTCGGGGAAAATAGCGCAGTCCAATTTGCAGAGGATGATCAAGAGAAAGGAACGCTATACTTGATCAATATACCCAATCCGCAGGATGAAACTGCATTCAAGGTTTGTAGAGCCGGGCGATACTTTTATGTAAACACAAAGGCTTTGTTCGATAAACTGGGCTTCGATTATGAGGGAAATACGATTATATTTGACTTGAAACGAGACCCGAAATATACGGATATGGAAGTGTACAAAATGAAAAAAAGGATTTTGCCGAGGAAAAAATAAGTAAATAAAAAGGATACCTTAATGGGCTAAGGCATCCTTCAGAGTTAGAAATAAAAAGCGTTGGCGCGCATGAACGAGATTCCTCATCTTGTTCCTATTTCTGTTTTCTCGCTTGCGAAGATACAACTTTATACCGTACTTAGCAAGTTTTGCCCCATAAAATTATTTAATATGACAAACAATTTAATCGGTTCGGGGCAACCATACAATGTCCCAAGGGTTTCGATAAACCCCTTGATTGCTTTCATTACAGCAACGGAACGTCGAAAGAAATCGATTATAAAAGAGCAAAAGAAACCATCTGTATTCAAAGTAGCTCCATATGCAACAGCAAGGGCCGCAATGAAAAAATACGTCAAAGGTGGATTTGAGGAGGAATGTATTCTGGATGCGCTCCAAACCTTACAGTCTCGCCAAACAAGTTCCGCATGGGCAAAAAACGATGTTGCTAATTCGATTATCGCTTTAAGGCATTTCATCGAAATCAATTTTCCCGACAGAGTAGGAAAAATACATTGTACTTTTCCCAAAGTAACCAACAAGGAATGTATTATGGCTGGTGTTCAGATTACGGTTGCTCCCGATTTGATAATGCGATGGGAAGATCATGGGAACAAGTATGTCGGTGCAGTAAAATTTCGGATAGCAAAGAACAAATTGGACTTTTCTGCCGGTCGTAATGCAGCGTCTTTAATTTCGTACTTCCTGCAAAAATCCATTGCAAAGCAAGGAGAGATCGTAGATAATGCACACTGCTTCTTTGTTGATGTCATGGCAGATGTGATATATCCTGCACCTTTTGATACCACACTATCATTGCAGGAGATCAATGATGCTTGTCTCGAATATGTAACCTTATGGAATGCCGCTTAATAATGGGACGAAATCAACATGTCGTACCTTATGCTGGCCAATGGGCTGTACGGGGCGCAGGAAATCAACGTGTGACTAAAATCACACGCACGCAACGAGAAGCTATTGATATAGCACGGGAAATTGCTCGTAACCAAGAGTCAGAGCTGCTGATACATCGTCCGAATGGGCAAATCAGAGATCGTGATGGTTATGGAAATGATCCCTATCCGCCTGAAGGATAAGCATTAGTTAAGAATGGCAGGCTAATTAATAGTCTGCCACTCTTTTTCAATCTGCAATTTAATAGGTCATTGATTGGGAACAATTCGGGAACAAATCCGAAAATAAAAATCGCTAACAGTTAAATAATTAACTCGTTAGCGATTTTTCGTGTACCCGGAGCCGGGGTCGAACCGGCACGACATTGCTGTCATTGGTGTTTGAGACCAACGCGTCTACCGATTCCGCCATCCGGGCAGTGTCGCCTGCGCAGGCGGATCGTTCCGCCTCCGACGCATACGCGATGAATCGGGAGGACAAAGATAAGGGATTTTCGCAACTTTTCAAAAAATAAGCCGATTTTTCCCGAAGGGAACCTCCGCACGGCCGCAATCGAGTTGCCGGGAACCGGCCGCGACCCGGTCGGCAACGCCCGGAAACAGCCGCTTCAGGCAACCTCCACACCGGATATTCGGAGGGGGGGGGCGAAGGACAGCACACGGCGGACGGAAATCCGGGGACTACCGCCCGAAATACGCCAGGATCTTCTTCGCCTTCGCCGGGCCGACGAGCGCCGACAGCTCTTCGGCCGGGGCCGTGCGGACCTTCTCCACCGTGCGGAAATGGCGCAGAAGCGTTCGGATCGTCCGTTCGCCCACCCCTTCGATCCGCTCCAGTTCGCTATGGATAAAGTCCTTGCTGCGTTTCTGACGGTGGAACGAGACGGCGAAACGGTGCACTTCGTCCTGGATATGCGTCAGGAAATGGAAGAGCGGCGAGGTGGGGCGCACGCCGACCAGCAGCGGCGGGAAACCGCAGTAGAGTTCGGAAGTGCGGTGGCGGTCGTCCTTGGCCAGTCCGGCGATGGGAATGTCCAGCCCCAGCCGCTCCAGCACCTCATGGATCACCCCCATCTGCCCCTTGCCGCCGTCGGCGATAACGAGGTCGGGCAACTCGGCCCCCTCGGCCATGAGGCGCGTATAACGCCGGAAGACCACCTCGCGCATCGAAGCGTAGTCGTCGGGGCCCTCGACGGTCCTGATATTGAAATGACGGTACTCCTTGCGGGAGGGTTTCCCGTCGCGGAACACCACGCACGAAGCCACCGGATGCGCCCCCTGCAAATTCGAGTTGTCGAAACACTCGATATGCCGCGGCGGACGGTCGAGACGCAGCTCCTTCTGCAAGGCGTTCAGCAACCGTTCGGTGTAGCGCTCGGGATTCCGGATTTCGAGATTCCTGAGCTGCTCGGCACGGTAGATACGGGCGCTCTTGCGCGAAAACTCCAGCAGGTCGAGCTTCTCGCCCCGCTTGGGCACGGTGAAGGTCACGCCGTCGAAGAGCAGCGTCGTCGAGGGCAGGAACGGCACGATCACCTCGCGGGCCAGCTCGCCTCCGGCAATGTGTTCGACGATATGCTGTATGGCCAGCGTCAGCATGTCGCGCTCGTCGGCTCCCACGCCCGTCGAAAGTTTCACCGTCGAGACGCCCACCACCGAGCCGTGGCGGATGCGCACGAAGTTGCACCACGCCGCGTCGTCGTCCGGCAGCAGCGAGAAGACATCGACATCGACGATCCGCGCGCTGACGATCACCGACCGACCGGCGTAGTTGTCCAGTGCGTCGAGCCGCTGCTTGTAGCGCTGCGCCGCCTCGAAGCGCAGCTCCGCCGCCGCACGCTCCATCTCCCCTTCGAGATACTGCCGCACGGGGCGCAGATCGCCGCGGAGCACCGAGACGACCAGCTCCACCTGCCGGGCGTACTCCTCCTCGCTCTGCAAACCGACGCAGGGTCCCTTGCAGTTGCCCAGATGGTATTGCAGGCAGACCGAATAGCGTCCCCGGGCGATCTGTTCGGGCGAAAGATTGAGTTTGCACGTGCGCAGCGGGACCACCTCGCGGATGAAGTCCAGCACACTGCGCTGCATCATCACCGACCCGTAGGGACCAAAGTACTGCGAGCCGTCGCGCAGCAGCGTGCGCGTGGACTGCACGCGGGGAAACGCCTCGCGCCGCACGACGATCCACGGATAGGTCTTGTCGTCCTTGAGCAGGATGTTGTAACGCGGCTGGAGGCTCTTTATCAGGGAGTTTTCGAGCAGCAGGGCATCCGTCTCGCTCCCGACGACGATGTGACGGACGGCGGCGATCTGGCGGACCAGCACCCGCACCTTCGCGCTGTGCTCCTTCGACTGCACGAAATAGGACGAAACGCGCTTGCGCAGGCTCTTGGCCTTGCCCACGTAGATAACCGTCCCGCGGCGGTCCACGAACTGATAGACGCCGGGCGAGAGCGGCAGCAGGGCCACCTGCTCCTTCAGATCGGATTTCTCGGATGCGGCCATAGACGCTGCAAATGTAACAAATATCCCGCAAAGACGGACCGCATATACAAAAACGTCCGATATTTTGTTTTATTTATCGGAACTTTCTACCTTTGCGCCCGAAATCAACACTTGTCCCTATGAGAACCCTTTCCCTGTTGCTCCTCTCCGGAGCGCTCATGACGGCGTGTGTCGATCGGGATTACGATTTGAGCGACCTCGATTTCGACAACGTCGCCATCGGCGACGAAAATTCCGAATTCCGGATTCCGCTCGCCACCGTGCAGGTTTCGATGGATGAAATCGCCGAAAACGGCGTGAACATCGAAGCGATCTTCCGGGAAGCCGACATCTGGCTGCCCTCTTCCGAAAAGGAAGTGAACCTCCCCGCCCTGACCGGCGACTCCGATTACCGCGACGGTCTTATCGGAAATACGATCGCCGAAATGCGGCTGAACCCGGAGAAGCTGGACGGAGTGGTCCGGCTGACCTACGAGAAATACTACGACGAGTTCGCCGAAGCGATCGGCATCGAAGAGTCCGGCATCCCGCTCGAAGAGTACACCGAGGCTTTCAAGACGGCGCTCGAGCTCTCCGCCGACGAAATCGAAACCCGGATCAAGCAGGTCGCCTCGGACTACCTCAAAACCATCGACATCGAACCGGTGGAGTACGAAATCGGGCATATCGACCTCGACGACGAGGTGATCGACATGCTCTCCGACAACCTCGACCCGGAGGGTACGCCCGATGCCAAGAATACGCTGCACATCTACGGCTCGATCTCGAGCCGTCTGCCGGTGACGATGCGGCTCGAACCGGTGTTCCTGCCCTCCGACGTCGCATTCGAAATCACGGTGGACGCCACGAAGGAGGAGAACGCCATTCCCTCAACGCAGCTCTACGCCGACGACCTGCGGCAGATCGTGGACGGAGCCACGATCCGCATTCCCATCGCGCTCGAAATCTATTACCGAGACCGCGGCTTCGACAACTCCGCGAAACAGCAAATCACCATCGACCTGCGGCTCGTAAAACGCGGCGGTCTGAAACTCGACATTTGATAAAAGCGCACCGAACATGAAAAAAATCCGCATCTTACTGGCGGCGCTTCTCGCAACGGTCGGCGCCGCAGCCCAGAACCCCTCGTCCTACTTCATGGAAGGCTCGACCTTCCGCAGCCAGCTCAACCCGGCCTTCGCACCGCAGCGCGGCTACGTGAACTTCCCCGTGCTGGGAGGCATCCAGGTCGGCATGAGCGGCAACATCTCGCTCGACAAGATCTTCTATCCCCGCGACGGGAAACTCGTGACGCTGCTCGACAGCTCCGTATCGGCCGCCGAGGCGCTTTCGGGCCTCAAGGACAAAAACCTGCTGGGGGCGGACACCCGCATCAACGTCATCGGATTCGGCGCCTACACGAAAAACCGCAAGAATTTCTGGTCGTTCGACCTCAACGTGCGGGTCAACGCCGAAGCCAACATCCCCTACTCGCTCTTCGACTTCATCAAGAACGGGCAGGAGGGGCGCATCAGCGACATCGGCGTAATCAGCGACTCCTACCTCGAGGCGGCCTTCTCCTATTCGTTCCCGCTGCTCGACGACCGCCTCTACGTCGGCGTGCGCGGCAAGTTCCTCGCCGGAATCGTCCGCGCGAAGTCCAACTTCAACCGCTTCGACGTATCGCTGAACGAGGACCGCTGGGCCGTCGAGGCCGACGGATCGCTCGACATTTCGGCCGCCGGGCTGGAGGCCACGACCGAGATGAACGACAGCGGCGAGATGGTTTACACATTCGACGACATCGACTTCAAGCCCACCAGCCCGACGGGTTACGGTTTCGCCGTCGATCTGGGCGCCACGTACGACATCCTGCCCGACCTGCAGGCTTCGCTGGCGATCAACGACCTGGGCTTCATCGGCTGGGGCAAGGGCAACACCCTTTCGGGCCGTTCGGTCAAGAACATGGAGTTCACGGGCGTCACCGTGGACGGCGAGGGCACGAGCTCGCAGCCCGACTTCAACCTCGACGTACTCGAATTCCAGAAGCAGGAGGCCAGCAGCACGACGCGCATGCTGCGCGCCACGGTGAACGCCGGGCTCGAATACAAGATGTGGCAGAACCGCGCCAGCGTGGGCCTGCTCTACACAATGCGCTTCTGGGAATACAAGACGCTGCACAACATCACCGGGTCGGTCAATTTCCGCCCGATCGACTGGTTCCACCTCACGGGCAGCTACACGGTGATCGGCAACAACGGCGGCGCACTCGGCCTGGCGCTGAACCTCTGTCCGGGCTGGATCAATTTCTTCGTCGCCACCGACGTCCTGATGGCCAAGCACACCCCGCAGTGGATTCCGATCCGGCAAAGTTCGATGAACGTCACGCTCGGACTCGGCTTCCCGATCGGCAAGCGCGGCCACCGCGGCTGCCGCGACTACCTCCGCTGACGCGGCGCACATACGCCCAACCGGACGCCCGGACCCTCCGTAACGGAGAGTCCGGGCGTCCGCATAGACGATACGGGCCGCACGCATACCCCGGAAAGGGAACTCCGGAGCGGAAAAGGATACGGGTTTCGGCCTTTTGGGCGTACCCATATCACATTCAGGCAAAACAGTTGCGATTTCAGAATCTTTCTTTATCTTTGCCGCATAGGAATCCGGGAAGTTTTTCCGGAGTCGAAGACAACATTGCGGCGGTCCTCAAATCTGTGTGAAGTTGCGTCACTACTTATTTATTATTCTTTGAATTCTTCAAAAACGGACCGCCGCAATCTTTTTCCGATTTTAACAAAATCCATGCCATATCAGTCCCCGGCCGCACGGCGTTCGAGCGCCTCGCAGGTCGCCCGGCGCCCCGCTTCGACGATCTCCTCCGAACGGTAGAACTCGAACATGCTGAAGCTGTCGGCCGGCAGTTCCACGACGACGTCGGGCCGGTACAGCCGGCGCATCAGCCCCGCGATATGCTGCTGCATGATCTGCGACGAGGCGGTGAGCATCCGGTAATAGTTCAGCGACACCTTGCCGGCCGCCGGAGCCGCAGCGAACGGGGCGCAGACGTCCACGGCGATCAGCAGGTCGCCCTCCTCGCGCCGCACACGGTTGAGCGGCAGCGGATTGACCGTGCCGCCGTCGATGAGCACCATGCCGTCGCGGCGCACGGGCCGGAAAACCGAAGGGATGGAAATCGACGCCCGGATGGCATCGTACAGCCCGCCGCTGTCGAGCACCACCTCGCGTCCGGTCAGCAGGTCGGCCGCCACGGCGGCGAACGGCAGCGGCATCCGTTCGATCCGCACGTCGGGAACCAGCTCCTTCATCGCCGCGATCACGCGGTCGCCCTTGACCAGCCCTTCGGAGCTGAAGGCGAAATCGACCAGGCTGAAGACCTTATAGCGGTCCAGCGCGCACATCCACTCCCGGAAAGGCTCCAGATGCCCCGCAGCGTACATGCCGCCGACCAGCGCCCCCATCGACGTTCCCGCCACGGCCGCAATCTCGAATCCCCGGCGCTCCAGCTCCCCGATCGCGCCGATATGCGCGATTCCCCGCGCTCCGCCGCCGCCCAGCACGAGCGCAACCCGGCGTTTTTTCGCTCCCATACCCTTCTCTCCTGTCATTTCAACGGTTGTTTTATCTTTCCGCACCGGCCGGAACACCCCGGTCGGGTCCGCGGTCCGGAACCTCCTGCCGCAATGTCCCGGACGCACTCCGCACGGCCGGCCATACCGTGCACGCTTCGTGCCGCGATACGCGGCGCCTCACTCCGCCACGACGCAGTCCACCGCCACGTCGTGCGGTTCGGAGGGCAGCTCCCCGACCAGTTGGTGCGCATAGCAGACCCCGACCGTCGCCCCGCGGAACTCCGTCTGCGAAAGGTAACGGTCGTAATACCCCTTCCCGCGT
>ENA-ORMO01001479-ORMO01001479.1-human-gut-metagenome-genome-assembly--contig:-NODE-1479-length-24814-cov-3.507775_pt1 | contig 24814 bp, 20 predicted proteins | sample MGYA00242106_ERZ509001 | MGnify/ENA primary metagenome ERZ509001 (study PRJEB26280, sample SAMEA2338736) | human gut metagenome | biome: human gut; feature: human-associated habitat; material: faeces...
CGGGGCTGCTGCCGGGGCCAGGGCTGCTGCCGGAGCCGGAGCGGCCTTGGGTGCCTGTACGGGAGCCGCTGCTTTCGGAGCTGCTGCCTTTCCTGTGAAGCCTTCTTCTACGGTTACTTCATATACATTGCCATTAACTGTGATGGTATAATTTTTCATTTTCATTTCCTCCTGATGATGGGTTATTTCCAGTTCCTGTTGGGAACACGCTTAATGGAACGAACAATAAGGCCGTCAGCAGACTCTCTGCCTTCGGAAGCCGCGATGGCTGCTGCGATCACGGATACCAGCTCCGTATCGTCACAGGCCTCCTCAGCCGGGGCTGCTGCCGGAGCCGGGGCGGGAACTGCTGCCGGAGCCGGGGCGGGAACCGCTGCCGGAGCTGCTGACGGGGCCGGAGCCTTCTTCTGCTTCATCTTTGCTTCAAATACGCTGATGTACTTGAACATACTGATGAGCCAGCTGATGAAGATCAGAACCAGGAATACGACTCCCATGCCCATAAGGGTATTCATACCAGCCTTGGAAAGCTTTTCTCCAGTGGTATATTCCGGAGAGATCGTAATGGAAGTGATATTTGCAAGATCCTCATCCACGATTACAGAAAACTCTGCGTTTCTTTTTTCAAATACCGCCGGGATCCTGGCCACATAGCCGTCGTCCACAATTTCAACCTCTGCCGCCTCGCTGGAAACCAGCGCTCCCAGGTCGCCCTTTACGGACTTCCAGGAATTCAGGGCGCTCTGCATTACTGTATCCTTGTTCTTTTCACTGGCAGCCAGAGCATTATCCAGATCCTCGTCTCCCATTGCGGCAAACAGATCCAGATACTGCTGGGTGCCCTGCTGGAGCGTCATCACCAGAGACGGGTCCATCTCCTCTGCCGTATCCGCTTCTGCGCTGGAGCAGGCAGAAAGGGCGAACAGGCATACTGCCATACAGAGGGCAAGCCAGATTCTTTTAATATTCTGTTTCATATATCTGCCACCTCGCCTTAGACCGTACCGTGCTTTTTGGCCGGACGATCCTCTCTCTTTGTGAACAGCATTTCCATTGCTGCGATCACGCGTTTTCTTGTATCAGCCGCATCGATGATGTCATCCACATAGCCTCTTCTGGCCGCAGCCATGGCGCTGGCCTGCAGCTCGCTGTACTGGGCAGCCTTTTCGCTGATCAAGGCAGCCGCATTGTCAGATCCAGAGATCTCCTCTGCATACATGATCTTCACAGCCGGAACGGCCTCCATCATGCCAATGGAAGCATTCTTCCATGCGTAAACGATATCGGAGCCAATGGATTTACTGTTCATAACAAGTCCGGCAGTACCGAATGCCTGTCCGGCGATCACTGTCACCTTGGGCACATCTGCGTTTGCAAAGGCATGGGCCAGACGGGCAGCCGCCTTGGCGATCTTCTTTTCTGTGCATTTGCAGCTGTTATATCCGTTTACGTTCACCATTGTAAGTACCGGGATATTGAAGGCATCGCAGAAATTCACGAAATCTGCGGCTTTTTCACAGCCTCTGGCTGTCAGGCCTGTCTCGTACTCTGCTGTTTTTTCTCCCTCCTCATAACTCTCTGTGCGGTTGGCCACACAGCCCACGGTGGTGCCGTTTAAGCGGATGAACGCAGTCACCATGCTGGGAGCATATTCCTTCTTAAGTTCCATATAGAAGCTGTCATCAGAGATCATGGCCAGGGCAAGGGCTGTATCTCCCACACAGCTCTCCAGGCCCTCACACATCCGGTTCAGGTCGTCGGCGCACTCATCATAGGACATATCGTCTTCGTTGTTGGCCGGAAGTACGGAGATCAGCGTATGGATCTGTGCCAGGATGTCCTCCTCGGTCCCTGTCATGCACACGTTGCCGGCTTCCTCGCTCTGGAACTTTGCGCTGGATGTATCTGTATCGTTCTCAGCGATGGCATTGGGAGCGTTGACAAATAACTTTGCCTTATCTTCCATGAAGGTGAAGTCAGCCATTGCAGAAGCCACTGCCATACCGCCGCCGCAGTTTCCGAACACTGCCTGGATCTGCGGGATCACGCCGGAAGCCAGGGTCTGGCATCCGTACAGTCTTCCGAACCCGTTTAATGCGTCCAGACCTTCCTGAAGCCTTAAGCCTGCACAATCGATCAGGCCTACCACCGGAGCGCCCATCTTCATGGCCATGCCATAGAGATTCTCGATCTTTTTTGCATGCATCTCACCCACGGAGCCGCCCATAACGGCTGCATCCTGGCTGTACACATACACAAGGGCTCCCTCAACGGTACCGTAGCCGGTAACCACGCCGTCGGCCGGAGTTTCCTGAGCCTGCATGTTAAAGTCAGTGCTTCTGGCAGTCATATAGGCGCCGACTTCAACAAAGCTGTTGTCATCAAGCAATTCATTGATTCTTCTCATTGCTGACGTTTGTGCTGATTTAGTCATTTTGCTGTCCTCCATTATTAAAATTTGACGAAAATCGAATTTCTGCCTAGTGTAATAATAACCGCATTCTCTGCAAAATTCAAGGTATTTTTGCCATTTCCGGGAAAACAATACAACATAAAAAAAGAGGCGGCAACAAGTTACTTTTCTTTTGCCGTCTCCCCTTTTTAGTTAATCATCTTAAGCAGGCCCGGAACACCCAGACTTCCGGTCCCTTTTCCTATTCATATTTTTTTGTCAGCGTAAATCCGCGGCCGCGGACCTCTCCCACCTGGCTTACGATCATAAACGCCTGGTCGTCGATATCCATGACGATCCGGTTCAACTTCTGGAGCTCTCTTCCGGATACCACCACCAGGATGGCCCTGGACTGCTTTCCGGAATGACCGCCTTCCATATAAAGGAGCGTGGTCCCCCGGTCCATTTTTTCCTGGATGGCTGTGCTGATCTCCTCATACCGCTCGCTGATGATCTTTGCCTGGGTCTGGCGGACGCCGATGACCAGTACCTTATCCAGGATAATGGTATACGTCATGACCATGATCAGGCCGTACAGGATCCTCTCCCTGTCTCCAAAGGTCATCTGGGCGATGAGCACCATAAAGTCCATCACATACATGGTAACAGACACCGGGATCCCGAACCTCTTTTTCAGTACCAGCGGCGGGATATCCATGCCTCCGGTGGAGGCGCCTGCCCGGATCACGATGCCCAGGGCAAATCCGATCATAACGCCTGAAAAAACCGCGCACAGGATGGGATCATCCGTAAAGACCATATCCCCCACCAGGCGGGTAGCCTGCTCCAGTGCAAAAGGATAATAAAATGTAGCCACCAGTGTGGAAAGAGCAAATTCCTTTCCCAGCTCCACCAGGCCCACTACAAACATCAGGATATTAAATCCAGCCACAAAGATCGAAAGGGGGATCCCCCAGTAATGCTGGGCCACCAGACCCAGTCCTGTGGTCCCTGCGGCGATCATGTCCATGGGCAGCACGAACAGCGCCACGCCTGCGGCATAGACGGAAAGCCCCGCCATAATGATAACTATCTGTGCGAGCAGCCTCATGATCCTGCTCTTCTGATCCTTCTTCTCCATATACATCCTCCCTCAGTCTCTCCTCCGGTAAAAAAACGCAAAAGAAAGGAGAGTGCTGCGAAAAACCTCCCGCAGTCCTCTCCATCTCTTATTCGATTGTATTTTTCCCGGATCTGTCCTTCTTATTTTCCAAATACAGCCTCATAGTCCTTGCGGAACTTTTCAATCCCCTGGTCAGTCAGTGGATGATGGGTCATCTGCTCGATCACCTTATAGGGAACGGTGGCGATATCGGCTCCGGCCAGAGCACACTCCGTCACATGCATCGTATGGCGCACGCTGGCGGCAATGATCTCCGTCTGGATATTGTGAAGGTTAAAGATCTCAGAAACCGTCTCGATCAGGTCGATGCCCGGCTGGGAAATATCGTCCAGACGGCCTAAGAACGGCGATACGAAGGCAGCTCCGGCTCTGGCAGCCAGAAGTGCCTGATTTGCAGAAAAGATCAGCGTCACATTGACCTGGATCCCCTCAGACGCCAGCACCTTTGTTGCTTTTAAGCCTTCCACAGTCATCGGGATCTTCACCACCATATTGGGGTGGATCTTAGCGATCTCACGTCCCTCTGCGATCATTCCTTCTGCGTCGGTGGTGGTGGCCTTCACCTCACCGCTGATGGGACCGTCCACGATGGAAGCGATCTCCTTTAAGGTCTCCACGTAATCCTTTCCCTCTTTTGCAATCAGGGACGGATTTGTCGTAACTCCGCAGATCACGCCCATATCGTTGGCTTTCCGGATCTCATCCACATTGGCCGTATCAATAAAAAATTTCATTGGTATCCCCCTCCTGTTCGGGTATTTTTTTGAACCTGTCTCCATTGTAATGGCAACCGGCGGGAATGTCAATGGACAATCGGCTCCATCCTCATCCTGCATACCCCAGGCTCTCGAAACAATCATATTCATCCATGCCGCCGATCCGGAACCGGTACTGGTCCCTGTCCTTTTGGATCCGCAGCTCACAGTGTCTTCCGTCAGGAAGCTCTGCCTCTGCCCTGGCCGCCCCCGTTTCATCCGGGAGCTCTGCGGCCCTTAATACCAGCTCCGTTCCCGCCGGGATCCGTTCCTCTTTCCCTTCGATCCATACCGGAATCTCCGCAGAGGCCCGCAGCACCGGCCCCCGGTCTCCATTTCCAGGGATCGTGTAAACCGTTCCGTCTGCCTCCGGCATCCCGTCCTCACCCATGTGGAAGCTGCGGTACGCCATATACGTTCCCAGAAGATCGATGCGGTCGTACAGGAGAAAATGACCCGGATCTCCGATGAAGCTCCCATACATGGAATCTCCCGAAGAGCCCACATAGTAAAGCACCAGCGTCCCGTTTTCATTCTGGAGCGTAAACACCTCCAGAACCCTCAGATCATTCTCACTGGAAAATTCGAGCCATAGGAAGGGGTGGCCATCCCCGGCTTCCAGAAGCCATACGTCCGTAAGGCTCCCATAGTCCCCGGCCTCCCAGGGACCTGCCGCCTCCGTCTCTGCCCCCTCTCCTGTCTGGCTCAGGGTAATGGATGATGTATACGTCTCCTCATCCACCTGTACCGTATAAATATACTCCTCCTTTTCCCCGTCCCGGTCCCAGTCGGCGTAAAAGGGTTCTCCCTCTGAAAGCTGCACTGCTGCTCCCGCCCCGGCCCGGTACGTTTCCAGGAGCAGGTCCGGACAATCCGCAAACGTCATCCGGCTCTCAAGGCTTCCTTCCGACCAGGGCCCCAGAACATAAGGGTTAAATACGACGGTGATCCCGTCACGGTCCATGATCCATTCCAGCTGGCCCCCGTCTCCGGATCCATTATGGAACATGGCCTCCAGGGTCTCCTCATATTCCGGATAAAGGCTTCCATCGTCCTGGCTCTTCACGTCCTCCTTCACATACTGGTACACTGCTTCCAGGTCTGTGACCACATCCGAAAGCGCCAGCCGCTTTCCCGAAGCCGGGTCAAAATTTACTCCATGGGCATAATAGCTTCCGTGGGCGCCGCCCACATAGGAAGAATCCATATCCCAGAAGCTGACGATCCGGCTGTCTGCCCGCTGTACCCGTATCTCCCGCTCAATATAATACTCCTGTCCGGGCTCCGGGGGATCCTCCCTGACCAGGGAAAGATTTTCCTTAAAACGTTCTCCCGTCTCCTGAGAAACCTCCGCATTATACTGGTCCAGGCCGTCCTTCAATGTATCCCAGCCGTCCACAGGAACATACAGCCCATCCCAGTGGCTCCTCAGCAGGCATCTCTGGTCCTTCCATTCCCCGTCATAGCTCCTCCGGGTCTCCACAAACAGCGGCTGATCTGGCTCCTGGTCCGGCCCAGAGGCCTCCTCCGGCTCTGCCGCCTCCCCGGCCCCGATCCCCCGGGACGTTTCTTCTGGTATTTCCCCGGTCCTGTTATCTCCGGATTCTGCCGTTTCCGTTTCATCCGCCGGATCTTCAGCCTTCGTTTCTGCTGCCTCCTGGTCCATACGGTCCATCTCACAGCCGGTCAGAGACACGGCCATAAGAAACGCCAGCCCCGCTCCCAGAGCCATTTTTCCTGTCCTCTGTCTTCTCATGATCCATCCCCCGCTTTCCCTGTTTTATACCCCAGGTCCTGTCCGTTCCCTCAGTCTCCCGGGCATCCTTATGCCGCGCCCCAGACGGGCGCATTGCTTCTTCTTTCATTATAAGCTCCCGTCCCTGTTCCTTCTATAAAAATACGCTTACGATCATTTACGTTTTTCTTAAAGCCTCCGCTGCCCCTTTCCCTTCCAAAATCCATAGTAAAACCAGACAGCATATGCTATAATATGGCTGAAACAGACATTGTGCCAGAAAAGGAGAATTATCCCATGAAACCAGCTCTGATCATCGGTTCCACCTGTGTGGACGTCATCATCAATATCCATCATCTTCCAAAGACCGAGGAGGACATCCATCCCACCTCCCAGTCCATGGCCATCGGCGGCTGCGCCTTCAATGCCGCCTATATGGTACGGCTCTTAAACGCCCCGCACACCTTTATCACGCCTGTGGGCGGCGGCACCTACGGAGACTATGTGGCAAAGCTCATGACCCAGGCCGGGATCCCCATTGCCGTCCGGGTGCCGGAAAAGGAAAACGGCTGCTGCTACTGCCTGGTGGAGGCCGGCGGGGAGAGGACCTTCATGTCCTATCACGGAGTAGAATATACCTTCCAGAAGGAATGGATGGAGCCGTATCCGGCAGAGGATTTCGGCCTCACCTACGTCTGCGGCCTGGAGATCGAGGAGCCCACCGGGATCAATCTCATTGAATATCTGGAGGAGCATCCGTCCCTGGAGCTTTTCTACGCCCCCGGGGCCAGGGTAGGAAACATGGATCCGAAGAAAACAGAGCGGATGCTGGCCCTTCATCCGATCCTCCACATCAACGCCCTGGAGGCAGAGGTCATGAGCCAGAAAACGTCCTATGAGGACGCCGCCGCATACCTGCACTCCATCACTGGAAATACCGTCATCGTGACCCTGGGAGAAAAGGGCGCTTACTGCATAGAAAAAGACGGGACCAGCTATCTGATCCCGTCCATTCCCGCCGATCATGTGGAGGATACCATCGGAGCCGGCGATGCACACGCGGGAGCCATCATCGGCTGCCTGACCAACGGCCTCTCCCTGCGGGATTCCATTGCATATGCCAACCAGGTATCCCGGATCGTGGTCTCTGTCAAGGGCTCTTCCCTTCCGCCGGAGCTCCTTCCGCCGCTCCCAGTCCCCAAAAGCGCCCGCTAGGCTGCCGCATGGCCCTGGGGCAGATAAAACTGCTACCGGATATCCGCATACTTTACAGACCGTTCCTTAAATTCCTTCATCATTCCGTCCAGAGCCTTCCGTTCTGCGGAAAGGTCTGCAAAGCACAGCCTGTGGCCTTTTACCAGTTGTCTGCCATCCACCCAGACGCTGTCCACATTGGAAGCGTCTGCCGAGTATACGATGGCCGAATAGGGATCATAGACCGGGAACATGTTGACCGACTCCGTCTCGATCAGAGTCAGATCCGCCCGCTTCCCAGGCTCAATGGAGCCAGTCTCCTTTTCCGCCCCCAGGACTCTGGCTCCCTCAATGGTCCCCATGGCCACCACATCCCTGGCAGTGAAAATGCTGCGGTCATGATACCTGGTCCGCTGGAACGCAGGGATCATCCGGAACTGATGGAACAGATCCAGGGTATTCCCCGAGGACGGTCCGTCAGTCCCCACGCCAACGACCACTCCTGCCGCCTTAAGGTCCCGGAGCGGACACACTCCCTTCCCCGATTTCGTATTGGAACCGATGCAGTGGGAGATCTTTGCCCCGGTCTCCCGGAACATCTCCACATCCCGGTCTGTCATATGGATGCAGTGGGCTGCGATGGTCCTCTCTCCCAGGACGCCCAGTCCGTAAAGGAACTCGGCCGGCGTCTGGTCGTATTTTTCCCGGAACATTTCCAGCTCATAATCCATCTCGCTCACATGAAGCGTATAAGGAACATCATACCGTTCCGCCAGCTCATAGGCTGCCTTTAAAACCTCCGGCGGGTTTGTATTTGTAGCATGGGGAGCCACCACAGGCCGGATCCGTTCATGGCCCTTCCACTTCCGTATCAGCTCCTCACACATGGCCAGGGACTGGTCTGTATTTTTACTGTCACACGTCTCCATATCGATAATGGTCTGTCCCACATACGCCCGGATCCCCATTTCTTCACAGGCTGCCGCCACCTGATCTTCAAAATAATACATATCCAGCACCGAGGTAACGCCGGAAAGCAGAAGCTCGCAGACGCCGTACCGGGTGCTCTGGCCGATCAGCTCCCGGTTCATGGCCTCCAGCTCCAGCGGGAATAAAAACCGCCTCAGCCGGTCCGGGCAGTCGTCTCCCAGGGACCGGAAGGGGATCATGGGGATATGGCAGTGGGTATTGATCATCCCCGGCATCAGGATCCCGTTTTTTCCATTCACCGTTTCGTCCACATCTGTCGGACCCTCCCCCTCTCCTGTCTCCAGGATCGTGTTCCCTTCCAGAACCACATATCCGTTTTCATAAACATGAAACTGTTCGTCCATGGTGACCACCGTCACATGATTGATCTTTGTACGCATATGATTCTCCTTATAAAAAGATGCTGAGGGCAAAAGTTTTTTGACCCTTTTATCATAAAAAGAGGCCGGGCCGTACAGGCCTTATGGCCTGAAACCGGCTCCCGGCCCTGTTTCTCAGCTAGTTCATTTCTTTATACGATCTTACTGTATCAAACAGCACTTCCCGGAACCGCTTCTGATCAAATTCCATGGCTACTTCCACGTTGCCGGAGGTCTTGTATTTATTCCAGCATTTTTCCCTGGAGATCTCCTGCTCCGGGTCTGTGCCCATAAAATCACGCCAGTCGCAGACAGTCATGCCCCTTGTGAACTCGCCCTTTGTTTCCACGTCCACCTGGGTCCGGATGCTATTTGTGATCACCCGGTCATCCACCCACCAGGCCACTGCACAGGCGTCGCAGATGGAGGTAAAATCAGAATTTTTCACAGAAAACTCCAGGATATCTGCGGCAAAGTCTCCCACCGTACCGCCGATGGCTCTTAACTGCTCCACATCTGCCATGTCCATATGGTTCTGACGGGTCAGGTTCAGCCCTGCCATTTTAATGGGGATCCCCGACTCAAAGACGATCTTTGCAGCCTCCGGGTCCACCAGGATATTAAACTCCGCAGCAGGAGTAGCGTTGCCGCTGGTGGCGGAGCCGCCCATACAGAGGATCTCCGGGATCCGCTTTTTTAATTCCGGCTCCTTTAAGATCGCCTGGGCCACATTGGTCAGCGGCCCTAAGGTGATCAGCGAGATATCGTCATTTTCCATAAAGGTACGGATCAGGAAATCGGCTCCGTGCTCCTTTTCCAGCTTTTTTTCCGGCTCCCGGATCTCAATATCCCCGATACCGCCGCTTCCGTGGACCTCTGTGGCCCGCACAAGCTGGTTCAACATGGGCATATCGTATCCTGCATACACCGGGATATCCGGACGCCCGGTCAGCTCTGTGGCGAACCTGGCGTTCCTCTGGGTATACTCCAGTCCCGTGTTGCCTCCCACTGCCACGATCCCCCGCACATCCAGATGGCGGATGCACAGGATTAGGGCGAACATATCGTCGATCCCTGGATCGCAGTCAATGATCACTTTCCGTTTTGTATCCATAATCTTTCTCCTTATGCTACTTCTGGCTGCCCTTCTCGATCTTTCTCTGGCGGTTCATGCGCAGCATACCAAATACCATAAGGGCGATGATGGTGGCTGCGTAGGGGATCATCTCCAGGAACTCTGTGGGGAAGCTGGTCTGGCTCTTTAAGCTGGTGGCCGCTGCGTCACTGAGTCCGAAGAATACGGCTGCAATACCTGCTCCCAGGGGATCGCCGCCTGCGATATTACAGGCAGAAAGTCCGATGTAACCTCGTCCATTGACCATGTTCTTCATAAAGAAGCTTACCCAGCCCATGGACATGAACGCGCCGCCGAAGCCGCAGAGCACGCCGGAGATCAGGAAGGAAACGTATCCGATCCTCTTTACATTGATGCCGACGGATGCGGCCGCCCTGGCATTCTCACCCACTGCCCGGAGCCGTAAGCCCAGTCTTGTCCTCGTAAGGAAGAACCAAACGGCAAAGATCGAAATGAAAGCCAGGTATGTAAGAACATTATGTCCCGAAAGCATGGGGCCGATCAGCGGGATCTTATTGATCAGCGGAAGCACCACCGTCGGAAGTGTGTACGCCTTGATGGCTGCGGAGGTGGTAGCCTTTTCTCCTGTCAGCAGGTACATAACAAAGACCGTACCTCCTGTGGCCGCCAGGTTCACAGCAATACACGTCAGATAAAGGTCTGTCTTTCCGGACAGGCTGGAGAAGGCGATGACGGCGCCCACCAGGACTCCGATGACCACAGCGCCCAAAAGGCCGATCCATACGTTTCCGGTCATTCCCGCAAACACAACGCCGCCCAGGGCCGCACAGAGCATCATGCCTTCCAGGGCCATGTTCATCATTCCGGCCTTCTTACTGATAACTGCTGCCATGCCTGCAAAGATCAGGGGAGTTGACAGCCTTAAAACAGAGTATCCAAAATTACCGATCCAGTCCAGTGTCAGCATTGATTACTCCTCCTTTCCTTTTGAGGCGGCCGATTCCTTTTCTGCCTTTTCCTTGGCAGCCAGTTCCTCTTCTGCGGCCTTATAGATCAGTTTCTTCTTATATCTTCCCATGAATTCCTCTGCCGCCACCATCAGGATAACGATACCCTGGATCACGGTGATGAACTCGATGGGGATATCTCCCTTGGAGTTTACCACGTCCGCACCGATACGGATATACGCCAGCAGGCAGGCTGCCACCGGCACCAGGAGCGGGTTCTTTCTGGCTAAGACCGCCACCATCAGGCCGTCAAAGCCATGCTGGGTGGTAGCGACCCAGTTATAGCGGTCATAGTTTCCAAGGATCTCACAGGTACCGCCCAGGCCGGCCAGCGCGCCGCCGAAAAGCTGGGCGCAGATGATGGTTGCCGTCATATTGATACCGCAGGCCTTGGCAAACCAGGGGTTGCTTCCTACGACTCTCATCTTGTATCCGAATACCATCTTATAGAACAGCACAGCCACCAGGATCACGGCGATCAGGGCGATCACAAGACCTGCCTGGATCCGGAACTTGCCAAGGATCTGGGGAAGCTTGGCGTTGTCCGGGATGGGCAGGGAGCCCAGGGAACCGATGGTGGTATCTCTCATGGTATACATCATGATATAGATGGAAAGGAACATGAGGATACTGTTTAACATTAAGGATGAAACAACGATATTGGCATTGAATTTGGAGTCCAGCCACGCAGGAAGGGCAGACACCACAACACCTGTCAGCGCACCGATGACCAGTAAAAGACCGATCATAACAGGTGCAGGAACGCTTTCTCCCAGCTTGATGGCAACCCAGGAGATCACACAGCCGGCAAACATGAAGATGCCCTCACCGGCCAGATTGAACTTGTTCACCGCATACATGAAACAGAAGCAAAGTCCTGTGAAGGTAAACGGGATCGCAAGGTTAATGATACTTCCTACCCTTCTCACAGATGAGAACGGTCCCAGCACGAACTGCTGGATAATATAGATCGGATCGTCACTGACTGCAAACAGCGTCACCAGGGCCACGGCATAGGCGATGGCAATGGCGGTCAGGATCCGGACCAGCTCAACGGTAAATTCTACTCTGCTTGTTTTATTCATAACAGACCCTCCATTTCCTCCGGGGTCATGGTCTTAAGCCCCAGCATGTACTCGCCCAGCTCTTCCTCGGAAACCTCGTTGGCTTTTCTGAACGCCGCCACGACCTTTCCCTTTCTCATGACTAAAAGCCGGTCGGAACACTCCAGCACCTCGTTCAGATCTGCAGAGATCAGAAGCGTTGCCGTTCCCTCTTCCCTGGATTTTTTAACGATGGTCTTTCGGATCATCTCGGCCGCGCCCACGTCGATGCCTCGGGTCGGCTGGTTGGCCAGGATGAAATTGGAGCCTGATGTGAACTCGCGGGCAACGACTACCTTCTGGATATTTCCGCCGGAAAGCATACGCACCGGCTCTCTCTTGTCGTCGCAGGCGATCTCAAAATCCTTGATGTACTGGTCCACGATCTCGTCGATATGCTTATGGTTGATGAACAGGCCGTTTCTGTATTCCTTTTTAAAATACCGGTCTGCGATGATGTTGTCCCGGATGGACATATCTCCGGCGCAGCCATACTGCATCCGGTCCTCGGGGATATAGGCAAGGCCCATCTGGCGGATCTCATGGACGTTCTTTCCCTTGATGTCATGGCCGTTTAACTCCACAGTCCCAGAGGAAAAGCTCTCCATCCCGGCCAGCACGTCGGAAAGGGCAGACTGGCCGTTTCCTTCCACGCCGGCAATGCCGATAACCTCGCCCTCATGGATATCAAAGGAAACATCGTCCAGCACCCGCTTTCCGGATGCGCTGTTCTTCACCAGGTTCCGGATCTTAAGCACAGTCTTTCCCACTGTGGGGTCTTCCTTCTCGATCTTTAAGACCACGTCGCGGCCCACCATGAGTCTCGAAATATCGGCCTCGCTCATATCCTTTAAGTCATAGCTTCCCAGACAGTAGCCGTGGCGCAGCACAGTAACGCGGGTACAGATCCGTTTCACCTCTTCCAGCTTATGGGAAATAAAGATGATGGAATGGCCGCTGTTTCTTAAGAGGATCAGCTGCTCAAACAGCTCCTCTGTCTCCTGGGGCGTTAAAACTGCCGTGGGCTCGTCCATGATGATGATCTTGGCGCCCTTGATGAGCACCTTCATGATCTCGATCTTCTGCATCTGGCCGACGGAAAGATCGCTGACCCTGGCCATTGGATCAATATTAAAGTTATATTTTTTCGCCACCTCTTCCGTCATTTCCACTGCCTTTTTAAAGTCAAAAAGGCCGTTCTTCATAGGTTCCACACCCAGAACCACATTTTCTGCCACCGTCAGGGACGGGATCAGCATAAAATGCTGGTGGACCATACCGATCCCCTTTTCAATGGCGTCCAGGGTATTGAGGATCTTTACCTCTTTCCCATCCATATACACTTTTCCGGTCTGGGGCGTTTCCAGTCCGAACAGTACCTTCATCAGCGTCGTCTTTCCGGCGCCGTTTTCTCCCACAAGAGCCAGGATCTCGCTCTCATGAAGCCAGAACGTGACGTTTTTGTTGGCTACAAAACCATTGTCATAGATTTTGGTAACGTCTTCCATTCTAAGTATTTCCTTGGCCATACCCATCTTCCTCCTATATGGGATCAGCAGGATCGAACGGACAATCCTGCTGACCAAAAATCAATTTTTTCAGTTATGGAGCCACGGAATCCAGAAGCTGCTGGTACTCTGCCTCGTTGGCAAAATCATAATAGGATTTTACAGTGATCTCGCCGGAAAGGATCTTCTCCTGGGATTCAGCCATCTTGTCACGGATCTCCTGGGGAACGTTCTGCTGGAAGAATTCATTGTCCACATAGCCAACGGATTTTTCCTTTAAGCCAAGACGGTTTAACTTGCCCCATACTTCTTCTCCGTTTTCCACATCCTCAAAGAATGCTACGAAGGAGTCGCCCACGTTCTTTAACATGGAAGTTAAGATCACGTCTGCCAGTTCCGGGTTCTCAGAATCTTTATAGTATGCGTACTGGTCGGAGTCAACTCCGATGGCCCATGTTCCAAGCTCCTTACATGCCTCGAACAGTCCGCCGCCGGAACCGCCGGCTACCTGATAGAATACGTCTGCCTTTTTGTCTCTTGCCTGGCTTAAGCAAAGCTCTTTCATCTTGGCCGGATCGGTCCAGGAACCGACGGAAGCCTTGATGACCTTAACCTCAGGATCGTAATCCTGAACGCCGTTTACAAATCCTGTTACGAAGTCTGCGATGACCGGGTTATCCATACCAACGTTTACAGCAACCACGCCTGTCTCTGTCATACCGGCTGCCATCTGGCCAACCATGTAGGAGCCTTCGTTCTGTGCGTAGAAGATGAACGCCACGTTCTCCGGGATCTCGGACTCATCCTTGGAATCGTCGAAGATGACGAAACGGTTCTCCGGATACTCCTCGGCTAATTTTAAGATAATGTCGGTGTAAGTGGAGGAAGCCACGATGTAATAATAGCCCTCATCGATGACGTCTAAGATCATGTCCTCCCATTTATCAGCCTTGGACGGGTCGCCAACCTCGATGGTCTTGCAGTCCCAGCCCTTTTCTCTTAAAACGTTCATTCCCACTTCGCCGGAATCGTTGAAGGACTTATCGCCTAAGTTTCCTACTACGTAAGCGATGCGCTTGTTGATCTCCTCGCCGCCCTTGGCAGCTTCGGTCTCTTTGGCGTCATCCTTTTTCTCCGCCTCAGTTTCCTTTGCAGCCTCCTTGGAGGTCTCTTCGGCCTTGGATGCCGCTGTGGTCTCCGCGTCTCCGCCGCCTCCGCAGGCAGCCAGGGAAAGGACCATGGCGCCGGATAATACTGCTCCTAATACTCTTTTCAGTCTCATTGTAATCCTCCTTCTTCTTGGTTAAAGATTTTAATTATTTTAATCAGACCATGAGCTCGTCCGATAGAAATACGATGAAAAATGCACAATTTTCTTCTTTGGTTCTCTGCTTTTTTATTCATACTGCCATTATACATCATCTTGTAAGATTTCGCATCCATTTTTTTGTATGAATTCTCCAGATTCCCACAAATGCCTCGATGGCAATGTTGAACTTGATGATGGATACCACCAGATAGGGAGACAGCCGGAACACAAAGGCGCAGGCAGCCGCCAGGGGAATGGTGATCATCCACATGGAGAAGATATCGCAGATCAGCCCCATCTTTCCGTCTCCTCCGGCTCTCAGCACTGCGATCATGCCGGTCATCTCCATACCGGAGAAGGGCCAGATGGCCGCAAACACCAGCATAAAGTTTCTGGCATAGGCCGCCGCATCCGGAGTCAGCACATACAGCCGCGTGAACAGGCCGCCGAACATCAGGGTCAGGAGTCCCATAAGAGTTCCGCTGACCAGACCGATGAGCACCATGCTGTACGCTTCCTTCTGGATCCTGTCCTTAGACGCCCCAGAGCCAATGGCCTTTCCAATGGTCGTGGAGCAGGAATAGAGGATGGCGTTGGTCACGCAGGCCATTAACTGATAATACACGTTAGCAATGTTGTACCCGGCCACGATGGTGGTTCCCATCTGGCCTGTGATAGAGCTTCCCGCCGTGGTTCCCGTGGACCAGATCAGCTCATGGAACACGATGGGAAGGCCCACCTTCCAGAAATCCCCAAGGAGCCTCCGGTCCCTTCTTCCCAAATCGGAGGGCTTCATGGAAAGCTTCTTTTCCTTCCGGAACAGGAACCGGCAGAGGATCAGAAGCTCCACCACCCGGGCGATGACCGTTCCCACAGCCGCTCCCCGGATCCCCAGCTCCGGCATTCCGAAATTTCCAAAGATCAGGCAGAAATCCAGAAATACATTTAACGGATAAGAAATCACATTGGTGGTGAAGGAGACCTTCATCTCCTCAAATCCCCGGCAGCAGGCAAAGATCATGGTACTGACAGCGCAGACTGGATACATGAGGGAGGCGATCCTTAAATACGGCACTCCCAGACGGATCAGCTCCGGATCGCTGCTGTATATCCTCAGAAGCCGTTCCGGCCAGATCATTACCACAGCCGAAAACAGCACGCCGAAAACAGCGATGCTGCGGACCCCGATGGCCACCAGGGTCTTGATGCTCTCCGTATCCCTTCTGCCCCAGTACTGGGCGATCAGTACGCTGCACCCGGCAGAAAAGCCGCTGCACACCGTATAAAAAATGAAAAAGATCTGCTGGGCCTGGGACACAGCGCTCATCTGCACCTGGTCGATCCGCCCCAGCATGATGCTGTCCAGGGTATCAACGCTGACCCTTAAAAGCTGCTGGAGGATGATGGGAACGGACAAAAGGACGATGGTCCTGTAAAACTGCGGAGAGGTGACGAACATCTCTCTTTTTTCTGCTTTTGCACCCATGGCTTAACCACACTGCTTCAGGCAGTCCTTGAGCCACTGCTTGAATACGGGAAGATCCAGCTCCATGGCCACGGAAACATTTGGCTTCTTTCCCGTGCGTCCACGCCGGTCTACCATGGTATGGCCAGCCGTGTACTCGCCCTGGCACTCCACATCCACGAAATAATCATGGCAGACCAGGCACTGGGGGCATACGGCCGCAGCCACAGCCAGAGCGTCGTGCATAAGGGCATCCTCTCCCCCGTCTGCATATCTTCTTATCATATAATCCAGGATATCGGCGGCCAGGACAGCTCCCTTATTTCCAAAGCTCCGGATCTCCTGCTCATCTTCCCGGTTTAAGGCGGCCTTTAAGGTCACATCCAGTCCCACCATGGTCATGGGGATCCCGGAAGCGATTACCAGCTTTGCAGCCACCGGATCCACCCAGATATTGAACTCCGCTGTGGGCGTCATATTTCCGCCGAGGGCAGCGCCGCCCATAAACCAGATATGACGGATCTTTTCCTTTAACTCCGGATACATGCTTAAGGCAATGGCAATGTTGGTCATGGGACCCACCACCAGAAGCTCCAGGCGGCCTTCCTCCTCTTCTGCGATCCTCCGGATCAGCTCCGGAGCCGTTTCCTTTGTGAATGGAACATTTTCTGCCGCCGGAAGGGTCACATCGCCAAGGCCTTCGCTGCCGTGGGTGGCATCATAATATCCGGCTCTGGGATAAAACGGGATCTTCGCCCCCCGGGCCACCTCCACATCCGCGCCCAGGTATCCCACCAGATCCCGGTTGTTCCTGGATGTGAAATTTTCATTCACGTTGCCGTTGACGCTGGTCAGGGCCCGGACCCTTATGGCATCAGAGCCAAGGGCTGCCAGAATGGCGATGGCGTCGTCGGTTCCTGTGTCACAGTCAATGATAAATGGTCTCTTTTCCATATTTTCCTCCCGTATCCTACGCGCGTTCCCGGATGAACGCTTCCACTGCTGATTTTTCCGGCACACTGGGGGCCGCTCCCTTCTTCGTCACAGCCAGGGCTGCCGCAGCGCTGGCCTGTAAAAGAGCCTGTTTATGGCCCAGGCCTCCGGCGATCCCGGCAATGAAATATCCGCAGAACGTATCGCCTGCCGCCGTGGTATCCACGGCCTCCACCTGGAAGATATCCTGGAAGGACGTTTCCTCCGGATCGCAGTACCAGGCCCCCTGGTCGCCCAGGGTCAGCACAAAGGCTGCGTTCTTATATTTTTCTCTTAGGGCCCTAAGGATCGGAGCCGGTTCCTCGGAATCGGTTCCTGCCAGGATCCGCCCCTCCACCTCATTGAGGATAAAATAATCCACCAGCTCCAAATTGCAGAGGAACACGCCCTCGTCTGCCGGAGATGGGTTAAACGCCACCTGGAGTCCCCGTTTTTTTGCCTCCTCCATGGCAAAGTCAATGTTGGAGATCTCATTCTGCAAAAGGATCAGATCGCCCTTTCCAAAATGCTCAAGCACAGAGGATATGTATTCTCTGGTGATCTTCCGGTTGGTCCCGCCGCAGATGATGATATTGTTCTGTCCGGACTCGTCGATCTGGATCACCGCATGGCCGCTGGCCCCGTCCAGGGTCTCCACATAGCCCGTATCGGCTCCGGCCTCCTTCAGCATGTCCAGAAGAATCCTTCCATCCCCTCCCACGGCTCCGGCATGGTATACCTCCGCGCCTGCCCTGGCCAGGGCCACCGACTGGTTCAGTCCTTTGCCGCCGCAGAATTCCTCATAATCCAGGGCCTGGATCGTTTCCTTGGGCTGGACAAAACGCTTTACCGAATACGTTTTGTCAATGTTTAAAGAACCGAGATTTAAAATTTTCATAGGCCTCGCTCCCGTTTGGTAAAATATTTTCCGAAATCTTTTTCCTAAGCAGATAATATATGTTTTCCAGTTTTCTGTCAACCACTATTGTGGAATTTGCTCTTTATCCCGCTGTTTTCCCCATTTTTATCCATATTTTTGTCAAATTCTTCACAAGTTTTCTGGATTTTTTATGTGTTTTCACCATTTTCTCCGGATCCGGGTATCCCTTCCAGTATTTTTGTGATATCCTAAAAGCAGCCTGGATACCGGAGCAGACAGACATTCCTCTGCCTCCAGGGTCCAGATCGTTTCTTTAATACAGGGAGGAAAAAATGACCATCAAAGAGTTTGCCCTGCTGGCGGGAGTTTCCGTATCGACGGTCTCTAAGATCATGAACGGAAAGGATGCCAGCATCAGTGCCCGGACCAGGGAGCACGTTTTAAAGCTGGCCAAGGAATACAACTATGTCCCTTATGCATCTGCCACCGCGCCCACGACCCGGACGCTGACCATGGGCGTGATCTTCCAGAATACCGGACATGGAAAACAGCTCGTCTCCAGCATCCTCAAAGAGGCTTCCAGCCTGGGATATTCGGTGCTTCTCCGGGAAAGCGGGGATTCGGCAGATATGGAGCTTAAAAATATCTCCGCCATGGTGGCGGCCCATACGGACGGTGTGATCTGGGAGCCTGTCTCCAGTGACAGCCTTTTTCTGGGGGAGAAGCTGGACCGGGCCGGGATCCCCTATGTGGTCATCGGCCCCTATAAGGGCGCATTTCACCTGGATTTTGAAAAAATAGGGGATGCAGCCACCGGGCTTCTTGTAAAAAAACGCCACGCCTCCATTGCCTGTGTGGCCGGAGACGATTCCCTGGCCCGGGAATTTTTCCAGGGCTACCGGAAACGGCTGTTTGACGAAAAGCTCCCCTTCCGGCAGGAGCTGGTCTTTCCCGATGCCAAAAGCCTTCCCGTAAGCGGGATCCTGAACGGACTGTTCACGGCGGCTGTATTCTTCAGCCAGGCGGAAGCCCTGAAGTTTTATGAGACAGCCCGGAACCTCCAGTATGAGATCCCTGCGGATCTGTCCCTTCTGACCCTCCGGGATGGCAGCTCCGGCGGAGACCTTCCTTTCCTCTCCTCCCTGGCCGTTCCCTTCGATGCCTTCGGTTCCCAGGCTGCAAGGCTTCTGGTGGCACGGATTGAAAAATGGGAACGTATGCCGGAATTTTCCCCGGACTTCCCGCTAAACGCAGAGGCCACCTTAAGCGTTCCCAGGGATCTCCAGAAAAAACGGATCATTTCCATTGGGAGCGTCAACATGGACAACTACCTGGCCTTTGACGCCCTTCCCCACAGCGGACGGACTGTTACCTCCTCGGACTCAGCCACCTACCCCGGCGGAAAATGCCTAAACCAGGCCGTTGGCGTGGCCAGGCTGGGCCACCACGTCTCCGTCATCGGCCGGGTGGGCGGCGACGCCGATTCCGACTCCATCTACCAGGCGGCCCGGGACTGCCGCATTGACAGCAGCGGCCTTCTGCGGACTCCCGGACAAAAAACAGGCCAGGCCTATATCTTCGTCCAGAAAAACGGAGAATCCATGATCTCCATTCTTTCAGGCGCCAACAGCCAGGTCTGTCCCGGCGATATCACAGCCGCTGAACGGCTCTTTGACGGAGCCTGCTGCTGCCTGATCCAGACGGAGATCCCCATGGAGGCTGTACTGACTGCCGCGTCCATGGCAAAACGCTACGGCCTCATGACCGTGCTGAAGCCCAGCTCCTGCGGCCCCCTGCCAGAGGAGCTGTTAAAAAATATCGATGTGGCCGTTCCCAACGCCGAAGAGCTGTCCATGATCTGCCCAGGAAAGGGCTCCATAAAAGAAAAGGCCGCCAGGCTTCTTTCCCATGGGATAAAGACCGTCATCGTCACCCTGGGAGCCGGAGGCTGCTGGATCTTCGGTAAGGAAACTGCCTGTCACGTTGAAGCCGCCGATTTCCGGTCCGTAGACAATACGGGAGCCGCCGACGCCTTCATCAGCGCCCTGGTTTCCTACCTGCTCTATGGGTTCTCCATGGAAGCTTCCTGCCGGATCGCCTCCTGTGCCGCCGGCTTTTCCATCACCCGACAGGGCGTCACCCCGGCGCTTGTGGATAAGGACACGCTGGAGCAGTATCTGGAGCAGAACTCTCCCTCTCTGATAAAAGAAGCAGACCGGAAAAAAGATCGTTAAATTTTTATTGAAATCTGTCCGGAAGTGGACTAGAATAGAACTATCCTTTAATTCCAAGGAGGAACGATTTTATGGAACATTACAATCCGCTGCTCACTGGCCTGGAAAGCCCGGAAAAGTTCATCACCGTCGGCGAGATCATGCTGCGGCTGACGCCGCCCAACTATGAAAAGATCCGCATGACCTCCACCTTCGAGGCCAGCTACGGCGGCAGCGAAGCAAATATCGCCCTGGCTCTGGCCAACCTGGGCGTGGACAGTACCTTTTTCTCCGTGGTTCCCAACAACAGCCTGGGAAAGAGCGCCATCCGTATGTTAAGGAGCAACGACGTCCACTGCACCCCTGTGATCTTAAGCACGCCGGAGCAGACACCTACCCACCGGCTGGGAAGCTATTACCTGGAAACAGGCTATGGGATCCGCGCCAGCAAAGTCACTTATGACCGGAAAAACAGCGCCATCACAGAATTTGATTTTGATACCATTGATCTGAAGGGACTTCTGGAGCACTTTACCTGGCTCCATTTAAGCGGCATCACCCCGGCCCTGGCTCCCAACTGCCGGAAGCTCACCATGGAGTGCTTAAAGACAGCCAGAGAGCTGGGCCTTACTGTGAGCTTTGACGGAAATTTCCGCAGCACCCTGTGGACCTGGGAGGAGGCCAGGGATTTCTGTACCCAGTGCCTTCCCTATGTGGACGTTCTTTTAGGCATCGAGCCTTACCACCTGTGGCGGGATGAGGAGGACCACAGCAAGGGAGACGTGAAAGACGGGATCCCCTTCCAGCCCAGCTACGAGCAGCAGGATGAGATCTTCCAGGCCTTCATCGACCGGTATCCCAACCTGAAGTGCATCGCCCGTCATGTTCGCTATGCCCACAGCGGCAGCGAAAACAGCCTCAAGGCGTTTATGTGGTACGAGGGCCATACCTTTGAAAGCAAGCTTTTCACCTTCACCATTTTAGACCGGGTAGGAGGCGGCGACGCCTTTGCCAGCGGCCTGATCTACGCCATGATGCACCATTATAAGCCCATGGACATGATCAATTTCGCCGTGGCCAGCAGCGCCATCAAGCACACCATCCGCGGCGACGCCAACATCACCGACGACGTGGACACCATCCGGAATCTGATGAATATGAATTATGATATCAAGAGATAGAAAAAGGGAGCTGCGTATCACAGCTCCCTTTTTTACACCACATCTCCAATATCTACGATCTCACACCCATCATAGAAAAATTTCAGGATCTCCTTATAATTTTTTCCTTTCTTTGCCATCCCCGGGGCCCCGTTCTGGCTCATGCCGGCTCCGTGGCCGTAGCCGCCGCCGTAGATCGTAAAGGCAGTAACGCCATTTTCATCGGTCCCCTGGTTTTCTATGTAGATAAACCCGCTGGGAAGGGTCTCCCACTCTGTGTAGGTGCTGCCGTCCTTCCGGTTGAAGACAAGCCTGGTGTTTCCCAGCACGCTCCGCACCTTGCTCTGGCCGGTGAAAGTCTTGGAGCCCTCTGTGCCCACGACCTTCAGAGCCTTTGCCGCGCCTCCAGGTCCCCGTTCTGTCACCGTAAGGCCCGTGATCTGGCCGACTCCGCCGATCTTTTCTGCCAGGATCTGGCTGTCCGTCTTTGCGTTCCACCGGAACATGGCAAATTCTGAATCGTATGCCTCCACATCCATATTTTTTATGAATGCTCCAAAGGCCTCGTTGGAGGTAAGGTCCATGGGCTTCCTCTTTTCATTGATGGAGACCGCCTTTAAATACGGTGTCGCCGAACCGTCGTTTCCCCACACGGTCCCGTCGGTGCCGTGGCCGCAGGAGGTGGAATAGTAAAGGGCATCGATGGGCTCCCCATCGTAGGCAGCCATCTGGCCGAAGGTCTCATTGACAGCCGCGTCAGTGGTGTCAAAAACGGAGGTATTATTATACACCTGGAAGCTGGTGCTGTCGTCCACATGGGCACCGTATTCCGAATACGAGCTTCCCCGGATCTGCCTCCAGGCATAGGTCCTTGCGCAGACGGCCTGGGCCTTTAAAGCCTCCAGCTCATACGTATAGGGCATCTCGCTGGGCACCACCCGCTTCAGATATTCCTCAAGATCCACCTCGTTCAGAAGAAGGAGACCCTCCTCCTCCCCGGTGATCTCCATATGGCCCGGATACACCGGAGTTCCCTGACTCCGCTCAATATTCCTGACGGTGATCATGCCGCCTTCATTGGCGGACCGGAATACCATACGGCCGCTTTCCAGCCGTGAATCTCCAGCAGAAATGGTCACCGGCTCTCCAGCCGCCACAGACTGGGTCTTTTTATCCTTTTCATCCCCATATTCCAGTACAGCCATGGAATCGCAGACCAGGGTGATCTCCGGATGGAACAGGGACTTGAAATTTGTTGTCATCAGAAGAACGCGGATATTATCGATCTCCGGCTTCTCTGTCGTCAGGGCCGCGCAGATCTCATCGCCGGCCACCACAAAGGTCTGCATATGATAGCCCACCAGGATATCCGATTTCTTCTGCTCCTTTAAAACGCCGTAGGTACGGTAGATCTTAAAGTCCTCTGACAGGGGCACGGTGCCGTAGCCCTCGATCTCGATCTCATCCTCCCTCACCGAAAGGACAGTCCCGGTGATGGTCTCCTTTTTCAGTACCAGGCGGCTGGGCTTTCCGTTTTTCAGATACAGATCCCCGATCTGGCCGGAAATCTCCTCTTCATTCTTAAGGACTCCCCTTACAGGAAATTCCCGCTGGATATTTCCAATGAACACCGTCACTGTATTGCCGGAAAATCCGGATATCCAGGCGTTTTCATATACGATCTCATCGGAGACCACACCCTGGACCTTTATGATCCCATCCTCCCGCACCAGGAGCTTTATGGTCTTATCAATATAGGAATCCAAAGAAAGCCCTTCAAACAGGAACTTTCCATCCTTTGTGTAGGCCGTCCAGGGGGACGCCCCGTCCACATTCCCCGGGGTCCCGTAAAGATCTGTTTCGATCTCCTTTACATTCCCATCCGGGTCTGCAAAGGCCCGGAACGCATCATAAAATTCCCAGAACTCCGCTTTATCCACGGCCTTTCCAGCCTTTTTCCCCGCTGCCTCTGTCACATATCCCGCAAGAGAGGGTTCCCCCTCCCCTTTGGCCGCGGTCACCCAGCCGGACAGCTCCCCATAGGTAACGGCCGAAACGGCGCTTCCCTCCGAAGGGTAGCACGTTTCCGGATCCAGATATCCCTTGGCATAGAGATAATCCATATATTTCACATACCATTGGTCCTGCAGCTCTCCCGGAAAAAAGGAAGTCTCCGGACCTTCTGCACGGACTGCGTCCTCACCCGCAAGAGTAAGGGCGATGGCCCTGGAAGCCGCCGCCCGGGACACGCCGTTCCCCCGGGGCTCCATGACCACGATGATGATGAGCAGGGCCACGATCACCGTGGAGATCCCTGCGGTCCAGTTGATCAGTTTCTTTTTTTCGTCCATAGCACCTCGTTATTTCTGTCTGATAAACCTGCCGCTGTCCGCATCGATCTTTTCCAGATCCATATAATCGTCCGTATCCTGCGGGAGATTCTTTTTCCGTAAGAAATGGCACTGGAATTTGGAAAACAGGTCGAACACCACCGCCGTCAGCGGCACAGCGACGATCATGCCCACAAAGCCCCACAGTCCGCCGAAGAACAGGATGGAAAACAGGACCCAGAAGCTGGAAAGCCCAGTGGAGTCCCCCAGGATCTTGGGGCCCAGGATGTTCCCATCAAACTGCTGGAGTACCAGGACCAGCCCCACAAAATACAGGCACTGCCTGGGGCTTATGAGGAACACCAGCACCGCGCTGGGAATGGCTCCTATGAAGGGGCCAAAAAATGGGATCACGTTGGTAACGCCCACGATAACACTGATCAGAAGCGCAAAGGGCAGCTTAAACAGGTTCATCAGGATAAAGCATAGGACCCCGATGATCAGGGAATCGATCAGCTTCCCGATAATAAATCCAGAAAACACCTTATGGATATAGCGGAACTCCTCCACAGTCCCGTTGGCCGCCCGTACCGGAAGGATGGCGTAAACGATCTTTTTCACCTGGGCCGTCAGCGTGTCCTTGATATTCAGAAGATAGACCATGACAATGAGGCCGATCAGGATATTTTTTGCCAGGTTGAAGATGGTGAGCACACTGTTGGAAACTCCTCCCAGGATCTTTTCCAGGCTCTCGAAGCTTCCGATGCTCTGAAGGTGGGGGATCAGATTACTGGAGGACCAGTCCTGCACGGCGATCACCGCCTGCTGGTACACAGAAAGCACCATCTCCTCCAGGGGAGGGTTATTGGCAAACAGCCCCGTGAGCCACTCATACAGGTTCTGGATATACACTGGCATGGTGTTCACGATCCCCGCAATGCTGGAATAAAGCTGGGGGATGATCATCATAGCCAGGCTCACAACGATGATGTACAGAAGCGTCAGGCTGAGGACCGTTCCCACAGTCTTCTGGAGAAACGCCTTTAACTTCTCATTTTTCATTTTCTTTCCCAGCAGCTCGCCCGTAAACCGGACCCCGCCGTTGTATACAGGCGAAAATAAAAACGCCAGCACGGCTCCGTAAATGATCGGAGTCAGGATCG
>ENA-ORMO01001486-ORMO01001486.1-human-gut-metagenome-genome-assembly--contig:-NODE-1486-length-24715-cov-6.525345_pt1 | contig 24715 bp, 28 predicted proteins | sample MGYA00242106_ERZ509001 | MGnify/ENA primary metagenome ERZ509001 (study PRJEB26280, sample SAMEA2338736) | human gut metagenome | biome: human gut; feature: human-associated habitat; material: faeces...
CCGCCGCTGTGGCGGACGAGGCGTACTTCGCCGCCTGCACCGCTGCCATCCGGCAGACCCGGGCCTGGACCGTGGGAGAGCTGGAGAATTTGGGCTTCACTGTCCTGCCCTCCCAGGCCAACTTCGTCTTTGTCCGCCACAGCCAGCTTCCCGGCGAGACCCTGTACCGGAAGCTGAAGGAGAACGGCGTCCTGGTCCGCTGGTTCGACGCGGACCGGATCCGGGACTATATCCGCATTACCATCGGATCCATGGAGCAGATGGAGACCCTGGTGGAGGAGCTGACGGCCATCCTGGAAGAGCTGTAAGGAGGCGGAGAGATGCGCACTGCTGATATCAGGCGGGACACCCGGGAGACCCGGATCCAGCTCTCTTTAAACCTGGACGGCACTGGGAAGGCGGACATCGCCACCGGCGTGGGGTTCCTGGACCACATGCTGGAGCTGTTCGCCCGGCATGGGGATTTTGACCTGACCATCCGCTGCCAGGGGGACACCCAGGTGGACGGCCACCACAGCGTGGAGGACATCGGCATCTGCCTGGGCCGGGCCTTTGCAGAGGCCCTGGGGGACAAGCGGGGTATCACGCGCTACGGCCAGTTCCTCCTGCCCATGGACGAGACGCTGGTGCTGGTGGCCTGCGACCTTTCCGGCCGGGACTATCTGGGCTGGTCCGTGGACCTGCCCGCCCAAAGGGTGGGGGACTTCGATACGGAGCTGGGCAAGGAGTTCTTCCTGGCCTTCGTCCGGGCGTGCCCCATGTCCCTCCACATCCGGCAGATGGCCGGGGAGAACACCCACCACATTCTGGAGGCCGTGTTCAAGGGCGCGGGCCGGGCCTTGAAGATGGCTGTGGCCCCGGACGAAAAACACCGGGATGAAATTCCCAGCACGAAGGGTGTGCTGTAAATGATTGCAATTGTAGACTACGGCGTGGGGAACTTGTTCTCCCTGCTCTCCAGCCTGAGGGCCCTGGACCTGGAGGCGGAGGTCACCGGCGACGCCGGCCGCCTCCGGGCGGCAGACCGGATCATCCTGCCCGGCGTGGGCGCCTTTGGGGACGCCCGCGCCAAGCTGGATGCCACCGGCTTGGTGCCGGTGATTCAGGAGGAGGCGGAGAAGAAGCCTCTCCTGGGCATCTGCCTGGGGATGCAGCTGCTGTTTGACAAGAGCTTTGAGTACGGGGAGCACCCCGGCCTGGGGCTGGTGCCCGGCCAAGTAGTGGACCTCCGCCGGGACCTGACGGACAAGACGCTGAAGGTCCCCCACATGGGCTGGAACAGCTTGCAGATTTTGAAAGATGACCCCCTGTTCCGCCACGTCCGGGACGGAGAGTATGTGTATTACGTCCACAGCTTCTATGCCCGGGACTGCGCCGCCGGCACTCTGGCCGCGTCCCGGTACGGCAATGTGGATGTCACCGGTGTGGTGCGCCGGGGAAACGTCTACGGCACCCAGTTCCACCCGGAGAAATCCGGGGACACGGGACTGCGGCTGCTGCGGGCCTTTGCAGAACTGTGAGGGAGGATGCCATGAGACCTATGAGACGACAGGACAGGGCCGTCACGGCTCCGGAGAAGGTCCGGGCGGTTATCGACGCATGTGAAGTCTGCCGCCTGGGCCTTCAGGACGGCAGAGGCGTCTACGTGGTGCCGGTGAACTTCGGCCACACGGTGGAGGGCGGCCGCCATGTCTTTTACTTCCACGGCGCCGCGGAGGGGCGGAAGGTGGACCTGGTCCGCCGAAACGGCTGGGCCGGGTTCGAGCTGGACACCGGCTACCGGCTTCAGGGGGCGGAGGCGGCCTGCGGCTACACCGCCGCGTTTCAAAGCGTCATCGGCGAGGGCCCCATCCGCGTGGTGGAGACGGCGGAAGAGAAGCGGCGGGGTCTGGCGGCTATCATGCGCCAGGCTACCTGCTGCGGGGACTGGACCTTTCCGGACGCGGCGGTGGACGCCGTGTGCGTCCTGCGGCTGGATGCGGAGGAGCTCTCCTGCAAGGAGCACCTATAATTAGATTGGGAGGAGACGGCATGAGGCGGATCTGGCTGGGTTTTGCCTGGATCCTGTTCGGCATTCTGCTGGGATTGGTAGGGATTTGGGATCCTTGGATTCCGATTATCAATCCACCACGCGACTTTTGGGGCTGGGCCAGTCTGCTCTGTGGGATCATCGGTCTGGTGCTGGTGCTTCTGGACAACAAGAACAAAGATTGACAGAGGAGACGTGGTCTATGCAGATTTTTCCCGCCATTGACCTGCGGGGCGGACAGGTGGTCCGCCTGTATCAGGGAGACTATGACAAAGAGACGGTCTACGCCCAGGACCCCTGCGCCGTGGCCCGGGACTTCATCGCCGCCGGTGCCGGATACCTCCATGTGGTGGACCTGGACGGCGCCAAGGACGGCACCCTGGCCAACTTTGACACCATCGCCGCCATTGCCGGACAGGGTGGCCTCTACATCGAGGTGGGCGGCGGAATCCGGGACGAGGACCGCATCCGCCGGTACCTGGATCTGGGTGTGGGCCGGTGCATCCTGGGCACCATCGCGGTGAAGGATTTCGACTTCACGGAGCGGATGGCCCAAACATACGGCGACCGGATCGCCGTGGGGGTGGACGCCCGGGACGGCTACGTGGCCGTCAGCGGCTGGAAGGAGCTGTCTGCGGAAAAGGGCGTGGACTTTTGCCGCCGCCTCCGGGACGCGGGCGTCCAGACCGTCATCTATACGGACATCAGCCGGGATGGGGCGGAACAGGGCACCAATCTGGCGCTCTACCGGGAGCTGGCAAAAATTGAGGGCCTGGACATCACCGCCTCCGGCGGCGTCAGCAGTCTGGAGGAGCTGCGGGAGCTCCGGAAGATCGGGACCAAAGCCGCCATTCTGGGCAAGGCCCTGTACACGGGCCGTCTGGATTTAAAAACGGTCATCCGGGAGGTGGGCGCATGTTAGCCAGGCGGATCATCCCCTGCCTGGACGTGAAGGACGGCCGGGTGGTGAAGGGGACCAACTTTGAGGGTCTGCGGGATATGGCAGACCCGGTGGAGATGGCCCGGTTCTACAACGAATCCGGGGCGGACGAGCTGGTATTCTATGACATCACCGCCTCTGCGGAGGGCCGGAACCTGTTTACGGACATCCTGCGGCGGGTTGCGGGCGAGATTTTCATTCCCCTGACGGTAGGGGGCGGCATCCGGACGCTGGAGGACTTTGACCGGGTCTTGAAATGCGGCGCCGACAAGGTGAGCGTCAACTCCGGCGCCATCGCGGACCCCGCCATCATCGGCGCGGCAGCCAAGAAGTACGGCGACCAGTGCGTGGTGCTCAGTATGGACGTGAAGCGGGTGGACGGGCAGTTCCGCCTCTTCGCCAAGGGCGGCCGGGAGGACACCGGCATCGACGCTATGGAGTGGGCCGCCCGGGGCGTGGCCGACGGCGCCGGGGAGATCGTGTTGAACTCCATCGACACCGACGGCGTCAAGCAGGGCTTTGACCTGGAGATGCTGGACGCCCTGGCATCACGGGTGAGCGTGCCCATCATCGCCAGCGGCGGCGCCGGGAAAATGGAGGACTTTGCCCAGCTCTTCACCCACCCCGGCATCGATGCGGGGCTGGCGGCGTCCATCTTCCACACCCGGCAGGTGGATATCAAGGAGCTGAAGCGCTATCTGCGGGCGCAAGGCGTGGAGATGCGGATCTGACAGAACGCCCGGTCCCGGACGGGAAGCGGAGTCCCAGCCGCCCACGGGCGGCATACCCAAGAAAAGGAGACAGCACCATGGATTTGAAATTTGACGCAAACGGCCTGATCCCCGCCATCGTCCAGGACCACTACACCAAGGAGGTCCTGACCCTGGCCTACATGAACGCAGAGAGCCTGGCCATCACCATTGACGAGGGCCGGACCTGCTTCTTCTCCCGCAGCCGCCAGCAGCTCTGGCGCAAGGGGGAGACCTCCGGCAACGTCCAGCATGTGGTGTCCATCACCGCGGACTGTGACAAGGACGCCCTGGTGGTGGAGGTGGTGAAGGACGGCCCCGCCTGCCACACCGGGGCAGAGAGCTGCTTCTTCCGGCCGGTCTACCTCTCCGAGGAGTTGAAGGCTTTCAGCTATGAGGGCCTGTACCGCTTGATCCAAGGGCGGAAGACCGACCCCAAGGAGGGCAGCTACACCACCTATCTTTTTGAAAAGGGCCTGGACAAGATCCTGAAGAAGGTGGGTGAGGAGTGCACCGAGGTCATCATCGGCGGCCGCAAGGAGGACAGGGAGGAGACCATCTACGAGATCGCCGACCTGACCTATCACGTGATGGTGCTGATGGTCCAGATGGGCATCACCCTGGAGGACGTGACGGCGGAGCTGGAGAAGCGCCATGTCATCGACCACAAGGTGAAGCAGGAGCGGATGCAATGAATCTGACACCGGAATGCTGCTCCGTCCACACCCACTCCGTCCTCTGCGACGGGAAGGGAACCCTGGCGGAGATGGCTGCGGCCGCGTATGCGGCAGGGGTCCGCTTCTTCGGCGCCTCCGGCCACAGCCACACGGAGATCCCCCACGACGCGGGCAACGTCCTGCCAACCGATCCGGCGGAATACCGGGAGCAGGTGCTACGCCTCCGGGAGGAATACGCCGGCCGGATGGAGGTCCTGCTGGGCATCGAGCAGGACAGCCGGTCCGCACAGCCGGTTCCGGACTGGGCGGACTACTGGATCGGCTCCGTCCACAACCTCTATGACCCGAAGACCGGGAAGTACCATGGCATAGACTGGGACCGGGAGCGGCTGATCGCCTGCCGGGACCAGATGTTCGGCGGCGATATGCTGGCCCTGACAGAGGGCTACTACCGGGATGTAGCCGCCATGGCGGACCGAAGACCCGCCATTCTGGGCCACATTGACCTGGTGACCAAGCTGAATCGGGGAAATGCCCTGTTTGACGAGGACGATCCCCGCTGCCGCACGGCGGCGCTGGAGGCCCTGCACCACACGGATCCGGATGCCACGCTGCTGGAGGTCAACACCGGCGCCATCTCCCGGGGATACCGGGACACGCCCTATCCGGCGGTGTTCCTTCTGCGGGAGTGGCGGGGCATGGGAGGACAGATCATCCTCACCGCCGACGCCCACAGCCCGGAAACGGTCGTGTATGGCTACGGCCAGGCGGCGGAGCTGGCAAGAGCGGCGGGTTTCCGGGAATGTGTTCTGCTGACCGGGAAGGGTTGGAAGCCCTGCCTCCTGTGAAATGACGGGAAACTTTCATAAAAAAGGCGCGGTGAAAACCGCGCCTTTCGGTTTGAATGCCAGTTGTAGCGGTGCGGAGAAATTGATAAAATAAAAACAATCTTACCGAAGAACAAAGGAGACGGGCCATGTATCATACAGTGATCTTTGACCTGGACGGCACCCTGCTGGACACGATTCAGGACCTGACCAATGCCGGAAACTGGGTCTGCCGCCGGAACGGCTGGCCGGAGTACTCCGCAGAGGAGTTCAAGACCATGGTGGGCCATGGAATCCCCAATCTGGTGCGGCGGTTTTCTCCGGAGAAGAGCCGCAGTCCCCTGCTGCTGGCCAATACTCTCGCCCAGTTTTCCGCCTATTACGGCGCCCACAACATGGACGAGACACGGCCCTATGACGGCATCCCGGCACTGCTGGAGCGGCTGGGGAGACGGGGAGTGACCCTGGCGGTTTACTCCAACAAGGCGGACGGCTTTTGCCGGGAGATCGTGGAACACTACTTTCCCGGTGTCTTCCATCTGGTGCGGGGCCAAGTCAAGGGAGTGCCGGTGAAGCCGGACCCGGCGGGCATCCACGCTCTGCTGGCCGACCTGGCAGTGCGCCCGGAGGAGACGTTGTTTGTGGGAGACAGCGGCGTGGATATGCAAACGGCCCACAACGGCGGCCTGACGGCCTGCGGCGTCACCTGGGGATTTCGGAGCCGGCAGGAGCTGGAGGACGCCGGGGCGGACCATCTGGCGGACACGCCGGAGGCCCTGGGAGACTATATCCTGGCATGAGAAGAGGCGGAGCCGCGGCTCCGCCTCTGTTTTTTATTGGACCGTGACGGTGTATGTGTCCGGCAGTGCGGCGGCAAACAGCTGCTCTACGCTGGAGACGGCTTTGGCGCGAGCCTCCGCCAGAAGCCCGCGGGACAGGGCATTTTCCTCCATGGCTGCCTTCTGATCCGACTGGAAGGAGGTGAAATCCTCCACTGTGAAGGGATTGAAGATGGAGGTCTTCTCGTCGAACACCTCCATGCTGTCCTCATCGATCTCGTGGGAGAGGATCTCCGCCTCCGGCAGTGTGATGGTGACCGTGGTGCCGCTGACGGACACCTCCGCCCCGTCCAGGTCCACCCCGGCCTTGACGGTGCCGTCGTAGGTAAGAATGAAGGACTTGGTGGTGAAGGGGATTTTCACCCCGTAGAAGTCGTTGCTGCTCTCGAACTGGGCCATGTTGGTGTAGGCGTAGGTGACCGTGGCCAGCTCCCGGATCTCCGACAGCTGATTCTGCAGGACGACCGTGTCTATTTTCGCTGTCTCAGACCGGCCGGCGGACCACCGCCCGCCCAGAAAGCAGGCGCCGCCCACCAGGGCGCAGAGAAGGATGCCCAGCCACAGGTACCGGGCTGTCCTCAGGGGGTGGAGGGGTTCTTTCACAGTGCTCATAGCGGCTCCTTTTCCACGAAATGTATGCTTTGCCTTATTGTACCATGTTCCCTGGAAAAGGCAAGGACCTTCCCAAGCCCTTTCGGAAAAAGACAGGGCCGCAGCTGTTGCCGCGGCCCTGTGTGTTTTCTGCGCGCCGTCTTCCTGTTCAAGCAGGCAAAACGCTTCTCTGTCCGTTTTTATGCTGTGCGGCCGCTGGCGGCATTTTCATGGTCCGTCAGAAGCCCGTCGGAATCGTGGACCCGGGCATTGCGCAGCATTTGTCCGTAGGATACGCCGGGACGGCTGTTCTGCTTGGTGACGGCATCCTCCACGGTGGTGTCGCCGCCGGTGAGGGCGCTGTCACCTCTGTCGGTGGTGTTCTGGTCGTTCTTGTGATCGCCGGTCCCGTTGTCCTTGTTGCTATTATTGTTGTTGTTGTCGGGGTCCAGGACGTCCTCGCCGGCATCCATGATGTCTTCGCCAGCGTTCTGGATATCCTCTCCGACCGTGTTTTGGCCGTTGTTATCTTGGTTGGTGTCTTTGTCGTTGCCGCCGCAGGCGGTCAGGGCAAACACCACCAGGACAGAGGCCAGCAAGAGCGTAAACTGTCTTTTCATGGGTTGACCTCCCTTTGCGCGGGCGTTTGTTTCGCGATACCCAGGTGTTATTGTCTCCGTGGCGTCTGGATTTAGCAGCGGAAGTTTCCGCCAGCGCCGGACAGTCGAATGTTGTCCGAATTTTGAAAAAGTGCTTGCATTTTCCAGCAGGATATGATATATAAATAATAGTAATTATTACTATTTAAGGAAGAAAGCCTATGCCGCAGCGTTTTTCCCAGCAGCGGGAGCGGATCTACCAGACTGTGCTGGAGAGCCGCGCCCATCCCACGGCGGAGATGGTCTATCAGCAGCTGAAGCCGGAGATGCCCCGGCTGAGCCTGGGGACCGTGTACCGCAATCTCCAGCAGATGGCCCGGGAGGGGCGGTTGACAGAGCTGGACGGCCCTGTGACCCGCTTTGACGCGGTGACTCGGCCCCATACCCATTTCCGCTGCCGCGCCTGCGGGGCTGTGCTGGATCTAGAGACTGTGCCCTATGACGAGAGGCTGGACCGTCTGGCTGCGGCCCGGGGCTGCGTGGTCACGGGCCACACCCTGATATTCACCGGACACTGCCCGCGCTGTGCGGGACAGGACGGCCGGCATGAGTATAGACCAGAGGAAAAAAGAGACAATTGTAAAATTTGAAAGGAGTCAGACACATGGAACTGAAGGGCAGCAAGACGGAAGCCAATCTGTGGATCGCGTTCGCCGGGGAGTCCCAGGCCCGGAACAAGTACGACTATTTTGCCAGCAAGGCCAAGAAAGAGGGCTACGAGCAGATCGCGGCCATCTTCCAGGAAACCGCTCTGAATGAGAAGGAGCACGCCAAGCTGTGGTTCAAGGCCCTGGACGGCATCGGCAGCACTGAGGAGAACCTGGTGGCTGCCGCTGCAGGCGAGAACGAGGAATGGACCAAGATGTACGCCGAGATGGCGAAGACCGCCGAGGAGGAGGGCTTCCTGGCGCTGGCCGCCCAGTTCGAGGGCGTGGCCAAGATCGAGAAGACCCACGAGGAGAGGTACTTAAAGCTGCTGGACAACCTGAAGAAGGGCGAGGTCTTCAAGAAGGGCGAGAAGGTCATGTGGTTCTGCCGCAACTGCGGCCATGTGGAGATCGCCGAGAGCGCGCCGGCGGTGTGCCCGGTGTGCAAGCACCCCCAGGCCTACTTCCAGGTGAAGGCCGAGAACTATTGATCCCACTGTCCACAGGGGACCTCCTTTTGGGAGGTCCCCTGTCTGCGTCTCCAGCCGCCTTTGTAGAAATAGATAAAAAAGAGGGCGTAACTGCCGGAAAATTGTGAAAGATAGGCTAAAAGACGAAAAGACTGTGTACGGTTTCCTGGAAATTTTAAAATGTTTGTGAAAAACGCCGTTGACTGTCTGTGTAAAACCGGGTATGATGTTATCAGAAAAATCATCGGTTATCATGTGGAGCTGTTGGAACGGACTTGGTTGACTTGGTATAGAAAAGGAGAGCTGGATCATGTATACACAGGAGATCACCGTAAATAATGAGGTAGGTCTGCACGCAAGACCGGCCACGTTCTTTATCCAGAAAGCAAATGAGTTCAAGAGCGGCATCTGGGTTGAAAAGGAGGATCGCCGCGTCAATGCCAAGAGCCTGCTGGGCGTTCTGTCCCTGGGCATCGTGAAGGGCACCACCATTACGTTGATCGCCGACGGCGCCGATGAGAAAGAGGCTGTCGAGGCGTTGGTGGAACTGGTCAAGGACAACTTCGGCGAATAACACATTCGATACAGGAAGTACGACACGGCCCTGCGGCGCGCAAGGCCGTGTATCTTTTATGCGAGGAGGCGGCGGGCGTGACAAAGGAAGAGCTGCGGGAGAAGGCCAACGACCTGCCACTGGCGCCGGGCGTCTATCTGATGATGGACAAAACAGGCAGGGTCATCTACGTGGGCAAGGCCAAGAAGCTGAAAAACCGGGTGAGCCAGTATTTCCAGGACAGCGCCTCCCACACCGCCAAGACGCGGAACATGGTGTCTCAGGTGGACCGCTTCGACACCATCTTCGTCACCAGCGAGTTCGAGGCCCTGGTGCTGGAGAACTCCCTTATCAAGCGGCACATGCCCCGCTACAACATCCTGCTGAAGGACGACAAGGGGTACCCCTTCGTCCGCCTGTCCAAAGAGGCATACCCCCGCTTCTCCCTGGTGAACAAGATGGCCAATGACTCCGCCCGGTACTTTGGGCCCTTCGGCGGTCGGTTCGAGACCCGCCAGGCCCTGGACGCGGTGTGTGTGGCCCTGCGGTTGCCTACCTGTAGCCGGAAATTCCCACGGGATATCGGGGCAGAGCGCCCCTGTCTGAACTTCCACATGGGCCGGTGCGACGGATTCTGCCGGCCGGAGATGACAGCAGAAGCGTATAACCGCCGGATCGAGCAGGCGGTGCAGCTGCTGGAGGGGAGGAGCAAGCAGCTGCTCCGGGACATGACCGCCGAGATGGAGGCGGAGGCGGAGGCCCTCCACTTCGAGCAGGCGGCGCTGCTCCGGGACCGGATTAACGCCATCGGTGCCCTCAGCAAAAAGCAGACGGTGATCGCGGGCCTCTGTGCCGATACGGACATCTGGGGACTGTACCGGGGATCCGGCAAGAGCTGTTACGCCATTCTCCACATGGAGGAGGGAAATCTGGCCGGCCGGGAGACGGAGCTGTTCTCCGCCCCCAACGAGGAGTCGGAGGCCGAGATGCTCTCCGCCCTGACGGCCCAGTACTACCTTCCCCGGGCCATCCTGCCCCACGAGATCCTGCTGCCCATGGAGACGGAGGACTGCGAAGAGCTGTCGGAGGTCCTGACGAAGCGGGCGGGCCACAAGGTATGGGTCCACGTGCCCCAGCGGGGAGAGAAGGCGGAGCTGCGGGCCATGGCCCAGCGGAACGCCCAGGAGGAGACAGAGCGAGCCACCACCGTGGAGGAGCGGACTGCCTACACCCTGGAGCTGCTGGGGAAGATGCTGAATCTGCCGGAGCCTCCGAAGCGGATGGAGTCCTTCGACATCTCCAACACGGGAAAGAGCGACATCGTGGCCTCCATGGTGGTATACAGCGGCACCCGGCCGCTGAAGTCCGCCTACCGCCGTTTCCGCATCCAGTCTTTGGAGGGACATCCGGATGACTACGCCTCCATGCAGGAGGTGCTGCGCCGACGGCTCCAGCGGGCAGCGGATGGGGACGAGAAGTTTCTGCCCCTGCCGGACGTGTTTCTGATCGACGGCGGCGAGACCCACGCCCGGGCAGCGCAGACGGTGGCCTGGGAATTCGGTGTGGATGTGCCCATCTTCGGCATGGTGAAGGATGACCGCCACCGAACCCGGGCCCTGGTGACGCCGGAGGGCCGGGAGATCGGCATCGTCACCCAGCAGGCGGTGTTCTCCCTCATCGGCCAGATCCAGGAGGAGACCCACCGCTTTGCCATCACCTACCACCACGAGAGCCACAGCAAAAGCGCCACCCGCTCCGCCCTGGACGGTATCCCCGGTGTGGGCGAGAAGCGGCGGGCGGAGCTGCGGAAACACTTCGGCACCATCAAGGCCATCCGGGAGGCGGATGTGGAGACCCTTGCCGCCGTGGTGCCCCGGGCCGCCGCCCAGGCGGTGTGGGAACATTTTCACCCGAAAAACGAGAACGTCTGAAAGCCAGCGGCACAGCCGCTGGCTTTTTTGCGGGAGATGAGGAAAAGGATGCAGCCATTTCGTTTGATAAACAGAGCGTGAGGAAAGGACTGGTATTTTCATGAAGAAGGAACACTGTGTTTTGATCCTGATCTGCTGCTTTCTCATGGCGGCTTGCGGCCGCCTGGAAGATATTCCGGAGGATCTGTCGGCGTTTCCAGAGACAGAACGGAAAGAGACCGCCGAGACCCCGGCAGGGCCGCAGTTTGAAACCCTGACGGTTGCCGATGATCCGATCACGGCAGAATTCTCCCTGACCACCCGGCAGGAACCGGCGGCGTTTCTCTATGTCGCCGTGGAGGAGGATTGCACGACCACGGTGAACTGCACCTATGCCTCCCAGGACCAGCCGGTGACGGTGTGTCTGGCCGGTGGGGAGTCCTGGGAACTGCAGGGGGCATCGGAGGAGGCATACGGCGCCATCTGGAGCAACTGGCCGGTGACGCTGCGGCAGGGGGAAAACGTGTTCTGCATCACCGGCGGCGGGAGTTTCTGCCGGATGCGGCTGGAGCTGCTGGATGCGGTAGGCGTCTCCTATGCCGGGGCCTTCCCGGAAGGAACGGAGCTGCAACCGCTGGAGGGGATGTAGGCAAAGGAGCACGGGATTCCGGGCCGGAATTCCACACGGCCTAGCTTTCCATGGGCCGGCCAATGTCCCGATCCATCAGGGGCGGGAGCTCCACACCGAACCGCCCGGAGCCAACGGCTCCGGGCGGCTTTCTTGTCAGGAGTTGATTTTGCGAAGGAACCAGGCGACAATGGCCGCCAAGGCCACCCCAAACAGCATTCCGCTGTAGCATACCCGTAGGTAGAGCAGGTGGAAAGCGGTGGACTCATTGTTGTGATAGCCAGTAACAAGTGCCAGCAGATTGTTAGTGGCATTTATGTCTATACACAAAAGACGGAATAGACCCAGGCAGACCGCCAGAGCCAAGACCCAGGGCCAGATCCGGCGGCCTCTCCGGGCCCAGAGAAAAAACGGCCCCCCGTCACCAGGGCAGAGATACAAGCGTAGAGGAACAGAGACAAGAGCGTCCCTATGAGAGGAACTGTCCCAAGGAAAAGAGACGACAAATCCCCCAGCAAGCGGGAGGTGACATAGGGGATAGCCGGTGCGGCAAAGACCACCAGCACAGCCAGCGCCAGTTCCCGTTGAGACCAGGACTTCATGGGGCGCACATCCTTTCAAAAGATGGGGCTTTTCTCCATTGTATCAAGGGCAGTCAGACCTGTCAAGAAAAGAACGGCCCCCGGCGGACACTGTCCACCGGGGGCCGTTTTCAGTCGATCTCCTTATACATCAGCTTGTAGTAGCTCCACTGACGCCATTTGGCGATCTTCGCCGCCTGTTCCTCCGTCAGCTGGTCCGTCACTGTGCCGTCTGCCAGCTGATATGCCTGCTTCTGCACCACGGGCAGCTCCCGGCGCAGCTGGTTCAGAAAGTCGAACCAGGGGCTCTCCCCGGTCCGCCCGGTGAGCTCCAGCACCGCGGCCCCCAGGAAGCTGGCGGAGAGCCGCCCATCCTCCGGCAGGTCCAGGGACGCTACGGCGGCCTCCCAGTCCAGGGCCTGCGCGGCGGCGTCATTGGCCCAGATCACATAGGGCGTCTCGTAGGAGGTCAGCGCGTCCCACTCCGGCCGGGCCGTGAAGCCCAGCTCCGCGTAGGCCAGCTGGTTGTCGCCCAGATAGGGCAGGTGGTCTCCGAAGAACACCAGCACCACCGGCTCCTCCGCGGCGGAGAAAGTGTCCACCAGACGGCCCAGCATGGCGTCCGCGTCCCGAGCCCCTTCGGTGTAGACTCTCAGCAGCGTCTCCACCTCGTCGGACACCGCCGTGTTCAGCGGCACCTCCGGATAGGCATAGCTCTCGCCGTACTTGTCCAGGGTGTAGGACATGTGGTTCTGAATGGTGGTTGTGTAGTGGAACAGCGTCTCGCCGGCGGCCACAGTGTCCGCGAATTCCTGTTCAATCAGGCCCGCCATGTAGTCATCCGTGACCCAGCGGCCCTTGTATGCAAGCGCCTCCATCTGGTCAGCAAATACGGTCTCCTCCGCCCCGAACCAGCGGTAGACGTTCTCTCGGTTGTAGAACCAGTCGTCCCCCGGGTGGAAGAAGGAGGTGTGGTAGCCATCGCCGCCAAACACCCGGAAGAGGCTGTCCAGGTTCCGGTTTACCACCCGGAAGGAGGAGGTCGTTCCGGCAGCGAGCGCGTTGGTCTGCATGCCTGTCAGCACGTCGAATTCCGTGTTGGCAGTGCCGCCGGCGAAGCCGGGCACCACGATATGGCCGGCGACGGCGTGGGGATCCTCCCGCAGGGCGTGGAGGTTGGGCAGGGGGTCGTTCTCCGCTGTGAAAGCGAAAGCGTCGCTGTCCGTGATATCGGAGAAGGCCTCATCCATCACCATAATGACGTTCACATCCTTCCCCAGACCGGTGTCGCCGCCCTGGTCCCAGCCGGCCGCCTCCGACCGACTGAAGCCCTCAGGCTTGTCCACCGGGTAGGTGGTGAACTGGTGGCAGAAGCAGTAGGGGAACCCCAGCTCGTTGAACACGGAGGGAATATAGTAGGCGTTAGACACCCGGAAGGAGTTGTACAGATCATTGGAGGCATAGACTGTCAGGATCAGTCCTGCCAGCACGGCAAAGCTGGCGGCAGCCCCCAGCAGGCTTCCCACCCAGCCGCGGAGCCGGGCGATGGGGAAGGGGCGGCTGCCTACGAAGAGCCCCAGGGCCACCAGCACCAGCGAGAACACCACGACGGCGGCGATGGACGGTACCGGGAACTGGATGTCGTAAGTCCCTACAGCGCTGCCCGCTTCTTTCAGCAGGGCAAAGTCCCGGGGAAACACCGGCTCGTCCCGTACCTCGATCTTGATGCGGTTGGCGATAGACAGGGCGCAGACGGCGAAGTTCGCCAGCGCCCCGGCGAAGAACACGTTCCGGAGCAGGCAGGTGAACACCAGCAGCAGCATCCCCACCGGCAGGCAGTTCAGGATAATCAGCAGCGGCTGCGCCCGGAAGACGGCCAAGACGCTCCGCAGGGCATTGGGCTGGCACCAGAGCGCCAGCAGAGTGATGGCGCCCGCCAGCAGCACAGCGGCCAGAAGCGTGGCCCACAGGGGCAGTCGGACTTTGGGAAAATGGTCATGGAGCTTCAAGAGCAGACGGTCCTTTCTGGTTAGATTTCCACACACAGAATACCTCCATTATAAGGATTTTCCGGAAAAAAGCAAGGCTCCTGCGAAGTGTAGAGTGCCTTTGAGACAGTTTTGTGGTATGATATGGCTGGAAAAGGAGCGGATGGCATGGACGCAAAAGCCACCGGCGGGCTGATCGCCCGGCGCCGAAAAGAGAAGAACTGGAGCCAGGGGGAACTGACGGAACGGCTCCACGTGACGGACAAGGCCGTGAGCCGCTGGGAGACGGGCCGGGGCCTGCCCGATGAGAATCCTTGGGCGCCTGGTCTCGCATAAGACAAAAATCCCCTCCGTTCAACAACGGAGGGGATTTTTGCAGCAAGGTTATACACCCCGTATCGAATTTCGAAGAAATTCGGATCCATTTTCGGCAGGACATGCGCCTGCCGAAAATACGTTGATCCGTGCGCCTTGGGCACACACCAGTCCGCAGACTGGTGGTAGGGTGGTTAGGAGGGGAGCCCGCTCCCCTCTTAGAACGTCACGACTTCTTGCTGGGGCTTCTCACAGGGCCCGATGGAGATCACATGCATCACCGGCCCCTTGCCCTTGTAAGCGGCGTGCTTCTCCACCGCCATCCGGCCGGTGACCTCCACCCAGTCCCGGTTCTGGTACTGGTTCAGGTTCATGCCCTTGGCGATGAGACCCATGAACTGGATGTCGTTCTCACAGCAGGTCATGACAAAGCGGCCGGGGCAGTGGATGCCCGGGTACTTCTTGGAGTGGCACATGATAAGCTTCATGTGGACCATCTTGCCCGCCCAGCGGTCCGGGTGATCCATCACGTCCACATACCACACACCGAAGTCGTCATCCGGCACGTCGATCAGGTCCTGGCTCAGGTCGAAGGGGCACTCGTCGCCGGTGAGGTAGTCCTCGCTGGTGCCGTCCTCCATCTCCAGGTAAATGTCAGCCCGACGGTTCACCATCCGAAGGTTCCGCTTCCGCAGGGCGTCCCGCAGCTCCGGCGTACAGCGGTTGAACACCAGCATGTCCGCGTTGGTGATTTTCTCCATCATCAGCTGGCCCATATTCTTGGCGTACATCTCAAAGGTGGGGGCGTAGACGAAGGTCATGATCTGGTACAGCACCCAGTTGGCGGGCAGAACCTCCCGGTACAGCCGCTCCATCTGCCACATGCCGTTGTACTCGATCAGCACCTGTTTGGGGTGGTACTCTTTCTCCAGCTCCTTCAGGTAGGAGCACTTCAGGTCCTCCTCGTCCTCAATGGTGATGACCGTCACGTTGTCCAAAGCGTTTTTCTCGTACTCCTCCTCGCCCTCTTCGCAGCAGAGCAGCAGGGTGGGATCCTGGCGGGCGAAGCCGTCCTCCAGGATGCCGTTGATGAAATTGGTCTTGCCGGCATCCAGAAAGCCGGCCACCAGATAAACAGGAATGTCTGCCATTATAATGTGCATTTCCTTTCGGGTAAAATACGCGGAACGGGCGCCCGGACAGCAGGAAATCTGACTTTCGACTCTGACAGTCCCCCACACCGGCCACCGCGGCGCGCTGAAGCTCTTTTGGCTCTTTTCCCTACTTCGGGGACGGACTCCACTTGATTTTGTGCAGCAATATCAAGTGTGGTTACAGTCTTTCAAGAAAAGAGTTCACAGACCGAAGAGCTGGGAGAGCTTGTCCTCCTGCAGCTCGGCGCCGATGACACACAGCCGGCCGGTGTAGTCGGGATGGCCTGCCCGGACCTCATGTTCCTCGGGGACGAAGTCGAACTCGATCCACTTGCCGCCCTCGCCGTTCACGATGCCCTTGGCCCGCAGGATCTTGCCGTAGTCGCCGGAGTCCAGGGCCGTGAGGATCCGCTCAATGTCCGCCTGGGCAAACACCTTGGGGGTCTCTTTGCCCCAGGAGGTGAACACCTCGTCGGCGTGGTGGTGATGGTGGTGGCAGGAGCAGTTGGGATCGTCGCACTCGTGGTCGTGGTCATGGTGATGCGCGTGTTCATCGTGATCGTGATGGTGGTCATGCTCCTCGTGGTCGTGATGGTCATGATCGTGATGGTGTTCGTGCTCCTCATGCGCATGCTCGTGGTCATGGTGGTGATGCGCATGCTCGTGCTCCGCCTCATCGGCGGCGTGCTCGGCGCGCATCTTCTCCAGCAGCTCGTCCGCCAGGGACACCTTTTCAATGGCCGCCAGGATGGTCTTGCCGTCCAGCTGGTCCCAGGGGGTGGTGAGGATGGCGGCGTCGGCGTTCTTCTCCCGCAGCATGGCCACGGCGGCCTCCAGCTTCTCCTGGCTCATCTTCTGGGTCCGGGAGAGGATGATGGTGCCGGCGGCCTCGATCTGGTTGTTGTAGAACTCGCCGAAGTTCTTCATGTAGACCTTCACCTTGGTGGCGTCCGCCACGGTGACGAAGCTGTTCAGCTTCATGTCGTCGGTCTCATCGGCGGTGTTCTGCACCGCCACGATCACGTCGGACAGCTTGCCCACGCCGGAGGGCTCGATGAGGATGCGGTCCGGGTGGAACTGGGCCTGCACGTCCTTCAGCGCCTTGTGGAAGTCCCCCACCAGGGAGCAGCAGATGCACCCGGCGGACATCTCGCTGATCTGCACGCCGGACTCCTTCAGAAAGCCGCCGTCAATGCTGATCTCGCCGAACTCGTTCTCGATCAGCACCAGCTTTTCGCCGGGAAAGGCCTCCGCCAGCAACTTTTTGATAAGAGTGGTCTTGCCGGCGCCAAGGAAGCCGGAGACAATATCAATTTTGGTCATGGTATCAAGTCCTTTGTTTAAAATTTTTACCGTACTTTATCTTACCATCAAACTGGAAAAAAGCAACTCCTCCAGAAAAAAATTCACGAATTCCGCCATTTCCCATCCGAATGGGGAGACGGACCTGCACACGGTCCCGGACATGCCGGCAGGGGCAGGCGGCCCCCGTCGGTGGCACCTGAAGAAAGCGGACTCAGAGTGCCCGCCGGACGGCCCGCCTCTGCCGGAGTCTCCGCCCGCGGCGGATCTCCGGCTGGAAGGCCTCCAGCTCCCGGGCGGCGGTGCCGGAGAGGAGGAGCAGGGAGATCAGGTTGGGCACTGCCATCAGGGCGTTGAAGATGTCGGAGAGATTCCATACCACCTCCAGGCTCTGAGTGGCGCCCAGAAAGGCCGCCAGGGCGAAGAGAATTCGATAGAGAGGGATGGCCCGGCGGCCGAAGAGAAATGCAAAGGCCGTTTCCCCGCAGAACTCCCATCCCAGGATGGTGGAGAAGGCGAACAGCACGATCCCCAGGGAGACCAGCAGCCCCCCCAGGGGGCCCAGCACGGTCTTAAAGGCCAGGGCGGTGAGGGCCACGCCGTTTACCTGCGCGCCGGAAGCGTCGGCAGTCCCCAGCACGCCGGAGGCGCAGATGCACAGGCCCGTGACTGTGCAGATCACCGTGGTGTCGAAGAATACGCCGGTCATGTTCACATAGCCCTGACGGGCGGGGCTGTCTGTGGCGGCAGAGGCGGCGGGGATGGCGGCGGAGCCCATGCCCGCCTCATGGGAAAAGCAGCCTCTGGCAATGCCCCAGCGGGCGGCGTTCAGGGCGGAGGCGGTCATAGTCCCCGCCGCGCCACCCGCAGCGGCGGCGGGAGAGAAGGCCAGGCGGAACATCTCTGCCACGGCTCCGGGCAGAGCGGACAGATGCCCCAGCAGCACTGCGGTGCCCGCCAGCAGGTAAAGGACCGCCATGAGGGGCACCACCACGGAGCAGACTCCGGCAATCCGCCGGATACCGCCCAGAATGACCACGAGAGCCAGCAGAGCCACTGCCACCCCGGTGGTCCGGGCCGGAACGGAGAAGCTGTCGGCCAGCGCCCCGGCGATGGAATTGGCCTGGGCCATGTCCCCCATGCCCAGGGAGGCCAGGACTGTGAAGAGGGCGAAGAGAAAGGCCAGGGCACCTCCCAGCCGCTTCCACCGCAGGGCGGCGCACATGGTATACATGGGGCCGCCGCGCATTTCGCCGCCGGCGTCCCGCTGGCGGTACTTGACGGCCAGCAGGCACTCCGCGCACTTGGAGGAAAGGCCGAAGAGGGCGGAGATCTCCATCCACACCAAGGCACCGGGGCCGCCCGCCACCAAGGCCGTGGCCACGCCCACGATGTTTCCGGTACCGATGGTGGCGGCCAGCGTGGTCATCAGGGCGGAGAAGGGGGACACATCGCCGGCCCCGCCTGCCTTGGCGCGGGAGTCACGGCCGAGAACACTTTTCAGCGCCCAGCCCAGGTTCCGCCAGGGGAGAAAGCGGGTGCGCAGGGTGAGGAAGACGCCGGTGCCCATCAGCAGCACCAGCATTCCCGGGCCCCAGACCCGCTGGTCCACATACGCGATCCACTCTGAAACTGTCATGGAAGCAGCTCCTTCCGAATTGGGGGATACTTCCAGCATAGCGTCTTTCCGGCATTTCATGCCATCAAAAACGCGGACGCCTGTACAGGCGTCCGCGCGGGAGAGAGGATTCAGCTCTCCATGTGCCGGCCCAGAAAGGCGGCGATGGTCTGGGCCAGCTTGTACTCGGTGTCGCCGGTGACGGCAGCGGGATCGCTGGAGATGAACAGCACCAGGCCCAGCAGGTCGCCCTCCGCCAGGATGGGGGCCGCCACGGTGGTCAGCAGGCTGTCGATGCCCTCCGTCACCTGGAGGGGCTGGCCCTCACCGGTGTACTGGTAGATTTTCCGACTCTCCATGATCTGCTCCAGCTCCGGGGTGATCCGCTTGCCCATAAGCTCCCGCTTGCTGCCGCCCGCCACGGCGATGACCGTGTCCCGGTCCGTGACGGCGCAGACGCTGCCGGTGGACCGGCTCATGGTCTCGCAGAGCTCCGCGGCGAAGTCCTCCACACCGCCCAGCAGCGAGTATTTCTTGAAGATGACCTCACCCTCGCGGCTGGTGTAGATTTCCAATGGATCGCCCTCCCGGATCCGCATGGTGCGCCGGATCTCCTTGGGGATTACCACCCGGCCCAGGTCGTCGATCCGCCGCACGATTCCAGTTGCCTTCATATCGAAAACTCCTTTTGTCTTTCAGATTTTTCAGGATGATTCTGCTTGGCAAAAGCTAGTATCCGCAGGATTTGTTTGGCTATGCAGGCCCGGCGGGTGGTTTCATTTGGCAATCAATCCGTCTCCGGCAGGTACTCCTGGACCACCAGCCCGTCGGTGGATACCAGATAGTTGGTGAGATAGGACAGGTGATCGCCGTCCACCAGCCAGGAGACCCGGTAGTTGTAATAGTCCACTCCGTCCAGAGTAAGCGGCCCTTCGTAGCCGTAGGACATCACATTGCCGGTGGCCTCGTCCACTGCGCCCAGCTGCTTTTCCAGAATGGCGACGCCTTCCTCCGGCGTGATGGTGTCCGTGGCGGAGAGCCCTTCCGCTGCGGCTCCGCTGGCCTCTGGTGCCGGATGACCGCAGGCGGAGAGCAGGAGCAGCAGCACGGCCAGTGCCGCACAGAACAGAGAGCGGGATTTCATGGGATTCTTCCTTTCCGTTCCGCCCAACACGGGCGGAAAATTTTTCCTCTGTTCAGACGAGATTAAAAAGCGGAAAGTTCCGGGAAAAATCCTGACCAATCCCACAAAAAGCACCAAACATTCTTGTGAAAATACGGAAAAAAACTGGGAAATCCCACCAACTTGTGCCGCCCTTTTTCGACAGGACCATCCTTGACGGTATTTTTCCCAGGAAGTATAATATAAACAATTATATGCATATCCAGATTCCGCGCAAACGCTTTACTCTAAGAATGACGAGCCTGCCGGGGATACTCCGCGGCGGGGAGAGGAGCTGCTGCCATGGCAAAACAAGGACAGGCGGACCGTTTCCACCAGGGGACGATGACGGACGGCTGGCGCTGGTTCGGCGCCCACCCTGCCAAAAAGCGGGGCAGAGATGGCTGGACGTTCCGGGTCTGGGCCCCCCATGCGGAGGCGGTGTCCGTCGTGGGCGACTTCAACGACTGGGAGGAGGGAGCGGCCCCCCTCGCCCGTAAGGGCGAGATCTGGGAGGGCTTTCTGCCGGACCTGCCGGTCTATACTTCCTATAAATATGCGGTGCGGGGGGCGGACGGCCAGGTCCGCCAGAAGGCGGACCCCTACGGCTTCCACACAGAGACCCGGCCGGCGACAGCCAGCAAGCTGTATGACATCAGCGGATTCAAGTGGACGGACGGCGCTTTCCGGGAGAAGAAGGCCAAGCACCCGGTCTATACATCACCGCTGAATATCTATGAGGTCCATCTGGGCTCCTGGAAAAAGCGGGGAAACGGGGACTTCATCGACTACAAGGACCTGGCGAAGGATCTGGCCGCCTATGTGAAGGATATGGGCTACACCGCCATCGAACTGCTGCCGGTGACGGAGCACCCCCTGGACGACTCCTGGGGCTACCAGTGCACCGGGTACTTCGCCCCAACCTCCCGGTTCGGCACGCCCAAGGACTTCATGTGGTTCGTGAACCACATGCATAAAAACGGCATCCTGGTGCTGCTGGACTGGGTGCCCTCCCACTTCTGCAAGGACGCTCAGGGCCTCTACGAATTCGACGGCACCTACTGCTATGAGTACAGCGATCCCAACAAGCGGGAGCACGCCGCCTGGGGCACCCGGGTCTTCGACTACGGCCGGCCCGAGGTGAAGAGCTTTCTCTTCTCCTCCGCCCGCTTCTGGCTGGAAGAGTACCACATCGACGGCCTGCGGGTGGACGCGGTGGCCTCCATGCTGTACCTGGACTACGACCGCCAGGGCGGAGCCTGGACCCCCAATCAGTACGGTGGACACGAGAACCTGGAGGCCATCGAGTTTCTGCGGGAGCTGAACACCATGGCCTTCCAGACGGACCCAAGCGTGCTGATGATCGCCGAGGAGTCCACCGCCTGGCCCCTGGTGACCCGCCCGCCGGACGTGGGGGGATTGGGCTTCAATCTGAAGTGGAACATGGGCTGGATGAACGACATGTGCCACTATTTGAAGCTGGATCCCTATTTCCGCCAGTACAACCACAAGGACATCACCTTCTCCATGATGTATGCCTTTTCTGAGAACTTTGTGCTGCCCATCTCCCACGATGAGGTGGTCCACATGAAGGGGTCCATCGTGGGGAAGATGCCCGGGGACTACGACAACCAGCTGCGGTGCCTGAGAGGCTTCTACGCCTATCTCCTGGCCCACCCGGGGAAGAAGCTGCTGTTTATGGGGGCGGAGATCGGCCAGTGGCACGAGTGGGACTCCGACGGGCAGCTGGACTGGTACCTGCTGGACCGACCAGAGAATCAGAAGCTCCGGAAGTTCTTCCGGGAGATCAACGCCTTTTATAAAAAGACGGCGGCTTTGTGGGAGGTCGACTTCGACTGGGCGGGCTTTGAATGGCTGGTGCCGGACGACAACCACAACAACGTGGTGGTGTTTCTGCGCAGGGACAAGAAGGGCCGCGACCTTATGTGCGCGGTGAACTTCTCGCCCAACACCTATACGAACTATCGGATGGGCGTGCCGCCCCACAGGCGGTATGTGCCCGTGTTCAATACCGATGACCCCGCATACGGCGGCGACGGTTTCGGCGATTCTGAGGCGGTGATGGTGGAGGCCGTGCCCTCCCATGGAAAGGAATGCTCCGCCGCCATCCGGATCCCGGCCTTCGGTGCGGTGTTCCTGCGGGGCGAGGGGACGTTCCCCAGACCCAGGAAGAAACAACAGGCAAAGGAGTTGGAAAAGACATGAAAAAAGAGTGCATCGCCATGCTGCTGGCCGGCGGCCAGGGCAGCCGCCTGTACGTCCTCACCGGCGACATGGCCAAGCCCGCCGTGCCCTTCGGCGGGAAATACCGCATCATCGACTTTCCCCTGTCCAACTGCACCAATTCCGGCATCGACACCGTGGGCGTGCTGACCCAGTACCGGCCCCTGGAGTTGAACAGCTACATCGGCAGCGGCGTGCCTTGGGACCTGGACGGGTCCACCGGCGGCGTCCACATCCTGCCGCCCTACATGGGCAGCAAGGGCGGCACCTGGTACAAGGGCACCGCCAACGCCATCTATCAGAACATCGGGTTCATCAACCTGTATGACCCGGAGTATGTGGTGATCCTCTCCGGCGACCACATCTACAAGATGGATTACTCCAAGATGGTGGAGCGCCATAAGGCCGTGGGCGCCGCCTGCACGATCTCCGTCATGGAGGTGCCGTGGTCGGAGGCGTCCCGCTTCGGCATCATGAGCGTGGACGAGAACGACCTCATCACGGAGTTCGCAGAGAAGCCCAAGGAGCCCAAGAGCAATCTAGCGTCCATGGGCATCTACGTCTTCACCTGGAAGACCCTGCGGCGGTATCTGGAGGCTGACGAGGCCAACCCTAACTCCGAAAATGACTTCGGCAAAAATGTGATCCCCGCCATGCTGGGGGATGGAGAACGGATGGCCGCCTACCGCTTCAGCGGTTACTGGAAGGACGTGGGGACGCTGGAGTCCCTGTGGGACGCCAACATGGATATGCTCTCCCCGGAGTCGGGCCTGGACCTGCTGGACGAGTCCTGGCCCATTTACGCCCGGTCCGTCAACGCGCCGCCGGCCTTTTTGGGCCGCCGCTGCCAGATCAGCCACAGTGCCTTCAACCGGGGCAGCGATCTGGAGGGGACGGTGGAGAACTCCGTCCTGGCTCCCAATGTCACCGTGGGGGAGGGGGCCCGGGTGTCCTACTCCGTCCTGTTCCCCGGGGTGACCGTGGAGCCCGGCGCCGTGGTGGAATACGCTATCCTGGGCGAGGGCTGCCGCATCGGCCGCAACTGCCGCCTGGGCGGCACGCCGGAGGAGACGGCGCCGGATCCCTGGGGCCTGACGGTGCTGGCGCCGGGCTGCGTCCTGGAGGATGAGAAGCGGGTGCGCCCCGGCGTGATGCTGAACAAGAACGGCGAGGAGGTGTCCAGATGAACGGCATGCACGGGATCATCTTTTCCTATGAAAAGCGCAATGACCTGCGGGAGCTGGGGGAGATCCGCTCCGCGTCGTCCATCCCCTTCGGCGGGAGGTACCGGGCGGTGGACTTCGCCCTGTCCAACCTGGTGAACGCCGGTGTCACGGATGTGGGTGTGGTGCTTCACGGCCATTATCAGAGTCTGCTGGACCACTTGGGCACCGGCAAGGACTGGGACCTGTCCCGCAAGCGGGGCGGCTTGAAGATCCTGCCCCCCTTTGCATACAAGCAGCACTGGGGCGAGGCGGCGGTCTTCCGGGGCAAGATGGAGGCCTTGGCGGGCGTCCGCTCCTATCTGGAGGAGATCCGCCGGGACTATGTGGTGCTTATGGACGGCGACCTGGTGGTGAACCTGCCCCTGTCCGACATCTATGACCAGCACATCAAGTCCGGCGCGGACATCACCGTAGTCTGCGGCAACGACAGCTTTGAGACGGAGAACGGCACCTATTTTGAGCTGGACGGCACCGGCCGTGTCACGGATGTGTTGTATCACCTCCACCGGCCCAGGGGCTACCGGGGGCTGGAAGTGTACATCCTCTCCACCAGGCTGCTGCTGGATCTGGTGGACGAGTGCGCCACCCGGGATCAGTACAGCCTGCGGCGGGACGTGCTCCAGGCCCGGAAGGACAGCCTGAAGCTCCAGGGATACATCTGGGGCGGCTTCGCGGCGCAGATCCGCTCTGTACAGGAGTATTACGACCGCAGTATGCAGCTGCTGGACCCGGCCATCCGGGCGGAGCTGTTCTGTGCCGAGCGGCCCATCCGAGCCAAGGCCACTGACAAGTCCTCCGCCTACATCGGACCCGACGGCTACTGCGAGAACTCCCTGATCGCAGACGGCTGCAACATCGAGGGCGTGGTGGAGAACTCCATCCTCTTCCCCGGCGTGGTGGTGGAGGCCGGCGCTGTGGTGCGCAACTGCGTGCTCTTCAAGGAGACGGCGGTGCGCCGGGGCGCGGCGGTGTCCCATCTGATCGCGGATAAAAATGTAGAAATCCTGCCGGACCGGACGCTGATGGGACACAGCTCGTATCCCATCGTGCTGGCCAAGGGCAGTCAGGTGTGAGTGCGGGAGGAAGGCTTCCAGGACGGCGAATAGACGGGCGGGGCTCCGGCTGACGGAGTCCCGCCGGTCCCTGACCCTGCCGGAGGGCGGGGCGCATGAGCGTGAAAGGAGAGGACTATGAAGATTTTATATGCGGCCAGCGAGGCGGTTCCGTTCTGCAAAACCGGAGGCCTTGCGGATGTGGCGGGCTCCCTGCCTGCGGCGCTGGCGGCCCAGGGCGCGGATGTGGCGGTGGTGCTGCCCCTGTACCAGAAGGTGAAGGAGAAATTCAGCGACCAGCTGCATTTTGAATGCTACGACTATGTGGACCTGGCCTGGCGCCACAGCTACTGCGGGCTGTTCTCCATGGAACGGGACGGCGTCACCTGGTACTTCCTGGACAACGAGCAGTATTTCCGGCGTCCGGAGTTGTACGGCTACATGGACGACGGCGAGCGGTTCGGATTTTTCTCCCGGGCCGTGGTGCGGATGCTGCCCCACCTGAGGTTCTGGCCGGAGGTCATCCACTGCAACGACTGGCAGACCGCCCTGGT
>ENA-ORMO01001488-ORMO01001488.1-human-gut-metagenome-genome-assembly--contig:-NODE-1488-length-24689-cov-6.733783_pt1 | contig 24689 bp, 24 predicted proteins | sample MGYA00242106_ERZ509001 | MGnify/ENA primary metagenome ERZ509001 (study PRJEB26280, sample SAMEA2338736) | human gut metagenome | biome: human gut; feature: human-associated habitat; material: faeces...
TTTCCCCTCAAGATTGAGGGGTAGGGGAGTTGAGATGCCGTAGGCATTTTTTTATATGAGGTGACACAGAAAATGGAAGCAAGGGAAATTCTGACCAGATTTAAGCAAAATGAAATAACATTAGAAGAAGCGGAACGTTATTTCAGGAAAAAACCTTTTGAGGAAATGGAATATGCGAAGCTGGATTCTTACCGGGAGATACGCAGCGGTTTTCCGGAAGTGATTTTCTGCAGTGGCAAGGCAGATACACATTTTAAGGAGATATTTAAAAAGTTATACGAGGAAAATGGAGAGGTGTTTGGAACCAGAGCATCACGGCATCAGTACCAACTGATAAAAGAAATATTTCCTCAGGTGGAATATGACGAGATATCACATATCATCAAGATTGAGAAAAAGAAGAAAGAGAAGGCAGGAAAGATTGCTGTCTGCACAGCAGGAACGGCAGATATCCCGGTGGCGGAGGAAGCTGCCCAGACGGCAGAGTTTTTTGGATCAAACGTAGAACGGATTTATGATGTAGGAGTCAGCGGGATCCATCGCCTGTTTTCACGGCTGGAAGTGATCCAGGAGGCAAATTGTGTGATTGCAGTGGCAGGAATGGAAGGCGCTCTTGCCAGTGTCCTTGGGGGACTTGTAGACAAGCCGGTGATCGCAGTACCTACTTCTGTAGGCTACGGGGCAAGCATGAATGGTCTTTCGGCGCTTTTGACAATGATTAATTCCTGTGCAAATGGAATTGCAGTGGTAAATATTGATAACGGCTATGGGGCAGGATATATTGCAACACAGATCAATCGGCTGGGAGTAAGAGGAAAAGAAAGTAAGCAGGAGTAATTTATGGGAAGAACATTATATTTAGAATGCTGTTCAGGGATCAGCGGAGATATGACAGTGGCAGCACTTCTGGATCTGGGAGCGGACAGAAAGGTTTTGGAAAAGACTCTTTCCAGTCTGCATATAGGTGGATTTGAGACAGAAGTCACAAGGGTAAAAAAATCTGGATTGGATGCCTGTGATTTTCGAGTGATTCTTGACGAAGAACATGAAAATCACGATCACGATATGGAATACCTTCATGGGCATCATAAATTATCAGAAGAACATCCACATCATGGAACACATCATCAGCATCATCACAGAGGGATTTTGGAGATCCGAAAGATTATTCTGGAATCAGAAATGACGGATCGGGCAAAAGAGACTGCAGTTTCTGTTTTTGAGATCCTTGCCAGTGCAGAAGCAAAGGCTCATGGAGTATCCAGAGAAGAGGTGCATTTTCATGAAGTAGGAGCCATAGATTCTATAGTGGATATTGCCGCAGCCGCTATCTGCCTGGATGATCTGGATATTACGGATGTGATTGTTACAAAATTGTATGAAGGAACAGGAACAGTGCGCTGCCAGCATGGAGTGATCCCCATACCTGTTCCGGCAGTGGTAAATATTGTTCAGGAGAATGGACTTTCTCTTCAGATAACAGATGTGGAGGGAGAACTGGTCACACCTACAGGTGCCGCTATTGCAGCTGCGGTGCGGACTTCTGACCGTCTTCCGGAGGAGTTTATAATAGAAAAAACCGGCATCGGGGCGGGAAAAAGACAGTATACCTGTCCGGGAATCCTGAGAGCTATGCTGATCCGGGAGAAAAAATCAGAAAAAAAGGTCAGAGTCCAGGAACAGGATGTAATCTGGAAACTGGAAACAAATATGGATGACTGCACAGGGGAAGAACTGGGAAATGTAGTACGTCTTCTTTTTGAAGCAGGAGCCAGAGATGTTTATTATACACCGATATACATGAAAAAGAACCGTCCTGCTTATGAGCTTTCTGTTATCTGTACGGAAGACAGGATTCCTTTTCTGGAAGATGTTATTTTTGAGGAGACAACGACTATCGGAATCAGAAGGAATTGTATGGGGCGGACAATTCTGAAAAGAGAGATCAGGAAATTCTGTATAGATGGATTTCAGGTGAAGATAAAGATGTGTACACTTCCAAATGGTCAGGTACGCTGCTATCCGGAATATGACAGTGTAACAGCTTTTGCAGAAAAAAAACACATCGGCTACAGAGAGGCATGGGAAGAAATCAGGGACTACTGGAAGAAAGAAAGGTGAGGAATTCATGAAGACAGGGTTGATTCTGGAAGGCGGTGCAATGCGGGGAATCTATACGGCAGGTGTACTGGACGTATTTATGGAAAAAGAGGTACATTTTGATGGTGTGATCGGAGTTTCAGCAGGAGCTCTCCATGGGTGTTCCTTTGTCTCGGAACAAAAGGGCAGAAGCATCCGGTATTATAAGAATTACAGAAATGACAGGCATTTTATGAGTTTCTGGAATCTGCTCCATACAGGAGAAGTGGTAGGCAAAAAATTCTGCTATCACGATATCCCTGAAAGACTGGATCCGTATGATTATGAGGCTTTTGTGAAATCGGACACGGCTTTTTATGCAGTTTGTACCAATCTGGAAACAGGAAAGGCAGAATATATACAGATCACAGATATGCTGAATCAGGTGGATGTGATGCGCGCTTCTGCTTCTATGCCATATGTATCCCATATAGTTCCATGGCAGGGGATGAAGCTTCTGGATGGAGGATGTGCAGACAGTATCCCTATCCATCAGTTTAAAAAAATGGGTTATGAGAAAAATGTGGTGGTGCTTACCCGGGAAGAGGGATTTATAAAAAAACCAGAAACTGTAAAGCTTGCAGAAATTTATTATCACAGATATCCGAAGTTTGTGGAGGCTTTAAAAACAAGACATGAAGTATATAACAGGACAATTGAGGATATCCATAAAATGGAACAGGAAGGAGAGGTTTTTGTGATCCGCCCCAGCGAGAAACTGACCATTGGGAGGATGGAAAGTGATCTTGATGAGATACAGAGAGTGTATGATCTGGGCAGAAAAGATGCAGAAAAGGCTGTCTGCAGAATGAAAGAATGGATGAGAGGATCCGGCAGATAAAACGCCAAATAAAGGGTCAGATAAAAGGGAGGGGAAGTTATGATTGATACGATTGTTAATATGATTAACCAGATTGATAAGATGGTATGGGGATGGTGGATGATCATTCTGCTTTTGGGAACCCATATTTTTATGACTGTCAGGACTGGATTTATTCAGAGAAAGATCGGGAAAGCCATTCGTTTATCCGTAACAAAAGATCCGGATGGGGAAGGTGAAGTAAGTCAGTTTGGAGCACTTGCAACAGCTTTGGCTTCAACGATTGGTACGGGAAACATCATCGGTGTTGGAACGGCTGTGGCACTTGGAGGTCCCGGAGCTGTGTTTTGGTGCTGGATCACAGGAGTGTTTGGGATTGCTACAAAGTACAGTGAATCCCTGATTGCAGTGAAATATCGTATTAAGACAAAAGACGGAAGAATGCAGGGCGGCGCCATGTATGCACTGGAGAGAGGCCTGAATATGAGATGGCTGGGTCTGGTTTTTGCCTTTATGGGAGGTTTTGCATCTTTTGGAATTGGCTGTGCAACTCAGGTAAATGCAATTGCGACTGTGTGTGAGGAAAATCTGCATATTGCACCTGCCATGGTGGGAATCATAGTTGCAGTTCTGACGGCTCTTGTGATCTTTGGCGGAATTCGTTCTATTGCAAAGGTCTGTGAAAAACTGGTGCCTTTTATGGCCGCTTTTTATGTGGTGGGCTGTGTGATCATCCTGGGTCTGAACTTTGATTTTATCATCCCGGCTGTTCAGACGATCTGTAAACTTGCTTTTACTCCGGGAGCGGCTGCCGGAGGTCTTGTAGGAAGAGGAATCATGATGGCTATGCAGTATGGAATTGCCAGAGGTCTGTTTTCTAATGAATCCGGTCTTGGGTCTGCACCTATTGCAGCGGCTGCTGCACAGACAAGAAATCCTGTTCGTCAGGCACTGGTATCCAGTACAGGGACTTTCTGGGATACCGTGGTGGTCTGCCTGATGACAGGGCTTGTACTTGTGACCAGTATCATGAAAAATCCAGCCATTGATATGGGAAATATCACAGATGGAGGAATTCTTACCACACTTGCATTTCAGCAGATTCCGGTACTGGGACCAGTGATCCTTGTGGTAGGCATCATCTCCTTTGCTTATTCTACAGTGCTGGGATGGGCCTACTATGGAGAACGCTGTGTAGAATACTTTGCAGGCAGGAAAGGTTTGATCCCATACAGGATCCTGTACATTTTGGTCGCTGCTGCAGCGCCGGTAGTTTCACTGAATCTTGTGTGGACGATTGCAGATATTCTGAATGCGTTAATGGCGATTCCAAATCTGATCGCGGTTCTGCTTTTGTCAAATGTGATCGTAAGCGAGACGAAAAAATATATTAATGATCTCGACAGGAAGGACGATACACCGATAGAGACGATTGAAAGGTAAAAGCCTGGTTTTGGAGGAAAATAAGTATGCATGAAGGATATGTGGATCCTGAACTTAAAGTGATCGCAAAAATACACAATGATTTTCCGGAAAAATTCGGGATACCTCATCAGAGTAATTGGCTGAAAGAACAAAAAGCACAGATTATTTTTGAACCGGAATATCGGGTTGCAGAAGCGTTTCGGGGAATTGAAGAATATGATTATATATGGCTGATCTGGCAGTTTTCTGAGGCTGTGGGGAAAAAATGGTCTCCAACTGTAAGACCACCGCGGTTAGGCGGGAACGTAAGGAAGGGAGTGTTTGCTACCAGATCTCCTTTCCGGCCGAACAGCCTGGGGCTTTCTTCTGTGCGTCTGGAAAAAGTGGAATTTCACCCGGAATTAGGCCCGGTACTCCATATTTCCGGAGCAGATCTTATGAACGGAACTCCTATATTTGATATTAAGCCATATCTTCCTTATGTGGACGGGCATCCTCAGGCATCAGGAGGATTTACAGATCAGATCAAAGATCACCGGCTCAGGGTGGAATTTCCGGAAGAATATTTAAAAGAGATTCCAAAAGAAAAAAGAAAAGCCCTGACGGAGGTACTGGAAAACGATCCCCGTCCAGGATATCAGGAAGATCCTGAAAGGATTTACGGACTTGCATATGGAAAGAAAAATATAAGATTTCATGTAAAAGATGGAGTACTGACCGTGTGTGGTGTATCAGATTATAAAAAATCATGACTGAAATAAAATCCAGTCGGAGAAATTTCGCTAAAATAAAAGAAATACTTGCAAAACACCTCTTTTTTCAATAAAATAAAAAACATACTTTGATATATTAAAGCTGAAAAGAGATGAAAAAAGGGTGAGGAGGAAATTATGATGAAAAAAGTTGTAAAATTTGGAGGAAGTTCTCTGGCAAATGCAGAACAGTTCTGTAAAGTAGGAGAGATTATCCGCAGTGATGAGAGCAGACGTTATGTGGTGCCGTCTGCACCGGGAAAAAGATTTTCAGGAGACACAAAAGTTACGGATCTTCTTTATGCCTGCTATGATAAGGCTGCAAAGGGAAAAGAATTTAGTGGTATTTTTAAAGAGATCAAAGAAAGATACTACGAGATCATAAGAGGTCTGAAACTGGAGCTTTCTCTTGAGGAGGAATTTGCTCAGATCGAAAAAGACTTCCAGGCACAGGCAGGAACTGAATATGCGGCATCCAGAGGAGAATTTCTGAATGGAAAGATCATGGCGGCATATCTTGGATATGAGTTTATAGATGCAGCATCAGTGATCCGCTTTGACAAAAATGGAAATTTTGATTCAGAAAAAACAGACAGGCTTTTAAGCAAACGTCTTGGAAAATGTGCCAATGCAGTTATTCCAGGATTTTATGGAGCCATGGAGGACGGAACAGTAAAAACCTTTTCCAGAGGAGGTTCGGATGTAACGGGATCTCTTGTTGCAAAGGCTGTTCAGGCAGATGTGTATGAAAACTGGACAGATGTATCAGGATTCCTTGTGACAGACCCGAGAATAGTGGATGATCCGGCTGTGATAGAAACGATCACATACAGAGAACTTCGAGAACTGTCTTATATGGGGGCTACCGTTCTGCATGAAGAAGCGATCTTTCCGGTGAGAAAAGAAGGCATCCCCATCAATATCAGAAATACAAACCGTCCAGATGACAAAGGAACCTTTATTGTAGAAAGTACCTGCCGGAAACCGCGATATGTGATCACAGGAATTGCCGGAAAGAAGGGATTTTGTTCTATCAACATTGAAAAATCTATGATGAACAGTGAAGTTGGATTTGGAAGAAAGGTCCTTCAGGTATTTGAGGACCAGGGGATCAGTTTTGAACATGTTCCGTCAGGAATCGATACAATGACCGTTTATGTTCATCAGGACGAGTTTGAGGAAAAAGAGCAGCAGGTGATCGCAGGGATCCACAGAGCAGTCCAGCCGGATTTTGTAGAGATGGAATCAGACCTTGCCCTGATTGCAGTGGTAGGAAGAGGCATGAAATCTCAGAGAGGAACAGCGGGACGTGTATTTGCAGCTCTGGCACATGCACATGTAAATGTGAAAATGATCGATCAGGGATCCAGTGAGCTGAATATCATCATAGGTGTTGAAAATCGTGATTTTGAAACAGCGGTAAAAGCAATCTATGATATTTTTGTGATGACACAGATTTAATAAAAAATGCAGAGAGAAAATTTCCAGTTGGAAAGGATCTCTCTGTATTTTTTATTTAGTGGCTTGACAGGAACGTTTGTTTGGTATAAAATAAAACAAACAAATGTTCGGAGGTGCATGCAATGGTATACAAGGAGTCAATGAACATAATGGAAAAGCTGGAGATCCTGGCAGATGCAGCGAAGTATGATGTTGCCTGTACTTCCAGCGGGACTGACAGGAAAGGTGATAGCTCCGGTATCGGCAACAGTATCACAGCGGGAATCTGTCATAGCTTTTCAGGAGATGGACGCTGCATTAGTTTATTAAAAGTTCTTTATACCAATGAATGTGTATTTGACTGTAAATACTGTGTGAACCGGGCATCTAATGATGTGGTGCGGGCAAGTTTCACTCCGGAAGAGATCAGTCGTCTTACTATAGAATTTTACCGGAGAAATTATATTGAAGGATTATTCCTCAGTTCAGGGGTCAAGGATTCTCCGGATGCCACAATGGAGGAACTGATCCGATCAGCAGAAATTTTAAGGAATCAGTATCATTTTCAGGGATATATCCATCTTAAGGCAATTCCGGGTGCTTCTCCGGAACTGATCTGCAGAGCAGGCTATCTGGCTGACCGTATGAGTGTGAACCTGGAACTTCCTACTGCGGAGGGATTGAAGAAACTTGCTCCGCACAAAAGCAGACGGACGATATTAAGACCTATGAAGCAGATCCAGACAGTTTGTGAAGAAAATAAGCGGGAGCTGACTGTTTATCGCCATGCTCCAGAGTTTGTACCGGCAGGTCAAAGTACGCAGATGATCATCGGAGCAGTTGGGGAAAGCGATTTTCAGATCGTATCGACAGCAGAAGCATTATACAGGAAGTTTTCTTTGAAACGGGTTTTTTATTCTGCATTTGTATCTGTCAATGAAGACAAAGATCTTCCGGTGCTTCCACAGGGACCGCCTCTTCTCAGAGAACATAGATTGTATCAGGCGGATTGGCTGCTTCGGTTTTATGGATTCCGGTCAGAAGAGCTTCTGTCAGAGGAGCATCCGAATTTTAATTTGTTTCTTGATCCTAAGTGTGATTGGGCCATAAGCCATCTGCAGTATTTTCCTGTGGAGATTAATAAAGCAGATTACAGAACTCTTCTCAGAGTGCCGGGCATAGGAGAAAAATCAGCCAGAAGGATCATTGGGGCCAGAAGATATCATTCTCTGGATTTTTCGGAGCTTAAGAAGATTGGAGTTGTTCTGAAACGGGCTGTTTATTTTATTACCTGTAATGGCCGGCAGATGTATCCAATGAAGCTTGAGGAGGATTATATTGTAAGGAACATTCTGGAACCAGGAAAGATGCCTTTTTCTTCTTCGGAAATCACATATAGACAGCTTTCCCTGTTTGACGATGATAAGATGATAATGGACAGAAATGAGGTGTTGTCAAGTGGGCTATGAGAAGAAGATATTGGTTTGTGATAATTCTATAGAAGGAATTTTTACAGCAGTCTATGATGGATGGCATTGGGAAAACAGAGGGATTTCAGTGAAAATTGCAGTGGAAGAGCCAGAGTATCCGGAATTATTTGCAGACAGAGTGGATATTGCGTCTGACAGTGAAAAGGCTGTGAAAGTTGCGAGATCTGTAAGGCGTAAACTGGGAGAACAGGTATATGAGGCGGTCTGTTATGCGGCGGTTTCCGTACATCCAGATAAGGGAACCGCTGTGTTTTATCTTTTGAGAAAGGCATTAGGGAACAGGCGGTGTGATACGCATGTACTGGAAGCGCTGGCAGATCCGGCGGTAAGTCTGGTATCCTCTTTGAGGATCAAGGTATGGCATGAAATTCATCGGTTTTACGGTTTCGTTCGCTTTCGGCAGATGCCAGGGGGGATTTTGGTTTCAGCCATTCGTCCTGAAAATGATATTCTGGAACTTTTGGGACCTCATTTTTCCAATCGTTTTCCAAATGAAAACTGGATGATTTATGATGAAGAAAGAGAAAAAGTCCTGGTTCATGAAAGGGGAAAAGAGTGCTGCGTTTATGTGCAGACAGCATTTAATAAGGAAGACGGGAAATTTCCGGAAGATCATGATGAATATGAAGATTTATGGAGAACGTTTTGCTCTTGTATAGCCATAAAGGAAAGAACAGATCGGAAGCTGCAAAAACAGTTTGTACCGTTGAAATTTCGTTCAAATATGCTGGAATTCAATTAATAAAATTACATTGGATCTGTGTCGGTACAGCAGAATGCCGCCTTACTCTACTGGTGCGGTGATATATTTATCCTGCTGTGAAGAGTCATATATCTGATTATATATATATTGAAAAGTGACTGGAAAAGCTGTAAACATAAATTAAAAATTGTATAATAAGTCAAAAAATGTGAAAAAATCTTTAAGCCTGTTGACAAAAGCCTCTCATAGTGCCAAAATACGCCTGAACAGAAACGAACAGGAGGGAAAACAAATGAACGAACATCAGATTATGCTAAATGCAACGGAAGACGTACAGGAATTTGTAAATGCAGCCAGCAAATGTGATTTTGATATCGACATTTTTTATAACAGGATCATTATTGATGCAAAGTCCCTGCTGGGTATTCTCAGTATGGATCTGACGAGACAGCTGACGGTCAGATGTTATGGAGACAATCCTCATTTTAATAAGGTTATAGAGAAGTTTGCTGTTGCATAAACAGACAAAGGAGCTGCTGCATGAAATTACAGCAGCTTTCTTTATGCAACAGGAAAGCAGTACGTTTTGTACTGACTTTCCTGCTATATAAAACGCTCCGCGAGGATGCGAAAAATTTATCAGGAGCAGAAGCATATGGAAAAGACAGTGATCCGTATTTCTGTCCGCAGTCTTGTAGAGTTTATTTTGCGGAGCGGAGACCTTGACAGCAGAAGAGGGGCAATGGATAAGGAGGCTATGCAAAAGGGAAGCCGCCTCCACAGAAAGATTCAGAGGCAAATGGGAAGTAATTACCGGCCGGAGGTTTCTCTGAAACATGACACAGAGTATGAAGATCTGATTCTGAGGGTAGAGGGAAGAGCAGATGGTATTTTTACAGAAGATGGAAAGACCTGTATTGATGAGATCAAAGGTGTATACAGGAATGTAGGAACTCTGGACTCCGCCGTACCGGTACACAGGGCTCAGGCTATGTGCTATGCCTGCATCACAGCTGTTCAGGAAAATCTGGAAGAAATTGATGTACAGATGACATATGCGAATCTGGATACAGAGGAGATCCGGAGATTTCGAGAGACATTGACCAGAAAATATCTGAAAAACTGGTTTCAGGATCTTGTTGACCAATATCATAAATGGGTTTCTTATCGCCAGTCATGGAAAGAAAAAAGAGATGCATCCATGAAGGAACTGGAATTTCCGTTTTCTTACAGAAAAGGCCAGAGAGAGATGGTAACAGGTGTTTATCACGCCGTTTCCAGCAAAAAGCAGATTTTTGTCCAGGCGCCTACCGGGGTAGGAAAAACGATGTCTTCTGTGTTTCCGGCTGTACGGGCAGTGGGAGAGGGAAAAGGTGAGATGATTTTTTATCTTACAGCCAAGACGATCACAAGAACGGTTGCTCAGGATGCTTTTGAGATTTTGAGACAGCGAGGATTGCTTTTTCAGACCGTGACTATTACCGCCAGGGAAAAGTTATGCTGCTGCGAAAAGCCGGAATGTACGCCGGAAAAATGTCCTTATGCAAAGGGACATTTTGACAGAGTCAACGAAGCAGTTTATGAATTATGGACATCGGAGCAGTTTTTTTCCAGAGAAAAGATCATAGCTCAGGCAGAAAAATTTAAAGTTTGTCCATTTGAAATGTGCCTGGATCTTTCTTTATGGGTAGATGGCGTGATCTGTGATTATAATTATGTATTCGATCCTAACGTCCATTTAAAACGCTTTTTTGGAGAAAATGTTTCAGGAGAATATATTTTTCTTATTGATGAAGCACACAATCTGGTAGAACGTGGAAGGGAAATGTACAGTGCTTCTCTGGCAAGAGAGGACATTATGGAAGTCCGTAGATTTGTAAAACCTTATAGTCCGAAACTGTACCGCGTTCTGGGCAGAGTGGCAAAGCAGATGCTGGAATTAAAAAAAGAAAGTGATCCCTGTCTGGTAATGGAAAATACGGGAACGCTTCCACTGACTCTTCTTCAGGCACAGGGAGAGATGGACAGACTTTTAGAGGAACCTCCTTCTCAGGAGGTAGTGGACGGCATTCTGGATCTTTATTTTGATATACGGGATTTCCTGAATATTTCAGAGCTGACAGATGAGAATTATGTGATCTACGGGGCTGCAGGAGAGGATGGAAAATACAGAGTCCGTCTTTATTGTGTGAATCCGGCAGCCAATCTGCAGGAATACCTGAACAAAGGACGCAGTGCAGTGTTTTTTTCTGCAACGCTGATCCCTATGAAGTATTACAGAAGCCTTCTCAGCACAAGAGAAGATGATTATGGGATTTATGTGAGATCCCCTTTTGATCAGAAAAACAGATGCATTCTTATATGTGCGGATGTAAGCAGCCGTTATACCAGAAGAGGATATGAGGAATACAGAAAGATCGCGGAATATATTGCAAGAATGGCATGGCAGAAAAAAGGAAATTATATGGTGTTCTTTCCCTCATATCGACTGATGGAAGATGTTTTTCAGGTATATGAAGAGGAATTTTCATCTGACTGGGTAAGATGCATCTGTCAGACTTCTTCCATGAATGAACGGGAAAGAGAAGAGTTTTTGGAAGAATTTAAAGATCAGAAAGAAGAAACCCTGTTAGGTTTTTGTATTATGGGAGGGATTTTTTCCGAGGGGATAGATCTTATGGGAGACCGCCTGATCGGAGCAGCGGTTATAGGGACAGGACTTCCACAGGTGAGTTTGGAAAGAGAACTTCTGAAACAATATTATGATAAACGGGGGGAATGTGGGTTTGACCATGCATATAGATATCCGGGAATGAATAAAGTCCTTCAGGCAGCTGGAAGAGTGATCCGGACACGGGAGGATACAGGAACGATCCTTCTTATGGACGAACGCTTTTTGAATACGGATTATCGGATGCTGTTTCCGGCAGAATGGGAGGATGCAGCTGTATGCAGACTGGGAAATGTAGAGCAGCACCTGAAGCAGTTTTGGAATGGATTCCCTGAGGAGATTTCTTGACATCTGAGAAAATTCAGGTATACTGTAGTAAAGTTTCAGATAGAGAAAATCCAGCTGTCAGGTCCTGACAGGGACAAAGAAGCTGGCTGGAATAAAGGAGAGATTTATGAAAGCTGGAATCAGTACCCGTCTCGGAGTGCTTTTGGGAATTTTATTTCTGTGTCTGCTTCCTTCATCAGTACAGGCAGCAGCCGAAGAAAATTTGTTTTCCCATGTGGAGGAGGCACAGATCCGTCCGATAAAAGACGGATCCGAAAAATATCTTTTAAAAAGTGACAGTTTTTATTGTCTTAAGAAAGATGGGACAAAACATGCAGAAGCCGGTGTTCATTATTTTGATCATATGGAAATTGACGGCACAGTTTTTAATGGCTTTTATTATCATGATGAAACGGGACATTTTATGGCGGGAACACCTCATATAGTCTCGATCAAAGGGCTTTCCTGTGAGACAGAGGATTCGGAGAAAGTATTTGACGGGCTGTATATGGCAAACAATCTGGGAAAACTCTCAGTAGCTCCACAGATCCGTTATATTTCTGGGCTGATGATAGATAAGACCCCATATGAAGGTTACTATTATTTTAATGAAGACGGCCGTATGGTTACAGAACCAGGGCTTCATACACTGGAAATGGCATCTAATGGACAGATGTTTTCCGGTACTTATTATTTTGGCGGAAATAATGGTGTTCTGGTACAGGAAGCCGGTGTGACACCGGAAGGATTTCCTGTAGATGAGACCGGAAAAGTTTCCGACATGGAGAACCTGGGGATGAACACGCTGGAGCCTCAGTTAAAATCTATGATCGCAGGGTATGAAGGAACCTGGAGTGTTTATGTAAAAAATCTGAATACAGAAGAGGAGATCATTCTGAATGATCAGAAGATATATCCGGCCAGTCTGATCAAGGCATTTGTTATGGCGGCATCTTATGAAAATATGGATCAGATACTGGAACATGAAGCGGCTCTTATGAAAAAGGAACCGGATGACGCTGCGGTACAGACAAAAGTTAATGATCTGTTATGGAATATGATCACTGTCAGTGACAACGAATCCTGCAATGAGCTTGGCAGACTTCAGTCAGAAAAACATGATTTTCTGGACGGGGCAGAAAAGGTAAATGAGTTTATCCAGAAAGAGGGCTATTCCGATACAGTCTATCAGAGTACGCTTCATCCTTCTGCTTCCCCAAAAATCAGTATGGGAGAACACAATACAACTACAGTAAGTGACTGCGGAGCACTGCTTGAGAGTATTTTCAGAGGAGATTGTGTAAGCAAAGAGGCTTCCGAAAAAATGTTGGAACTTCTGATGAACCAGAAGAATATTTCCAAGATTCCTTCAGGGATCAATGCAGATATACCTGTTGCCAATAAGACCGGAGAAACTGATCAGGATCAGCATGATATGGCAATCGTTTATGGACCAAAAACAACCTATATCCTCTGTGTGATGTCTGAAGATTTTAAGAGTGCAGAAACAGCCATTGAAAATATACGTACCATATCCGGAGTCGTATATAATTATTTGAATTTTTAAAATTAATAAATACAAAATTATTGCTTGACCCTTATTATTTTTTGATATAAAATGAAATCAGAATAAAACAACAGAAGGGAGAATTTGGAAATGAAGGTAGTACATACAGACAATGCTCCGGCAGCAATCGGACCATATTCACAGGCCATTATTTTAAATGAAGTATTATTTACATCCGGACAGATTCCGGTAGATCCTGCTACAGGAGAGATCGCAGGAGAAACAATTGAGGCACAGGCAGAGCAGGTAATGAAAAACCTTGCAGCAGTTGCTGCAGAAGCTGGTACAGATCTTGCAAATGCAGTAAAAACTACTTGTTTTCTTGCTGATATGGCAGATTTTGCAGCATTTAATGAAATCTATGCAAAGTATTTTGTAAATAAACCGGCACGATCCTGCGTAGCAGTAAAGACACTTCCGAAAAATGTTCTCTGCGAAGTAGAGATGATCGTAGCTATTGAGAAATAACAATCAAAAATGTAACAAACAGGGAGAAACCTTCAGAGAGAAAACTATCTGGGGGTTTCTTTTTGCGCTGAAATCATGTATAATATCACTTTATAGTAATATTTGAAATCAGGAGGAAAAAAATACATGCGAGTCGATACGGATGACTTTGGCCGACCGTGCAGGTGCGGGAAGGAACATCATATAGAAGTAGAGGAAATTCTTATAGAATCAGGTGCTGTGGAGAAGCTTGAAGAAGCTATGTCGGATGGATTTCTGAAAAAATATATCTCACCGCTGCTGATCTGTGATACCAATACAATGAAAGCAACAGAAGAGCTTATGGAGGACATTTATGACAGATGTCAGGTTCTGACTCTGGATGCAGAGGGACTCCATGCAGATGAACATGCGGTAGAAATCGTGGAAAATTATATGGAAGAAGACATTGATCTGATCCTGGCAGTTGGAAGCGGTACCATTCATGACATCAGCCGCTATCTGGCATTTCAGTATAAGGTTCCTTTTATTTCCGTTCCAACTGCAGCCAGTGTGGATGGATTCGTATCAAATGTTGCGGCAATGACCTGGAAGGGAATGAAAAAAACAGTCGAGGCAGTTGCGCCAATGGCTGTCTTTGCAGATACAGATATATTTGCACATGCACCGGAAAGGCTGACAGCTTCAGGTGTCTCAGATCTTTTGGGAAAATATATCTGTCTCACAGATTGGAAGATCGCCAATCTTCTTACGGAAGAATATATTTGCAGTGAGATCATCGAACTGGAAGAAAAGGCTTTAAGGACAGTCGTATCCAGCCTTAAGGAAATTGCGGCAGGAGAACCGGAGGAATGTGAGAAACTGATGTATGCATTGATACTTTCCGGTCTGGCTATGCAGATGACAGGAAATTCAAGGCCGGCATCCTGTGCAGAGCATCATCTTTCCCATTTGTGGGAGATGGAAGTGATCAATCATCATCTGGATGCACTTCATGGAGAAAAAGTTTCCGTGGGGACTATGCTTGTGTTGAAAGAATATAAACGTCTTGCCTGTGCTATAAGAGAGAACAGATGCCAGGTAAAAGCTTATGAAGAAGAAACAGAACTTCTCGAAAAATATTTTGGAAGCAAGGGGATTCTGAAAGGTATCAGAAAAGAAAATGATCCGGAACCTCTTTTGGATGTAAATCCATCCCGATTGGCAGACAGTCTGGAAAAGATTGCAGATCTGATCGATGAGCTGCCCCAGGAAGAAACTCTTTTTCATGAAATGGAGGCTGCAGGCTGTAAAAAAAGTGTATATGATATCGGTCTGACAGATGATATCGTGCCGCTTAGTCTGAAGCTTGCGCCTTATGTACGGAGAAGACTTAGTTTTCTGAGGATCAGTAAAATGCTGGATGTGAAAGGAGAATGATCATGAGAGTTGGTATGGGATATGATGTACATAAGCTGACAGAGGGACGTGATCTGATCCTCGGCGGTGTGACAATACCGTGGGAAAAAGGACTTCTGGGACATTCTGATGCAGATGTGCTGATCCATGCAGTAATGGACGCACTTCTGGGAGCTGCTGCACTTGGAGATATCGGAAGACACTTTCCTGACACAGATCCTGCTTATAAGGGAATTTCCAGTCTGAAGCTTTTGGAGCATGTAATGTGTCTTCTTGATAAAAACGGTTTTTCTGTAGGAAATGTGGATGCAGTGATTATTGCGCAGAAACCCAAAATGGCTCCGCATATTCCTCAAATGCGCAAAAATCTGGCTGAGGCAATGGGAATCCCGGAAGGCAGAGTCAATGTGAAAGCGACTACAGAAGAAGGTCTGGGCTTTACCGGAAGAGGAGAAGGCATCGCTTCTCAGGCAGTGTGCCTTTTGGAAGAAAAATAAAGTCCGAAAACGGATGTAATATAAAAATCGGAGGAGAAAAATTATGAAGCTTTTTAATACCATGACACGGAGAAAAGAAGAATTCGTGCCTCTGGAAGAGGGAAAAGTTCGGATGTATGTGTGCGGTCCGACGGTTTATAATCTGATCCATATCGGAAATGCCCGCCCCATGATCATTTTTGACACAGTGCGCCGTTATATGGAGTATAAGGGATATGAAGTTAATTTCGTATCCAATTTTACAGATGTAGATGACAAGATCATCAAAAAGGCTATAGAAGAAGGTGTCAGCGCGGATGAGATTTCCAACCGCTATATCGAAGAGTGCAAAAAGGATATGGCAGGAATGAATGTAAAGCCGGCGACCACTCATCCTCAGGCTACGCAGGAGATCAATGGAATGATCGACATGATCCAGACACTGATCGACAAAGGTTATGCATATCCGGCAGCAGATGGGACTGTGTATTTCCGTGTGAAGAAATTTAAAGAATATGGAAAGCTTTCCCATAAGAATCTGGATGATCTCCAGTCAGGTTTCCGTGCCCTGCAGGTTTCCGGTGAAGACCAGAAAGAAGATCCAATGGATTTTGTTCTCTGGAAACCCAAAAAAGAAGGAGAACCTTTCTGGACTTCTCCATGGTGTGACGGACGTCCGGGATGGCATATTGAATGTTCTGTAATGGCTAAAAAATATCTTGGAGAAGAGATTGATATCCATGCAGGCGGAGAAGACCTGATCTTTCCTCATCATGAAAACGAGATTGCGCAGAGTGAATGCTGCAACGGCAAAATATTTGCAAGATACTGGATGCATAACGGTTTTCTGAATATTGACAATCGTAAGATGTCCAAATCTCTTGGCAATTTCCGTACAGTCAGAGAAATCAGCCAGCAGTATGATCTGCAGGTACTGAGATTCTTTATGCTGAATGCACATTACAGAAGCCCTCTGAATTTCAGTGCAGATCTGATGGAGGCTGCCAGAAATTCTCTTGAACGTATCGTGGAAGGCGCAGCGCGCTTAAAAGACCGTAAGGCAGCAAATACAAACATTATGACTGAGGAAGAAAAAGAACTTCTCCAGCAGGCAGATACATTCCGAGAAAAATTTGAAGGAGCTATGGATGACGATTTTAATACGGCAGATGCTCTGGCGGCAATTTTTGAACTTGTTAAATTTGCAAATACAAATGTGAATCAGACAAGCAGCGGAGAATTTGCAGGAAATCTTCTTGATCTGCTTGTAAGGCTTGCTGATGTACTGGGACTGATCGTTCTGAAAAAAGAAGAGGCTCTTGATTCCAGTATTGAGGAACTGATCCAGGAACGTCAGGCAGCCAGAAAAGCCAGAGACTTTGCAAAAGCAGATGAGATCCGTGATAAACTTCTTGAAATGGGGATCGAACTGAAAGATACTCGTGAGGGAGTAAAATGGAAACGAATTTAAAGGAGCTTAAGGAGCTTTTTCATCTGGAAGATCAGGATATCAGAAGCTATTCTCCTTTGACGCTGGCATATATTGGAGATGGCGTGTATGAGCTGATCATTCGGACGATTCTTGTAAAAAAGGGAAATTGTCCTGTAAACCGACTGCACAAAAAAGCCAGCAGTCTCGTGAAGGCGGCTGCACAGTCGGGGATCATGGAAGTGATCGAGGAAAAACTGACACCAGAAGAACTCAGCGTATATCGAAGAGGAAGGAATGCACATTCTCCCACCATGGCAAAACATGCTACCATGGCGGACTACCGCAGGGCAACAGGATTTGAGGCTTTGATAGGTTATTTGTACCTGAAAGAGGAATATACGCGAATGATAACATTGATCCGCATGGGAATCAGGGAGGAAGATTTATGAGTGAACAGGTAGAAGGACGGAATGCGGTTCTTGAGGCGTTTCGTTCCGGCAGATGTGTGGACAAGCTGTTTATCCTGGACGGATGTCAGGATGGACCGGTCCGTACCATTGCCAGAGAAGCACGAAAAAAAGATACGATCATTAATTATGTTTCCAAGGAACGGCTGGATCAGCTCAGTGAGACAAAGGCTCATCAGGGTGTGATTGCTCAGGTGGCAGCTTATGAATATGCTACAGTGGAGGAGATCCTTGCAAAAGCAGAAGAGAAAGGGGAACCGCCTTTTCTGGTGCTTTTGGATAATGTAGAGGATCCTCATAATCTGGGGGCAATCATCCGAACAGCCAATCTGGCAGGAGCTCACGGTGTCATTATTCCTAAGAGACGTTCTGTAGGTCTGACCTCTACAGTTGCAAAAACGTCAGCAGGAGCCATTAACTACACTCCGGTGGCGAAGGTGACAAATCTGGTCCGTACCATTGAGGAACTTAAAGAAAAAGGAATCTGGTTTGTATGTGCAGACATGGGCGGAGAATCTATGTATCGGCTGAATCTTACCGGACCTATCGGTATGATCGTGGGAAATGAAGGAGAAGGAGTCAGCCGCCTGGTAAGGGAAGCGTGTGATTTCACAGCATCGATTCCCATGAAGGGAGATATTGATTCTCTGAATGCATCTGTAGCAGCAGGAGTACTTGCATACGAGATCGTGCGTCAGAGGCTGATGACAAAATAAATACAGAAAAAGAAACGGAGGAAGCATGAGCCAATACGAGCAGTGCAGTGACGAAGAGCTGATCGAGAGACTCAGAAAAGGAGAAAGCGGGATTTCAGATTATCTGATGGAAAAATACAAGGATTTTGTCAAAAAAAGAGCCAGAGCCATGTATTTGATCGGAGGAGAAACTGATGATCTGATCCAGGAAGGGATGATCGGGCTCTTTAAGGCAGTCCAGGATTATCGTTCTGATCGTGAGGCTTCTTTTCAGACTTTTGCAGGGATCTGTATAGACCGGCAGCTTTACAGTGCGGTAAAAAATTCTACCAGACAAAAGCATATACCGCTTAATTCTTACGTTTCTTTAAGCGAAGAAGAGGAGACAGGGGCTCTTGAAGGATTATGGTCAGAGAATCCGGAAGCGCTTGTCATTGACAGGGAAAATACCGGACTTTTGGAAAAAGAGATCAGTAAGGCTCTGAGTCCCATGGAAAATAAAGTTCTTGATCTTTATCTCCGTGGTTATGGTTATGTCCAGATTGCAGAAATGATGGGAAAAAAGCCGAAATCTATTGATAATGCCCTTCAGAGAATACGCATGAAGATCAGAGATTATATTGAAGGTCTGCAAGCATAAGATTACCCTTTCTTTTTCGCACAAAAAGTAGTACAATAATATAAGATTATTTGTTTAAAATATCATAATGACCATCCGGTCAGAGATGAAAGGAGCAGTATATTATGGCAAAGGTAAACAAATACTGGGGACTGGTAGCAGTGGGAGCAGCAGCTGCAGCAGCTGCAGGAGCAGTAGCAGCATTGGTGCTGAAGAAAAAAAGAATCAGTGAATTCGAAGATTTCGATGAAGATTTTGACGACTTTGAATTCCCGGAAGAGACTGCAGAGGAGCTGAAAAAAGAAGAAGAATCTGAGGCTTTTGCATCCTGGGAAGAGGAGGCGGAAGAAGCTGCAGAAGAGGCTGCTGAAAAAGCAGAGGAGACAGAAGAAGCTGCTGCGGAAGAAACAGAGGAACCGGCAGAAGAAATGGAAGAAGCGGTTGAAGACGGTACAGAAGAATCTGTAAACGAAGCTGCAGAAGAAGAAGAAGAAGAAACAGAGACAATCGAGTAATCTCATAATAGCGAAAAAGACTGTTGTAACCTGATGACTCAGGAGATTCAACAGTCTTTTTTGTTCTAAAAACAAATAAAAGCAAAAAAATATTGCCCACAAATAATGCCACCTATTGTAGAAAATAGTTTGTTGTTGTAAAAAGATAAAGAGATTTTGTTTTTTTACGGGGGAGGATGAGAAAGAGAATGTATTGTGAAAAATGCGGAACAAAAAATGACGATGATGCGCAGTATTGCTGGAAATGTGGTGAAAAGATCTCATTTGATGCAGGTCTGGATCCAGGAAATGATGACACAATAGTATGGGACACTCCAAGTCCTTCAATTCCGTCAACTTCCGAAGATGGAAATAAAAATAAGGTAATGTGGATCGTCAGTATTTCTGTGACAGCATCTATTTTTTTGGTAACAGCGGTGATTTTGTGGTTTTTGGTCAGGCCAGGATCAGGGGACGGATCAGAAATTGTGGTGAATCCAAATAAAACGACAGTAAAAGAGGCACAGGAGGAGCAGGCACAAACGGAGTCTGCTGAAACAGACACAACGGCAGAGGAACAGGAGATAAAAGTCTATGAGAAAAAAGAGACTTCGGAAGAGCTTTCCAATGATCAGCTTCCGGTAAAGACGGCAGAGCAGGGACCCTATAATGCGGAACAGGGATCTTATGAAGAAACCAGCCCGCAGATTTCTAAAAAGACTACGGCAGCTCTTTGTGCAGGAAGTCCGGATCTTGCATCTTTAAGGGAAATCCCAGTTATCGCTGCCAATGCGACTTCAACGATCTCACAGACAAAGACAAACAATAATGCTATGCTTTTGTTCGATAAAAAAGACGACACAACCTGGCAGGAAGGAGTACCTGGATATGGTATCAATGAGTCGGTAAGTTTTAGTTTTGACAGTCATCATAAGGTGAAATATATCGCCTTTAAGCTGGGAAACTGGAAAAATGATAAATATTATTTTGGAAATGCGAAACCAAAGACAATGACTCTTGTTTTTGGAGATTATACAGGTCAGGTGACGTTTACCGGAGAAAGAAAGATCGAATGGGTAGAGGTGGAGCCTTCTGTAAATGCTGACAGTATGCGGCTGGAGATTAATGACGTATATCCGGGAACAAATTGGGAGGATACCTGTATAACAGAAGTAACGATATATGGGGAGTAAATGGTGAGGGAATGAAGAAGGAAAAAAACAGAATCAGGACAGGAAATCTATGGGGACTTATGTTTGTAAGCCTTCTCTGTGTGATTGTGGTTCTGGCACTTTTGTGCTTGCTGTGTTTGAAACTGAAAAATGAAATCAGACAAAATCAGCAGGCTATTGCCGAGGAACAGATATATTTTACAGAAAAAATAGAACATCTGGAAGCAGAGATAAAAGTGCTGAATGAAAGAATTTTCAAACAGGAAACACAACAAACAGCTTCCGGGAAGCAGATACCGGCAGAATCAGAACAGATCCAGGAGCCGGAATTGTCTTCCGGTACTCTGGAAGAAAACGCAATGATAGGACCTCCGGCAAATAAAACAGTGTCTGTTGACAGCATGGAAATTGGACAGACGATCAGTGCAGAACAGGTGACCGGAAAGGAAGAAAATTTCTTTAAAGCTTATGAGATAATGGAGGGAGATGCAGTTTACAACAGGATCAATGGCAGATCCTATTATGCAAATGATAATATAGGACTTTCTGATCTGCGTTATCTGAAAATGGCACATTATAATTTTGAACATCAGGTACAGATAGGAGAAATGATCGTAAATGCCCAGATCAGTAATGATGTGCTGAATATTTTTAAAGAACTGTTTGCAGCAGGTTATGAGATTCAGTCCATGCGTCTGATTGATGATTATTGGACCGGTGACGGAGACTCTTCGGACAGTAATTCCATTGACAATAATAATACATCAGCTTTTTGCTACAGAGAGATCACAGGAGGAGGAAGACTGTCCAATCATGCTTTTGGAAGAGCAATCGACATTAATCCTCAGCAGAATCCCTATGTTTGGAATTCCGGAGGTCAGCTGCAGTGGAGCCATGAAAATGCAACACCTTATATTGACCGGACTTGTGGGGATCCCCATGTGATCGTACAGAATGATACCTGTTACAATATTTTTGCAAAATATGGATTTGGCTGGGGAGGTCTGTGGTCGGATCCTATAGATTATCAGCATTTTGAAAAAGAGAATCAGGGGTGATGATATGCTTTCGGAAGAAATGACCAACCGTCTTGTACAGGAGATCAAAAGATTTCTTCTGGCAGATGCCATGCTTTTAAGCCGTGCATCAGATGAACAGCTGATGAGACGGATCGCTGATATTGCAGATCATAAAAGTGGAAATATAAGGATGACGCCTCAGGAACGTGGAAGGATAGTAAGACTTGTATTCAGTTCTATCCGAGGACTGGGAATCCTGGATGAGATCCTGGCTGATGACAGTATCACAGAGGTGATGATTAACGGCCCGGATTATATTTTTGTGGAGCATGCCGGACGCCTTTATCGTTTGAATAAAAGATTCGATAATGAACGCCATCTGGAAGACATCATTCAGAAAATCGTGGGTAAGGCAGGAAAGGAAGTCAATCAGGCCAATCCTATTGTGGATACCAGGCTTCCTGACGGCTCACGTGTAAATGTTGTGCTTCCTCCAATTTCTTTATCAGGTCCAATTGTGACAATACGAAAGTTTTCAAAAACGCCTATGACAGTTGAGCAGCTTTTGAAGCACGGTTCGATTACCAGAGAAGCAGCCGCCTTTCTGGAGAAACTGGTGCGGGCAAAATATAATATTTTTATCAGTGGAGGGACTGGTTCCGGAAAAACTACTTTTTTGAATGCATTGTCCAATTTTATTCCTAAAGACGAACGAATCATAACGATTGAGGATTCTGCAGAACTTCAGATCAAAAATATTGAAAACCTGGTTAGCCTGGAAACAAGAAATGCCAATACTTCAGGAAAGGGAGAAGTATCCATCCGTGATCTGATAAGATCTGCATTGCGTATGAGACCGGAGCGTATCGTAGTGGGTGAAGTCCGTGGGGCAGAGGCTCTGGATATGCTGCAGGCTATGAATACGGGTCATGACGGTTCTCTTTCTACAGGCCATGCCAATTCTACCCGCGATATGTTAAGCCGTCTGGAAACGATGGTTCTGCAGGGAAATGCAGGTCTTCCTCTTCCGGCGATCCGTCAGCAGATAGCGTCTGCACTGGATATCATTATCCATTTGTCACGTTTGAGAGATAAATCCAGGCGAACCATGGAGATCACAGAGGTTCTTGGATACGAAAATGGAGAAATTCAGTTGAATCCTATATTTACCTTTAAGGAAACGGAAGGAAGTACGCTGGAAAAAGTAGAAGGACGGCTGGTAAGAACGGGGAATCCTCTCATCAATGACTATAAACTCAGACTTCAGGGATTAAATTCCAGAATATAGAGGCAGTTATGAAAAAAGAAAGAAATATAAAAAAAGAAGAAAAAGCCAGAAAGCTTAAAAAGCAGAAAGTTCAAAAAGTTAAAAAGAAAAAGATCAAAAAAAAATATGTACCAGAGCAGGCTCTTTTCGGAAAAGCGGATGACTATTATATCTATCATCTGAATCTGACAGAACGGATCAGTGGCATAGCAATGAGCTTTTTTGCAGGTTTTTTTGTGGGTATGGTATTTTTTCGGAGTTTTTTGATTTCTGTGGCAGCAGGAGCCATTTGTGTGATACCTGGTATCAGGAAATATAAAGAATATTTAAAAGAAAAAAGAAAACAGAATCTGCTGCTTCAATTTAGGGATATGATGGAATCTTTATCAGCCTCTTATTCTGCCGGTAAAAATACCCAGGGAGCCTTTCAGGATGCTTGTGCAGATCTAATCGCTATATATGGAGAAAAGGCAGATATGGTCCATGAACTGAAACTTATTGTCAGTGGCTTATATAATGGACAGAATATTGACGATATGCTGACAAACTTTGCTCTCAGGAGCCACCTTGATGATATCGAAAGCTTTGCTACGATCTTTGAGGTGTCAAACCGATATGGAGGAAATCTGAGAAAAGTTGTCGGGGAAACCCGGCAGATCATCAATGAAAAAATAGAAACAGAGCTGGAGATCCGTACGATCCTGACAGCCAATAAAAATGATCTGAATATTATGATCATCATGCCGGTGGTTATTATGCTGATGCTGAGCGGAATGGGCGATATGTCTATTATACAGAATACGCCGGTAAATGTAGTTGTGAAAATTGCGGCACTGGTTCTGTTTGGGATTGCCTACTATATGGGAAGAAAAATCGTGGATATTCGGATATAGGAGAAAGAGCAGTGGGAATATTTCAGTTGATACTGCTGGCAGTCAGTACGCCTCTGGCGTTAATATGGCTGTTTCTTGCAGCTGTAAACGGAAAAAAATATAAAGAATATACAGAAAGTGCTTTTGCAAAAGAATTTCAGATGAGCGATCTTTTTTGTGTGGGATTTTCTGTTATGGAAATCTTACATATCAATACAAAAAGCCGCAGCGCCCAGATGAAGATAAAGGAAATTGCAGAGATAAAAGGGAAACGGTATGCAGAGTATTATTATTTTATCCTTCTTGGTGCAAAGACTACTTATATTTTTACCATGATCGTGTTTGTATGTCTTCTGGCAGTATTGGCAGACAGTGTGGAAGCACTGCTTTTTGGCATTCTGCTGGGAGGACTGGCAATTGTCTATCTGGATCTGACCCTTCAGGATAAACTGACGGCCCGCAGACAGGAGCTGGTACTGGATCTGCCGCAGGTATTGTCAAAACTTACATTGCTGGTAAATTCCGGAATGGTTCTCAGAGAGGCATGGAAACGTGTTTCTGTGACAGGCGACAGGGTACTGTATAAAGAAATGCAGAATACCAGTCTGGAAATAGAAAATGGCGTGATGGAAGCAGATGCTTACCGTAATTTTGCGGATCGCTGTAATGTAAAGGAGATACGTAAGTTTGCATCTCTGATCATACAGAATCTGAAAAAAGGAAATGAGGAGCTTGCCTATTTTTTGAAGGATCTTTCTGATGAAATGTGGGAAGTAAAGAAAAATGAGGTAAAACAAAAGGGAGAAAAAGCCAATTCAAGGCTTCTTCTTCCAATGATGCTGATCTTTATCGGGATTCTTTTGATGATCCTGGTTCCTGTATTTCAGCAGATGGGATAATAAACGGCGCAGACTGCCGATTTATTATAAAAAAGACAGATATGGTAGTGTCAAATGATTTATGAAAAAACAGAGTCAAAGAAAAAGGCTCTGATGAA
>ENA-ORMO01001498-ORMO01001498.1-human-gut-metagenome-genome-assembly--contig:-NODE-1498-length-24561-cov-2.800457_pt1 | contig 24561 bp, 6 predicted proteins | sample MGYA00242106_ERZ509001 | MGnify/ENA primary metagenome ERZ509001 (study PRJEB26280, sample SAMEA2338736) | human gut metagenome | biome: human gut; feature: human-associated habitat; material: faeces...
GTACCACGAACCTTAATCTTCACCATTACATCTTTTCTTTTTTGCTTTTTCACTTTTTGTACATTTTCTTTAATGCCATCAGATAATAGAATCGCAGCATCTATATTATGGATGGTTGCAATCTGCTCATAATTGAGTTCTCCAACTACCACTTCTGATATTTTTGATTGAAGGATATCACGGAACGCCTTCACTGCTGTCTTAGTTGGTAATGCCTTAAATACATGGTCTTTATTAACCCCATATCTAACTGCTATACCAGTTTCTTTCCAAGTCCCCCAATAAATAATAGTCGCTGGTTTTCCTTGCATTCTGCGGTATTGATTAAATGCTCGCATAAAATTATTTGCTGCACAATAATCTGCCTGACCTGGTATAGAAAGATATGTTGTTGCAGAAGAACACAGAAGAAACCAATCCAGTATATCCTCTTTTGTGAGTTCATCCAAAATCAGGCTTCCTTGTATCCTCGTCTTAAGAACATCCTTCAACGTCTCAATCGACTTATTTCTCAGGAATCCATCTCCCGCAACCCCTGCACAATGAATCACACCATTCACATTACCAAACCGTTGATGTAGGTCATCAAAAATCTCTCGCATCTTACTTTCATCCGCTACATCAACCGCATAACATTCGGCCTGGCATCCCTTTTCTTCTAATTTCTGAACAAATTTTAGTTTTTCTATCAATTCCTGATTGCTGTTTGCCTTTATTATTTTTTCCCATTCATCCCTCTCCGGTAACTTCGTTCTAGAAAGTATCGCAATAGAAATCTTTGCATCTTTGATAATCTCATTGATTAAAGACATTCCAATACCACCAAAACCACCAGTAACCACATAAACTCCCTCCGATTTCATGGATACTTTTTGATGAGATATTAATTCTGTCTCCTGAATTTCCTCCAAATATCTGGTATTGTCACGATATGCAATATTATTCTCAGTACCACTGATACATTCCTTCACAACAAAGGCAAAATCGGTCGTTTCATCCGCATCGATGCATTTACACTTTAAGTTATGATTTTCCGTAGCCATACACCTACACAGTCCTACCATTAAGTTATTCTCACATAAAATTGTTTTTTCTTCCCCAGTCACTGCACTGGCATATTCTGTGAGCACATCAAGTTCAATCTCTTTGTTTAATGAAGCTAAGCATTTTGACATATAAAATAAACTCAAGATTCCTCTTTGCTGCTTTGCATCGGTTGTGTTAAGAGAGCATGCCGATTCTTCTCCACAATTTGTGTTCATATGCACAATCCGATTGATTTCTTTTATGTGGATGGACTGGAACAGTTGATTATAATCCTCCTCTTCGATTCCAATCTCATAGCATGTATTATTTAATTTTTGAAACCTTTTCTTTAATAGTACAATAATCAGCTGATCCGAATTCTTACGCAGCACCTCCATTCTTTCAGAATACAGATTGGACTGAACTGTAAATACAACCACATTCCCCAGTGATTTACCTGCATCTTCAGTACTTGTAAGTTCTATATTTTTCCATATCACTTTATGAAACAATCTATGGCTTCCTTTTTGCGATACAGATTCTATTTCATTTACTTCTAACCAGCACCGGCGTCTTTCAAATCGATAGACTGGAAGGTGAACTTTCCCTATCTTATGAGGATAATAATCTTTCCAATCCTTAAATTCACCCTCTACATAAGCATTGCATATTCTTCTTAATACTTCCTGATCTTTTTTGTAGTTTTCATGATATGTGTCACCTGGATTTAAATGCACATCATGCAGTATTTTACGTCCTATTAAGTACTGTATACAACTTCGTTCCCCTTCTTTTCTCTTGCTCATTTTGTAGAAGATATCCTTCAGATTACACTCTTTTAGTGAATGCTTTGAGACATATTCCAATTTTCTTGCCAAGTCATCCAAACTCAATGCAATTACAGCCAGACGGCAGGTATAATGTCCTCGCCCAACTGCAGCAGTATAACACAGCTTTTCAAGATTTCCCGTCGACAGATTTGCTGAAATATAATCCCGGTACTCCTCCACCATTTCTATCAATTGTTCTTCTTTCATGGCTGACAAGGTAAATATCTGAGCCGATTTATTTTCTCTACTAGCTTCGTTATCCCGATACGCTTCTATTATCATATGGCAATTACTGCCTGATATCCCAAAAGCACTAATTCCAGCTCTTCGAACCAATTCCTTTTCTGGGAAATCCCGTGGGATATCGTTGATATAGAACGGTGATTCGCAAAAATTGATATTTTTATTCTGTTGTTTAAAATGAACAATTGGTGGAATTTTTCCATGCTGCAACATGAGCAGTACACGAATGAATCCAGCAATACCAGCTGCAGTATCCAAATGTCCTATATTGGTTTTCACAGTACCTAATGCACACTTTTGTTTCATCTCACTATCATAATCGAAAAAGCAAGTCTGAAGTGCTTCTACCTCAATCGGATCCCCTAGGCGGGTTCCAGTTCCATGAGCTTCTATGTACTGAATTTTGTCAGGAGTAATCCCTGCTCGCTTCCACGCCTTTTTAATTACCTGCACCTGAGCAGCTGGATTAGGCGCTGTAATTCCATTGGATGCACCATCCTGATTCACCGCACTGCCTTTGATGACTGCATATATTGCGTCTTTATCCTGGATTGCCTGACGAAGTGGCTTCAAAATGACTGCACCTACTCCTTCTCCCGGATTGGTCCCGCCTGATTGATTGTCAAATGTTCGTGTCAGTCCATCCTCAGATTCAATTCCTAATTTGTAAGAACTACAGATTGGAAGAAGCAGAATCTTGACACCTCCAGCAATTGCATAATCACAATCTCCCTGAGTCAGGGATTGGCATGCCATATGAATGGCAACAAGAGAGGAAGAACACGCAGTATCTATCAGCATACTAGGTCCATGAAAATCCATAATATACGAAATTCGGCTTGCCACAATGGATTTAATGTTTCCTGAAGTAGCCATAATCATACTAGATGGCGATATATCTTGCAAATATTTCAGATAGTTACTATCCTCACTATAACCTACAAATACTCCAGTATTACTTCCGCGAAGGCAATCTCCGCCATATCCGGCATCCTCTAATGCGCAGTATGCCGTCTGCAAGAACAATCGTTGATTGGGATCCATTACATTCGCTTCCGAAGGTGCAATTCCGAAAAAGTCACAGTCAAATAAGTCAATTTGATCTATATAACTTGCTTTCTGCAATTGATATTCTGTACAGCCATGAACATTTCTCATGTATTTGTCCAGATCTTCTTTTCGAATATCTGGCAATTCATTGAGAACATGATTTCCGTGGATCATCATATCCCAGTACTCTTTCACATCGTTTGTTCCAGGAAACTTTCCACTCATTCCAATGACTGCTATATCATTTTCTCGTATTTTCTGCAAATCGAAAATTTGATCTGTAAATATATTATTTTTAATCTCTAAATGCAGCATATCTCCTCCCTCTAAAATAAAGATATTATTTTTCCTCAACTACAATATTTTCTATCTGTCGAATAATTCTTCTAAATTAAATCTGCTAATTATGTTATTCAGCCTCATTTTTTTCTCACTTTCAACAACTTCTTTCATTTCCAAACTTCGTTTTAATGTATGATATACTTCAACAGCGATTTTTCTGTTTTCTTCCATATCTTTGTGTTCAGAAGCTAAGATATTCTCTAAACTACGATAATTTCTACTAATTTCCTTGTTACAGATTTCTCCTAGTGTACTGTTGTTTCTTGTGCATACAATATTTCTCATACATTCGATCACAAACTGAGATAATGTTTCTTCAGTAATTCCAAGACTCAAGAATTGATACAGAAAACTCCTATCTTGTTCATTTCCATAACTATACGCTTTCATTTCCTCTACATTTAGTTCGGTCAACTTAGTAAGAATGCTGTTCGTTCCGATTTCAAGTATCAAATCCGTGTGCTGTTCCTTGATAAATCGCATGACATTCTGCCACTGGACCGGATGACATATTTGCTGTTTTAACAACGGTTTTATCTGATCTTTTGATGAATACAGCTTACCTGATATACTTGAGATCACCGGATATTTCATTTCTTTAACTTGTAACTGTTCAATAATTCTTTCGATTTCTCCCTCTACTTCTGAAACCAATCTGCTATGTATTGGCGGACTCATAATGAGTGGCGTTACCCTTCCACCTTTCTGTATCATCAATTGCTCGAATTCAAACAACTGCTCCTGTAGCCCTGAGACAACAATCTGTGTTGGAGCATTATAACATGCAATATATATGCCATCAAATTTTCCTTTTATTATTGCATTACTTACTATCTCTTGTGTAACGCCGTCCAGAATAGTCATGGCTCCTCTCAACGGATCATGCACTTTTTTTATCAACTCACCACGCTGTTCTACGAATCTCAATGTCTCTCCAAATTCTAGAGCACCCGAACAGCATAATGCAGAATATTCGCCTAAGCTATGTCCCGCTAAATACATTGGTTTTATGCCAACCTTACTCATATATAAGCGGAATAATGCGACACTTGTTGTAAAAATAGCAGGAAATAGATTATTCAACCGATTCAGCTTCATCGCACTTCCTTCTACAATAATTTCACTTATATTACGCCCTAAATAATCATCTGCTTCATGAAATGTCTGTCTCACAATTTCGTATTCTTCATAAAGCTTCGCGCCCATGCCAACGTATTGTGATCCTTGTCCCGGAAATACTAATACAGTATTCACGTTATGATCCTCCTAGTAGTTGTTTTTAGTCAACAAATGAACCAATCGCATTAATATATGTACATATAAAATGCCGTAATTCTTTTTCTTTATAATCCCTCTCATTAGCATAAAAGACAAACTCTATACCACTCTCTGCTCTTACGCTTAGTTGAAGCTTAACATCTTTACCTATATAGAGATCACTGCTATCCAATACAAACAAATATTCCGGCCGAAACACATCCTTATTTTCAATAATTTCTTGTGCAGAATAACGAATCCAACAAAATATATCTTCTTTTTCTTTACACTGCTTTAAATCAAGCTTATATTTAAACTGCCTTTTCTCTTTTATAAGTATTCCTGTACTTCTCTCTTCATTTTTCTGACTACCTATGGTATATAAAAATGCACCCATCAGAAATTCTTCAATAGACACTTGATTTTTTGTTGAATACTGGCGAATTGTTTGAACCAAAGCTTCATTAAGCTGATAACAGTACTTTAACACATTGTCCGTATACTCTTCTCTCTTCACTTCATCTGTTCTAGTTATGTCCTCATTCGAAGATAATCTTGCCGCCAACTTTTTGACTGTAGAATAAGTAAACATATCTCCAATCTGTAGCTGAACCTGAAATTCCTGATTCACCAGCGATAGCAGATAAATTAATTTAATTGAATCTCCACCTAAGTCTAAAAAGTTCACATCTGTACTTATTTCGTTTGAATCTTTTTGTAAAATGAATGCCCAAAGAGCACATATTCTTTCTTCTACGGAGTTCTTCGGTTGAAGAATTTCTTTTCTAGCAGCAACTTCACAACTCATTTGCTCTAATTTCTTACGATCTATCTTCCCATTTACATTGATTGGAAACTCATCTAATTTCCTAATCTTGTTTGGTACCATATACGCTGGAAGTGTACTCTTTAATCTATCCCTTACCACGCCGGTATCCATGTTTTCTTCCCCGCACACAAATGCGGTTAAGCTGTTTTCTTCCTTCTTATCCTTGTCTACAACAACGATTGCTTCTTTTATATCTTCCATCTCCATTAAACTGGTCTCTATTTCAGATACATCAATTCTAAGACCTCGAATCTTATACTGAAAATCTCTTCTTCCTGAAAAATATAAATATCCATCCTCTGTGCAATATACCACATCTCCCGTTGCATAGATTCTATCAGTTATGCCATTCAGGCTCCACTCAGTAAATCTTTCCTCTGTAAATTCAGTATCATAAATATATCCATTTGATACACCCAATCCACCAATAAATAATTCTCCTTCTATACCAATTGGTACCAGTTTCTTATTTTTATCAAGAATATAAACATTGACTCCAGGGATTGGAGTTCCAATTGGAATCTCATTCTGAAGATTCTCTGGACGAAGTTCATAGCAAGTCGCTATATCTGTACACTCGGTAGGTCCATAAGTGTTATAGACCTTGCAATGGCATTGCGGCGAATACATCCATTTCATCAGTCGTTTTCCATGAATTACTTCCCCTCCCAGATACACCTTCTTCAGCGACTGTAATTTAACAAATTGCATCTGATTAATTTCAAGCAATGGATAAAAAATACTTGGTGTTGTATTTAAAATACTTACTTTATCCTTATCAATCAGTTGCGTAATCCTTTCGTATTCAAAAGATTCCTTCTTTATTAGTGTTAACTTTGCTCCAGCAAGTAACGGCGCAAATATATTCTTTTGTGATAAATCAAAGCTCGGAGAAGACATCAATAAGAAGTTGTCCTCTTCCTGCAGTTCGTTAATATCAATGTACCATTGTAATAAATTATAGAATGAGTCATTTCGTACTTGTACACCTTTCGGCTTTCCTGTTGATCCAGATGTATAAATCAAATAAAGCGGAATTGTTTTCTTAATATCAATATTCAAATTCGAACAATCCGCTGTTCTGATGGCTTCATCGTCTACAAGAACGCATTTAAAACCTTGCTGTTCAATCACAAAATCTTTTCCAATCAATATTTTTGCTTCTGAATTTTCAATCATATATTTGATTCGTTTTTCTGGATAGCTGATATCAATCGGCAGATAATAAGCACCAATCTTTATCGTTCCAAGAATCGCAGCAATCATATAAATATCACAAGTTGCCGCAATTGCCACTACATTCTCTTCTTGTATCCCTTGTGATTTTAAATAATGTGCGATTCGATTTGCCATTTTATTTAATTTCACATATGTAATCTCTTCTATTTCATCTTTGATTGCAACTCGATTTGGAGTCCTATTCACTTGTTCTTCAAACTTTTTATAAATCAGCTCCGTCTCCGCTTCCTTTTTATGACCAATATTCAGTGTTTGTAGTATCTGCTTTTGCTCACATACCGTCAGATACTCTATCTCTTTCACTGATTTTGAGGTGTTGTATAATACCGTATTTAAAACCCTCATATAGTACTTAAGAAATTTATCTTGCTTGTATGGTTCTGCTTCATTCTTCCTCGTATATACATTAATCCCGTATTGCTCCTCCAAATCCACAAGCCCAACTATTATTCTTGGCAGTTTCATGGTCACCGGAATCTCTATTTGCAAATTTTCGTCAAGAAACATCATACTAAGGGATTTATCATCCATCGGCTCTGTTTTTCCCCACAACACAGGTTCCTTTTTATATTTGGAAAACTCAGCACTTACACTCTTTACCACTTCTTTAAAATTCATCTCATCTGAAATCTGGGTTCTTACTTTCAGGATTTTTTTTTGTCCGTCTGAATTCATCAACTGACAGTATAACATCGGCTCTGTTGATTCAGTATACTTATAGTACACAATCTCCATGACCGCTATCAGCAGAATATGGAGTTGTTCTCTTCTACCATTGCTTATCCGATCCATTCTTTCTTTTGTACTATGATTTAACTTGCAGCAGAGACCTTCATAATTTCTATTTTCAAAATTTACAGTATTACGTCCCTGAGTGCTATGTACAAATTCTATTTCCGTTGATTTCATGTTTTCTCCCCCCCTGCACTATCATCCTCCACATGCTACGGCTTAATCAAAATTAAATTCATACTCATCATTCTCTGTCTGCTGTTTCCCAAGAACAACACCATCATTCATGCAAATCTCTCCAATATATCCCCCTATGTTCATTCGTACTTTTTCCAGCAGTTCTAAATAGTTTTCTTTCAACTTTTGTATAAACACCTCATCAAACATCGACGCATTGTATTCCACCTTAAACTCCACACGTTCTTTATACTCAAACACATTCACTGCCATATCAAATTTGTTAAGTATAATATCGTAATCAAATCCTTGGATTATCACATCTCGAGTCTCCACCATTACTTTATCTGTTGGCGGTAATACATTGAAACAGATGTCGAAAAGATTCTGTGTTCCTTTCTTGCTGTCAAACTTAAGGTCATGAAGTAACATTTCATACGGATAATATTGATTTTCCAGCATTTTCAATATCTTCTCTTTTGTTTCTTTAAGATACTCAATGGTGGATTTTGTATGTTTTGGGTATGTTCGTAATGGTAAGATATTAATAAAATTACCAACAACATAATCCAGTTCCTGCTTCACTCTACCATTAATCGTACAGCCGATGATAATCTCTTCATCTCCAGAATACTTACTTAATAAGAGACTAAACACTGCACAAAGATACATATTAACCGTAAGATTCTGTTCCATAACAAAATCTTGGATTGCACTATATCGTTCTGCCTCTATATAAAATCTTATGGTACCGCACTTGTTTCCTGGTGAAATAGGTATATTTTTTGTTAACCTTATTCTGGGAATTGGACCACTTAATTCCTTCATCCAATACTCTCGATACTGTTCTGCCGTATCGGATTCGACAAACTGCTTCTGCCAGATTGCATAATCTCTATAATGCAGTTGTTTTTTGGTTAGTTCCACACCATGATATCTCTTCAAAAATTCTTCCTGTATAATTTCTACGGAATATGCATCTGAAATAATATGGTGCATATCTATCATCATGAGATTCTTCGTGGTTCCTTTCACTCTTGCAAGCGCCACCCGAAATAAAGGTGCCTGGCTTAAATCAAATGACTGAACAAACTGATTAATTCTATTACGCGCATGGACTTCCATCGGATAAGTGTCAATTTCATCCAACATGGTAATCTCAAAATCAAGATTTTGCTGTATTCTCTGTACTAGTTCTCCATCTACGATTATAAAAGAACTACGTAGCGATTCATGCCGTTGAATTAATTCCTCCATGATACGAGTTACTTTTGCAACATCAAAATTTCCATCAAACACCAACACATCTGTCATATTGTAACTGGTATCCTGATTGTTAAATATATGCTGTGCATAGATACGTTTCTGCGCATAAGATGCCGGATAAAAATCTCTGTCTTTCGATACTTCAATCTCAAATAAGGAAGTTATTCCAACTGTCGTTATATACTCCGCCATATCTTTGATTGTCGGTTTCTCAAAAATAATACTTAGTGGAACCTCAATCCCAAATTTCTCATTTGCTCTTGTAATGAACATCATGATATTTAAGGAATGTGCACCTAGCTGAAAAATATTATCATTTCTGCCAATTCTCTTCTTGTCAAGAATTCCACTCCAAATTTCAACAATCTTTTTCTCATTAATTCCGATTGGCTCTTCATATGGGTCATCTTCTAACTCCTGAATGACAGGTAACTGCTTATAATCTATTTTCCCACTACTTGTTAATGGCATCTTGTCCAGCACTTTATATTCCCGTGGTATCATATAATCTACAAGAGTCTTTTTTAATTCTTCTCTTATAAAAGATGGAATATCTATATTTTTCTGCTTTAACGTATCTGAAATAACAAGGTACGCACACAGATAGTTCTCATCATTCGTGCTCTGTTTTACAATCACAACCACCTGGTCAATCTCTGGAATGGATGTAATTGCATTTTCAACCTCACCAATTTCAATACGATTGCCACGAATCTTAATCTGACGATCCCGCCTTCCAAGGAACTCAAGGTTACCGTCTTTTTGTATTCTTCCAAGATCACCACTTTTATAAATCAGATCATTGGGATTATTCGAGAACGGATTCTGGATAAAGGTCTCCGCATTCAATTGTGGCTGGTTATAATACCCATACGTTCCGTATGCAGTACGTATATAGATTTCTCCAATCTCTCCTGGTTCACAGATATTCATCGACTGATCCAAAAGAATCACACGGCTACCCTTCATCGGTACTCCTATAGGGATATGCCTTTTCAGCACATCTTCCTTCTGTATCTTATAATAGGTTTTTATCATAGTTGTCTCAGTTGCACCGTATAAATTCACTAGCTGAATCCGATCTCCGAACACCTCATACCAATTCTTTAGATCGGAAGGACGAATTTCTTCCCCCGCCATCAGAACATACTTCAAATCTGGAAAGTTCTCTTTCTCCAGCCCTCTCCAGTTTAACAGCCGAAATACACTCGGGGTACAGTGAATTAAATGAATCTCTGACATTTGAATCCAATTAATCAGATGATTTGTTTCCAAATAATTTTCTACATTCTCTGGAACACAAATCTTACCACCAGTAAATAATGCCATTAGAATATCGCGCAAAATTGGGTCATGACATGGAGTCGTGAGTTGACTGACATTACATGGCTCTTTTATTCCCAACATATCAATTTCCCATAGAATAAAATGTAACAAACTTTTATTTTTCCCAATTACTGCTTTTGGTTTTTTTGTAGTACCTGAAGTAAAAAATGCATAAATTGGATCTTCTGGTCGTGTATCTGCTTTGATCTGATAACTGCATGTATCACAATCCTGATAAAATACATCACTAATAAATTCATATTCACAAGGAAACCGTTCCTGATTCTTTATCCGATCGTAAAATACAAGTTCAGGTTCAATTTCATCAATAAGGGCTTTGATTCTTTCCTCTGGATACGATGTATCTATAGGGACAAAGATACATCCAGACTTTAACACCCCCAGCATAACTGTGATTAATTCCATACGATTTTCCAACAACAAACAAATTCGTGCACCTTTTTCGATTTTCTTTTTTAAAATAAAATCTGCCACACAATCCATTCGTTTTGATAATTCATAATAGGTTAGAACATCAAATCCTCGTTCCATCGCTATGTTATCTGCGAATTTTACAAAACTTTCTTCTAACCTCTCCTGTATCGTTACTTTTTTCACAATAACCCTCTCCACTATCTTTTATTTGAGTTTATAATCCAAATCACCAGATAATTTCTCTAATAACCCTTCCGGGGGATTAAACTTTAAATCTTCTAATGCTTGTTCTCTGGTAAACTCTCCAGTTCGAACCAGTTCCGCATATTCTACATCATATACACTGAATCCCATTTTCTTATGGTCTACATATGTGCCAAGCCAGTTCATACAACAATTTGTGGTTCTGGAAGGGTAACTAGTCGTTAATGGTCTCCAGTCACAAAATTTTGTAATCTCCTCTCTCAATCTTTCTTTGTCTGTCTTATTAAACTTAAAGACAAAGAAAGGAATTACCAAAACCTTCTCCTTGTTCACCTCTTTTTCCAAGTTAGATTTGTCATGATATACTTCAATCTTCGGAAGCAACTCGAATTTATCCATAAACTCTTCATAGAACTCTTTATCGTGTTTCTCACGAATAATCTTCTGCATCTCTTTCAACATTCCAATACCTAATTTCGGATCATTAAGCATCTCAGCCTGGCCTTTCGAAAACCCGTTAATCAGTAGATTGATTCCATAGTTATTGGCAATCTCTACCGCGTTCATGTACAAAATATTTGAACATGTATAACAGCTTGTCAAGCCAGGAACATTGCTTTCATAAACATATTTCCAAAGTTTCTTCATAAACTTCATATCCTGTTGTTTAATAATCAAGTCAACCCCTAATTGTCTGCATACATTTTTTGCGTTTTGAGTTGCTCTTTCATCTTCATACCCATGATCATTATGGAAGCACAAAGGCCGTAATCCGTATTTTTTCACAAGCTGTATCAACATATAGGTACTATCAACTCCACCACTTAGCGAAACTAATACATCATATTTTTTCCCGATATTTCTATACTTTTTCAAGTTTTCTATTAATTCATCTTCTGTCTCGAAATGTCTCTTCGTTACTTTATGTGACTTATCATATTCACGGCAAAAATTACAAACGCCCTCATTATCGAAACTGATTCCAGGGTAACTCTCTGGCAATACACATCTTGAACAAATCTTCATTCGTCTTCTCCTTTCTAACATCTAATAGTTCTCAACTCGAAACTGCTCCATCCAAATTCCAAATGTTATAGCTGTGATCAGCAAATCGTTATCATACGGGACATTCATCTTAAATCCTTCCCGCAAATACTCTTGTTTCAATCGGCTGATTTCTTCATAATCAAAATACCCCTGTTTTTCAATTGTTTCTCGAGATAACAGATGTTCAACATATTCTACATCCTGTTTCAATAAATCTGGACTCCCCGGGGCCGCGAAAGCAAACTTCGGACGATTTAATATGATCTTTGGAACCAATCCTTTTGCACTCTCTTTTAAGATATACTTCTCATTAAATCCATTAAGCTTCCAATACTCCGGTATTCTTATGGAGCATTCAATAAATTCTTTATCCAGAAATGGATATCTAGCTTCCACCGAATTTCCATATGCCATTCGGTCCCCATGATCAGAAAGTAGATGATCTCCCATTCGTAGCTTAAAATCAATATATGATCTCTGATGGAACATACTTCTTCCTTTTAATCGCTCCTTCTGAACTACAAAATGATTGGTACAGTCGATTTCATCATATTTCTCCCGAATATGCTTAGAAAATAATTGCTTCTTCACATGGGTAAATTCAGAGTAGTTTTTTTCATACAACATACTGTCATTCCCCCACAAACGTATTCTCATTTCCCGTTCTCGGTCGGGCAAATTCGATTGCTGATTTTGAGCAGCTAATTTATCAAAACGATAACCGATATATCCACCAAATAGTTCATCTGCACCTTCCCCAGTCAATACTACCTTAATATTTTCTTGTCTTGCCATCTCAGATAGTATAAATGATGCCGTATTGTACGATTCTTTAAGTGCACATTCACAATGATAAATCACACTCGGTAGATACTTTGCAATCTCATTGACTCCAATTAACCTTTTATGATGAATAGAATTCACGCATTCGGCCATCAAGCACTGATATTTTGATTCTGACAATTCTTTCTTAGTAAAATCAATCGAAAATGAATGCCGAGCAATCTCTTGGTTCACTTGCTTAATTTTCGCTGCAATCAAAGAAGAATCCAAACCACCACTAATATAAAACCCTACTGGTACATCTGCATTTAACCGATATTTTACTGCTTTCGTCAGGCTGACATCTATTTGCTCAATATAATCCTGCTTTTTTAACTGATTCATATAATGAGCTTCTGTTTCTGTTGGGTAGATTAAATCCCAATACTCATAATTCCTAACTCCATCAGAATCTATGACTAAGTAATGCCCAGCCTCCAGACTGTAGATGTTTTTAAACATCGTATACGGGCTTATCAATCCCGGAAATGTAAGAATCTGATCCAATGCGATTAACTCCGGTTGTCTTTTTACTTCTTTATCTGCCAGTATTGCCTTAATCTCGGATGAAAATATAAACCTTCCATTGACCGTTGTGTAGAATAAAGGTGCGATGCCTGCATAATCTCTGGCCACCACTATTTTGTTTTTCTTTCTATCATAGATAGCAAAAGCGAATTGACCATTTAAAAAGTTTACACAACATTCCGAATACTCTTCATACAGATGCAATATCACTTCCACATCCACTCCTGTACGAAAAACATGTCCTCGGTCCACCAACTCTTTTTTTATTTCTTTAAAATTATATATTTCACCATTGCATACCAGAACCACACTACCATCTTCATTTTCCAGTGGCTGTTTTCCTAGTTCTAAATCAATGATACTCAAACGTGCAAATCCAAATGCTATACTACGATCAAAATAATATCCTGTATCGTCTGGACCTCTGTGCTTCATCATCGAAACTGCATTTTCAACTAATGTACGATCAATGGGCTTCCTGCTCTTCATATCAACCACACCATAAATACCACACATGCCTCTTCCCTCATATCATCATTTCCGTTATTCCTCTTCTAAATTTTCATTAAACGTAAGAATTGCTGACTGCACTACTTTTTCATCCCGATTGATTTCGGATATCATAAGATCAATATTGTCCGTTACCTTCATTACAATATGTATGAACTTAGTAATCATCTGTTCAATCGTTGTACGTTTGAACAGTTTCGTACAATACTCAAAATTGAAATAAAGCTTTTCTTCATCTTCATAGGCATTCAAATTAAAATCAAACTTCGCTATATTTCTATCAAACGGATACGTTTCAATCCTAATATCATTCATCTTACACTCAGAAATCTTAATATTCTGAAGGGTAAACATTGTGTCAAATAATGCAGTTCTGCTCATCTCTTTTTTTATCTTTAGTTTTTCCACCAAAGTGTCATATTGATAATCTTGATTCTCAAACGCTGATAATGTATTGTCTTTTACTTCGGCAAGAAATTCTCGGAATGTTTTAGAAGATACTGGATAATTCCGCATGACAAGTGTATTTACAAACATTCCAATGATATATTCTAGATCTGGATACTGCCTCCCCGCAGTAGATAATCCAACACAGATATCTTCCTGTCCAGAATATGCACCTAATAATACGTTGTACGCCGCTAATAAAATCATATACATAGTAACATTTTCACTCTTCGCTATATCATGGAGCTTTCTGGTAATCGTTTTGTCGATCTCAAATGAGATACAGTCTCCTTCAAAGCTTCTAATCATACTTCTTGGATAATCTAACGGCAAATTTAAATCAGGGACTTTTTTCGAAAATACATTCAACCAGTAGTCTTCCTGTTTCTTCATCTGCTTGGATTGCAGCAACTGGTTCTGCCATTGTGAAAAATCCTTATACTGGAGTTTCAGAGGTTCCAGCGTACAATCATGATAAAATTTCATCAGTTCATCAATAAAAATACCAGCGGAGATTCCATCTGCAATAATATGATGTATATCATATAGAAGAAGATATTCATCCTCAGCCATTTGAAGCATCTTCACTCTTAACAACGGTGCCTTGCTTAAATCAAAGGCTTGAATAAAATGATGTATCGCTTTGTTAATTCGGCTGGGATTATTCTCTTTGAATGGTATTATCTCGATCTGTATAGTTATCTCCTTATGGATTCTCTGTACAATTTCTCCATCAATTTCATGAAATGAAGTCCTCAAGCTTTCATGCCTTTTAATCATACGATTAAATGCACTAGTTAATCTCTCACAATCTATCTTTCCTTTGATGTGCTTCACCATTGGCGCATTATAACTGGTGGTATTTTTATCAATATGTTGCAATATATAAATTCGTTTTTGTCCGATGGATGCCGTATAGTATTCCTTACATTCTGCTTTCGAAATCTTAGGTATCAAATCCTGTTCCCCAGCTTCTAGATATTTCGCCATCTGAGCAATGGTCGGCTCATCAAAAAATTGGTTCATCGATAAATTGACTCCGATTTTTTTTCTAATATTGGAAATTACCATAATTGCTTTTAACGAATCTCCTCCAAGCTCAAAGAAATTATCATCTACGCCAATCTCTTCATACATTAAAATATTGCTCCATATCTTTTCCAGAGTGCACTCCATAACAGTGGTGGCTTTTCTATACTCTGTCATAAGATTCGGCCTACTTATGTACACATCCGCTTCACTAACTTTGTCCTGGTTCTTTTCCATAGAACCCAGGGTTGTCCACTGTGCGATTCTTTCTTGAAGATTTCCCGGCGAACAAGAAAGCCGATTATAGTTCTTTTGTGATAGAATTCGGCAAAATGCCTGAATTCCCTCCTGTGGCAACATGGATACTTCCTGAATAGATTGTCCAATCTTCGAATCAAGCTCCCCATCATTCCAATATTTCCAATCACTCCAGTCTATACTAATCCACCGATTTAAACTATGCATAGAACAATAGTCTGCAAATGCATTCAAATAACAGTTAGCTGCCGTATACGCTATATATCCTAATCCACCCAATACAGTCGATATCGAAGACATCAGCAAACAAAAGTCTATTTTCTTTTCTTTGAAGCATTCATACAGATGAATGGTTCCGTATATTTTAGATGCAAACTGTGTCCTGAATAATTCAGGCGTCATATCCTCTATGGAAGTCATCGATTCTCCCTTGATGATTCCTGCTGCATGAATCACACCACGAATTCTGCCAAACTGTGCTTCTGTATCCTTGATCGCTTGTTCTAATTGTTCTTCATCAGAAACATCTGCCTTAAGTGCTAATACAGTACCACCATTTTTCTCAATCTCAAGAACCGTTTTAATGCGCTTCGCCACTTTATATTCTTTATCTTTCGTTTGAAGGATTTGATTCCATTGATCTCTGGAAGGTAATCCATCCCTTCCAAGCAAAGCTAATTTCGCATGATATTTTTCTCCAAGATAATTAGCCAGTATAGAGCCGATTCCACCCAAACCGCCAGTTATCATATAAACTCCCTCTTCTACCAATGGAAGTTCTTCTGGTTTTTCCTCCTTAATCGGATATTGTTCATAATTTAATATCAGTCTGCTGCTGCCTCGATATGCAACAACCATATCATCAACATTATCCTGTAATTCCTTGTTAAGTTTCATACCTAATTTCTGCAAAACGATTCTATTACTGATTGGATATTGAATATCAATAAGTTTACAATGAATGAAATTATATTCCTGAGGTATGCATAAAACGTGGGATAACATTGTATTCTTTGCAGGATTGATTTCCTCATCTCCAACCACCTGCTGTGACTGATTAGTGATGATTGTAATTCTTAACCGCTTAATCCGCTTTGCAGCATTCTTTGCGATATAAAGTAAACTAAGGCACCCTGTCTCCATATCCCTCTCGAAGTCTTCAAGCAAGGATTCATGTTCGCTGATGTTAGTTGTTACATGCCAGCAATGTAGTAGTTTATCCGGCCATAAATTCTCCTGTTCCACCTCTTGAAATAGTTTTTCATAGTCCGATTCAAGGTTAGGATTCACCATATACCGATTACTCGATTCTTTCACAAACCGGCTTCCTCGGCTAACATATACGATATGATCATTATTCTTCGCAATCTGAGGCATCATCTGCTTTATAAATCCAATTTCATCTACAAATACCATGTAGTTGACTGCCTGACCCTTATCTTCATATTCAATTGAGATTTCGCTTTCTTTCCATAAAGAACGATAAAACCACTTCGATATATCATAGTTCTTTCCTTGTACCTGCGACAAACCACTATCTGACATCATCTCATATGGATTACCCTCAATCCAATATTTCTGCTCAACAAATGGATAGGTTGGTAGACTGATTCTACCGCGTTTCTCGCCTTGATGATACTTTTCCGGATCAAAATAAATACCTTTCTCCCAGAGAGCAGCAAGCTGCCTTGTAATATAATACTGGTCTGAAACTCTCTGTGTGCGCATTCTTAATAAATTAATGGTCTTATCCTGATACTCAGTGCCAAGACGCTGTAATAACATACATAATTCTTTTCCTGGTCCCACTTCAATAAAAACATTTGTTTTCACATCAACACAATTCTTGATTGCATGTACAAAAAATACAGTATCGCAAGTATGCCTGATCCAATAATCACTACAACAGACTTCTGCTTCTGTCATATATGCCGCTTTGATTGCAGAAATATATTTCATTGTGGGCTTATGAAATGTAATTTCATTGAGGCATTTCCTAAATTTTGGAATGATCGATTCGTTCATGCGAGAATGTGCTGCATATCGTGTTGCAATTCTCGTGCACAATATCTTATTCTTCTTTAGATATCTCTCTAACATTTGAATGGAACGTACATCCCCTGATACAACACAGGTATCTTCATTATCAATTGCAATATCTAGTTTACTTTTCTGCTCCCCCCGCGCAAATTCAGAAATCAGATTCTTCATATTTTCATTAACAGGAACACTTAACATGCCTCCTTCTGTCAATGTCTGAATCATCTGACAGCGTTGTATCACTACTTTCAATGCATCTTTTAATGTAAAAATTCCCGCAATGACGGCAGCCGCATATTCACCAAAACTATATCCGATGACAGCGACCGGAACAATTCCCCAGCTAATCATTAGTTTGCCCAAAGCATATTCTGTGACAAAAATCATAGGAAGAGAAATCATCGTATCTGCTAAATCATATTCCTGTGTATTCTGATGAAACAGGAGATCTTTGTAATCTGTTGATGAATATTCCGCCATAATGTCAAAGCATTCATCACACGCATCGCGATACGTTTTTTCTGTGTTATAAAGTTCATACCCCATATTGAAGTACTGACTTCCCTGTCCTGGGAACAAAAAAACTGCTGTCTGCTTTTCCGGTCTTCTGTATGATGTATGTACATTTCTAGAGTCAAGATTCTCTAATTCTTTAATTGCTTCCTCGACATCATTACATACCAGTGTACGAGTAAACTCCATTTTCTTTCTTCCTACCTGTAAGGTATAGGCTACATCCGCAAGACTGATTTCTTTCTGCTTTTTCATATATTCTACGAAATTCGCTGTCATTTTATCTAGTGCCAAACTACTTCTTGCTGATAAAACAATCAGTTCATTAGTTCTTCCAGCCTTTGACGATTCCATCGATTCTGGTTCTTCCACAATTGCAACTGCATTGGTTCCACCGATTCCTAGAGAATTGATACATGCGCAGCGTTTCTTATCTGATCTCCACTCAACCGATTCACGATTGATTACAAATGGACTATCCTGAAATGAAAATCCATCCAATGGTTCCGTATGATTAATCATTGGCGGTATCATCTTATCACGAAACATCAATGCTGTTTTAATCAAAGCGGTTACACCAGAAGCTGCTTCCAGATGTCCAACATTGGTTTTCAATGTACCAAGGTAGCAATATTCCTTCTTCTCTGTATTAAATGCCTTTTGAAGAGATTGCAATTCAATAATATCTCCTACTTTCGTTGCAGTACCATGTGCCTCCACATAAGAGATATCTTCCGGCCGGACCCTTGCCTGTCGGAATGCTTTTGTAATCACCTCACTTTGTCCTGTAATGCTCGGTGCTGTAAAGCTTGCTTTTCTACTTCCATCATTGTTCACTTCCGTTGTTCGGATTACCATATAAACATGATCTCGATCCTTCTTTGCCTCCTTTAAAGGTTTTAATAAAACTGCACCGACTGCATTGCTAAAAACAGTTCCACTTGCCTTCTTATCAAAGCTTCTACAATGTCCATCTTTGGAATAAATCATACCTTCCTCGTAAACATAGCCCTGTTTATTTGGTAATGTAACACATGCTGCACCTGCCAATGCCATATCACACTTTCCACTTAACAAAGCCTTACAAGCCGTATCAATTGCCACAAGTGATGTGGAACAGCCAGTAAATAAAGACATACTTGGTCCATTTAGACTAAGTTTATTAGAAGTTAGCATGCTCAAAAAATCTTTATCATTCTTAATTACCGTTGAAAAACTGTTCATACCTTCTTTCTTCTGAGTAATATGTGATAACAGTTCCCAATAAAGATTTGGTGTTGCTCCCGCATATAAGCCAATGCTTTTATCACAATTCTCCGGAATATAACCAGCATCCTCCAATGCTTCCCATGCACATTCATGGAAGATTCTGATCTGCGGATCCAAAATCCTTGCATCCCTTGGTGAATAATCAAAAAATCCTGCATCAAAATATTCCACATGATCGATGATTCCCTTCGCCTTCACATAATTGTCCTTTGTATAAACGGAAGGATCAACTCCCGACTGCTTAAGCTCATCGTCTGTAAAATGACTAATAGATTCTTTTCCTGCTTTTATATTTTCCCATAGTTCTTCTGGATTGGATGCTCCCGGAAATCTGCCTGCAATACCAATGACTGCAATTGCATTTTCTTCACCTTTCTTGGTATCACAATTCTCTTCCACATCAAAAGGAATCTGCTCACTTTCTGATTCTTTCTCCTTGTCTTGCATATACTCTACTAATTGTGCAATGGAAGAATATTGAAACATAATTCCAACCGGTAGCTGTTTCCCTAGCTTTCCCTCTACTAGCCGATTGATCTGAATTAAATCCAGTGACGTTGCGCCATATTCAAAATAATTGGTAGAACTGCCGAGGCTGTCATCTTGATAATACTCTCTCCATATTGAGAGCATCGACTGTTCAATTGATTCTTCTTTCTTGCCTTGCAGATGTGATAAGACCTGAAATTCTCCTAATGCTGACTTACTTTCAGTATTCTGAATTTTCATGACCTCTTTTCGCCTTACCCACTGATTGAATCTTTGATTAAAATCACCAGAAGAAATAATCACCTCATGTACCCCTTTTAATTCCAGTACACCTAATAGTGTTTGAATTCCCTCTTCCGGTGTAATCTCAAGTCCAATTAATTCTTTCCCTAAATTTGAATTGCGTTGACTAGTTTCATCTGGTTGCCAGTCACCCCAGTTTACACTAATCCAATCATTCTGATTCTTATCGTTATAGCTATTTGCGAATCCATCTACATAACAGTTTGCACATGCATATGCAGAAAATCCAAGACCACCAAGCAATGGCGCTAATGATGATATAATAATTTTAAAATCCAGACTCCTATCTTTAAAAATGTGATCCAATGTATTTAAGCCATAACGTTTTGGTTGGTACTGTATCTCAAATTCTTTCTGTGTTAACTCCTCCAAGGAGCAGATTGAAGATCTGGTATTTAAGATTCCCGCTGCATGTATTATCCCCTGAATCTTTCCATACTTTTCTTCCGCTTGCTGTATTTTTTCCCGAACTTTTACTTCTTGCGAAATATCAACATTCAACACCTCAACCTTTGATGCATACTGTGCAATTTTCTGAAGTCTCCGTATCCTCGTCTTCATTGTTTCATCCACTGTATCATCCGCTAAGTACAAATCATACTCCTCTGGTTTGGGCAGTTTCATTCTTCCAATAATGATAATCACTGCCTGAAGCTCTTTTGCTAAAAATTCTGCAAATATACTTCCAATATGTCCGGTTCCTCCGGTGATCAGATATACACCATTTTTCTTAAGTTTCTTTGGTAGGTTATCAAATCCAAATGAATATTGCTGTAATTCCTCCCTCTTACAATTGACATAGGAAGAATAATACTTCTTCCCAGCCCTATAGGCAATCACAGATTCGTTGCTGTCAGAACACAGTTCCGTATAAATTTCACCAATCATATCTTGATTAGATTCATCGACACAAACATCAAATAACTTGCAATGAATATTTGTATATTCCTGTGGTATCGTCTTACACAGACCTTGTATCATCGTTTTATCCGGCACAACAAGATCAGTATCTTTAACTTTTAAAACCCTACTTGTTACAATCCCAAAATCCAATTCTTGCAACATTCCTGACTTTCGTATCGCTTTTGCTATATATAAGATCTGATATAAACCTCCATCTTTATATTGCAATTTCCGGTCAAAAAGTCCCCATGAAAATAAGATCTGTTTTAGATTAACTTTTTCCTTCTGTAAACAGATAAACATCGCATGATAATCGGATTCCTCCAACGGATTAATTGTAATCTGGGAGTTCTGATATTCAAACTTTTCTCCTGGTTTGACTACGATATGGTGAATAGCACATTGGTCAAAATATTCTCTAATTGGATTTTCCCCTCCAATATCGTCTATAAAAAGCAGACAAACCGTCGCATCATTTGGATTATACTTCTCCCTACTATATTCTGTCTCATTCCATTCCATCTCATAGAACCATTTTTTTAAATCCCGTCTCTTATTTAATGGTTTCTCCATCAAGGGCGGAGCAATAGTAACCATTTGTTGTATATTCTGATTGTCCTCCGGCCAATAACTCTGTCTCTGAAACCGATAGGTAGGAAGCGAAATTCTTTTCACTCGACTGGAATCCAATAACCTGGGCCAATACACTTTGTATCCAATATTCCATAACTTTGCAATTCTGCAATATAAATCAAATTCTTCATTTTCCGCAGAAGTGAATCCTCCTCCAATAGTTTTAAAGTTTGGAAATTTCCTCTTGAACCGGTTAATCATAACACTTAGATCTCTCCCTGGTCCAATCTCCATAAAAACTGCTGTATCATAACATTCCAAAATATGTTCAATACCTTGTGTGAAATGAATGGTTCCACACAGATGTTTTACCCAATATTTGCTATCGGCAATATCTGTTGTATTCATCCATTCCCCAGTCAATCCAGAGATATATTTTCCTTCTGGGGACTGCATCTTTATCTCATCTAGGACATTCTGAAATTCCTTCGAATAAGCCAGGATTTCCTTAGAATGTGCAGGAATATTCACATTAATATCAATACACAATATCTTCTTCTTAATAAGCCATTTCCTAAATCCCTTGATTGTCTCAATCTTTCCAGAGATAACACAAGATTCTCCATTATCAATAGCAATACTGATATCATCTGTTTCCAGATCATCATTCTCACTAACATAATCATAAATCAAAACCTTTAATTGGTTATTATCTGTTGGTATACTCAACATTGAACCTTCTGGTAGCCGCTTCATAATCTGCGAACGCTTAATCACTATTTTGATTGCATCTTCAAAACAAAATACTCCTTTTAATACTGCTGCAACATACTCACCAAAGCTATATCCTATAACAAGATCAGGAATAACCTCATAATGCATAAATAATTTTGCAAGACAGTATTCCACCATAAGTATTGCAAGCTGAATGTGGCTGTCATCTTCAAACGCTTTCTTTTCGAAATCATTTTCCGGATAAAGAGCTCCCTTTATATTCATCCCGCTTACATCGTACACAATCTGAAAACATGCATCCATTTCCTTACGAAAATACGAGTTCTGCTCATATAGTTCTCTGCACATATTTACACATTGTCCACCTTGTCCGGGGAACATAAATACAACTGGCATCTTCTTGTCATCTGCAGGACTGAATTTCTTCTCGCTCGATAAGAAATTTTCCATCTGCCGCACTGCATCATTCACATCATTACATGCAAACGCTGCGCGATATTTAAAAGCTTTTCGTCCACTCTGTAATGTAAATGCAAGATCATTGATATTAATCGCTGAATTTGTTTTTAAAAATTCAGCTAAAGCAAACACATTATCTGTCAACGCCTGCGCTGTCTTTCCTGAAACAGGAAGAATTACCTTCATCTCATGATAATCATAATTAATCGGTGCTGGCGCTTGCGAAAGGACTGCATGCACATTGGTTCCCCCTACGCCGAATGAACTCACTCCTGCTGTTCGATTGCTATCGTTCCACAAAACAAGTTCCTTATTTATTCTAAAAGGACTCTGATCCAATTGAAGCCTAACATTCTCCTCTGAAAAATTTGCCATTGGAGGTATAATACCATGGTTCACAGCTAATACCGCCTTAATAAATCCAGTCACACCAGATGCGGCATCTAGATGACCAACATTTGCTTTCACAGAACCGATATAACAATATCTTTTCTTATTCGTACAAAATGCTTCTTTCAAAGCTTTTATTTCAATCTCATCACCAAGGTAAGTTCCTGTACCATGTGCCTCTACAAAACCAATGTCTTCTGCATCCACTTCTGCCAATTTCTGAGCATCCATGATTACCTTTGACTGCCCTTGTATACTTGGTGCAGTAAAACCAACCTTGCTTTTGCCATCATTATTCATTGCTGTTCCTTTCACGATGGCATAAATATGATCATGATCCTTAATTGCATCTTCAGCTCTTTTTAATATGACAACACCTACTCCATTTCCAAATACAGTTCCATTACTTTTTTCATCAAATGGTCTGCAACAGCCATCTTTTGAAAAAATCATACCCTGTTCATACATGTATCCCGTATTTTGAGGGATTACAACTGAGGCACCACCTGCGACAGCAATATCGCAATCTCCACTTAACAACCCTTGGCATGCTTCATGAATTGCCACCATAGATGTAGAACATGCGGAATATACCGAAAAACTTGGGCCCTTAAAATTAAAATTATACGATATCTTCGTACTAATAAAATCCTTATTATTCTGTAAAGTTACTGCGAAAGGATTGGACATCTTGGCTTCCTTCGACTGAAATGTTTTCATTTCCCAAAGGAAATTATTCGAAGCACCAGAATAAATTCCAATAATTCCATTGTATGTGTCAGACGTATAACCTGCATCTTCCATCGCTTCCCAGACACATTCATGATATAACCTTAGCTGTGGATCCATAATGGCTGCTTCCCGATTTGAATACCCAAAAAAGGCCGCATCAAATAAATCAATATGATTCAGAACACCTTTCTTGTTCACATAGTTCGGATCATTAATCGTTTTCAATTCAACTCCACCAGATAGCAGTTCTTCTTCACTAAGTTCCTTGATGCAGTTCTTGCCTTGCTTTATGTTATTCCAAAACTGAAATATATTATCAGCTTCTGGGAATCGGCCTGACATCCCGATTACTGCGATATCAAATTCCTCCCTAATACTATTCTCCCTCTCCATTAATGAATAACCTCTCTGTCTTATATTAGATTAGGCGTTTGCGAAACGCCACAGCCCGCATAAAATCAGGCTTTTTTCTTTGTTAAAACAGAACAACTCCTCACAGGTTTGTGGTAAAATTGAGATGTCAAATAACAATTCACCATATCCACCTGAAAGGAGTTG
>ENA-ORMO01001507-ORMO01001507.1-human-gut-metagenome-genome-assembly--contig:-NODE-1507-length-24426-cov-3.393418_pt1 | contig 24426 bp, 27 predicted proteins | sample MGYA00242106_ERZ509001 | MGnify/ENA primary metagenome ERZ509001 (study PRJEB26280, sample SAMEA2338736) | human gut metagenome | biome: human gut; feature: human-associated habitat; material: faeces...
TCGAATGTTACGAGAGATTGGGCGACTGAGCTACGCCCAAATCATCTCGTACCAACTTTCGACAAGCGCGTGACTGCGAATGACCAAAAGCAGTCGTAAAATCAAAAGTAGAAAAAATGAGGTGTAAAAAATGGAAGCTTATAACCAACGAATGGTAAACGAATATAGAGAACTAAAAGAACGTACTGATAAACTAGGGATTATGCTTGACAGATGGTTATTTAATGATTTGGATTTTGAACCCTCTTGTCCATTTGAGTTACTTGATAGCCAGTTTCATGTAATGAAAGTATATCTTAGTATTTTAAAACAGCGTGCTGAAATTGAAGGTGTGTCACTTGATGATTGAATTCTTTATCCCAATGAAGAAAATTCCAACAGTTACTCACCAGCAAAAGAAAGTTCGTGTTATACATGGTAAGCCACAATTCTATGAGCCAGACCAACTAATGGAAACGCGGGCAATGTTCATGGAATTGTTAGCACCATATGCACCTAATGAACCTATGGACGGTCCGTTGAGATTGACCACTAAATGGCTGTTCCCAAAAGTCAAAGGGACAGCTAACGGTCAGTACAAGCATACAAAACCAGATACAGATAATCTTGTTAAGCTGCTAAAAGATTGTATGGAAAGAACTGGATTCTATGTCAATGATTCAAGAGTGGCTAGTGAGATAATCGAAAAGTTTTGGGCTGATACGGTTGGAATATACGTGAGGTTGGAAAGCTTATGAAGATTGATTATATTGATTTCTTTCAAAATGAAGTCACAGCATGGATGATGGCTAGCAATATGAAATCACAAGAAGTCGGTTTTGGAACACTTGAATACTGGGAATGGGCGAACCAGTCTATTGTGGCTATCTGTGAAAAGTACGGCAATGATGAGCTAGTCAATGGTCAATTTCACTTAATCTGGGACTGGCTAGACAAACAAGCGAAAGGAGTAGGCAATGTATGAGGTAGTGTTGTATTTTGACAATATGGTTGATGAGACGTATCGCTTTGGCACCTACGAAGAAGCACTTGAAAAAGTGAATAACCTCAAATGGCAGTATCGTACCAAACGCTTATACAGCTTTAAAGTGAGAAAGGTTGAAACATGAAAAATGAAGATTTAGTGATTGGATTAATTGTCATGCTTGCAGCGTTTATGTGTATTGCTGTTGGCTATGATGTTGGCAGGCATGAAAGCAAGTCCGAAATGATAGTTTTAAAAGCTGAACTTGAAGATGCTAAGGCGCAAATTAAACTCTTAGAAGAAAATCAAGTAATTGTGTATTATGCCGATAATTGGGGAGGAAGAGAATGAACGTAACTATTGAAGATTATTTAGACAATCATGCCTTTTGTGATTGCGAAGGAAACGATGCTACAATTCTTCTTGAAAAAGAAGGTACAAGATACAATCTTGATAATATTGACCTTGATGATTTTTATGGTGATTATGTAAACGGTGTTGAAGTAAGCATTGACGGAAATGAGTTTGGTGTTTGGCTTCATGTAGTTATTGAACTAGAATGAAAGCTTATCTTAATATTTTAGAAGTACGTGCTGAAATTGAAAATATCGATTTAGAAGCATAGCCCACTTTTGGTATCTAGCAAGGTTCGAATCCTTGCGTGGGTATAACCCGAAATATTTTAAAACGGAATAGAGGTGTTAACACACTTCTTCTCACAAAACAAATTAGTATATAGCTAGCAAAGTTCATCGGGTTACTTGCTAGCAAAACAGACTGAAATATTTTAGAAACGAGGTATTCCTTAAAATTCTTTCTATGCACATTCTAAAGCGAATTATCAGTCGTTCGTGATTATGCAAGGCGCTACTTTCCTTGTGGGAATTCAATGCTTGGGTCGTGCGCCTGCCCATTTTGTGGAAACACAAAAAAGCCCCTGCACACGCAAGGACCTAAGATATATATAAATGACATTTATATTATATCATAAAGGAGCTGTGAAGTAGTGGGAAAATTGAGCAATTCACAATTAAAAGCACTTGATGAGTTATTATTTGATTACGTGAGCATTGACCATAAGATTGCAGTGCGTAAGTTAGAAATTGTTGACGTACCAAATACAGATGAAAATGTGGGTGGTGGGCGTTCTAATGTTGTGTCTAAACCAACCGAAAGCATGATTGCTAAATGGGACAGCGACCAGCGTTTAAATAGCTTATACGCGCAGAAATATGCAGTTGAAAGCACGTTAAACGTTTTGGATGCTGATATGACGAAAATCTTTTGGTTACGTTGGTCTCGTGGTAGCGTGAATACCTGGGAAGAAATTGCAGATAAAATGGCATATGACCGAAGCACGATTTACCGCAGACGTCAACGAATTTTAGAAATTTTTGCTGATTTTTATGGCTTTTGTTAAAAGTTGCGACTTTTGCCCCTATTTGTCGCACGAAAAATGTTATATTATGGTATCATCAAATGTTTAAGATAAGGACGAGGTTTCTTGAGATTTTAGAGCTGTGTTGTTTCGAATGGGTCCGCAACAGGTCAGGTCACAATGGCTAGAGTTGAAAAGAAATGGTAAAGGGTTAAACATCTTGTGACAGATGCCTAAAAAACGATACACGATTCAGGTTGAGTGTATTATGCTTGTTTGTGCAACCTTTTGGATAAGCAGTAGGAATATAGTATAAATAGTTAGTACGCTAGATTTTTAATCTAGAGATGCAAGTTCAATTCTTGCTATTCCTGTTACAGTCACACGTTTGTGTGGCTTTTTATTTTAGATTGGAGGTGATGGAAAATCACTAAATTAACTTTAAAACAGCAACGTTTTGCAGATGAGTACATCATCTCTGGAAATGCTTATCAATCGGCTATAGCCGCTGGTTATTCAGAAAATTATGCTAAAGGAAATGTAGTAAAATTGTTGGAAAATGTGAGTGTGAAATCTTACATTGATGAAAAACTAGCAGAGTTGCAATCTCAAAAAGTAGCGGACCAACAAGAGGTCTTGGAATACTTGACGTCGGTCATGCGTGGCGAAAAGACTGAGCCTTTACTTGTTTTAGACGGTGAGGGTACACAGAAAGTCGTTAACGCTGTTCCGCCAGTTCAAGCACGTACTAAGGCAGCTGAGTTGCTTGGTAAGCGTTATAGGTTGTTTACTGATAAGGTTGAGTTAGATGCAACTGTTGAGCAGGTGGTGTTTGAAGATGACATCAGTTAAACTTTCAAGTTTGATACCGCCTAAATTTCATAGCGTGTGGCGTGCTAGTCTCAATCAAAACATTTTACACGTTGTGTGCGAAGGCGGACGTGGTTCTGGTAAGTCATCAGACGTGGCACATATCATTATCCAGCTGATTATGCGCTATGCTGTTAACGCTGTGTGTATTCGTAAGACAGATAACACACTTGAACAATCAGTTTATGAGCAGTTGAAATGGGCAATTAGTGAGCAGCAAGTGACACACTTGTTTAAGTTCAATAAATCACCATTGCGCATTACATACTTGCTACGAGGGAATTATATTGTCTTTCGTGGTGCACAGTATCCAGAACGCATTAAGTCACTGAAAGATAGTCAGTTTCCGTTTGCCATCGGTTGGATTGAAGAATTAGCTGAGTTTAAAACTGAAGATGAAGTCAAGACTATTACTAACTCACTTTTACGTGGTGAGCTCGGTAGTGGTCTTTTTTATAAGTTTTTCTACACATACAACCCGCCGAAACGAAAACAGTCATGGGTTAACAAGAAATATGGAACGCAGTTTCAACCAGCTAATACATTTGTTCATCATTCGACTTATCTTGATAATCCATACATCGCTAAGGAATTCATCGAAGAGGCTGAAGCCACAAAAGCTAGGGATGAGCGGCGTTATCGCTGGGAATATCTTGGCGAGGCAATCGGTTCTGGAGTTGTTCCGTTTGACAACTTACGTTTTGAAACAATACCAGATGATTTGATAACCAACTTTGATAATATCCGAAACGGTCTAGACTTTGGTTATGCTACTGACCCGCTGGCATTCGTTCGTTGGCATTATGACAAGAAACACAATGGCATTTACGCAATTGATGAATTCTATGGTCAGAAAATCAGCAACCGTCAGGCAGCTAATTGGATTAAGTCGCGAGGTTATCAATCAGACCGAATCGGCGCAGATAGTGCTGAACCTAAGTCTATTGCGGAACTGCATGGCGATTTTAATTTACCGAACGTGTACGGCGTTAAAAAAGTTCCTGATTCGGTTGAATTTGGTGAACGTTGGCTTGATGATTTAGATTTCATTTGTATTGACCCAAAACGCACACCGAACATTGCACGAGAATTTGAAAATATTGACTATCAAGTCGACCGTGACGGTAATCCTAAACCACGACTAGAGGATAAGGATAACCACACGATTGACGCAACAAGGTATGCATTTGCTGATGATATGAGAGCAAACAGCAACACGAGAGAGAAAACGAAGAAAGCAAGTTATTTATTTTGAGGTAAAACATGGCAAAATTCTTATCTAAAACCAGGTTTAATTCACACAGTAACGACCAAATTATCATGCTGACGGAAGACTATGAAGCTATTGATTTTGCGTCTCAAAAATGGATTGAACAATTAAAACAATACATCAACACACATAAGTTACAGATTGCGCGTTTGGAAGAGCTTAAACGTTATTATCTAGGTGATAATAACATCAAATATCGTCCTGATAAAACGGACGAATTTGCGGCCGATAATCGTATTTCAAGCGACTTTGCTAAGTACATTACAGTGTTTGAGCAAGGCTACATGCTTGGCAATCCTGTTAAGTATACAAACGAGGATAAAACGCTCCAAGAATTGATTGATACGTTTTCTGAACAGACAAACGAAGCTTATCATAATATCTTGATTAAGACTGACTTGTCTATTTATGGACGCGCTTACGAACTGCTAAATCCTGAAGAGGATGAAAACGGCGGTGTTATTTTAAAACTGTATCATTTAGCACCTGAACAAACGTTTGTAATCTACGACGATACATACCAACAAAAATCGTTGTTGGGTGTCAACTATTACGAAGTCGATTATGGCGGTGGTCATCGTAAAACAGTAGTGCGCGTGTATTCTGATAGTACAATCTATACGTATATTGACGACAATCAAGACACGTTTGGCCTTCATCTAGTTGATGAAATAGAACATTATCTAAAAGGTGTTCCGATTAATGAATTCAAAAACAATGAGGACCGCACAGGTGCTTATGAATCGGTTCTTGATGATATTGACGCATACGACTTGTCACAATCCGAGCTAGCTAATTTCCAACAAAATAGTAATGACGCTATTTTACTAATCACTGGTAATCCTTATACTGGTTCGGATGATAACGATTATCTTGAAGATGGTAGTGTTAATCCTAACGGTCGTTTAGGTGTGGCACTTGGCTTTAAAAAAGCACAGATTGCCGTGCTTGATGACAATCCTAATCCTGGTGGTTCACAGCCAGATGCTAAATATTTGGTTAAGCAGTACGACTCAGCTGGTGCTGAGGCATACAAGCAACGTCTAGTTAACGATATTTTACGTTTCACATTCACGCCTGATATTCTTGACAATAACTTTAGCGGTATCCAGTCTGGTGAATCCATGAAATATAAGCTGATGGCGTCTGATAACTATCGCAGCAAACAAGAACGCTTGTTCAAAAAAGGACTTATGCGACGTTTGCGTTTAGCGGTCAACATCTGGGAAGTTAAAGGCAATGAAGCAACGAATTATCGAGCTATCAATCAAACTGCTATTATCTTCAGTCCTAACTTGCCACAAAACGAAACGGAACTAGCAAATATTGCTAAGTCGCTGTTTGGTGTAGTTAGTGACCAGACAGTTTACGAGTTATTAGAACAAGTAACTGGTATTGATGCAGAAGATGAAATGAAACGTCTGAAGTCTGAAGAACCACAAGAACCAGAGCCAAGAATTGGTGAGGTGACTGCTGATGAGCAAGAAGCACAATGATTACTGGCAAAAGCGTAGCAATGATATCATGCGTTATGTTGACGATACAGATATTGACATGTTCGCTAAATTGCAAAAGATTTATGCAGACGAGTCAGCACAAATTCAACGTGATTTATTTGCATTTGTAACGAAATATGCTGACGATAACAAAATGAGCTATTCTGACGCTCTACAACGCCTTAGAGGTGTCGACCTATCAGATTATCAAGCGAACGCTAAGAAGTATCGTGAGCAGGCTAAAAAAGACCCAGAATTGCTTAAACGACTTAACGAACAATATGTTAGTTCGAAAGTGACACGATTTGATGCATTGAATCTTGAAATGACCTATAAAATTGGTCTCATGCAAGGCATTATTGAAAAGTCGTTTGAAAACTATTTGAAGTCAACCGCTAAATATGCTTATAAGAAAGCTATGGGTGGTAATAGCGGTGCTTTAAATGAGCCAGCATTGAAAGAACTTATCAATACACCTTTCAATGGTCGCAACTACTCACAGCAAATTTGGGGCAATACAGATGATTTAGCCAGAGACTTAAGAGACGTTTTAAAACGCGGTTTTATTCGTGGTGATGATGTTCGTAGTATGGCTGGTGAACTTGCTAAGAAGTACAATGTAGCACGTTCACGAGCGCAAACACTTATTAGGACTGATGGTACGGCGATTGTCAATCGTTCAGCCATTAAACGTTATGAAGAATCTGGTTTGGAATTTTATCGCATATCTGTGCAAATGGATAACAGGACATCACAGATTTGTAAGAACATTCACAGCGAAGATAAGTGTTATCGCATTGATGAGTTTGAAACTGGTGTCACTGCACCGCCATTTCATTACAATTGTCGGTCTGCTGTTATTCCTGATGAAGGTGAGCTAGACGAACAATCGTTAAGAAATATTGGAAAAGCAAATGTAGATAACTTATTTGAAGATGTATCAAAAATTTGGGACGAAATTTCTCAAGGCGTGGTAGATAGAGATCAAATAAGAAATAGGCTGCAAGATAGGTATGACATAGGTATTTTATCGCCTAAAATTAGTCAATATACGGCATTTAATAATGTTTATATAGACGCAAATAGTTTATCTTCATCATTGAAGTCTCATGGTCAACAGTATACTTTAGATGAATTTAAATTGATTGAAGATGTAATTAAAAAGCCTTATTTAGCCCTTGATAATTCTTCAAGGGTGGAAGGCTCACTTCTTCTTTATGCTAAAATCCCTAATAAAGATCGTTTAGTGATGGAAGCAGTTATTATCCCTCGTGATGCAATGATGATGATTCATTTTAACAAAGTGGGTATTAGACAAGAGAAGAAAAATAGGAAAAACAACGAAATACTTTACGAAAAAAGCAAAGAATAGTATAATGTAGGTGAGAAAAGGTAGAGGTTGAGAATCTGTCACCAACACGCCGCTTAGCTAGCGGGCCAGAAATGCGGGAGCCTCGACAGTCCCGCCTATCTTATTACTATTTGCGCTTAGAGTTGTCTAGGCGCTTTTTTGTGCCTAAAAAAGGAGAAAAAATGTTAATTTTGTGGTTGATATTAAATGCACTAGGCTTATTAGCCTTAGTGATTATTTGTGGTTTTATTGCTATTGCAGTAAAAAGCTTTGTTAAAGAATTAAAAAAATAAAGATATTTTAAGTCGTGTAATACGGCTTTTTATTTTGTCCAAAACTACTCATGACGTTAAAAGGTGAAGGTTATCAGTCTAACTACAGACTTAAAACGGAGGTAGCCAACATGGCAGAAGAAACTAACGCTGAAGTAGTTGAAACGGAAACAGTCGACAATCCAGAAACTACCGAAGCGGACAAAACATTCACTCAAGCTGAGCTTAACCACATTGTACAAGAACGTGTTCAACGTGCTGTGGCTAATGCTGAAAAAGAAGCTGAAGACAAAATTAAGCAGGCGCAATCAGAGGGTGAACGTTTAGCGAAAATGACAAAAGATGAACGTGCTAAAGAGGAAGAAGCTAAGCGCTTAGCTGACATTGAAGCTCGTGAAAAAGCAATCGCAGTTAAAGAACTACGCATTGAAACACGAAGTCTTTTGTCAGATGAAGGTTTACCAATTGAATTTCTTGATGTGGTCATGGCAGATACTGCAGAAGCTGTTAAAGACAACATTGCAAGTGTTCGAAAGGTATTTGATGAAGCTGTTGAAAAGCGCGTGAATGAGCGTCTAACGCAAGATAAGCCACGTCGTGGTGCAACAGCAGGTGCAATGAGTAAAGCTGAAATCATGGCTGTTAAAGACGTAAATGAACGTCAGAAGCTCATTGCAGAAAACTTAGAATTATTTAGAAAGGGCTAATTTATGGCTGAAGAAAAATTAACCGTTATGAACGATTTGGGCGAAATTAAATCAATTGATTTCGTTAACAAATTTAGTACTAACATCTCTGAACTTTTGAAATTACTCGGTGTGACACGTAAAGAACCGTTGTCAGCTGATATGAAAATTCGTACTTACAAATGGGAAACAGACATCAACAACACTAATGTTGGTGAAGGTGAAACTATTCCGCTTTCTAAAGTGACTCGTGCACTAGATAAAGAATATCAAGTTGAATGGTTCAAAAAACGTCGTGCTGTTTCTGCTGAAGCTATTGCGCGTCATGGTGCGTCACTAGCAATTGACAAAGCGGACCAACGTGTTATGCGCGAAATCCAAAATGGTATCAAAACTAATTTCTTTACTTTCCTTAAAACAGATCCCACGAAAGTTAAAGGAACAGGTCTTCAAGGTGCATTAGCTCAATCTTGGGGTAAACTACAAACATTTTCAGAATTTGACGGTGCCCCAATTGTATCATTCGTAAGCTCACTTGACGTAGCTGATTACCTTGGCGATAAAGCGGTCGGTGCAGACGGTTCTAACGTTTTTGGTATGACATTGCTTAAGAACTTTTTAGGCATGCAAAACGTTATTGTATTGCCAAACGTGCCGCAAGGTAAAGTATATTCAACAGCAGTGGAAAACCTTGTACTTGCTTACCTGGACGTGAACAGTTCAGACCTCGGTGGTATGTTTGCCGATTATACTGACGAAACTGGTTTGATTGCTTCAGGTCGTGACCGTAGTCTTAATAACCTTACATATGAGTCAGTATTTTTCGGCGCTCTTAAATTGTTCGCTGAAATTCCTAAAGGTGTTATTGAGGCTACAATCGAGGTACCAGCTGTTTCGACACCAACGGTAGGAGGATAACCTAGATTATGGACAAAGCGTTGATTTTAGAGGAAGTTAAATTATTTAAAGGAATTTCTGATAAAGATACAACGCAGGATAAGTTGATTGAACTAGCAATCAATGAAAGTGTTGACCGTGTTCTGGCTAAGCTCAATGAATTTAGCGAAGACGAGTTAACAGAAGTTCCAAACCGTTTAACTTTCATCATTCGAGATGTAGCTATTAAACGCTACAATCGTTTGAATTCAGAGGGTGCTAGTGCTGATAGCGAAGAAGGTCGTTCATTTAACTGGGATAAGTATTTAGATGAGTATGAAACCACATTGAAAAGTGCCGCAGTTGGTCGAAATTATCAAGCGAAAGGAATTACAAGATTTATATGATATATAACGAACGCGTTATTTTAATCACTGAAACGACAGGAACCGATTTTTTAGGTGACAAAGTCGTCAAGAAACAATCTGAACCAATTCCTTGCCAAGAAGATAATTTAACCAACGCAGAACAAATTGGCATCTTTGGAACATACAATCTTGATAGTTTTAAATTACATTTGCAAGGACACTATGACGGATTTTCTGAAGTCATCTATAACGGTAAAAAGCGCAAAATACAGGGTAAAAAGTACCACAAAAATTCAACGGTGATTTACATTTGAGTGTAAAATTTAAAGTTCGTGGTGTTGACCAGATGGTTAGATTGATTGCTAATAAAGGCAAAAAGGCGCGGATAGCTACAAATCGTGAGTTAGATCTATCTAGCAAACGAATTGAACGAATGGCTAAAACAAAAGCACCAGTTGATACTGGTGCGCTTAAAAACACAATCTTTTCTGCAAAAGCAGGCAATCTAACCTATAAAGTTACTGCACCACAGCATTATGCGATATATGTGGAAAAAGGAACCCGAAAAATGCGAGCACAGCCATACTTAAAACCAGCACTTGATGCTGAACGACCAAAATTAATCAGCAATTTACGCAAATTATACGAAAGATAGGTGATATATGACGACTTATTCACCATCAACTTTATTTTTAAAAGAACTACACGATAGATTGGAAGTGTTAGCTATTCCAATCTATTTTTATTTGCCAAATTCTGACGTTTTAGAGCCTTTTATTGTGATTGGCTCTAATTCATCAGATACTTCACGAACAGCACAAACAGGGGCTGTTATTGAAGATATTACGGTAAATATTGACATCTTTTTAGATGGCTCAAGCAGAACTGATGCTGAAGAAGTTAAAGCAAAAGCTTTAAGGGCGTTAGGACGTCGAAATGTAACAGCTAATATCATTCCAGATGATAGCATAGGACGTGAAGTATACCACGTCTCTATTACTGTATCTGATACTATTTATTAATTAAAGGAGAAGTTACTACATGACAGGACAAATTACAGTAACAACTGCTAAGCCGTTAGCAGGTAAAAAAGTCTTTTATTTCATTCAGTCTATTCATGCTGCACTTGGCAGCAATGCTATCTTACCAGCTTATCGTACAGACGGCAGTTTGACACTTGGTGCTGAATATTCAGACGAACAAACACAACAAGGGCTTTTACTTGATAAAACAAGTACCAGCCACGAAATTGAGTTGACGACTAAATTTGCACCGAAGGACCCATCAGTTGATGTGCTTGAACAAGCGAATGACACTGGTGAATCAGTCAAAATTTGGCGTGTGCTTGTTGATGAAACATTGAAAACACAAGATGGTGAACCTAAAAAAGATTTTTATCCTGCCAAATTTGGCTATGCTAAGATTGGTGATATTGAATATAATGAAGGTATTGAAGATATTATCGAAACTAGCTACACAGCAAGTATTGTCGGTAAGCTAAAAAATGGTAAATTTCCATTGACTGCCGAAGAAATTGCTTTGCTTGATGAGGTTTATAACTATCAAAACCCAGGTGAAACAACTGGCGATTACGATAACATCAAAACAAGCGAATAACACGTCAAAGGTTGGATATTAAATCCAGCCTTTATTTTTTAGTTAGGAGATAACTCACTTTATGGAATTTAAAGTTAAAAATAAAATCATTGAAATTAAGTTTGATTACCGCACAATGTTTAAGGTTGACAAACAACTTGCCACTAAAAATAAAGACACTGGTGCAAGTAACAACGACGGTGTCGGTACATTGTTTAACAACATTCTAAATCGTAATGATGAGGGACTTGTTGATTTAATTCTTTTGTCAGCTAACAAAGCGTTTAGTAAAGCTATTTCAGAAGATGATGCTATCACAGCGATTGAAAATTGGCTAGTGGATAATGATGCCGAAGACACAGAAAGTCTATTTGAAGAAATTCAACAAGAAATGGTTGACTCTGGTTTTTTCAAGAACAAGATTTTGAAATATATCGAAAACTTGGAAACAGCAGTAGAATACATGAAAGCGCAAGAGGACAGCGAAGCGCTTCAAGTCGAAATTACCGAAAAACTTATTGGCAAGATGAAAAGCGCGCTATCTTAACTGAGTGTGCACGTCTTGGTTTAACAGACTTAGAAACAATCTACTCTTGCAACAAATGGGAACTTGACGCAATTTTAGAGGGGCTTCATTACAGACAGATTGATTTTCGCGAAAATCTGTCAGAACTTGCTATGGAAATGCGTTACACTATGAACGCTAAACGTGCTAGTGCCAACAAACTTAGCAAGAAAAAAGATAGAAATAAAGTTAAACAAGCCTTTCATGCAAATGACAATAAGCAAACAACTAACAGTAGTCTTGCTGAACGTCTGCAAAAGGTCAATGACCATTTTATGAACAGATAACACAGAAAGGAGGAGTTATATGGCAGAATTTGATGGCTCAATTTATGCCTATGTCGGTGCTGATATTGCTGATTATCAAGCGGCAATGAATAAGATTACAACTGCAACACAGCGCGCTTTTGAGAAAGCACAGGATGCGGCTGTAAATAATTCTAATCGTTTAGTTCAACGTGTTGGTCAAATTATGGCACAGTTGGCAAACAATGGCGAATCACTTGGTAAACGCTTAGGAACAGCATTTAGTACAGGCTTAAACTTGTCTATTGGTGAAATTCAGCGTATAGCTTCATCAATTGGCGAAAAGATTCCCCAACCTATAAAAAATGGGTTTAATACCGCTTTAACAGCTATACAGAGTGGTGTCAACTTAATAGCTAATAAAATTCCTCAGCCTATTCAAAACGCTTTTACAAAAGCAACTAGCGCAGTTTCTAGTTTTGCGACATCGGCGTCTAGCAAGGTTAGCTCAGCATTTAGCACGATTAGCTCAAAAGTAAGCAGTGCTTCAAATACAATCAGTAATTCTTTTGTTGGGAAAGTAGGAAGTAGTCTTACTAGCTTAAGTAGTAAAGCTGCAAGTGTTGCGACTAAAATGGCTAGTTCGCTTGGTTCTGGCTTTTCAAATTTATCTAGCAAGGCCACTACTGCACTAAATGGTGTTAGTTCAAAAATGAGTGAGCTGGGAAGTAGTATTACTAAAACTACTTTGACAGTTACAGCTCTTGGTGCGGCATTTGCAGTTTTCCAAGGGTTTAAGGCTGCGGTTGTTGGTTCAGTTTCAAAAGCAGCAGAATTCGAAGAAAAAATGAGCAACATCAAGGCTCTTACTGGTGCTAGCTCTGAAACAATGAAGCAATTCAACGCAGCTGCTCAAAAAGCTGGTGCGGATACTGCATTTTCAGCCAGTGAAGCAGCAGACGCTATTGCTGAGTTGAGTAAAGCAGGGGTTGATACAGCCTCTATTTTAAATGGTGGTTTGACTGGTGCGTTGAACTTAGCGACTGCTGGTGAGCTTAGTTTGACGGAAGCGGCGGAAGTTGCTTCAACTGCACTTAACGCCTTCAAATCTGATAATTTAAGTGTTACTGATGCAGCTAACCAATTAGCGGGTGCAGCGAATGCTTCAGCAACAGATGTCCACGAATTAAAATACGGACTTTCTGCCGTTGCAGCAGTCGCCTCTGGTGTTGGTATGTCATTTAATGATACAACTAACGCTCTTGCAGTCTTTGCACAAAACGGCCTTAAAGGCTCTGACGCTGGTACATCTCTTAAAACAATGCTTTTGAATTTGTCGCCACAAACTGATAAAGCAGCAGCTCAAATGCAACAATTGGGAATTATTACAGCTGATGGTGCCAATCAATTCTATACAGCAGAAGGTAAGCTTAAGTCATTTAGTGAAATCTCACAAATCTTACAAGATAGCTTGAAAGGTTTGACTGCTGAGCAACAACAGAACGCTCTTAAGACAATGTTTGGTACTGACGCCATTCGTGCTGCTAACATAGCTATGAAAGAGGGTGCTGCTGGTGCAGATGCCATGCAAGCTGCAATTAGTAAGGTAACTGCAGCGGATGTCGCTAAAGAAAAACTTAACAACTTAAAAGGTGCTGTTGAATATCTTAGTGGTTCGTTTGAAACATTACAAATCAAAATTGGAACAGCGGTTTTACCAATTTTGACAGATTTAGTTCAGTGGTTAGATAAGTTAGTTAGCAAATTTAGTGAATCGGCTGGATTGCAAAAATTCTTAGATTCACTAACAGCTTTAGAACCAGCTCTTGACCATATTTTGAATGGTACTAAGTTAACAGCTGACCAAATGTCTAAAGCACAGGATGCTGTAAGTAATCTAACACCTGCCATTGCAGGATTAGTTGGTGCATTCGCCTTTGGTCCTGCGTTGAAATATTTAGGAAGTTTAGGAACTACAATGGGAAAACTTGCTGTTGAAGCTCAAACTTCTGGTTCTGTTATAGGCAATGTTTTTGGGATTATCTCTACTGGATTGTTAAAACTAGATGATGATGGAAAAGCAACTGCTGAGGGATTTCGCAAAGCAGCTGGTCAGGGGCTATCTGCCATGTCCACTATGGCAAATGGAATTACTTCAGTTGCAAGTGTGGCATTAGCCGTTATTGGTCCTGCAGCAATTCTTGGTTTAGTCGTTGCTGGTCTTGGTTTGATCAATAGCCAATTTGGCGCACAGATTGACCAGTTACTAGCTACAGTTACCACTAAAGGACCACAAATCATCACGAACTTGGTAAACGGTATTACTAGTCAAATTCCAGCATTGATTGCTAGTGGTGCTGATTTAATCGCTAAATTCGCTAATGCATTTACTGTCATGTTCCCAGTGCTTGTACAAGCTGGTGTTCAACTGATTTCTAGTCTTGTTCAAGGTGTAGGTGCTAATGCAGGTAGTTTGATTGCGTCAGCTATTCAAGTGATTGGTACATTTGTTAGTTCGATTGCTAGTGCATTACCACAACTATTGTCTGTAGGTATGGACTTTATTGCAAATGTCGTCAATGGTTTGGTTCAAAATTTACCTTTGCTTTTACAATATGCGCAACAGATTGTTGATAATTTTGGTCAAAGTTTATCTGCTAACATGCCAAACATCATTTCTAAAGGTATTGAAATTATCACTAACTTAGTTCAGGGAATTATCCAGAATTTGCCAACAATCATTTCAATCGCTACGCAGGTTATTACTGGATTCATCACAGGCTTAGCTAGTTATTTACCACAAATTTTACAAGGTGGTATTCAAATCATTGTAATGTTGGTACAAGGTATTCTTCAGAACTTGCCACAAATTGTGCAATCTGCGGTTCAAATCATTCAATCATTGATCCAAGGAATTACACAAAACTTACCACAAATCATTGCAGCAGGTATTCAACTTGTTGGACAGTTGGCTGTTACAATCATTCAAAATATTCCACAAATTCTTGCAGCTGGGGTCCAACTTATTGCTGGACTTGGTCAGGCAATGCTTGAAGCTATTCCTAATGCACTCAAAGGTGTCTGGGACGGTATTAAGAACGGCTTTAGTTCACTTTGGGACACAATCACTGGTAAAAGTTCTGAAACTACTGCAAAAGTTAGCAGTGATGCAGCTCAGATGACCACAGCTGTAGGTGCACAGACTAGTCAAATGAGCGCACAAACTAGCGCAGACACTATGGCAACACTCAATAGTATTAGCCAAAATACTGGGCTTGCTAATTTGAATGCAACTAACAATGCGACTCAAATGGCGTCAAACGTCAACGCTCAAACTGGTATCATGAGTGTACAAGCGCTTAATGATTCAATTGCTATGGCAAACGGCATCAATACTAATACAGCACAAGCAAGTGCAAGCGCCACAACCAATGCACAGAACATGGCCAATGGTGTTAATGCTGCAACATCTAGTATGAATCTTGATGCTGTTAATCAAGCACTTAGCTTGTCAGCAGGTGTGTCTAGTAACATGCAAAATGCACAGGCTAGTGCAACCAGTGCAGCACAAGCGGCAAATAGCGGTGTAAGTTCTAACTTTAGTGCCATGCAAGCAAATGCGAACAGTTCAGCGAGCGGATTATCAAACAACGTGACATCTGAGCTTAATTCAGCCGCTTCATCTGCTAACTCAGCATCATCACAAATGGCGTCAAACATCACTAACAACTTCAATAAGGCTAAGTCATCTGCAACATCAGCTATGAACGGTTTGACTTCGGCAGTAACTAGCGGAATGAACAGAATCAACAGTACTGTTCAATCTGCTGGAAACAAGATGAATTCTACATTTACTAATTCGTTTAATAAAGCGAAAAGTGCGGCTCAATCAGGTATGAATGGTGTTCGTTCAGCTGTTCAAAGTGGTATGAATGGAGCAATCGCAGCTGCAAGCAGTGCTGGTAATCACATGGTATCAATTATGTACAGCACAAGCGGTGGTATGCGTTCAGCTGGTTATTATGCAGGTGCTGGCTTTGCTAGCGGTCTTGCTGGTTCAGCAGGTTCAATTTACGCGGTAGCAAATGGTATTGCTGCACGAGTAACAGCAACAATTCGTAGAGCATTAGATATTCACTCACCATCTCGTGTGATGAAATCACTCGGTGGCTATACTGGTGAAGGCTTCGCTATTGGCATGTCTGACTGGATAGGTAGAATCAACGACATCAGCAAAGAGTATGCGTTAGCTGTTACAGATCAAAGCTGGGGTGTCAACAGCACTATGACAATTGCTGGTAGTGTTAGCACATCTGGCTTATCATCACTTGATAGCTTGTCAGATGAAGTGAAAAATACTAGCTTATCAGAACCAGTCTTTGAAGTACACAATGAATTAATTGGCGATAAGATTTACACGACAGTAAAAGAACGCGAAGCGAGAGAAGATACTAAAAATGATTATTTTAATTATTAGAAAGGTGAAACATGGATTTATTAATTACGAAAGGAACAACGTCAGTCAAGCTTTCTGACTACAGTTTTTACAATATTAATATTGACGACAGCGCACCTGAAATCTCTCTTGATAAGCGGTCTGTAGCTGGTCGTAATGGTACAGTATTTGGCGGTGCAACGTTTACTGCTAAAGTTATTAAAGTAACTGGACGTGTAGCAGTTGCAAATGTCCAAGGATTCTTAAGTATGAAAGATGATATATTTGGCTTGTTATTAGATGACGAGCCTTTTTATATCACTAAAATGTATCCTGACAGCATTGATTTTTATGATTATCAAGTCCCTGGACAAACGGCTGGGGATTTGGATCTTGTGAATCAACCACACACAGCTTGGCATTATCGTTGGAAAGTAACTGCTAGTGAGCCGACATTCTCATTTGTTGGAAATTCTGGGCAAGGGTTAAAATATGACTTTTCCGTGGTATTTACCACAGCAGAAATGCCATATGGCGAAACGGAAGCTAAAGACATAACGTTAAGCGGTGGTAGCTTTGCCTATGCAGGCACAGCGAAATTGTCGCAATTGGAAGTTCCCTTTGTTATTGAAATGACATCAACAGGAAATCAATCAGGTTTTTATCTTGAAATCGGTGATAATCGTTTCACGTATTCCCAAACAGGAGATATAAATGCTGGAGATGTTTTTAAGATCACTGGTATTGAGACAACTAAGAACCTTGCAAATGTTAATGCACGTACAAATTATGCCTATTTTGTTATAAAACCTAGTCCAACGAAAAAAGTTAGCTATAAGACTAATTTCAATGGTACAATTAAAATTTTAAACTTTAAAGAACTTTATAAATAGGGGGTGATGAATTGATTACATTTTTAAACGAAAAAGATGTTGAGCATGGTGCACTTGCTAGTATTAAAATAACTAACGCAGTTAATGGTGAACGTTCACTTAGTGGTGAAATCGAATCAGGCGATTATGTCCTATCTAATATCGAACGTGGCTGGCGTTTGCGTTTTGATGATGAGTTTTACGTGGTAACTTATGCTAAGCCAGTTGATGAAGGTACAAGTACTCACGTTACCTTTGATGCTGTTCATCAGTTCTTTTGGGATTTTGATAAGTCATCAGTGCATGAACAACTAAATGATGGTTCACACACATTTGTGACTTACCTTGATTTTATTTTTAAAGATAGTGGTTATACTTACACAATTGACCCTCTATTGAAAGTTTATGCTTTTGAAAAGCAGTCTTTTGGATATAAAAGCCGTCTAAAATTATTTAACGATATCATCACTTCATCAGGTGTTGAATTTCAAGTAAATGGCAAAGTTGTCAGAATCCTAGAAAAAACAGGAACTGATTTATCAACGGTTGTTCGCAAGAACTTCAACATGAACGAACTAGGGATTGAAAAAAATATCAGTGATTTTGTTACTTATCAAAAAGGTTTTGGTGCGTGGGTTGATGAGAATGACCATAACAAAGGTCGCTTAACAGTTGAATATACAAGTCCATTAGCTAGTGTTTATGGCAAATTGGAAGCTGAACCACTTGTTGACGAGCGTTACACTAAAGCCGATAGTATGACTGCTGCTTTAAAAGAAAACGTTGATAATTCTTATAGTATCTCGATTACTCTTGACATGGAAGATTTAACTCGTGCTGGTTATGATTATACTCAACCAACAGCGGGTGATTACATCATGGCAATCAATGAGACACTTGGCTTTAAAGAAAAAATTAGAATTGTATCCTTTACTAGCGAATATGATATTACTGGTCAGCTTGTTAAACATGAAGTGACTTGTAATGATATTGGTGCTGTTAAAAAATTATCGGCAAGTTATACGCTCGCAAAAGAGCAAGCACAGAATGCATCAGATTCTATTGCACAAGCAGTAGAAACAGCAAATAAAGCTTTAGTATCCGCAGATGGTAAAAGTACTGTTTATTTTGGTAATGAATTTCCAAAAGATGAGCCTAAAGGTACACTACATAAAGGTGACTCACTTTATTTGACAGTCGGTGACACAACGAAAATGTATTACTGGACTGGTGCAGATTGGGAAGAGCTACCTATCGTTAATGATGTTGAAGCATTCAAAGAACAGATTGCTGATGAACTAAAAGACGTTCCAGATCGTGAAGAATTTGAAGCGACTATTACAGAAAAACTCGCCACGTCAAAAGCAGAACTTGAAACGCAGATTGACACAGCTAAAACGCAGGCAGAATCAAACGCTAAGGCATATGCTGATGAAATCAATCAAGCAACAGCAGAAGTCGCAGAACAAGCGAACACGACTGCTAACAGTTTAAAATCCGATTTAGCCAAAGTCAAAACTGATTTAACTGCCACAACGTCATTTGCAGTTGACGCTAAGACGTCAGCGAGTGAAGCCAAACAACAACTCACCACAGTTGCTAACGACTTGTCTAAAGCTAAACAAGATTTAACCAGTCAAGCGCAACAGTTACAAGCACAAGCTAGCGCACAGTCTGAACTAACTAAACGTGTCTCAACAGTTGAAGAAACTGCAAACGGTACTAAGATGACTGTTAGCGAGTTAAGTAAGACAGTAGATAGTAATACTAAAAATATTACAAGTGTTACTGCACGAACTAAAGTAGTCGAAGACGACTTAACAAGCACTAAAACAACGCTATCACAAGTTAAAACAACTGCAGATAATACGAGCAAGAAAACAGCAACGCTTGAAACTGGCTTGAATGGTGTTAAAGCTGACTTAACAGCGACTACAACAACTGCCAACACGACTAAGACTAATCTTGCTAACTATCAAGCTAGCAATGATAAAGCAGTAGCTAACCTGCAAAGTAGTTTAAAGACTACAAATGGCAACGTCAGCAGTCTACAAACGAAGATTGAAGCAGTGCCTGGGCAGATTAGTAGTGCGGTGTCTGCGGTTGAGGGTAAGATACCCACAACAATGGGTGGACGGAATTATATTCAAAATTATGGTTTAACAACATCAGGGTGGAAAAGCGTTCTTAGTCAATGGGAATTTGAAATCATTCCAGATAACACATCAAAGAGCGGTCAATGTTTAAGAGCTACATGTACTCAATCGGGAGCAGGTGGAATTCACAAAGTTCTTATTGATTTGCGTGGGACGGAGTGGCAAAACAAAAAAATGACTTACTCAATAGATGTTAAAGCGAGTAAGTCTATTCAGATGAACTTAGGTGTCGAAGTTTTTAATGGAGGAGTTAAGAAATTCAATGTTACAACTGCCTGGCAACGATTCGTATCAACTGATATGGTCAAATTTAAGAATTTCTATGCTTTTCCATTCTATATTCCTGACGGTGGAACGTGGGCTGTTGGAGATGTTGTTTATTTGCGTGATGTTCAATTAGAAGATGGTACAATCGCCACTGCGCCCAAACCAGCAGTTGAAGACACACAATCTGACATCACCAAACTAAATACAACACTAACTCAAACAGCTAACGGTCTTAAACAGCTTAGCACGCAAGTAACGTCGCAAGGCAGTACGATTACATCACACACTAACTCGATTAACTCACTAACTACTGGTCTGAGTGCCAAAGTTTCACAGACTGACTTCAATACGTTAAGCGGTCGTGTAACAACTGCTGAAAACAATATCATAGCTAAAGCTAACGAGTTGAGCAGTAAGATTAGTAGTTTAAACATTGGTAATAAGAACTATTTACCAACGTCACGAGTAATCAATCGTGGCTGTAGTAATTTCAGTTACAGTGAAACGTCTAAGAGCTGGACAATGACAGTACCAGCAAGTTCAACGACTTTTGGTAATGGTATCACGTTCAACACAAGTGGTCTTAATATTCTTTTAAATGGTAGCGAAACGCTATTCTTTGGCTTGATGATAAAGGCAAGTAAAGCATGTTCCTTTAACTACGACATTAACAACGCTCTGTCTGGTACAGCGTCAAATGATAACGACGATAGAAGTAAGCAAGCGTGGTCGCCATCCAACAAAAGCATTCCAGCAAATGTTTGGACGAGGGTTTGGTTTAGCTATACTGCTAAGGCTAACGTGCCAATTACAGAAGCTAATTCTAATTTTGGTATTGTCAACAATACCGAAGCAATCACTGTTGAAATCAAAGAGGTTATGGTTGCTAAGTCAAACGTACCTGTTGATTATCAAACGCCTGATGCTGATTTTGAAGCCAAAGATTCTGAACTTAAACAGACAACAGACTCAATCAAAGCGAGCGTATCTGCGTTGGATAAATCAACGGTTAAGAGTGCTAGCTTGACTATTAATGCAGACGGAATTGTCATGAAGGCTGGCAAGTCAACGACTGATGTTGCTAATGCGATTGGTTCTTATTTTGCTGTTAATCAGAATGCTATCAACTTATTCTCTGACAAGATAAACGTAAAAGGTAGCATGATTGTTGACGGTGCTATCACAAGTACCAAAATAGCCAGTAAGTCAATCAACACAGCACATTTGAACGGTAAAATTATTACTGCTGACGTGATTTCAAGCAATGCGATTACAGCTGACACAATTAAGGCAGGTGCTGTTACGACTGGTAAGATGACAGCGAACAGTATCAATGGTGACCGTATTACGGCTGGGACATTGGACGCAGCGAAAATTAAAGCTGGTAGTATTACAGCTAGTCAGATTGCAAGTGGTACGATTACCAGTAGCCAGATTAAGACTGGTGGGATTAGTGCAGCGAATATCGCCGCAGGTGCGATTACCACAGATAAAATAGCTGCTAATTCTATCAATTCAAGCAAAATTGTATCAAGTGGTATTACAGCGAACGTTATCAAAGGTGGTAAATTACAATCACTATCTAACACAACTAATTTTGAACTCGACACTGGTAAGCTTTTTTACAATAACAACAACACTGGTATTTTTCGTGTTCAAGCAAACGCTAGTACAATGGGACTTAAATTTTCAAATACTAGTATCACAGTTAGTGGAACTAGCCGAATCTTATCACGAGTTATTTTAGGCGGTGACCGTCGTGAAACAACGCTTGATGATGGCAAATGGGACCAAGGTGGATTTTCAGGGATTGTAGTTGAAACCATTAATGGTATTGCTGCAAATGACCATGAAAGAGCTGACTCTTTGCGTGTAATTGCCGATAATATTTATTTTGGACATAGTTATAACAAAGACGTTGTAACCAACACATCTGCCGCAGGTTGGAAAATGGAAACATTTCCTCCAACATCTACATTCCGTTCTCATGTGGTTTTGAGACCTTACGGAATAAGTTATCGTAACGCTGATATCATTACAGGAGATGTTCGACTCGGCAATGGTGACGGGGCTGGCTATTACGTTAGGTCTTGCATTCAAATTTTAAGAAATTGTTTCCAACACATTATTAATGGTGGTACATCTAGTAACGCTATTAGCGCTATTAGAAGTGCTATCAGTCAAATTTCAGGAGTTTAATGGAGTTTAATATGGATAAAAATCAATTAATTATTAATGAATTACTACAAAGACTAGCAACTGCACAATACGAAGCAGTACAATTGCGTGCTGAATTAACAATTGCTAATCAACGCAATAGCGAGCTGGAAGATAAGCTGGCTACGTTGATGCCCAAAGATGATGATTTGAAAGGAGGTGATGAATAATGAGAGCATGGCAAGTTATTGGGAAATACCCAATCTATACTGATGGAAAAGTAACACACACAGAAATCACATTGGCTACTATGTCAGGCAGCTATGGTACATTTACTGAACGTGTCGTAGGTGATCAAACTGGTAAAACTAATGATGAACTTATTGAATTAGCTCGTGATGCTTATTTCAAAACCGAATATGCTGATAAAGCTATGCCAGAGGCAGTACAAAAAGTTGATGAGATGTCAGTGAGCGTTGATGAAGCTAACAAAAAATTAGTTGAAGTAGAATCATCAATTGGCAATCTAAAAGCAATGGTCACAACTGTAACGAGTGCAGTTGCAGAAGCTAAAGAAGAAACAGCTAAAACTGTTGTTTTAGTAAAAAACGCAACTGACAGTGTTAATCAATTAATGGAAATTTTGTCATTAATTGATATGTCAACAGATGAAACAGCTGAAGAAAATGGAGGACAAACAAATGAAAATTAAATTTCCTGAAAAACTAATTGAATCATTCGCTAAATATTATGCTCTACAAATCGAAATGGGTTGGATTACAATTGATGATGTTCCAGAACAATTCAAAGAGCGAACACAGTATTATGTTGATTTATCTAATCAAAATAAAAACTCAGATACACAACAGCCTTAGAAATGAGGTTGTTTTATTATGTGGAAACCTGAAATCATTAGTATGTTTTTAAGTGCGTCAGTCTCAGTATTGACGCTCTTTACTTTTTTTCAAGGTCGTATGACCTCAACAGAAAAACGCTTAACGATTCTTGAAGAGAAAGATAAGCAGCAAGATAAAGAGCTAACAGAAATCAAAGTTAGATTGGATAATCACGACTTGCAAATGCAAGTGCTTATCCAAATGACGGAACAGATTAAAAATTTATCAGAAAAAGTAGATAAGATTGATAATAAATTGGAGGAGTTATCATGATTAATTGGAAATTACGTTTTAAAAACAAAGCTACACTTATTGCCATTTCTAGTACGGTGATTTTGTTAGCACAACAATTGGGCTTGAAACTGCCAGATAACATTGCAGATGTTGTTAACACGTTCTTGACTCTGCTAGTATTATTAGGGGTCGTCAATGACCCGACAACGGCAGGAGTTAGTGATAGTGGACAAGCAATGGACTATGCCGAACCACGAAAATAACGAGGTATCGCAATGAAGAAAAACGATTATTTTATCGACGTGTCAAGCTATCAATCGGCAGATTTAACAGCTATCTGTCAAGCCGCAGGAACACGTAAAACGATTATCAAGGTTAGCGAGGGAACTGGTTATCTTTCACCTAATCGCTTCACACAGGCACAAACGAGTGAGCCAATCGGCTATTACCACTTTGCGCGTTTTGGCGGTAATGTCAGTCAAGCAGTAGCAGAAGCTAATTATTTCTTGGCTAACTTACCAACTAAGCCAGCTTATCTTGTCTGCGACTATGAAGATAGCGCTAGCACATCAAAACAAGCTAATACTAATGCGGTACTAGCTTTTATGGATAGATGCGCTAGTGCGGGTTATAAACCTATTTATTATAGTTACAAACCATATACACTTAACAACATTGATTATCATCAAATTTTAGCTAAATACCCAGATAGCTTGTGGATTGCAGCCTATCCAAATTACGACGTCACACCAGACCCAATCTGGAGTATCTTCCCAGCACTTGATGGTATTCGCTGGTGGCAATTTACATCTACTGGTATTGCTGGCGGGCTTGATAAAAACGTCGTGTTATTAGATGATAACGAAACAACACAAAGTACAATTACAACCAAAGGAGAAGAAACTATGGACTTTTTATTCAATATCAAAGGTGACCCTGCTTGGAACGAGGGTACACTTTACTTTTACAACGGACACACAAACCAAGTACGCGCACTAGCGCATGTTGACGAAATGAAAATCATTCAACAAATTTATAAAGACAACAACGGTCACGACATTCCGTCTTACACATGGACTAATCAAGCACCTTGGTATGTTCGTTTCTTTAGAGCGTTGAATCCAGATTCAACATCTGCGGAGATTAAAGAAGCTATCAAAACGACTAAAGAGCAATCAAAAGCGACTGTGGATGCCATTACAGCAGAGATTGCTAAATCTAAAGATATTCCGCAAAAAGTAGAAGTTACGATTAAAGATGACAAAAAATAATATAATAAAATAGCAAACACTTTAACGCTCTCGGCTTTTGCTGGGGGCGTTTTTTGCGTTAAAGAAATAAAAAGAAAATAAATAAAAAAGTTGCAAGATATAGAATAATAATGTAAGATAGAGATGGTTAAAAGACGATTAAAGTTCATTGCTTACCCTCGTTTCTAACCCAACGTTCTTGTCTATGCGTTGAATTCGTAG
>ENA-ORMO01001516-ORMO01001516.1-human-gut-metagenome-genome-assembly--contig:-NODE-1516-length-24311-cov-6.211659_pt1 | contig 24311 bp, 26 predicted proteins | sample MGYA00242106_ERZ509001 | MGnify/ENA primary metagenome ERZ509001 (study PRJEB26280, sample SAMEA2338736) | human gut metagenome | biome: human gut; feature: human-associated habitat; material: faeces...
CTTACGCTCCATGTATCAACCATGGTATTAAGAAAGGTATGAGCAAAGCTCAGACAGAAGAAGAATTAGCAGTTAAATGTGGATACTGGCATAACTTCCGCTTCAATCCAGCAGCAGAAAACAAATTCTCACTGGATTCCAAAGCACCATCAGAAGAAGGATACCAGGAATTCTTAAACGGCGAAGTTCGTTACAACTCTCTGCAGCGCTCTAACCCAGAGAAAGCAGCTAGACTGTTCGCTAAGAACGAAGCTGAAGCTAGAGCTAGATATGAATATCTGAACAAACTGGTTACTCTGTACGGAAAAACTGAATAATTCAGATTCTTATATTCATTAAGATAATAGAGGACTCCTGCACAAGGCTTATGCCAGGTGCAGGGGTCTTTTTCTGTTAAATTACGGAGATTTAACAGAAAACAACTTTATCCTTTTTTGAATTCATGGTATTATTATGATAATCAAAGTATTTTACAGGAGGAGAAAACATGCCGGCGTTTTATGCACATAGCCGTTTCGGGACCAGAGTAGAGGGAAAGATGGAAGGAGAGCTAAAGGAACTGATTCAGAAGTACCGCAGACAGTTTGAGATAGGACTTCAGGGGCCGGATTTATTTTTCTTTTACCGAGCCTATGCTTCCAATCCGGTGTCCAGATTCGGAATCTACCTTCATGGTGTTTCAGCATATCCATTTTTTAAGTATGGGGTAAAAGTAGTGAAAAAGGCAGGAAGAGACAGTCCGGAGTATGCTTATCTCATGGGATTTCTCTGTCATTTTGTTTTAGACAGTGAATGTCATCCTTATGTGGGGGAGATGATTGGGAAAACAGGAGTACAGCATATGGAAATAGAAGAGGAATTTGAAAAATTCCTGCTGCGCATGGATAGGAGAAATCCATTTACCTATCCCATTGCAAAGCTGGTTCCAACAGATAAGGTGACAGCAAAAGCCATTGCAAAATTTTATCAGCCCATGGACAGAAGAACGGTAAGAGGGGCTCTTCGTTGGTTAAAATTTGTGAAAAAACTCTTTACCCAGGAGAAGCCGTGGAAGCAGAAGGGGATTAATGAGATTATGAAAGCAGTGGGAAAATATGAACAATATAAAGGAGTTATGAATCAGTTGAAGGATAATCTCGACTGTAGAGAAAGCAATCTGGGATTGCTCAAACGAAGTAATCAAGCAGAAGAACTTGCAGTACAGATGCTTTCTGCATTGGACAGTTGTATTCAGACAGGAAAGGTTTTGCCAGAACGACTGGACAGGAATTTTGAATGAGAAAGGAAAGGGGAAATGGAATGAAAAAGATGAAATTGACAAAATTGGAGAAATTCTGGGTTTTATATGATGTAGGAAATTCAGCTTTTATTATGCTGGTATCTACGATTATTCCTATTTATTTTAATTATCTGGCTGGAAAAGAGGGGATTTCGGAAGTAGACTATTTGGCATATTGGGGATATGCGGCTTCTGTTGCTACAATTCTGGTGGCATTTATTGGTCCGGTTCTAGGAACCATTGCAGATACAAAAAATTTTAAAAAGCCTATGTTTACCATTACCATGCTGGTGGGAATCTTTGGTTGTGCAGCCTTGTCCATTCCGAATTCCTGGCTGGCATTTCTGGTGGTGTTTGTTATTGCTAAGGTGGGCTATAATGCCAGTGTGATTTTCTATGATTCTATGCTAGTGGATATTACCACACAGGAGCGTATGGATACGGTATCTTCCCATGGATATGCATGGGGTTATATTGGCAGCTGCATTCCTTTTGTGATTTCTCTGATATTTGTTCTCATGTATGAGAAACTTGGGATTACTATGCAGATGGGAATGACTTTAGCATTTTGTCTCAATGCAGTGTGGTGGTTTGTAGTAACCCTTCCTTTGCTGAGAAGTTATAAGCAAAAACATTATGTGGAGCTTCCCAAACATCCAGTAAAGGACAGCTTTGGTCGTCTGGGAAAAACTTTGGGAGATATTAAAAAAGAAAAACATATCTTTTTATACTTGCTTTCCTTTTTCTTTTTTATTGATGGAGTATACACCATTATTTCCATGGCAACTGCTTATGGAAGTTCTCTTGGTTTAGATAGTACAGGACTTTTGCTGGCGCTTCTGGTAACACAGATTGTAGCATTTCCTTGTGCTCTTCTGTTTTCTAAATTATCTAAGCAATATGAGACAAGCCTTTTAATTAAAGTATGTATTTTGGCATATACAGGTATTTCCTTGTTTGCAATTCAGCTGGATAAGCAGTGGGAATTTTGGTTCTTGGCGGTTATGGTGGGGATGTTTCAGGGAGCAATTCAGGCATTGTCCCGTTCTTATTTTGCCAAGATTATTCCGGCAGAAAAATCAGGAGAATATTTCGGTATTTATGACATCTGCGGAAAAGGCGCATCTTTTATGGGCACTACTTTGGTAGGCGTGGTAGCGCAGATAACAAATGTAACAAATGCAGGAGTGGCCATGATTTCCGTTATGTTTGTCATTGGATTTTTACTGTTTTGTAAAGCTGCAAAAATGAATCAGGAACCAGAACGACGGAATTCAGATGGGGTACAGCCTCGGTAGCGACGAAACTGTCGGATAAAATAACTCATGTTTTCAAATCCAGTATTAAGAGCAATCTCAGTAATGGGAAGATTTGTGTTCAAAAGCTGGGCACAGGCCTGATTAATCCTGTATTCTGTTAAATAAGAAAAAGGTGTTTTTCCTGCCTTTTCCTTGAAAAATCGACAGAAATAATTTTTATTCATATGGATAGAAGCAGAGAGATCCTCTAGCGTGATTTTTTCCCCATAATGTGTCTCAATATAAGTAAATACAGGTTTTAGAGGATAAATCCCCCTGGTCTCATCTCGGGGGATTTTTGCTGCCTGGACAAAACTGTTATGAGAAAACAGAAGCTCCAGAATCTCCAGGAGAAGAATTTTAATGGAAAGGGGAGCAGGGCTAGTATCCAAATTTTGATATAAAAGGGCAGCTTTACTCATAAGTGCTCCCAGGTTATGGACTAGTTCCTGGGAAAGCGTGCGGCCATCCGGAAATAAGAGATTTCCCATAAGCAGAGGAGAGAGAAATTCATTTTGGCAAAGGTCATATTTAGAAAAACTTAGCAAGTCCAGTGGAAACAACAGGGCATAGTGATGGGAATACAGGCTATTTCCAAAAATACCATGAACAGTTCCAGGATTGATAAAGTAAACATGTCCCTCTTCTAAAAGATAGGATTCCTGTTCTGTACAAAGTTGCAAAGTTCCCTGGGTTACACAGAGAAATTCTACTTCATCATGCCAGTGGTAAGGGGCAAAATACTGTCCACAGTGGTCTGTTTGGGACAGAGCCTGGAATGGAAAATAAGGAGTTCCGTGAGGAGTTTCTGCTGGGATATTTTGTTTTTTTATAGACATTTTTTGACCTCCTTTTTTGTTTCAGCATACCATATTTTCCTGGAAGATACAAAGAAGAATTTTGTGAAAAAGTGAATATAGTACAATTAAGCAATAACATACTGCAAGCAGAAAACCCACAGATTCATTATGATAAAACTATGAAAATGCTTGAGAAAGAGAAGGTAAGAGAAATGAACAAAACATGGTGGAAAAACAGTGTAATCTATCAAATTTATCCTAGAAGTTTTGCAGACAGCAACGGGGACGGAATCGGGGATTTAAATGGTATTACCGCGCATCTGGATTATCTAAAAGAGCTGGGAGTGGATGTTATTTGGCTGTCTCCTGTATATCAGTCTCCTAATGATGACAATGGGTATGATATTTCGGATTATCAGGCAATTATGAAAGAGTTCGGAACCATGGAAGATTTTGACCGGATGCTGTCTGAAATGCATAAGAGAGGGTTAAAATTGGTCATGGATCTGGTAGTAAACCATACCTCTGATGAACATCATTGGTTTATGGAAAGCAGAAAGAGTAAAGACAATCCTTATCGAGATTACTATATCTGGAAAGATCCAAAAGATGGCAAAGAACCAAACAACTGGGGCGCCTGCTTCGGCGGTTCTGCATGGGAATATGACAAAGAAACAGACATGTATTATCTCCATTGTTTCTCGAAAAAACAGCCGGATTTAAACTGGGAAAACGAGACTGTGAGAAAAGAAGTTTTCGATATGATGACCTGGTGGTGCGAAAAAGGTGTAGATGGTTTTCGTATGGATGTTATTAGTATGATTTCCAAGGACCCTGCATATCCAGACGGTGTGGTGCATGATAATCTTTACGGAGATAACAGTCCTTATGTATGTAATGGCCCTCGGGTTCATGAGTACCTTCAGGAGATGAATCAGAAAGTTTTATCAAAATTTGATTTAATTACAGTTGGAGAAGCAGCCGGAGTTACCATAGAAGAAGCAAAAAAATACGCAAACCTGGATGGCAGTGAACTGAACATGGTATTCCAGTTTGAACATATGGGTGTTGTGGAATGTGAACACGGGAAATGGACAGATAAGAGATTTGAACTGAAAAAATTAAGAGCAGTGTTGAATAAATGGCAGACAGAGCTGGAAGGAAAAGCATGGAACAGTCTATATTGGGATAATCATGACCAGCCCCGTGCAGTATCCAGATTTGGAAATGATGGGCCTATGTACCGAGAACTTTCTGCAAAAATGCTGGGAACCTGTCTGCATATGATGAAGGGAACTCCTTACATTTATCAGGGAGAAGAAATCGGTATGACCAATGCTTATTTTAAGAACCTGGAAGATTACCGTGACATTGAAAGCATCAATGCATATAAAGAATATACAGAAAACAACATTATGAACCCAGAAGAAATGATGAGTGCCTTAAAAGCTGTTAGCCGTGACAATGCTAGAACTCCAATGCAGTGGGATGACAGTGAAAACGCAGGCTTTACCACAGGTACTCCATGGATTAAGGTAAATCCAAATTACCCTATGATTAATGCTAAGAGCGCACTGGAAGATAAAGACAGCGTGTTCTACTATTACCAAAAACTAATCAAACTACGTAAAGAAAACGAAATTATCATTGACGGTGTATTCAAAGGACTTCTGGAAGAAGATGAAAATATCTATGCATACGAAAGAATTCTGGGGAACCAGAAACTTTTAGTAGCCTGCAATTTCAGCGGGAATACAGTAGCATGTGATCTGTTTGAGGCAGAAGAAGTGAAGAAAGGACAAGAACTAATTTCCAATTATACCTATCATGACAAAGGCGTGCTGAAGCCATATGAGGCGAGAGTGGTGCTGATTTAATTAATGAAAGAATGCGTGAAACCAGGGGGAGCTGCAGAACAGCTCCTCTCTGAGCATCCTCTTCCAGATGAAAGGAGGAATCTTTTAAGAAAGCACAAGAAAGCAGGTACACATAGTATTGGGAATCTGTCTGCTCCTGGGCAAGGATATCTCCCCGATTCTGCATTTCATTTGTGTTTTTTTCCTTGCCAAGAGTCATCTCTGCAAGATTTTCTAACATAATACAAAAATGCTCTTCATCCCAGGCGGATAGGTACATGCATTTACAGAGCCCTCTGGTGAAAAAGGGATAATTGCTGTAACAGTCCATGAGTTCTTTGAAACGTGTTTTGTGCCAGGAATCTTTAAAAAGATTTTGGTCACTTAGCGCCTTAATACATTTTTCTTGCCAGGCCATAAAATCCCCTCTCTCGTAATTGGATATATAAAAAGTATAAAGAAAGAAGAGAGAGAATACAATAGAAAAATGTGAAAAATGGAATCTCCATAACAGCAAAAAGATTTATATTTACGAAAAAAGTTTGACAGAAGCAGAATTATGCATTATAATTGCCTCGTAAAAAAATAATGACGAAAAAGCAAAGGCGCTTTATCTGTTGAAAGACAGGTGAAGTGCCTTTTTTCGTAAAGGAGGACCGAATTATGAGGATGACACCAAAAGAACAAGAAAAACTCTTACTGCATTTTGCAGGGAATCTTGCAAAGGAAAGACGGGAAAGAGGTCTGAAATTGAATTATCCGGAGGCAGTCGCTTATATCAGCTCCGAACTGCTTGAGATGGCAAGAGATGGAAAAGAAGTTACAGAACTTATGAATCTGGGAACCAAAATACTGACTAAAGAAGATGTTATGGAAGGAGTTGCTGATATGGTTTGTGAAGTACAGGTGGAAGCAACTTTTCCAGACGGAACGAAACTGGTAACTGTACACAATCCCATTCAATAGCGAGGAGGAAGCTACAATGAAAATCGGTGAAGTTATGCCCCTGAACGAGGAAATCATATTAAATGAAGGAAAAGAATGCTGCACGATTCTTGTAAAGAATATTGGAGACCGGCCGGTGCAGGTTGGCTCTCATTATCACTTTTTTGAAGTAAACCGTTGTCTGGTTTTTGACAGAGAAAAGGCCTATGGATTTCGTTTGGACATCCCTTCCGGAACTTCTGTGAGATTTGAACCAGGAGAAGAAAAAGAGGTAGGTCTGACCGCCATTGGTGGAACCAGGAGAATTTTTGGACTTAATGATCTGACCTGTGCACAAATATCAGAGTCTACAAAACCAGTTGCATTAGAAAAGGCAAAATTGAAAGGATTCATCAGATAGGGAGGAAAAACACATGAGTGTAAAAATAACCAGAGAAAAATATGCCATGATGTATGGCCCAACCACAGGAGACAGAGTACGCCTTGCAGATACAAGCCTAGTGATTGAAGTAGAAAAAGATTTTACAACCTACGGGGAAGAAAGCAAATTCGGAGGCGGTAAAACCCTTCGGGACGGTATGGGACAATCTGTGAAAACCACAAGTGCAGATGGGGATCTGGATATGGTGATTACAAATGCCCTGGTTGTAGATTATACGGGTATTTATAAAGCAGATATTGGAATAAAAAATGGATTGATATCGGGAATTGGAAAAGCAGGAAATCCATCTGCTATGGACGGCGTAACGCCAGGAATGACAGTAGGCGGTTCAACTGAGGTGGTTGCAGGTGAGGGACTCCTTCTGACAGCAGGAGGTATTGATACCCATATCCATTTCATATCACCGCAGCAGATTGAGTGTGCATTATACAGTGGCGTAACGAGTATGATTGGAGGAGGAACAGGTCCTGCAGACGGTACGAATGCGACTACCTGTACACCTGGTCCATGGAATATGGAGAGAATGCTGCAGGCAGCAGAGGAATATCCTATGAACCTCGGCTTTTTGGGAAAGGGAAACTGCTCTGATGAGAGAGTGCTTGCAGAACAGATAGAGGCCGGTGCTATGGGATTAAAAATCCACGAAGACTGGGGAGCTACTCCTGCGGCCATTCACCATTGTCTGAATACAGCGGATGAATATGATGTGCAGGTGGCAATCCATACAGATACTTTGAATGAAGGAGGATGTGTGGAAGATACCTTGGATGCCATTGCAGGACGTACAATTCATACCTATCATACAGAAGGTGCAGGCGGAGGACATGCACCGGATATTATACGTGCTGCAGCAGCGCTGAATGTACTTCCTTCTTCTACAAATCCCACGATGCCATATACTGTGAACACCCTGGATGAACACTTGGATATGCTAATGGTATGCCACCATTTGGATAAAAGGATTGCGGAGGATGTAGCTTTTGCAGATTCCAGAATCAGACCGGAAACAATCGCAGCAGAGGATGTTCTTCATGATATGGGTGTGTTCTCAATGATGAGTTCTGATTCTCAGGCAATGGGCCGCGTGGGAGAGGTTATTACCAGAACATGGCAGACTGCCTCCAAAATGAAAGAGGAAAGAGGAGCGCTTGCAGAGGATGAAGGTCATGAAAATGACAACTTTCGTGTAAAACGTTATATTGCAAAATATACCATTAATCCTGCAGTTACCCATGGAATTTCCCAGTACGTAGGATCAGTAGAAAAAGGCAAGGTGGCAGACCTGGTGCTTTGGAATCCTGTCTTTTTTGGAAGCAAACCAGATATGGTTATTAAGGGCGGCATGATTATTGCATCCAAAATGGGAGATGCCAATGCGTCCATTCCAACCTGTGAACCGGTGATGTACCGAATGATGTTTGCGGCACATGGAAAAGCAAAAAACCACACCTGTCTTACCTTTGTATCACAGGCTGCTTTTAATGCAGATATTGCGGGAAAATACGGGCTGCAAAAAAGAGTAGTTCCAGTTTCCGGATGCAGAAATATTACGAAAAAAGATATGAAATATAACGATAAAACACCAGAAATCACAGTAAATCCGGAAACCTATGAGGTGCGTGTGGATGGTGCTGTGATTACGTCAAAACCAGCGGAAAAACTTCCACTGACGCAGATTTACAGCTTATTTTAACAATATGGAAGGAGGGAAAATATGTTAGGTGTTTGCTTGCTCTTTGTAGGGATTGTCTTAATCCAGAATGGAATGTGTGCTTTATATAAAGTAGATGGGAAATCAACAGCGGTGATGAATATTCTGGTAGGCGGTCTATCTATTTTTATTAACGGAGTGAATCTGGTCAATGGCAGCTATTATGCTGCCGGAACCGGATTGTTGTTTGGTTTTACATACCTTTTTGTAGCATTTATGAAAATCGGAAATTTAAATCCAATTCCATTTGCCTGGTTTTCAACCTTTGTAGCAGTTAATGCTGTAATATTCGGAACAATAGAAGGAATTACAGGAAGCACAGAACTTGGAATTACAGCAGATTGGCGCTGGGCTGCTATCTGGTATCTATGGGCTGTTCTTTGGGGTACTTCTTTTGTGGAAGATATCTGCCATAAGAAACTAGGAAAATTTGTTCCGGTTCTCCAGGTTTTTGAAGGCGTTGTCACAGCCTGGATACCAGGCGTACTGATGCTGCTTGGACAGTGGTAAGCAAAGGAGAAAGAAACATGATATGTGAAAATTTAGAAGGGACTTTAGATGAACTCAATGTATCGGACAGAACTGTGGAATATGTAGAGATTGAGTGGCATGAGGCCTTCAAGAAAATACACAGAAAAAAGACAGACAGTGGACGGGAAGTAGGAATACGTATGGGAGACTGGGTTCTGAAGCGTGGATTGCAGGAAGGTGATGTGATCTACCAGGATGATTCGCTGGTAATTGCAGTCCATACACCGCCTTGTGAGATTATACAGATAAAGATTCAGGCAGGACATAAAAAAGCAGCGGCAAAAGTGTGCTATGAGATTGGGAACAGACATGCACCACTTTTTTATGGAAAAGATGAAGATTCTTTTGTAACTCCATATAATGAACCTATGTTGGAAATGTTGCAGAAATTTCATGGAGTACTTGTAGAAAAAACGGTTGGACAGTTGGACTTTCATGAAAAAATTTCTGCGTCCGTTCATAATCATCATCATTAAGGAAGGAACATAGATATGCATATGTCCCAAAAGAAGTTTCTGGTTCTGCAAATGAATGATTCACTTTTTCCTATAGGAGCGTATTCACATTCTTATGGTCTGGAAACTTATATTCAAAAAGGAATCGTTAAAGATGCAGAAACAGCCGAGAAATATTTGAAAATGCGTCTGCAGTATAATTTTTTTTATACGGATTTTCTGGCAGTAAAGCTCTCTTATGAAGCTGCATTGGGGAAAAACATTCAAAAAGTAGAAGAATTGGAAGACATTCTGGGTGCATCCCGGATTCCGGAAGAAATCCGCAATGCCAGCAGAAAATTGGGAAATCGTTTTGTGAAGACCCTTCTTGCCATGGAACCGACCTGGAAAAACGGTGTATTCGGAAACTACCTGGAGGTAAGAGAAGGAAAGTATATCAGTCAGCCCTGTGCATATGGGACTTTTTGTGCAGAGCAGGGAATTCCCAAGGAAGAAATGCTGGAAGCATTTCTCTACGCACAGGCTTCTGCTATTGTGACAAATTGTGTAAAAACGATTCCTTTAAGCCAGTCATCCGGGCAGAAGCTGCTTTTTTCCCTGATACCTTTCTTTGAAAAAATGATGGAAAAGATAGAGGAGACGGGAGAAGAAATGCTGTGTCTTTCCACACCTGGATTTGATTTGCGCAGCATGGAACATGAACAGCTTTATTCTAGATTATATATGTCCTAGGAAAGGAGAGAGATTATGTCTTATGTGAAAATAGGAGTGGCAGGACCAGTGGGTTCTGGAAAAACAGCATTGATAGAAGCTTTAACAAGGCAATTGGCATCCGAGTACAGTATTGGAGTTATTACAAATGATATTTATACAAAAGAGGATGCAGAATTTTTGGCAAAAAATAGTGTTATGCCAAAAGAAAGAATTACAGGAGTTGAAACAGGAGGATGCCCTCACACAGCCATTCGTGAGGATGCGTCTATGAACCTGGAGGCAGTGGAGGATATGATTCAGAGGTTCCCGGATATTGAACTGCTGTTTATAGAAAGCGGCGGTGATAATCTTTCTGCAACTTTTTCACCGGAATTGGTCGATGCTACTATATTTGTAATTGATGTAGCAGAAGGGGATAAAATCCCCAGAAAGGGAGGACCGGGTATTACACGTTCAGACCTTTTAGTAATCAATAAAACAGATTTAGCTCCTTATGTAGGAGCAAGTCTGGAAGTTATGGAGAGAGATTCCAGGAAAATGAGAGGGCAAAGACCATTTATTTTCACCAATATACGTGGAAATGAAAATGTTGATAAAGTCATTCAATGGATAAAAGAAAGCGTATTGCTGGAAGGAATGTAAATCATGGGAATAAATGCCTTTGGAAAAACATCAAAAGTATTTTTAAAAGCAGAAGATAAGAATGGGAAAACTATTCTTGAAGACGTGCATTTTACAGCTCCATATAAAATCATGAGACCTTTTGAAAAAAAAGATGGAAGTATTGAGGTCATGTTGATGGCAGCCTCAGCTGGGATTATGGAGGGTGACTGTCAGGAATTCCAGTTTCAGATTGGTCATGGTGCAAAGGTAGAATTCCGTTCCCAGTCCTATGAGAAAATTCATCAGATGAAAGCAGGGAGTGCAAGGCGCAGCACCAGAATAGAGGTTCAGGCCGGAGGGGAATTTTACTTCCACCCTCAGCCGGTGATCCCTTTTGCGGATTCTGCTTTTGATAACAGGACAAGCATCTTTTTGGAGGATGAATCTGCTGCTTTCTTTATGAGTGAAATACTATCTGCCGGACGCAGTGCCAGAGGAGAAATGTTTGACTATCGGTTCTATAAGAATCTGACAGAAATAAGAAGAGGAGAGAAGCTGATATACAGGGACAATACTCAGTATGTACCTTCTCAGATGCCTATGGGTGATATGGGTGAACTCGGAATGTATGAAGGATATACCCATATGCTGAACATTTTTGTTACAAGGCCTGCGTATGCAGAGGAGTTTGTAAAGCTTGCCAGAGGTGTTCTGGATTCACAGGAACAAATAGAAGCTGGGATTACAAAATTAGAAGACGGTGATTATGTGATCAGGGCATTAGGATACAGGGCACAAAGTCTGGAAAAAATATCGGAGTTGCTGCTTCAGGATTTAGGAAAACACATGACAAAATAAATAGCAAAAATTAATAAAAAAATATGCAGAAACGGAAAAAATATGGTATAATGTACTATATTAACTCAAGAAACAGGGGGGAATAAAAATGGCAAAAGAAATGATTGCAATGCTTCTTGCCGGCGGACAGGGCTCCAGATTATATGCGCTGACCCAGAAACTGGCAAAACCGGCAGTTCCTTTTGGCGGAAAATACCGTATTATCGACTTTCCGTTATCAAACTGCGTTAATTCTGGTATTGATACCGTAGGTATCCTGACACAGTATCAGCCACTGGTACTGAATGAATATATTGGAAATGGACAACCTTGGGACCTGGACCGCTTGTACGGTGGTGTTCATGTACTTCCGCCTTATCAGCAGGCAACAGGTTCTGACTGGTATAAAGGTACTGCAAATGCGATTTACCAGAATCTTTCTTTCATTGAGAGATATAATCCGCAGTATGTTATCATCCTTTCCGGAGACCAGATTTGTAAACAGGACTACAGTGAATTTCTGAAATTCCATAAGGAGAAAAATGCAGAGTTTAGTGTAGCGGTTATGGAAGTTCCATGGGATGAAGCTTCCCGTTTCGGCTTAATGGTAACAGACGAAAATGATAAGATTTCCGAATTCCAGGAAAAACCAAAGAATCCGAAGTCCAATCTGGCTTCCATGGGTATCTATATTTTCAACTGGGATATTTTGAAAAAATACCTCACAGAAGATGAGGCAGATCCCAATTCTGAAAATGATTTTGGTAATAACATTATTCCAAATCTGCTCCGTGATAACCGTGCGATGTACGCATACCGTTTCAACGGCTACTGGAAAGATGTAGGAACCATTTCTTCCCTGTGGGAAGCAAATATGGAGGTCCTTGACCCAGAACACAGCGGTATCAACTTGTTTGATGATGATTGGAAAATTTATAGTCGTAACAGTGGTATGACGGGGCATAAAATCAGCGAAAAAGCAGTAGTAGAAAACTCCATGATCACAGATGGATGCCGTATTGACGGTCATGTAAAACATTCTATCTTATACGCTGGTGTTCGTGTGGAAGAAGGCGCTGAAGTAGAAGATGCGGTAGTTATGGGTGGAACCGTGATTAAGGCAGGTGCTGTTGTAAAACACTGTATCGTTGCTGAAAACGCAGTGATTGGTGAAAATGCAGTCGTAGGTGCTATGCCGGCAGATGGTGAAAAAGGCGTGGCAACCGTAGGACCAGGTGTTTATATTGGAGATAATGCCAAAATTGGACCAAATGCAATGGTTAGTGAAAACGTAAAAGGTGGTGAAGAACAATGGTAAATCTTAATGCAGATGCTTTAGGTATTATTTTTCCAAATAGCTATGATACGCTGGTTCCAGAACTGGTAAGTAAACGATTGATGGCTTCTATTCCATTTGCAGGACGTTATCGTATGGTAGACTTTATTCTTTCCAGTATGGTAAATAGTGGAATTGGTAATGTATCCATTTTGGTGCGCCAGAATTATATGTCTCTTATGGATCATCTGGGTTCTGGTCGTGCTTGGGATTTGACTCGTAAGAATGGGGGATTGAACATTGTTCCACCATTTGCGGAAGAGCAGGTAAAGGTATATACAGGGCGAGTAGAAGGGTTGGCGAGCATTTTAGACTTTCTGAAACGTCAGAAAGAAAAATATGTGATAATGTCAGATGCCAATATTGCAGTGAACTTTAATTTCAATGCATTAATGGATGCACATATTGCCAGTGGCGCAGATGTTACTGCTGTTTATAAGGAAGAGGAAGTTCCTAAAGGAATGGTGAATAAACCAGCGTCTAGTACAGCTATGTATTATACATTCGGTATTGAAAATGATAAAGTTAAAAAGATTTATATTAATTTAAATGAGAATAAGAAACAAAACCTATCCATGAATATTTATATTGTGGAAAGAGAACGGCTCATTAATTGGATTAATACTGCTTTTGTAAGAGGATATCGGTATTTCGAACGCGATATTCTTGCACCAAATCTGGATAAAATTAATGTTCATGCTTATAAATTTGAAGGTTATTCTGCACGTATCTGTGATATGAAGAGTTACTTTGATGAGAATATGAAGCTTTTGTATGATGAAAATTTGGATGGATTATTTGAAGGGAGTCAGATTTATACCAAAATTCGAGATGATAATCCTACCAGATATATGGATGGTGCAAAAGTGAAAAATATTATGGCAGCAGATGGATGTGTCATTGAAGGAAATGTAGAAAATAGCGTTTTGTTTAGAGGGGTTAAAGTCGGAAAAGGTGCAAAGGTAAGAAACTGTGTGCTTATGCAGGATACTGTAGTAGAAGCAGGGGCAGATATTGAATACGTGATTTCTGATAAGAATGTAACTATTACAGACGGAAAACAGATAAAAGGAACGGATACATTCCCTGTGTTTATTGCGAAACATCGAACAGTATAAGAAGTAAATAAAAAAGGATTTTGTACAAAATAATATTGAGTACAGAATCCTTTTTTGTTTTAGGCAGGTTTATGATAATCATCACCTATCAATTCAACCATGAGGGAAAATCAAACAAAGTGATATTGACACAAGGTAGCTGGTTCGGTAATATAATAATCAACTACCTTTTTTGGTATATTGTGTGCGAACATAAAACTTAAACAGATAAGGAGGAAAAACAAACATGGCATTTTATTATTCCGAACCGTCCAGAACCTTTAGTGAGTATCTATTGATTCCGGGATATTCTTCATCCAAGTGTATTCCGTCAGCAGTGAGCCTGAAAACTCCACTTGTGAAGTATAAAAAGGGAGAGGAACCTGCTCTGTCTATTAACATTCCTATGGTCTCTGCAATCATGCAGTCTGTATCGGATGACCGCCTGGCAGTCGCTCTGGCACAGGAAGGCGGTATGTCTTTTATTTATGGATCTCAGCCAGTGGAAAGCCAGGCAGAAATGATTCGCAAAGTTAAGAGATACCGTGCAGGTTTTGTGGTAAGTGATTCCAATGTATCCCCTAACATGACACTTGGCGATGTACTGGATATTACAGAAAAAACGGGACATTCCACCGTGGCAGTTACAGAGAACGGACAGGCAAATGGAAAACTTTTGGGACTTGTTACCAACAAGGACTACCGTGTAACAAGAATGGGACGTGATATGCCAGTGGCAGAATTTATGACAAAATTCGAGGATCTTGTCTATGCCAGTGAGGAAACTTCTCTGAAAGAAGCCAATGATATTATCTGGGAGCACAAGATTAACTGCCTGCCTCTGGTGAATGAAAAACAGGAGCTGGTATATCTGGTTTTCCGCAAAGATTATGATACACACAAGAAGAATGAAAATGAGTTGATTGACGATTCTAAACGTTATATGGTTGGTGCAGGAATCAATACCAGAGATTATCGGGAACGTGTGCCTGCACTTGTGGAAGCCGGAGCAGATGCCTTGTGCATTGACAGCTCGGAAGGATTTTCAGAGTGGCAAAAGATTACTATTGACTATATCCGTGAGAATTATGGTGATAAAGTCAAAGTAGGAGCAGGAAATGTTGTGGATGGAGATGGTTTCCGTTTTCTGGCAGAGGCTGGTGCAGATTTTGTAAAAGTCGGAATCGGCGGCGGTGCGATCTGTATCACAAGAGAACAGAAGGGAATCGGACGTGGACAGGCAACAGCCCTGATTGAAGTTGCAAAGGCCAGAGATGAGTATTACAAAGAAACAGGTATCTATGTTCCAATTTGTTCGGATGGCGGTATTGTCCATGATTATCATATTACCCTGGCACTGGCCATGGGTGCAGACTTCATCATGCTTGGAAGATATTTTGCCAGATTTGATGAAAGCCCAACCAAACGGGTGAATATTAACGGAAGTTATATGAAAGAATACTGGGGAGAGGGAAGTGCAAGAGCCAGAAACTGGCAGCGGTATGATATGGGAGGAGACAAAAAACTCTCCTTTGAAGAAGGGGTAGATTCTCTGGTGCCATATGCAGGAAGCCTGAAAGATAATGTGGGACTGACTCTCAGCAAGGTACGCTCTACCATGTGCAACTGCGGTGCTCTGACCATACCAGAATTACAGGAAAAAGCCAAGATTACATTAGTTTCCGCTACAAGTATTGTAGAAGGCGGGGCACATGATGTTACCTTGAGAGATAAGAGATAAAGACAAGAGTGGGCTGAGATTGTTTCAAAAAGGAGCAAAATATCCCCAAATAAACACAAACCTTGGGATACTCTACTGGCAGTGCCTTCAAAGGGCACTGCCGGATTGGTTTATAGAAGCATCAACGGTAGTTTCCATACGGAATATATTTTTGAGGAAAACCGCATTTTAACTTGTTTTCTTAAACTGGGAGTTCTTTGTGAGTAGAGTATAATTATATTCACTTAGCTGACGTTTACGCTTATACCTATATCTTTCTGTATTTCTGAAATGCTATTATAGATTTTATTTCCGTGTTCCCTCATTTTACTTATTATTAACTCATGTAACGCATCATCTTCGATCAAAAAAAACATAATTTCTTTTCCTTTAATGAATAATATGCTATTTCCTAGTTCGTCACGAAGTAAAACATACTTATCTTTATCTGTTTGCCAAATATATGAATATTCTTCTAACAAGTTCATTTGTCATTCTCCTTTAGAAATGCATATTTTTATAACTCTTTTCAGATTAACAAACTGGAATTGCTGATTTGTTCCAATAAATCAAATCACTCCGTACTTTCTACTAAGAATTTTACACTTCCCTTTGCTTTTTCTCCTGTTACTGTTACTGTATAGGTTCCGCTTTCTTCTACCTCAACATCAAAGTCTGCTGAAAAGAAAACACCTTTACTTTCAGCGATAGGTTCATCATCATTTTTTTGAATTTTATATGATAACTGACCATCCTCAATTACAATTTCCGTATGAATGGTATCGCCAGCTTCAACATTATACTTCCATTGAAATCTGGTGAACAGACAGTTAGTAATGTAATAAGAAATATAACACTAAAAATAGTTATAACTTTTTTCATCTGTTTATCTTTCCTTTGCCAATATAACTCAGCTCTGCATATCTTGCATAATCAAAATAGTTCCTAAAATATATCCGCAATCCCAGTACTTAAATTTTTCATCCTCAAAATGAAAACAAGGGTGTTTAAATACAATGCCTGCCCCTATTCCATTATCAAAAGTTTTTATGTATTCTTCATCATCGGATAAAACCTTTACAGACCCTGGAAAAGTTTTTCCAAAAACTTCTTCATCGCAGTAAATATCTCTTTGATATTTTGGCAATGCCAGTATTTTCCCTCTCATTAGAAAGTTGACAAACATTCTATATATTTTTGAGGCTGGCGTTTTTTCGTCTTCGGGTATCTCATAAATAGTTTTATCAACCTCTACTTTAGACAAGTCAACCCCCAAAGAATTAAAAAACATTTGTTGCTCTGGCGATAGACTTTTAATAAACTCAAGATTAGATGTTTTATTAGTGGAATAGTCAGCTTCTTTATATAATTGTTTTGTTAAGTCAATATCAACGTCTAATTGCCAAGGATTAAAATCAAAAATCATGCTAGTTACCACTCCTTAAAATCTATTTTTCTTAGTTCTATAAACTGAATTTTTTACTCTGTACGAACATTGACTGGTCTTAACGTAAGTTTTCCAGCACCTTCAACCCTATACCATTTTCCCCGTTTTAGTTTAATTATATCTCCTGCTCCAGAAGTAATGTAACCTATCACATAAGTTTCTCCACTTTCAATATCTGTAAATACGACATCGGTATCAGTATTACCAGTAACTTTTACACTTCCCCTAATAGGCTGTATCTGTTCATTTTTCATTATCTCATCACCTGAAAGGGTAAAAGTGTGCATCTTAACATAGCTGTTATAACTTATACCGATTACAAGGATAGCAAGCGGAATTGCAACTCCTAATGCTCGTTTCAACCGTTTCTTAATCATACTATTATCCCACCTAAAATTCTAATTTTTCCATTATATGATTAGCTAATTAAACTGTAATTTATTTATTTCTAATTTTTCTTTATATCTTGATATAATCCATAGCCCAAAAACAAAATTCCAACTATCAAAGAAATAAAAGCAGCTATTGTTAAAAAAGATCCAACATAGTCCAAACCTTCCGCAAATAAAACAGCATCCTTAGCCGATATATTTCCCATGAAAATTGATGCTGATATATATTTTGCTGAAATTAAAATTGATGACATCAGACAAAAAACAGCTCCAATTCCTTTATTATTCATTATTACGCACCTCCTAATTAAAATGAGTATATTACTGGAATTTCATTACTCTGTATAACCTATTATGGCAGTAGGCTCATCATCTTTTAGAATGTATCCCACCTTTTTTCTTCTTTCGTTAACTCAGATTTACAATTAAGCATATCATCCCTAAGATTGAAAGGTGTTTCAAATAGAAACTGTATATGCATCACTACTTTCATTCAACATTTCCTTTTGACATAAATTATACCACCCTATGAAGGAACAGTCATTCTTTTTCAGTTATCTAATTAAAATTCATTATATATAGAAAAAGACACTATATTTCAAGTGTCATTCTCTTATACAACAGTATTCTGCAAGCAGGTAAACACAGGTTATTTCTTAATATCCTTTTGTTTGGGAAACTCCTTTTTCCCATTTGTGAACTGCAGGAGTTGATACGCCTAAATAGTCTGCAACCTGCTTTTGTGTCAATGACAAGGCTTCTCTTTTTTCTCTGATAATTTCATTTATTTTCATGTTGACCCTCCGTTCTTCCATAAATTCATAATAGCAAAGGTTATTGTATGGAACAAGAGACCGATTGTTAAATCTTAAGTTTAGGAAATAAACCTCTGGTTAAATGAAGAAATCTAACATTTTTGCAAGGTTCCTTGCAAACGCTGGGCAGCAGGAGGAAAAGAAGCTATAATAGAGGGAGATTAGCATGGAAGGCTGTGAAAAAATGAAAATATTAGTAGTGGAAGATGATATGGTTCTGGCAGAGGAAATCTGCCGCTTATTGGAAAAATGGGGATTTCAGGGGGAATGTCTGGAGGATTTTTCTGCCGTAGATAAGGAATGGGAGAAGAGGAGAGCACAACTGATTCTTATGGACATTAACCTGCCTTATTATGATGGATTTTACTGGTGTTCCAGAATCCGGGAATTGTCAAGTGTCCCCGTCCTGTTTCTGTCCAGCAGAGACCAGAATGGGGATAAGGTTATGGCTATGATGTCAGGAGGCGATGATTATGTGGAAAAGCCTTTTGACCCGGAACTGTTGCTGGTGAAAATCTGTTCTCTCTTACGCAGGACTTATGAATATACGCAAAATGAGTGTGAATATGTGGGAAAAGATTTGATTTATGACAGGAACCAGGGCGTTTTATTTTACCAGGGGCACAGGATTGAAATGACAAAATCAGAAAATAGGATTTTGGGATTGCTAGTAGATCACAAAGGGAAAGTAGTGGGAAGAGAAGAACTTATGAGACAGTTGTGGAGCACGGATGAATATGTGACAGATGCTTCGCTGACGGTTCTGGTCTCCAGGCTTCGGACAAAGATTTTTGAGGAGACAAATGGGATAGAGTGCATCTGCACCAGGAAGGGAAAAGGATATTATCTGGAATGAAAAAAATATGGAAACAATATGCAAAAGAACGGTATCAACGTGTTTTTGGGATTCTGGCACTGTGGGGCTTCTTGATTTTTTTTCTGTTTTTCTTGTGTGATGCTGATTTTTATGTCTGGGATCTGATTTACTTAAATCTGCTTTTGGGCAGTGTTGCAGTATGTGTGCTGGTGTGTTATTTTTTCCGTTACAGGAAATTGCAAAAGTGTCTGGCAGGAGAGGAATGTAAGGAGCAGGAACTGGAAAAACTCATGGGGACGCAGATATACAGGGCATGGAAGCAAGAGGAAGAACAGCAGAAAAAAGAACTTTTGCAGCAGAAAAAATATCTGGAAGATTTATCCGATTATATTGCCAGGTGGTCACATGAAGCAAAGTTACCTCTTGCAGCATTGAAGCTCATGAATGGAAGAAATGAGAATGAGGAATTACGAAAAGAAATGGAAAGCAGCATTGCCAGGCTGGAAAGTCTCATGCATACCGTTCTTATGGGAAGCAAACTGGAAAGGCCGGAACATGATGTAAAGTTTGAACGGATTCTGCTGGAAGAGGTAATAAAGGAATCCATTCAGAACCAGGCGTTTTTTCTTATCCGCACTCACTTTGAACTGGATATTCAGGTGAAAGATATCTGGATTTACAGTGACCGCAGATGGATGGTGTATCTTTTGGATCAGCTTATTGGGAATGCAGTGAAATATAAGAAAGAGAATCCTAAAATTGTGTTTTGGGCAGAAGAAAAAGAGCGGGGGCAGGTGCGGTTTGGCATACAGGATTTTGGCATTGGCATTCCAAAAGAAGAATTGCCTTATGTGTTTCAAAAAGGGTATGTGGGGAAAAATCTCAGGAAAGGAAATTATTATTCTACGGGAATGGGACTGTATTTTGTGGAGAAAATCGGGAAGCTGCTGCATATAAAAATATCCTTATCCTCCGAAGAAGGACAGGGGTGCTGTGTTACCCTGGATTTTCAAAACTTATCAGAATATTTTTTGACGGAGACAGACAGGTAATATTACAGAAATGTTAGATAGGCAAGGAAAGTGTTGCATGGATGCAAGGATTTTGAGGATTTCATCTGATAAAATAGGTTTGTGAAACGATAGGATTGTGAAGAAAAATGGAGGTAACAGAGAATGGAGAAACGATTGGAAATCAGAAATCTGTCAAAATCTTTTGGAAGAAAAGGGTATGAAACCCCAGTGTTAAGAAACATACAAATGGATGTTTATGAAGAGGACTTTATAGCCATTATGGGACCAAGCGGTGCAGGAAAAACAACGCTTTTAAATCTGCTTTCTACCCTGGGTACGCCTACCCAGGGGGAAATCTTTCTGGATGGACAGGAAATTACAAAAATGAAAAATAAAGAGCTTTCTATTTTGAGAAGAGATAAAATCGGCTTTATTTTTCAGGATTATAATCTGCTGGATAACATGACCTTGCAGGATAATATTGCACTTCCTCTCTCATTAAACGGGAAAAAGGGAAACCGGATTATAAAACTGGTACAGGAAATGGCGGAAAATTTTGGACTGGAAAATCATCTTCAGAAATACCCCTATCAATTATCAGGGGGACAGAAGCAGAGGGCAGCCAGTGCCAGGGCGCTTATTACCAAGCCGAAAATTCTTTTTGCCGATGAACCCACAGGGGCTCTTGACTCGAAAGCCAGCAGGGACTTGCTGGGATGCCTGAAAACAGTCAATGAGGCAGGAAATGCCACGATTCTTATGGTAACTCATGATGCTTTCAGTGCCAGTTATGCGAAACAGGTATATTTCTTAAAGGATGGAAGCATTCAGTGCCGGCTAAACCGCAGAGGGGATAGAAAAGCATTTTATGAAGAAATTATCACCATGCTGGTAACCATAGGAGGTGATGAGGCATGAGTATTTTCCGGTTGTCTTTTTCTAATTTTAAACGGAGTCTGAGAGAGTATGGGATGCTGATTTTGTCTCTTGGGTTTTCTGTTTTTATCTTTTTTAATTTTCAGAATATGGTCTATTCTGATTCCATGAAAGTGCTTCGGGAATTTAAAAAAGACTATATTGATATGATTATACAGGCAGCTTCCGTGGTATTTGTTGTGTTTTTGTTTTTCTTTATCTGGTATGCAGTCAATGTGTTTTTGAGGCAGCGGAAAAAAGAGATAGGGATTTACATTTTTATGGGCGTGGACAATGCCGGAATTGGGAAAATGTTTGCCCTGGAGGCTCTTTTTATAGGCTTGTCTGCATTGATTTCAGGGCTTTTTTTCGGTGTGCTGTTTTCTAAATTGTTTCAGATGTTATTGCTTCGGATGTCTGAGATTAGTGTGGAAATCCGGTTTTCTGTGTCTTTGAAACCTATGGTGATTACTGGTCTTATGTTTGGAAGCATTTATGGGATTATGATTCTCAAAGGATATTATAGCCTGAAAAAAAGCAGTGTTCTAAGCCTAATCTCCGGCGCGAAACAAAAAGAAATCACACAGAGGAATCCAGTGGTTTCTGTACTGCTGGCTCTTTTTGGCGGAGCGGTATTGGCAGCAGGATATTTTTTTGCATGGGATACAAAGGGATTAGAAGCTCTGCAGCATGGGCTTTTGGCAGTGATTCTGGTCATTGTGGGAATCTATTTATTGTTTGACGGACTGATACCAGAACTGTTAAAAAGATTGATAGGGAATAAGAAATTTCTGTATAAAAAAGAGCGAAGTTTGTGGGTGAACAGCCTGGCTTTCCGTATGAAGAAGAACTACAGAACTTATGCTATTGTTACCGTGCTGATGATTTGTTCTGTTACCATAGTTGCCATTTCCATTGCCATGAAGCAGCGGTATGAGAAAATGGTGAACTTTGACCAGAGCTATACGTATCAGGTTTTAAGCAGCCAGCGGCAGGATGGAGCGGAGATAAAAAAGGGCATTGAAGAAGAAAATACCGTGGAATACTGGAATGAATATGAAGTGTTGCTTCTACCGCCTGAGGTGATGCATACCAAATTTACAAACTATGTGTACGGAGCTGTTTCCTGGTCTCAGATTAAAGCAGGAGCCAAGAGGGCGGGGCTAGAATTTTCCTGGGAGGAGCCCTCTGGGAATCAGGCGATTAAGCTGGAACACGAAATTTTAATCAGCCTCATGGGAGACCAGACACGGGATAAGACCATAGAAATTGGAACAGAAACGTATGAGGTACTGGGGGGAGATAAGACTCCGTATCTGGGAAATATCCAGAGCATGAGCGAAATTTTTGTGGTAAGTGATGAAACGTATGCATCCCTTATGCCTCTCGGACAAGTGGAATTTTTCTATAACTACCGGATTCAAGACTTGGGAAATGCTGAAAAATCAAGACCATTTCTGAAGGAACTGGCAGAGAAAGGGAGAGAACAAGGTGTGAATATAGGCGTGAATTTCAGCCAGGGAACCATATCGCAAGATAGCTGGATTCGTATTCTGTATTCTCTGTGCGTATTTATGTTTGCAACCTTGATCCTGGCAGCAGGAAGCGTGCTGTTTTTGAAAACAGGGAATGAAGCATACGAGGATAAGGAACGTTATGGAATCCTGGAAAAGATCGGTGTCCAGAGAACGGTACTGAAACAATCGGTAAGAAAAGAAATTTGTTTTACTTATTATTGCCCCTTTGTTCTTACCTGCATTACATCCTATTTTTCAATAAAAGCCCTGGGGAATGTAATGCAGGAAGAATTGTTTCGGGTAAATCTGTGGAGTGCGGGAATTATTTTCCTGGTCTTTACCTGCATTTGTTTTTTCTCAGTAAGAGAAGCTTGGAAAAGATTGTTTGATTAATTCGCTTTCAGTATCTTCATGATCCTTGACAAGTTTTTCTAATGGAGTATAATATTAAAAAGTTCTTAAAAGAACAGTTTTAAATAAAACTACTAAAGGGGATGAAGAAATGGATGGTGAGAGAGCCTATGCCACAGAATGGTTGGTGAATTTCAGACATATTATTAAGTGTCAGGATGCTTTAATTAAGGAGTTGTGTGACAAATTCTTATTGACCAAGATTGAGGGAACTATTATTACGTTCCTTTATAATCATCCTGGGCGAGATACTGCAGGAGATATTGTAGAACTTCGGATGCTTTCTAAGGGGAATGTATCAAAAGCTGTGGAAGCCTTGATACAAAAGGAACTGATTCAAAGAGAACAGGATGAAAAAGACCGGAGAAAGATTCATTTATCCCTGTTGCCAGCAGCAGAGCCTATGATTTTAGCATTGGAAGAAAAACAAAGAGAATTCAGTGATGCGATTTTTTCAGGTTTTTCCAAGGAAGAAAAGCAGCTTTTCCATGAAATGAATAGCCGGATTGCAGAAAACACACTGGGTATCATGAAAAGGAGTAATTTAAAATGAAGAATGACAGAGATTTTTTAGGAAAAGAGCCCCTTGGAAGATTGTTGTGGAAACTGGCAGTCCCTACGGTTCTGGCACAGCTCATTAACATGCTTTATAACATTGTAGATCGTATTTATATTGGACATATTCCTAAGGTGGGAGCGTTAGCGCTTACAGGTGTGGGCGTTTGTATGCCGCTGATTTTAATCGTGTCTGCATTTGCCGCATTGGTGGGAAATGGAGGTGCACCGAGGGCGTCTATCTCTATGGGAAGAGGAGACAAAGAATCAGCAGAAAAGATTTTGGGAACTTGTTTTGCTATGCAAATAACAATTTCTGTGATTTTAACAGCTGTGCTGTTGATCTGGAACAAAGATTTTCTGCTGGCTTTTGGTGCCAGTGAAAATACAGTGGAATACGGCACCAGTTATATGAACATTTATTCCCTTGGAACGATTTTTGTTCAGCTTACACTGGGCATGAATGCTTTTATTACAGCCCAAGGATTTGCAAAAACGGGAATGCTTTCTGTACTCATCGGAGCAGTGGCGAATATTATCCTGGACCCCATCTTTATCTTTGGTTTCCACATGGGAGTGCGTGGAGCTGCTCTGGCAACGATTTTTTCCCAGGCTTTCTCCTGCATCTGGGTTCTGGCTTTTCTATTTGGAAAAAAGACAACACTGAGAATCCGCTGGAAGAATGTGAATTTAAAACCAGCTATGGCGCTACCTACTTTGGCTCTTGGATCTTCTGTTTTTGTGATGCAGTCCAGTGAAAGTATTATTTCTATCTGTTTTAATTCTTCTTTGCTGAAATATGGAG